>Ga0326726_10004236_pt1 | contig 13099 bp, 14 predicted proteins | sample MHFenrmetagenome_2_FD_207603 | JGI IMG/M metagenome (GOLD analysis project Ga0326726, IMG submission 207603) | Lab enriched peat soil microbial communities from Michigan Hollow, Ithaca, NY, United States - MHF15MN | ecosystem: Environmental > Terrestrial > Soil > Wetlands > Peat | place: USA... | reverse complement strand
AAGCTAAATAATATTTTGTTTTTCATTCCCTAAAATTAAAGAAATAGTATTAAATTTTCAGCCTGAAGATTTATTTTAAGAATCAGTATTTATTAAATTAAAAAACAATGAAAAATCAATTTGTAAAGTATCTTTTCTCTGCTGGATTAATTATGATGTTTTCCGGTATTTGTTCTAATGTATTGTGTCAAAATACTGCAGGTGCGGTTAAAATCGCATACAATTACCCTGCCGACAAACCTATCAGATATTTAGGTACAAATGTAATGACCCAGATTATGGATATCCAGGGGCAATCAATGCAGGTTGATGTCAATTCTGCCTTTGGCTGTTTCGTAAAATCTGCAGGTAAGCAGGATAATAATCTTAAGATAGAGATCAAAGTTGATACACTCGGGCAGACGACCAATTCTCCAATGGGCGGTTCTGGCGGGGCAATACAGGATATTAAGGGGAAGACATTTAATATTATGATCTCCCCTGAAGGCAAAATGGTTGATAATTCAGGTGCTGCAGCTTTTGTTTATACCCTTGAGGGAAGCGGTGAATCAAATATGTCCCAGACATTCAGTGATTTTTTCCCTGTTCTTCCTTCAAAGGCCGTAGCAACAGGGGATACCTGGAATTCGACAGATTCTTTAACAACAAAATCTCCTGCCATGACAATGACGACTATTGATAACACTATCAATAAGCTTGAGGGTTTTGAGACAGTTAACGGGATTGAATGTGCGAAAATCTCAAGCCAGCATTCGGGATCAATTTCAATGAAAATACAGAACCAGGGGAATGATCTTTCTATCAAAGGTCCCTTTACAGGTACATCTGAATTTCTGTTTGCAGTCAAAGAAGGCTATTTCATTAAGATGACCTCGGCTACAAAAGTAAATGGCAATCTGGAAATGACTTCACCTCAGGCAATGACTTTTCCAATTGTATTGGATATGAAGTCGGTGAATGAGATGAAATGATAAGCGGCATAACGGCGTAACGGAGAAAGGGAAGGAGATAGACTATTATCAAAGAAGATCGGCGAGATCAGCAGGAAACAAAAAATAATTTCCTGCAGATAACGCAGATTGGCGCAGATTACTAATTCTCGCTGACAAGTGATTCTGCATTTAATTGGCCTGAACATTTTCAACCCGGTTTTGTTTACCAATCAAATATGTTATAAATTATGAAAAGACACAAACTTCTTGTTATCGCATTATTAATGACTTTGCCTATGGCTGTATTTTCACAAACTCAGGGATTTTACGATTTCAAGGTAAAAACTCTTGAAGGAAATGATTTTGACCTTTCATCCCTGAAAGGGAAGAAAGTAATGGTTGTAAATGTTGCATCCAAATGCGGCTTTACTCCACAGTATAAGGATCTGGAGGACATGTACAGGAAATATGAGGGAGAACTAGTAATTATAGGATTTCCAGCTAATAATTTTGCTAACCAGGAACCTGGAACAGCCTCTGAAATAAGACAATTCTGTTCCCAGAACTACGGTGTCACGTTTCCGATGATGGAAAAAATTTCGGTAAAAGGTAATGATATGTATCCCCTTTATAAATGGCTGACCTCAAAGGATAAAAACGGCGTTATGGATTCTGAGGTTAAATGGAACTTTCAGAAATACCTGATTGATGAAAACGGTAGACTTATTGACGTGCTTTATTCAAAAGAAAAGCCTGAGTCAGAAAAAACAATGAAATGGTTGTCAGCTAAATAATAGAAGATTTATTTTTTGATTGGGTTTATGTGTGAAGAAGCCGCAAAGGACATTGTCCGATGCGGCTTCTGATTTTTATTAATTTTTCCTCTCAGATATATCGCAGATATCGCAGAATCAAGAGTTTTTAAAACAGTTATAATGTAATTACAATGTAATTACAATGAAATTGTGAGCGTATTTCCCGATTTCGATACCACGTAAGATTTCAAAGCAGTCGTTGCAGGTCCGTTCACAACACTGCCTGTAGCTGAAAAGACTGACCCATGACATGGGCATGGGAAATTATTGTTTATCGAGCTGTAGGCAACAGTACAACCCTGATGAGTGCACGTGCTGTCGAGAGCAACGTAACCACTGGCCGTATTAGCAACAATTATTCCCTGTGCAACAACAAACCCGCCTACATTATTAAGCGCAGAATAGGATGCATTTGTCAGATCAAGGGTTAGCTTATTACCGGGAGGAGGTGTTCCTCCACTTCCACCCGGATCTTGCTTTGAACAACTATTCAGGACAGGAGGAAGTACCAAAAATGTAACTCCACCGATCAGTACCTTCTGGATTAAATCTCTTCTTGTCATAGGTTTATGTTTTGATTCTGATAAGAAACAGGCTGAAAGGGATTTTGTTCAGTCTTTAATTGTCGTGCAAGTCGTGCCAGTCATGCATATCATGCAAGTCAAATTCTTAAAGACGGCATAACGGCATAACGGCATAACTGCATGACTTGCACAACTATAATAAGAATGGAATAAACATCTTCGTTTCCTTCATGTACTCCTTATATGGTTCCCCGAATTTTTCGACCATTTCCTTTTCTTCGGTCATGGCTGTGAGATATACAGCGACAAGATTAATCATACCCAGTATCAGGGCAGGAAGGTCCGGATCTTTCATCATCACGCCGGTACCGAGCAGAAACAGCGAGAAATAAAGAGGGTGTCTTATCAGGCTGAAGACGCCTGATTTTACCAGGATTGTAGTATTCTCAAAATTTATTGTCGATTTGCCCTTTCTTTTCAGCAGAAGATAGCCGGCAAGTCCAAAATAAGCTGAAAGGATCAGCAATACCCATGAAATGATCTGATGGAGTGAGAACGGATCCTGAAACCAGACTTTGATATTCAGAAGAACCAGAAGGTATATACTTTCGAAAGCAAAGAACCGTGGTATGCCGTGATACCTTTTATGTCTTATGGAGAAAGACCATGAAAAAAGAATTATCGGTAAAGTGCCGGTAATTAAAGCTGCAATATTCATCTCTTAAGCTATTTTTCGGGTGATTTGCCGCTGGTTTTCAGCAGATAGTCATATACTTCTCGCTGGGAACGCACACATTTTTTATCTGGCTTCACGAACTTATTCGATAAAGCTGGATCGAGCTTCCTTGCTTTTACATTATCCGACCATTGGATCTCAAAGATCTCCCTCAGCTCATTTCTGATATTCTTGTCAAAAACAGGACAGGTCACTTCGATCCGATGTTCAATATTGCGTGTCATCAGGTCAGCTGATGAAATATAGCATTCATCATTGCCGCCATTGCAGAAGATCATGAACCGGGTATGCTCAAGAAAACGGTCTACTATTCCGATAGCCTTGATATTATCACTCACATTTTTAATCCCCGTAACAATCGAAAACATGCCCCTGACGATCATATGGATAGTGACACCAGCCTGACTTGCCTCATAAAGCTGATTAATAATTTCTGAATCGGTTATGTTGTTTAATTTCAAATAAATATAGGCTTTTTTGCCAGCTTTTGCATTTTTTATCTCGTTGTCAATAAGAAGTGTCATCTTGTTCCTTAAGAAGAAAGGAGAGAGTACAAGATGATAATAGTTGTCTTTCCTGTAATTGACGTTGAAGAAGTTGAAAGTTTTGAAGACCTCATTCGTAATCTTTTTATTGCTTGTAAGAAGCAGGTGATCGGTATAGATCCTTGCAGTATCTTCATTAAAGTTACCGGTGCCAATTGCAGCATATCGCTGTATTATATCGTTTTTAGTTCTTGTAATAAGGCATAGTTTGGCATGAACTTTTAGACCTGGAACCCCATAAATTACCTTTACACCCTCTTCCATAAGCTTGTTGCCCCACAATATGTTGGCTTCTTCGTCAAATCTTGCCTGTAGTTCAACTATAGTAGTGACTTTCTTACCGTTCCTTACTGCGTTCATAAGGGCATTGATCACGCTCGAGTTCCTGGCCAGCCGGTACAGTGTTATCTGAATTGATGTCACTAAAGGATCTATTGATGCTTCCCTCAGAAGGTCAATGAAATGGTCGAAGGGATGATAAGGAAAAAAGAGCATTATATCTTTCCTGTTGATGGCTGAAAGGATACTTTTTCCTGGCTGGATATCCTTATGGGGAATATGTTTGAGCGGTTCATAATAGAACTTTTTCTTTCCGAATTGAGGAAGTCTCATGAAATCCTTAAAATTATGATACCTGTCCCCCGGGATAATAGCATCATTCGGTCCGAATTTGAGCATCTTTGTCAGGATCTTCAGCATATCACGTGGCATTTCCCTGTCGTAAATGAAACGGACAGGATTGCCATGCCTTCGCTGCTGCAGACTGCGGGAAATCTTTTCAGTGTAGCTTTCGGAAATGTCGTCAACCAATTCAAACTCTGCATCTTTTGTCAGCTTAATTGTATATGCATTTATCACATCAAAATCGAAAATGAAAAAAATATCCTTTAAACCAAACCTGATAACATCATCCAGAAAAATCAAGTATTTCCCTTCGTCTTTATCCGGTAGGACAATAAGTCGGGGCAGCACGTCTGATGGTATTTCAAGCAGTGCATATTTTTTTTTCTCCACATTCTTCTTGGCCAGTGAGATTGCAAGATAGATAGCATCATCGGTCAGGTTTGGCAGTTCAGCATCTTTATCAATCAAAAATGGCATAAGCCTGTTACGGACTTCTTTGAGAAAAAACTCCCTGACGAAATCTGCCTGTTCCTGATTTAATTCTTTTTCATTGATAATATGAATATTATGCTTTGAAAGTTCCTGGAGCAGGCCTGTATAGATCTTTTCAAACCTGGTATTCTGCTCAAGGACTATTTCATTGACTTTTTTAAGAGTCGCTTTCGGGCTGTAACCCAGAATATCGTGTGATTTTGAGCCAAACTGGGAAAGCCTTCTGAGAGTTGCAACCCTTACCCTGAAATATTCATCAAGGTTGTTTGAATAAATTCCAAGGAACTTGAACCTTTCAATCAATGGTACTTCCTTGTTTTCAGCTTCCTGGAGTACACGTTCATTGAACGACAGCCAGCTGATCTCTTTGGGTATATAGGTCTTGCTCATAGTGTCTTTTCAGGTTTCATGAAATAATCAATTGTTCCCTTTTCGCGAACGATGCCCTTCCATGTATCAGTTTTAAAGGAGATACACACAATTCCGGTCTTCGGGAGGAAATCGCATCCGCTCTTTGAGAGCCTGTCAGGGATTTCGGTGAAAGAAGGATTATGCCCAAAGAAAATAACTGAGTTTATATCATCGCTTATCTCTTCGACTATCTCAGAAAACGATTTGAGGGTAGCATGGGAATAGAGACTATCTTTAAGGACAATTTTGTCGGGGTCATATTCAAGTACTCTGGCAAAAACCAGTGCGGTCTCATAAGCCCTGAAAGCAGGACTGGTAACCAGGACAGCAGGGATTTTCTCCTTCTGTTTCAGGATCAGAGCCATTTGTTCAGAAATATTTTTCCCTTTTGTCGTGAGAGATCTTTCGTAATCTGTGATCATTGAAGTGGATTCTTCAGCTCTTCCATGCCGGACAAAAATCATCTTTTTCATTGTGTTCTGCTGTTTAGCAAAAGCAAATTTAGTTTATTTTGTTACACAGAAGACACAGAGACATCCTTCGCTTAAGCTTCGGAGGTTAAAAAAGGCATAGAGTGACGCTGAGTTGTTATTGAATGAATATATTGATAGTATTCATTGAAAAGTTTAACTTTATAAGGTTCAGAATGCCTTTTAAGGTTAGTAATGCCTGAAGATAACTTAAATCTGAAAGATATCAAGCCTGCTCTTTGCAGGTATATCAGTGAGGCTCAGCTGATGCTTGATCCTGTTGTGGTACCCGATGAAAAGGTGATTCATGATGTGAGGGTGCTTATGAAAAAGTCAAGAGCTTCAATCAAGCTTCTGAAAACACAGATCGATGAGGAATCATTCAACAAGGAATATCTGACATTCCGGGAAGTGGGGAGAATAATGTGTACATGGCGCGAGAATTCGGTGCACCGCAAGCTGATAAAGGATCTGAAAAAAAGATTTCCGGAATTATTCTCGCGTCTGAAGGATAACGAAAAGATTAACCTGCTTTTGGGTAAACAACAGATTCTGAATGAACCTTCTCCGGAAATGAAAGATGGTTTGGTAAAGATAATTGGTCTTCTGCATAAATCAGGCTTCAGGCTTCGGTTCCGGAGTATGAACAACCTTGATCAGAAACTTATAACAGGAGAACTTGAGAAAACATTTGACAATGTTTCATCATGCTTTTTAAAAGCCCGTAATTATAATAAAAAAGTTAACCTGCACGAGTTCAGAAAGAAAACCAAGGATTTTCTGTATCAGTTGACTTTTTTCAGATCATTGGATCCAAAAGCAATAAAAAGCCTTGAAAAAAGGATTGAGGCTTTAGGGCAGAACCTTGGGAAATATAATGATTACGCTGTCCTGATAACGTCACTCGGATACACATACCCATCAGGAGAAAACAACAGTGCAATTGACGAACTGATTGTTATAATAAAACAGGAGCAGGACAGATATCTTTTAAAAGTATGGCCTTCTGCCTTCAGAATCTTCCGCCCGGGAAAGAAACTTGCAAATCTGCCCGGATTTAAAGTTCCGGTTATTAATCCGATAGTTTGAATTTTATACTCTAAAGACATCTTGTTTAGCATCTTTCGTAATTTAGATAGATTCTAAATAAATAATATTTATCAGATTGTTAATTTGTTAACAATAAACAGAAATCAGTTCGAAATGGTTATTATGTAGTTATATGAATACATGAATAAAACCAGGCTTATTTTTAATATTTTTGCCTTTCCTTATACAGAAATAGTGTATGACCAACAGGAGAGAATTTATCAGGATCTCGCTCTATGGAGCTGGAGCATTTGCAGTTGGAGCCGGTGGATGCAAAGTTTTCAATGCTCCGGCGCCTCCTGAAGGAACAGAAAAGCTACCTATTAACCTCCGGCGCACTCCAACGTACTGCGAAGTTTGTTTCTGGAAATGTGCAGGATGGGTTTACAAAACTCCGGAAGGTAAAATCTGGAAAATTGTCGGAAATGATGAAGATCAGCACTGCAATGGAAGATTCTGTCCGCGGGGTACAGGAGGAGTTGGAATGTATTATGATCAGGACCGTCTTAAAACACCGCTTATCAGGGTTGAAGATCGGGGCAAGCAGGTATTTAGGGAGGCGACGTGGGATGAAGCCCTTGATCACATTGCCGCTAAAATGAAGGAGATCTCTTTAAAGTATGGACCTGAAAGCATGGCTCTGTTCACTCATGGCTCAGGCAGCAGCTATTTCACAAATCTCTTTAAGGCTTTCGGCTCGCAGAACATTTCGGAGCCCTCATATGCCCAGTGCCGTGGTCCCCGAGATGAGGCTTTTATCGCTACTTTCGGTGAGGAGGTTTACTCTCCCGAAATAACGGATATCAGGGACACCAGGTGCCTTGTTCTGATTGGTTCACACATTGGTGAAAATATGCATAACGGTCAGATCCAGGAGATGTCGGATGCAATAGATAAGGGAGCCTCGATCATAACAGTCGATCCCCGCTTTTCAACCGCGGCCGGAAAATCAAAGTACTGGCTGCCCATCAAGCCTTCGACAGACATTGCACTGCTTCTTGCATGGATGCATGAGATAATATACAATGAATATTACGATAAAAAATATGTAGAAAAGTATTGTTCAGGTTTTGACAAGCTTAAAGAACATGTAAAGGATTTCACTCCTGAATGGGCTTACGGGATCACCACAATCAAACCTGATCTTATTCGAAAGACTGCAAAGGAGATGGCTGATGCTTCTCCTGCTGTCATTGTTCATCCGGGCCGTCATGTAACCTGGTACGGCGATGACACCCAGAGAATAAGAGCAATTGCAATATTGAATGCATTGCTAGGCTCGTGGGGAAGGAGGGGGGGATTTTACAGGCCTGCAAAATACGAACTGGCACAGGTACAAATTCCTGCATTCAAAGAACCGTCAAGATCATGGACGGACCTCTTTCCAGGAAAATATCCAGTTGCAAGCTCGATACCCACCAATGCCCTGATCGATGGGTCAATACCCGAAAATAATCCCGGATACCCTGTGAAAGGATGGATTGTGAATGCAACGAATCTTTTATCGACGGTTCCGGATATGAACAACACTTTAAAAGCCATACAAAATCTCGACCTTTTAGTGGCTGTCGATACCATGCCGATGGAGATAACAGGATGGGCTGATGTTGTGCTTCCTGAATGCACCTATCTTGAGAGGTATGATGCATTGAGAGCGGCCCCGCACAGAAAACCTGCAATTGCATTGCGAATGCCTGCGGCAGAACCGCTTAATAGTACAAAACCCGGTTACTGGATTGCCAGGGAACTTTCTAAAAAACTTGGTCTGGAGTCTTACTTCCCGTTTGAGAAACAGGAAGATATTATCGACTGGCAGCTGAAGAAAATCGGATCGTCGCTTGAAGAAATGAAGACAACAGGGGTAAAAACGTTTGAAAGGGATGCAGATGATCTGTATTTCGCAGAAGATGAGCAGGTGGAATTTCCAACTGATTCAGGCAAGATTGAACTTTATTCGCCTTATCTTGAACAATATGGCTTTGATCCTCTTCCCAAATACGTGCCTCACGAAGAACCCTCAGAAGGCTTTTACAGGCTTATCTATGGCAGGGCTCCGATGCACACTTTCGGACGGACCTCTAACAATCCGAATCTCACTGATCTTATGGACGAAAACAAAGTCTGGATAAATCCAAAGGTCGCAAAAGAATGGGGACTTAAGGATGACCAGGAGATATGGCTCAAGAACCAGGATGGCGCCGTAACTGATTTTCCTGTTAAGGTGAGAATAACGGAACGTATCCGTTGGGATTCGGTTTACATAGTACATGGATTCGGCCATACTCAAAAACAGATGACCCGTTGCTTCGGCAAAGGTGCAAGCGACACACGGCTTGTGACAAAGGTTCTTGTTGATCCGATCATGGGCGGGACAGGCATGAGGGGTAATTTTGTTACATTTTTAACTGAAAAAGCAGAGCCGGAGGTTGCATTATGAGATACGCAATGGCAGTTGATACCAGGAAATGTGTCGGATGCAGCGACTGCGTTGTTGCTTGTCAGACCGAAAACAATGTTCCCCATGGTTTTTGTCGTGACTGGGTGGTAGAGGTTATGGATGGTACTTATCCCCAGCTTGAAATTGAAATAAGATCAGAAAGGTGTAATCATTGTGCAAATTCTCCATGCGTACGTTGTTGTCCAACTGGAGCAAGCCATTTTGAAGAAGGCGGCATTGTACTGGTAAATAAGACTGAATGTATAGGTTGTGGCGCCTGCATCGCTTCATGTCCTTATGATGCAAGATATCCTCATCCTGATGGATATGTTGATAAATGCACTTTCTGCTATCACCGGATCAAAAATGGGATGAAACCTGCATGCGTTGAAGTCTGTCCTACAAAATGTATGTATTTCGGTGATCTTGATGATGCTAACAGCGATGTTTCAGTTGTCTTGAAAAAGAGAAAATATAAAACTCTTATCCCTGAGGCAGGAACTGGTCCGCAACTTTACTTTCTGATTTAACTTCTTAACAACCTTACAATATGAAAGAAGAATTATTTGTCAGCGGCAGAATGAACGATCTGATTGATCCAAGCCTTAACATATGGCACTGGCAGATACCATTATACCTATTTCTGGGAGGAATGGCTGCAGGTATACTATGCATTGCAGCGCTGTACTATATCAGGGGGAAAGAGAAAGAATACTATACGGCGATCAGGATCACGCCATTCCTGGCACCTGTCCTCCTGGTTTTTGGCTTGCTGGCTCTTTTTATAGATTTAAGGCACAAGCTTTATTTCTGGCAGCTATATACGAATATCAAACTGCAATCACCGATGTCGTGGGGTGCATGGACACTGATGGTTGTAACTCCGGTTTCATTCATCTGGTGCGCGCTGCATATAAAGGACATTTTTCCGAAATGGAACTGGAAATACAGATGGCTCCTTGCCCTCGAGACTTTTTTCAATAAGTACAAGAAAGTTCTTGCATGGGTGATGCTTATTTATGGATTGATCCTGGGGATTTATACCGGAATTCTGCTGTCAGCTTTTAATGCAAGACCCTTGTGGAACACATCCATTATGGGGCCTCTTTTCCTTGCTTCGGGATTATCGGCCGGAGCAGCAGCCACGTTGATTATGTCGAAGGATAATATTGAGAGAAAACAATTTGCAAGAATCGACCTTGTGATTATCGGTATCGAATTGTTCCTGATCGTTCATATGTTCATGGGATACCTTGCAAGTACACAGGTGCAGGTTGAAGCCGCGGAAATGTTTCTTGGAGGACAATACACGATGACCTTCTGGATCTTTGTGGTGATTCTGGGGTTGCTTATACCTGCATTACTCGAGATCCTTGAGCTGAGAAAGTATCACATTCCTGCTCTGATCTCCCCTCTGCTGGTAATTTTCGGTAGCCTGATGCTCAGATTCATTATCGTATACGCAGGACAGGTAAGTAGATGGCTGTACTAAAGGCTACAGGTTGCAGGCTGCAGGCAAAAGGCAAAACCCATATATTCCCCCTTTGAAGGGGGCCGAGCGTTAAAAATTTGCCCGATGGGCAAATTTAGCGGAGGAGCCAGACTGCAGGGAAGGTTTTGTGGTGGGGATAGGGGGATGTAAAATGATTAAATACAGAAAATATAATTAACCGAAGGAAAGTCATTTTAAGAAATAATATTATTGAATTAAAAATTATGTCAATGTCAACATCTAAAGAAATCAAGCAGACAAAGTACCTCAATCCGTATCTTGGAGGGGTGCTGTTAGGGCTAGTGCTCCTGTCGGCAAATTTTATAGCAGGCAGGGGGCTTGGTGCCAGCGGAGCCATAAAAAGCGTAGTTGCAACAACCATCAAGGCTGTAGATAAGGATGCAGTAAAAACTATGCCATTTATGGCTGAATATGCAGAGAGCCATGGCAGTAATCCAATGAAATCATGGCTGGTGTTCGAGATGCTTGGAGTGCTGGTTGGCGGATTTATATCGGGTGCACTTGCAGGAAGACTTAAGCTTAAGGTTGAACACTCCCCGAAAATTACCTCTCGTCGCAGATTAATCTTCGCCCTGGCTGGAGGTGTCCTGTTTGGATTCGGATCACAGCTTGGACGGGGCTGTACAAGCGGAGCCGCTCTGAGCGGCATGGCGGTTCTCTCTCTCGGGGGATTCATCACAATGATGGCAATATTCGGAACTGCCTTCGCATTAGCATATTTCTTCAGAAAAAATTGGATTTAAAACTATTACCATGGGACCATTAGCACCAAATGAACTGATATCGGAAAATACGAATTTCCTTTTTGCATTCTTAATCGGGATTGCTTTCGGCTTTGTCCTTGAAAGCAGCGGATTTTCATCGAGCCGGAAACTTGCCGGAATATTTTATGGCTATGATGCAGTCGTACTAAAAGTATTTTTTACCGGAGCCATAACCTGTATGCTGGGATTATTATTTATGAGTCTGTTCGGATGGATTGACCTTGACCTTGTTTATGTTAATCCTACATACCTTACATCAGCAATTGTCGGAGGGGTTGTGATGGGAGCAGGCTTTATCATGGGTGGCTTCTGTCCGGGAACAAGCTTCTGTGGTGCAGCGATAGGTAAGATAGACGGAATGGTATTTGTAGCCGGACTTTTCCTGGGTATATATGGTTTTGCATTCACTTATGGCTGGTGGGAGAAACTTTATATGGCAAATTATCTTGGTGAACCAAAAATAAGCGCATCACTGGGGCTTTCTGACGGGCTTTTTGGATTAATTCTCATTCTGGCTGCACTGGCAATGTTCTGGGTAGCTGAATGGGCTGAGAAAAAATTCCCGAGAGAAGCATATTAATCTTAGTTTTAATTGAAAATCAGGTAACTTTGTAATTTGAAAAAAAAAATCACAAGAAATGAAACCACTTAAATTATTAGGCTTATTCATTATTCCCATGGGTTTGATTATTGCTGCTGTTCCACAGAATAAGACTAATCCGTACAAACTGACTGCAGAAGAGGTACTTAATGAGGCCAATACGCGTAATCAATTTGTTACAGCTGACGTGGTTGCGGATATGATAATAAAGAAAGATCCCACCCTCCGGTTGATCGACGTAAGAAGTCAGGAGGAATTTGAAAAATTCAGTCTGCCCGGCGCTATAAATATACCATCAGCCAGTCTTTTGTCGGAGGAGTATGCTGATATTCTCAATCAGGATGTAAAAATGAATGTTCTCTATTCAAACGGAACCCTTGCTGCAAATGAAGCCTGGATGATTACAAGACAGCTTGGATACACCAATAATTATGTCCTTGAAGGAGGACTGAATTATTGGTTTGATGCTATACTGAATCCCCAGAAACCGGCTTCAACAAACCCTGATGAAGAGTTTGCAAAATATGATTTCCGGAAAAGTGCGGGACAGGCTCTTGGAGGAGGCGGATTGACTGTTCAGGCAGCCTCAGATCAGGCTGGCACATCAGCTAAACCGGTTGTCAAGGCTGCTGCCAAGAAGAAGAAAGCTGCAGGAGGTTGCTAGGCATTTCTCTAATTTTGACTTCTGATGGAATGCGGGATTTCGGGTGTAATTCTTGCCGGTGGCGCTAATAAACGGTTTGGAGGAATTACAAAATCCAACATTATTATCAACGGCGAAACTATTATTTCAAGGATAATCGGCAACATCAATGATCTTTTTGAAGAAATAATCATTGTCACCAACAATCCTTCAGAATTCCCGGAATTTGCAAAGTATAAAATTGTCGAAGACCAGTACCTGAAGGCAGGACCTTTGGGTGGTATTCATGCTGCCCTGAAATCATCAAAACAGGATGCAATTTTTGTTTTTGCAGGCGATATGCCATTTCTCAAAAAAGAAATAATTGCAGAGCAGATCAGGCAATTCAGGTTAAAGGAATATGATATTCTGATTCCAAAGATTGGCCGGTTTATTGAGCCTCTCCATTCTATTTACAGAGTTTCGGTTCTGAGCGATCTGGAAAGATTCATGACAAGAGGGAA
>Ga0326726_10004235_pt1 | contig 13100 bp, 11 predicted proteins | sample MHFenrmetagenome_2_FD_207603 | JGI IMG/M metagenome (GOLD analysis project Ga0326726, IMG submission 207603) | Lab enriched peat soil microbial communities from Michigan Hollow, Ithaca, NY, United States - MHF15MN | ecosystem: Environmental > Terrestrial > Soil > Wetlands > Peat | place: USA... | reverse complement strand
AAACCGGTTTTGCTCTTTGATGAATTGAATCAATGTGGCATCGAGTATGATCGAAAGGGCATAATCGTTGATGAGAATCAGAGAACGAGCAGGGAAGGCATCTATGCTGTCGGTGACGTCACCGGGGGTGTGATGCTCGCGCACCGGGCGATTCAGCAGGGCAGGGCTGTTGCAGGCTATCTCAAAGGTGATCGCTCCATTGAATACAGGGAGGAGGCAATACCTTCCGTCGTATATACTCATCCGAATGTGTCCCGTGTCGGGCTTACCGAGAGGCAGGCATCGGAAAAGGGTTTAAACGTGGAAACACGGAAGGTGGAATACGCAGCCAATATCATGGCCAGGACGGAGCTTAAAGGGAATGGGTTTGTGAAAGCGATCTTTAACGAAGACAGGTTAATCGGTGTGACCATCGTTGGAGATGACGCTGGTGAGCTGATTGCTCCGATGAGTCTGGCTGTGGCAAACAGAATGGGCAGGAAGGAATTGAAAAAGTGGATTATTCCTCACCCTACTCTCAGTGAAGTATTGCATCTTCTTTAATGTTTATGAAAAAAGTAATGACTTTAATAATAGTATTAACGGTCTCTTCCGTCTTTTTCGTAACGGATCTGAATGGGAAAAAAGGCACGGGAGGAGAATTCATACGTGAACCCATATTTAACAGCAAAATCTATTTTTTCGAATCCGGCAAAGGTCATGCTAAAAGTGTTGTACTGATACATGGAATCGGAGATGAAGGTGCCGAGATTTGGAAGAACCTGATACCTGAGCTCGAGAATAAATATCATGTTGTTGCCTTGGATCTACCCGGGTTTGCGCGTTCAAGCAAGGAAAATGATCTGTATTCCCCCCAAAACTACGCTGCCTTTATCAACTGGATCGTAAAGAAATACACAAAGGGACCTCTATATATCATAGGGCATTCACTGGGCGGGGCGATCGCGCTTTATTATGCGGGAACATATCCGGAAAACCTGGAGCGCATCATTATTGTAGATTCAGCGGGAATACTTAACCGTTCAGCATTCATCAAAAATTTCATCAATATAGAGCCTAATAAATTCCTGGATATAATGAATATACCGGTATCGGCAGTTCAGAACCTTATAATTGCAAACCTCGAGAGCATGGATAAAGGATTCAAGGAGGAACCCGGCGGCAGTTCATTGAGCTCTGAATTACTGAAAAAAAAGCTGTATAGCGGTGATCCAGCGAAGACAGCCGGGATGGTTTTACTTAACACCGATTTCAGCAAGATCGTCGATAAAATTGAGGTGCCCACGCTCATAATCTGGGGAGAGAACGATCACGTATCACCATTGCGGACAGGGCGGCTTCTGGGATGGATGCTTCCAGAATCTGATTTGAGGATAATGCCGGGACTTGGTCACTGCCCGATGATTGACCAACCGGATGATTTCAATAAGATAATCATAGACTGGCTTTCAGTACCAGTTAAAAAAAAGGAAATCAAAACGCCTTCATTCACAAGCAATAAAGTATTTATATGCGAGGGCAAAGACTGCGTGATATCCAACGGTGACTATGATCGAATAGAAGTTAAGAACAGTAATGATGCCCGGATTGTCAATGTAAGTGCAAAATTTATTTATATTGAAAGATCAATTGCATCTATTGAAAGCAGCTATATAAAATCCAGGGACATCGGTGTAAAGGCGATAGATTCCGTAGTTAATTTGAGTGGATGCAGCATCGATTCTGATGTTGCAGTTCTTACATCCAACAGCAGCGTGGATCTTGCTGGAGTAAAGCTTACAGGCAAGTCCGCGGCCATTAAGGAAGCGGCACTAAAATCCGGGGACATGTCCACTATTATTTTCTCGGTCAGTAAAATAAAAAGTCCCTTCAACGATGGCTACAAGCACGAGATAAAGCTGGTGACGGAAAGAAATCCATATTGACTTGATTTTTTGATTTGATATTTAATGAGGGCATCCTAATGGCTATAGTATTATAAAATTCATATAACATGTGATTTTCTTCAAGGGGATAATTTATGACAAACCTATCAAAGCGAATCATCATAACCCCCATCATTGGCTTATTTCTTCTTTCGTCATGCGGGGGCACAAAACTGATCAATGAATGGAAAGACAGTTCTTATGAACAGCGGTATTTACAAAATGTATTGGTTGTCGGAATTTCAGATTTATTCGAGAAACGGAAATTAGAAGATGCCTTCGTAAGAAATTTTCAGGAGCATGGAATAAAAGCAGTATCTTTTACTTCAATATCCCAAAAGAAAAAAGTGACTAGGGCCGACATAAGGACTGAAGCGTTAAAGCTGAATGATGATGCCATATTTATGGTACGCTTGATCAGTATTAGCGAGGAGGAGGTGATAGAGCGCATCGCGCCGCCCCCTGAAGTTTCCCCTGACTGGAGTTATTCTTTTCCCATATATACATTGGAAACCCCGCCGACTGAATATGAAATTGAAAAGAAACACATTGTGCTGGAATGCAATCTCTATGATGCGTCAACGGGAAAATTAATGTGGAGAGTTCATTCCGAGACAATCAAGCCCGGCTCAACAATTAATATCATTGACTCGATCTCCAAAGCGGTCATAAAAAACCTACGTCACGACAAATTGATTCGATAAGGACTTATCCAACGCACTTATCGCATTATTAAGCGTATCCATGGCGAGTACTACACAATTTATGTTGCTTCAAATCTGAAAATCTGCAAAGGTGTGTTTAACAAAACCTGCTCCAAGTTTCGAACAGATCTCTGAGATTATATATGAGAAGCGAAACAAAAATTAAGCCACAGAAAACGAATTTTGATTTGATCGTCCCCAAAATCCCATTTTTGGCCTGCCTTTCAGAAACTGAATTAGCCGAATTCAGAAACGTCGTCATTGAAAGACAATTCTCGAAAAATCAGGTTATCCTATACGAGGAAGATACTCCAAATTATTTCTATTTTGTTTATTCCGGCAAGGTGAAGGCAATCCAGCTCAGTGCTGACGGCCAGGAGCGGATCCTCGCGATTCGGAAAAAAGGTGATTTCTTCGGAGAAATGGCCATTCTCGACGGGATGACTGCGCCAGCCACGGTTGTTGCCATAGAGGACACTAAAGTCGGATTTGTCTCCAAAAAAGATTTTGAAAACCATTTATTACAGAATAGAAAAGCCCTTATAGAGATTATTACCATGCTCTGCTCTAGGTTAAGGGATGCATGGTTGATGCTGAGGGTATTAAGTTTTGCGGATGCCGAGCAGCGCATCCGGGTGGTTCTAAAAAATATTGGCAACCAGTTCGGGGTTAAAGATCAGAGAGGGATAATTATCAATTTGAGGCTGACACACAAGGACATCGCGGAACATGCAACTACCGCGAGAGAAACTGTGACCCGCTTTATCAAACGGTTTATTCAATCAGGGGAGATTGAAATGCTGGAAAATAAATATATCCTTCTCAAACCTTCCTTTCTTGAAAAAATTGATGTTTAGGTTCGCTGTGCTTTCAGCTCTCCCGGTTTGAGCATAGCGTAGGCAAACTGCAACACCGTCGTGGGCACTTTGTACTGCACGCCCATGCGCACAACAACACCTATCATTGATTCCAGTTCGGAGCGTTTCCCGGATTCCACATCGCGCTGCATCGAGGGTTTTATGCCCGGTGCGCTGCTATCAAAAAAAGCAAGTGTTTTAGCAACCACGTCTGCGTCGAGTGCAACACCTTTAGCATTAGCTACTGCCGCCACTTCGCTGAGGGCATCAATCAGCACGGCGCGCGCTTCCGGCACACTGCGGTACTCGCCGAATGTCACGCGCGTCAGGCTCCCCATGGCGCTGACAGATGCGATAAAAACAAATTTTGTCCAAAGGACTTTTAAGATATTATCAGTCGTTTCAACCGTTGCACCAGTTGCCTGTAAGGCATCACAAACGGCCTTAAGACGCCTCGTTGTCTGGCCGTTGAACTCACCCAGCACGATGCGGCGGAACTGGCTGTACTGACCGATCACACCAGGCGCTTCAATCGCTGCAGAAAGCCATGTTGCGCCGCCCAGCATGTGTTCCATACCAATAACTGCACCAATGCGATCTGCCGCGTCTATGCCGTTCTGGAGCGAAACCACCACTGTGTCCTTGGCGACGATGGGTTTGATTAACTTTGCCGATTCATCCGTCTGGTAAGTCTTTGTTGCAAAGAGTATGAAATCAACCGGTCCGATTTGAGAAGGTTTATCGGTTGCCTTAGCCGGTAAGACAGTAAAATTGCCGAGAACACTTTTTACTTGAAGACCCTTATCACGTATGGCCTGAAGATGTGCCCCGCGCACGATGAATGTCACATCCTGCCCTGCCTGTGCAAGCAAACCCCCATAATATCCTCCAACTCCGCCGGTTCCCATGATTGCAATTTTCATATATGCCTCCTGGATGACTAACAATGAATATATTATAAGAAGATTTAAATAATTTCCTCTTTGTCATAACTAAGCGATCAATATGCTTCGAAACACCACATCAGACCCGCAGCAATCTTAAAATGTTATTACATACAATGTTTTCAAAATCCTGTTTTCCTAAGTTCAACCGGATTACTTCTTGAAGCTCGCTGCCGGGATTGCCGAAGGGAAAGTCGCTTCCAAAAAGGAGCCTGTCACTTCCGTACCTGTCTAAGAATTTCATGATCTCCGGCCCTGCGGCAAGTGCTGTGTCCGCGAAGAGGGTATCATTATCCCAAATCCCTGATCTGAATAGCGCGGAAAAGCTGCCATTCAATCCACCCATATGGGGAATGATAATGGGGGTTCTTCCATTGACCCTCTTAATGAAAGACCGGGTGTTTTCGAAAGATTCTTCAAGGACAATGGGAAGCTGCAAACGGTAAACCTCCTGCAGGAATGCTTCGCAGAGAGGATCGTTATAATGGTAGACAGGTTCATATTCGTGGCGGTGCCACTTAATCGCCCTGTAGCCTTTTTTAAGCTCATCCTTTCTGAAGTCGTTCCACACAAAATAGTAGGAAAAGATATTTTCATTGGTCTGCTGGATGTCTAAAAGATAATTGTTAGCCCGCTGTCTGCAGGTAATCCAGGCGGTATCATCTTCGAAATCATAGTTATAACGGTCGTAGACATCCTCAACGGGAGCAAAGAGACATGCTCCCTGGATACCTGCCGCATCCAGATAATTCCTTATGACTTCAAAAGTCAGATTTACATTCTGGATACCACAATGCATATGGGAATCTATAATTTTTATCTCCATCATTACTCATGATCCTCATACTATGGCAGACTGAATATAAAGACGCATAGCGGAAGTAAAACTTTATATTCACCAGGGATAAACCATTAGGTTTACATTATCAGAAGTAAGGTGACAGGCGCAAGAACAATGAAGAGCTGTGTTGTTGAAACAGCCCATACAGTTCCTCGCACAGGGATGTCCTGAAACACAAAACCCCGCTCTTCTGTAAGTGCGAGAAGCGGGGTTTTACAGAACCGTTATAAATTACAATTGCTCTACTTAATCTTAATTACTTCTTGGCTTTGGCTACCGGCTTTTTGATAGTCTTTTTTGCAGCGACTTTCATCTTCTTTGCTTTAACAGCAGCAGCCTTGCCCTTCACCATGGGCTTTTTCTTGCAACAAATAATCTCGCCAACGGCGCAGCCGCAAGCTTCATCGACAGCAACTACGAGACCGCATACCTCACAAGTCAACAAGTCACCTTTTCTTAAACTTGCCATGTCTTTTTCCTCCTAAGAATATTCTTTCACTTGGTCTCTGTGAGAGTTAAAAATTAACCATATATAATAATTTACATGACAAAATACTATTTATCAAGGAATTATACAATTTTTTTTAATTTGTTTAAAAATAGTACAAGCGGATTACAATTACTTACTGATTGGCAAAAAGTCTTTTAGCTTTTACAAAGGTATACGACTAAAGAAATCTCCGATAATTGCCGCAATTTTTGACGGCTGTTCCATGGGGATAAGATGTCCGGCATCCGTGACAATTATACGAGATGCTCTTGGTAACAAAGCAACAGTGCGTTCCATGTCAATATAATTTTTACTGTCAGAAGTTCCTCCTTCGATGATAAGGACAGGGCAGGAAATCTTGGAGAGGAGCGGCCATATGTTGTATTGCACACCGCCGATAAACAGGGCGGCTTCTGTTTTGGGAGAACAGACCAATTCAATTCCTCCTCTTTTTCTCTCTTTCATTCCATGTGTAATATACAGTTCAAGCATTTCTTCTGTCCAGTTCTTAAAGAGTGATTTCGATTTGAGATAGCCCATTGCCTCAAGTGGATTCTTCCAATGATTTTTTCGTTTCAAGGATTTGGAGGCCAGCGGATGATCCTCGGCAGTGAGATGAATGCGGTAGAAATCCTCTCGCAGGAAGATGGGTTCTATCAGGATCATGGCCCTCGCCTTCACGCCGTGCAGGGCGCACGCGATCGCCGAAACTGTTGCCCCCATGGAGTGTCCGACCAGAAAGGGATTCTCGATACTGGTTTTGTCGCAAAGAGCGGCAATGTCTTTGGCGACTGTCATCCAGTGGAGACCGCCCTTTTCAGCATCTGCTTTCCGGTAGTCGCAGATGTAGGGCGCGATGATCCTGTATGATGGGGATAACTCTCGGGCAATCGGATGCCATAACCAGGGCAGGAATCCTGTTGCATGAAGGAGGAGCAAGGTTGGGCCATGGCTGTCATACAAGAGATACGGCAGATCGGCGTCGCCAACATTCTGAGTCATTAATACAGGCTTTACAGGGCTATCTTTTTTTACAGGCATATCAAATTCCTCCCATTCTTAGCCGGCTGAACATGAATGCTGACAGCAGATAGAGAGCTACAGCTATCAGGATAATAGCTTTAAATCCGCACGTTATGGCAATAAGCACTGTTGTCGAACTTCCTATGACGGAGAAGAAACCGTTGATGCTCCAGGCCCAGGGAATGAGACCTTCCCTCCCTGGGGTTAATTCACTGAGGCCCGATGGGAAGGGGATACCCATGGGAATGGCAAGTGGTGCTATGATCAAACTGCATGAAATCATTCTAAGCCACAGAGGGAATCCGGAGAGGGCATTCTGAAGCCACCGGTCACTGGTCAGGAAAATGAGGCTGGCAATACCTATTATAAGGACGGACCAGAATATGTGCTTTGACTTGAACGGACCAACTTTTCCGGCAATCAAGCTTCCTATCCCTGAATAGACGAGGAATGAGCCGATAACAACACATGCAGAGAAGATGGGGTCATACAAATAACGTATGAACTGCTGAAGCAGGGATATTTCTAAAAACATATAAGCCATTCCCAAAGAACCGAAATAAATGAGAATGGATATGATCCCCTTTGGGGATTGATGAACAAAGGGCATGGGAGCCAGGATGAAGGTAATGCCCAGAACAAGAAGAATGCATGCCGCTATCCACACCAGGATATATCCCCAATCCAGGAAAGGAATCAGGACGCGGTCAGATGATCTTAGATATTCTTTCATCATATCAATTTTAAAAAAATGAGAAAAGAAGGGCCTGTCATCCGTGGCAGGTTTAACATAAAACGGATATGTTTCGTAGAACTTTTCTCTTTCAGATGATAACAGTTTGATTGCTGCGGGATAAAAGATGTCTTCATCAAACTTATTGAAGATATTGGTTTCAATTTCTTTAACTCCCGGGTAATAGGAAATATCGAAAAGGCGGCTTTTACAAAATTCCCTGATGACTGCTATGTCTCTATGGTCAAAGCTGCCATTTTTTACCAGGAGGGTGGCGGTTTGCCAGCTCCTGATCATGATTATCGATTGAGCAGGGACATCTTTCTTTTGTTCCTCAATGGCCTCGATTGCCATAGCAAGGATCTTGATGTTATCCCGTGGAGGATTCTTGATCCAGGTGGAGATGCTCAGTATGCCACCAGGTGTGAGACGTTTCAGGCAGGCCTCGATTGACTCTTTAGTAAAAAGATAATTTTCATTAAGGGAATAAACACCGGCGGAAGCCTTTCCTATTGACTCAAGCAGGCTTATATTGATAAGGTCAAAGTGCCGCTTTGTCCTCTCCAGGTATCCCCTTCCTTCTTCAACAAGGACATGTGTACTACCGGGATTATATATATCTCCACTGAATGTTCTGTAAGGTTCCTGCATAAGAAGAACAATGTCGGCGTTCATTTCCACAACAGAGATACTTTTAGCTGTGTGGTAGCCGGCATTGAGTATTTCTGTCCCGGAGCCGCCGCCGATGATCAGTACATCTGGGTGATTTAAAAGCTTATATGCGAGAGCGTTTGTCCGGTAATCCATAAAATGTATATCATTTAAATTACCGCTGAATTCATTGATGGCGCCGACAGTGTTTCCATCCAGGAAGAGTCCTTTTTGCCGCGGCAAGGGGTATGGACAGTTTAAGCTCAAGTCGGGGAGATAGTGGTAAGCGGAGCTGGAAATTACGGTAACCAGACCGAGAGGACCGAAGACTTCCACCTCTTTTTTTGTGTCTATGAGATTCTCGGCCTGAGCGAGATCTTTGAAACCGCTCATGGGGAGCCGTGTGAGGTCAAGCAGGGAAAGATAGAGCATTATCATTACAACTCCGGCAATACAGGTGATTACCTTCCTGTTACGACTCGTACTTACACTCAGGGCTGCGCATATTGGGATGATCGAAATTAAAAACATGATTCCATAAGGTCTGATATGCAGTAAGGTTAAAAGAACGATCAGGCTTCCCATCCCTGAGCCAGTTAAGTTGGCAAAGTAGATCCTGTGCATGTTATCGGAAAAGGCTACGAAACTTAGCCCGATACAAAGTGCGCCTAGAAAAAAGGGGAATAAGATGGAAAGACTTAAGATGAGAAGACGGATGATTTCGTATTTATGCCAGATGATCATCAGCGGATTGAAAGCAATTGCCTGGTTCAGGTAAATGTTCATCCAGATCGACAATGCGAGGAGAAGCGGACAGACAAAAATGACCAGTGGAAAGTGATCCTTCAACTGTCTTTTAAAAAGAAAGATAAAAGTACCGCTTACCCCGAAACCTAACAAGGCTATGCTGATGATGAGATAAGCAAAATGATACCAGTACTGTATGGAAAATATCTTGACCAGGAGTATCTGGTAGGAGATAAGGGCTGCGGAAATCAGAAAGACGGAAGTCTGAATGCGTTTTAGTGACAGGGATGGGGTCATTTTCAATTGTGACTTCCGGTGAGGGGAACGAAACGCACCGGCATCAGGTTTCTGGTTGTTATGTTGCCATCCCCATCCTTACTGATCAGGATGAGATTCTGAACTGTGAAGGAACCTCCCACCGGTATGACCATTCTGCCATTATTTTTAAGCTGTTTCAGCAGGGGCGGAGGAATATGTCCGGCCGCTGCTGTGACAATGATCGCGTCAAAGGGGGCGTATTTATTCCAGCCATAATAGCCATCTCCGATAGCGACTTCGACATTATCATAGCCTAAATTTTTCAGGCGAATAGCTGCTGAGTTTGCCAGTTCAGAAATGATCTCTATTGTGTAAACCTGCTTGACAATGGGTGAGAGGATTGCCGCCTGGTAACCGGAACCGGTACCCACTTCCAAAACCCTACTGGTCTTTTTCAGATTCAGGACTTCCGTCATATATGCCACAATGTATGGCTGCGAAATGGTTTGTCCGTATCCGATGGGCAGCGGGTTATCTTCATAAGCACTGGTGATATACTTATCGGGAACAAATTTATGGCGTGGAACGGACTTCATTGCCCCGATCACCTGGGGATCATTGACACCCCTTTCCATAATCTGGGTTTTTACCATTGATATTCTGCGATCGAGGAAATTAGTTTCATTGAGCTTCTCGGCAAAGACCGGGGTTTCTGTCGGGTGTATTGAAAGAATAGTAAGCGAGATTACAATAAATAGAGAAATGGATAGAACATCAGGGGTCTTTTTTATGAATGCATTTATCATTAGATTATCGCGTAAAAAGAACAAACTGGAGAAAAGGGACAGCTTGTTTCTCATAGCTGCCAATCCTCCGCTATATTTTAGACTTTTTACGGGTTCATCAACAATAAATCAAAAAACAAATACTGCGGCGGCAACGACGGTAGTGTATCCTCCATTCTTAACAATTGCGGACTGCGTCACATTGCGCGTTCTGACGATCTTCCCGCTAATCTTGAAGATCTCTTTTTTCTCATCCCAGCTTTCATCAACATTAAAATCGATGCCCAGTGTTGATGCCAACATGGCGGCAGCGAGGTCTTCGGCATAGTCTCCCGCCTGTTTCTCCGTCTGACCGTAGGCATGATGTTCGCTGATATATCCGTAGGATTTTGTATCTGCCGGGATGGCACATCCGACAGAAGCAGCCAGAAGTCGCTTCGGTTCATTACTGCAGCAGCGGCTCAAGACACAGAAGGTCAACCCACCAGGCACCATTTCTTTCAGTCCCTGTGTTTTTGAGACCATTTTACAATGTGGCGGGAAGATACTCGATACCTGAACAAGGTTGAACATCTCTATATCTGCGTCTCTGAGGGCCCGCTCGAATGAGTGGAGTTCATCCTTATGTGTACCGGCACCCTTTGTAAAAAAAATCTTTGTGGGAACAAGATGTTTCATTTCCCCCCTCCTAGAATTCATTGTCCCCTTTCGCGCTGTGAGCGGCGATATTATCGGAATGACACTAACGGCATATACAAGGGTATGGGTGGCTCATTATCAGCTTGTTAGTTTTATGTCAATACCAAGGATGATTATTTTGCTGCCCCTTTCTTTAATGTTGCGAAGAAGGTCATCTCTCCTCTCTTGATTAAAAGTAATACCGTTCCCCCTTCACTATTTTTCTTGATTTCGGTTAAAAAATCTTTAATGGAGGAAATTTTTACCTTATTTATCTGGAGGATGATATCCTGAATCTTCAATCCGGCATCATCAGCAGGGCCTCCCTCCCTAATCTGGGTGATTATAACTCCGGTTTGATCGGACAATCCAAAATGTCTTGCTAACTCCGGTGTGATTTCTTGAACTGCCATGCCGTAAAACTCGCCGATCTTGCCTTTGCTGGCGATTTCTTTTTCTTCTTTTCGCTCGCCGATAGTCACCTCAAGTGTCTTCTCCTGGCCCTCACGTAAAATTTTGACCTTAACCTTTTCCCCAACCGTCTGGGCGGCAACGATTCTCATCAGTTCATGTGTGTCCTGAATTTTCGTACCGGCGATTTCGATAATGATATCTCCAGTTTTAATACCGGCCTTGTCTGCCGGATCACCCTCAAAGACATGGCCCACAAGGGCGCCGTTTGTGTCCTTCAACTTTAAATTTTCCGCAATATCTTCTGAAATATCCTGTATGGAAATCCCTAACCAGCCGCGGGTAACACTTCCTTTCGTCTTCAGGTCGGCAAGAATACTTTTTGCCGTGTTAATTGGTATGGCAAAACCGATCCCATGTCCTTGGACGACAATGGCAGCATTGATACCGATGACTTCTCCATCAAGGTTGAATAGAGGACCGCCGCTGTTGCCGGGATTTATGGAAGCATCCGTCTGAATGAAATTATCATACGGTCCTGAACCTATGACGCGTCCCTTGGCACTGACTATTCCTGCTGTGACCGTATGTTCCAGACCAAAGGGGTTGCCGATGGCAAAAACCCAATCCCCCGTCCGTAATTTGTCAGAATCACCCAACTTTACGACAGGAAGGCTATTTTCCGGTTTTATCTTTATCAGGGCTATATCGGTCGTCGGATCTTTGCCTTTGACTTCCGCATCGTATTCCTTACCGGTGGAGAGTTTGACCCTTATCTTATTGGCTTTTTCAACAACATGATAATTGGTAAATATATAGCCATCGCTGGAAATGATGAATCCTGATCCAAGGCTTCGCTGCTTAAATTCCCTTTCAGGTGCATCTTCAAAAAACCTTCTGAAAAGGTCATCATTGCCGAAAAACCTCTGAAAAGGCATTTCATTTCCAAAAGGATTACCCTGCCGACCCTTAACAATGGTCGTTGTGCTGATATTTACCACGGTGGGTCTCCATTTTTCCACCAAATCAGCAAAAGATGCAGGTGCTCCTGCCGCCTTTCCAGTTGCAGCGGCAAAGGCCTGATTCGCGGTCAGTGCAAGAGGGATTAACGGTAAAGAGACCAGAAAAAGAATCAACAAAAACCTTATAGGCTTACTAACCATGCTTATCTATTGAACCTCCTGATATGTTAAATTTTACGACCGGACCGAATTGAACTGCCCCGTGGCGAGCTATGAGGTATAGGGTCCGTGTATCAAACCGATGTTTTAAATAGGGTATCCGGTTTGATATGTTTTATTGCTGCTAATATAAACTGAGGGACATTGTCCCTCAGTTTAATGTTGTGTAACCGATAACCTATCGGCCGTCATACACCTCAGGAACCGCCATAACCGACAGTCACTTTGCCGCCCTCCAGAATCACCGGGACTTGCCTAACGCCACCGGAGAGCTTGAGCATTTCCTGCAATTTTGTGCTATCGGATTTCACGTCAACATACTTTGCCTTTTTTCCATAAGCCGACCGGGCCTGGTCTGTATAAGGTCAACCCCCCTTGCCGTAAATTATGATCTCTTCTGCCATGACTAGTCTCCTCCATTACATATCAGAAAGAACAGAAAGTCCTCTCTCGCCCACCAGTATAATCTCGGTATGGATAAGACGGGTGGCTATTACTTTCGCAGTGGCGTGCATGAATTTAAAACCCAGGGCTTTGTCTGCATTTAGAATTTCCCTCAATTTCGCAGCATCAATATTAATCACTTTTGAATCGTCGATGCATCGAGCCCCCAGGGTATAAAGGTAGGGTTCAACCACTGACGACCATCCCATGGCTTCACCCTTTGTGACAATATCCACAGTAACCTGCATTGGGGGTCTTTGGGGTCCCACATAAGTTTCCAATGTCATGAGGACCTTTCCCACTTCCAGCAGGGAGAGGTTTTTTGCCGGTTCTCCTTTTTTGTAAATCTGGACACCGGCTTTGTAAGTCTGTTCATCAGCAATATCCGCAAATTTCTTTAACTCGCTATCACTGAACCCTTTGAAAAA
>Ga0326726_10004234_pt1 | contig 13101 bp, 11 predicted proteins | sample MHFenrmetagenome_2_FD_207603 | JGI IMG/M metagenome (GOLD analysis project Ga0326726, IMG submission 207603) | Lab enriched peat soil microbial communities from Michigan Hollow, Ithaca, NY, United States - MHF15MN | ecosystem: Environmental > Terrestrial > Soil > Wetlands > Peat | place: USA... | reverse complement strand
GCGCGGTCCAGAGCGCGTCGCACCGCGGGAACAGGGCCCATGCCCATGATCTTCGGATCGACGCCCGAGGTTGCGTATGCCACGATGCGCGCGATCGGATGGGCGCCGAGCTCCGCGGCCTTCCTGACCGATGTCACGACGAGCGCGGCCGCGCCGTCGTTGATGCCCGAGGCATTTCCGGCCGTGACCGAGCCGTCTTTCTTGAACGCCGGTTTGAGCGCGGCGAGTTTTTCGGCCGTCGTGCCGGCGCGGGGATATTCGTCCACTTCGACCCGTAGCGGCTCGCCCTTCTTCTGTGGCACGGGCACAGGTACGATTTCAGCGGCGAATGTTCCGTCGCGCAGTGACTCAGCGGCGCGACGCTGGCTCTCCGCCGCGAATGCGTCCTGCTCGGTCCTCGAGATGCCGTAGCGGGAAGCGATTTCCTCGGCGGTGATGCCCATGTGACATGAGTTGATCGCGCACGTCAGCCCCTCGGCCAGCATCGAGTCCGTGGCTTCCGCGTGGCCCATGCGGAAGCCCCAGCGCGCGCCCTTGAGCAGATATGGCGCGTTGGACATCGACTCCGTCCCGCCTGCGACGTAGATGTCGCCGGAGCGCGCGGCAACGGCCTCCGCCGCGTGCACCACCGCCTGCAGTCCGGATCCGCAGACACGATTGACCGTCTCCGCCGGGACATCGACAGGCACGCCGGCCTTCAACGCCGCCTGGCGCGCGACGTTCATGCCTGCGCCGGCTTGAAGAACGCAGCCCATAATCACGTCGTCGAGGCTCTCGGGCGTCACTTTCGCGCGAGCGATGGCCTCGCGGATGACGATGGCGCCGAGATCGCTGGCGGACAGATCTTTCAGGGCGCCGCCAAAGGAGCCGATGGGCGTGCGACAGGCGGACAGAATGACCGAATCAGCCATAACGAAAGTTTAAAGCTCAAAGTGCAAAGTTGAAAGTAAGTTCAAAGTCCGGCGCCTACTTCTGCCTTACTTTCTACTCTGCACTTTGCACTTTCAACTTTTGAGGGTGCGTCGCCACTGTGCCGCCTCGGTGAAGACGTCTGCGAGCGTGTCGCCGTTCGGAAGATCGCGCCGGAGATCCTGGAGGACGGCAATCAGCGCGTCGAGCGCCGGGCCGATCTGGTCGGCGTTGGTGGCGGCGATGTCTTTCCAGATGTCGGCCGGGCTGGACGCGAGCCGCGTCGTGTCGGCGAGTCCCTTGCCTGAGAGTGCCAGCCCGTCCGGACCGACGGCTTCGCCCACGACACCCATCAGCGCACTGGCCGTCAGTTGCGGGAGATGACTCAGAAAGGCGAGCAGGCGATCGTGCGTCGCGACGTCCATCAGCCGCGGCTCGGCGCCGAGCGCTCGGATGAACGCCGACAGTTTCTCGACCGCATCTCCAGGATCGCCCTCGCTTGCCGGCGTGAGCAGCCACGGCCGGCCCGCGAAGAGGTCGGAGCGCGCGTGCTCGAGCCCGCCCTTCGCCGCCCCGCCGAGCGGGTGGCCTCCGATGAACCGGAAGCGCGCCGGAAGGCCGCGCGCCGCGTCGACCACGGCGCGCTTCGTGCTCCCGACGTCGGTAACAACCGCGGCCTGCTGGACGTTCTCGTCGAGCATGGCAAGCAATTCGATGTTCTGCCTGACCGGGGCCGCGAGGATCACGAGATCGGCTTCGGCGAGAACGATGGGATCATCGGCCGCGACGTCGATGGCATGCAGCCGCATCGCCGTCTCGAGCACGTCCTTGTTGTCGACGCCGATGACCAGCGACGTCGGCCAGATTTCCCGCGCCGCCAGGGCGATCGATCCGCCGATCAGCCCGAGACCGACGATGCCGACCTTCTGGAAGACGGGTGTCTGCGCCGGCCGCCGGTTCAGCGCGCCGGGTTGGATGACTGGTAAGTCCATGAGTCGCGTGGTACCGCTTGTCGTAGTGCAGGACTGCAGTCCTGCCGTCACGGGCAGACCTGAAGGTCTGCACTACGTCAAACCCTGTTCAGGATCCCCATCCGCGCCGGGCGACGGTTTCGAGGCAGATGCTTCGCCCGATCGCCGGCGCGATGATTCGCAGTTCGGCCATCAGCCGATCGAACTGTGCCGGGAACATCGACTGCGCGCCGTCGCTCCACGCGTGATCCGGATCGCAATGGACCTCGATGATGAGGCCGTCTGCACCGGCGGCCACCGCGGCGCGCGCCATCGGCACCACCATGTCGCGCCGCCCGGCGCCGTGACTGGGATCGGCGACGACCGGCAGATGACTCAGCTTCTTGACAACGGGAATCGCCGAGATGTCGAACGTGTTGCGCGTCGCCGTCTCGAATGTGCGAATGCCCCGCTCGCACAGGATGACGTCGGTGTTGCCGCCGCTCAGGATGTACTCGGCCGACATCAGCCACTCTTCGATCGTCGCCGCCAGCCCGCGCTTAAGCAGGACCGGCTTGCGCACGTTGCCGAGTTCCCGGAGCAGCGTGAAGTTCTGCATGTTGCGCGCGCCGACCTGATAGATGTCCGCGTACCGTCCGATGAGCTCGATCTGGCTGACGTCCATCACTTCGGTGACGAGCGCCATGTTCTCGGCATTGCAGGCCTCGCGGAGCATCCGCAGCCCTTCCTCGCCGAGGCCCTGGAAGCTGTACGGAGAGCTTCGCGGTTTGAACGCGCCGCCGCGGAAGATCTTGGCGCCGGCCTTTCTGACGGCTGCCGCTGTCGCGCGCACCTGCTCGCTGGTTTCCGCGGAGCACGGTCCGGCCATGACGATCACCTCGTCGCCGCCTATCCGGATGTCGCCGACGGTGATGACCGTGTTCTCATGCCTGAACGTCCGGCTCGCGAGCTTGTACGGCTCGGAGATCCGCATCACCTCGTGGACGCCTTCCATCATCTCGATGAGGCCCGGGTCGGGACGCTTCTGTCCGACGACGCCGAGCACCGTGCGTGAGACGCCCGTCGACCGGTGGACGTCCATGCCGAGTTCAACCAGCCGGGCGACGACCTTCTCGATCTGCACCTCGGTGGCCCGTTCTTCCATCACAACAACCATGGCTTCTCCCGTTCCTCCAGCGACACTGGTCACTTTTCTTCCTGGGCGACGCGCCGTTCGAGCCGCCGCGCCTCATCGATGATTCGCTCGAAAAGCCTCGCGATGGCGTCGGGCCCGAGCGGGCCCTCCGCGGCGACGCCTCTCACGTGATCGAGCACCTGCTTCTCGCGATCCGGCTGATAGATCTCGACGCCCAGTTCCTTCTTCAGGCGGCCGATTTCGCAGGCACACCGGGCCCGTTCGTTCAGCAGGCGCACGAGCACCTCGTCCACCCGGTCGATGTTCTTGCGCAGATCGTCTAGGTTCGCCATAGCGCTCAACACTGCCGAAGGGCAGAGGGCAGAGGGCAAGGGGCAAAGTTGTGGTGGGCCTCTGCGACCTCGCGGCCACCTTTACTTACCTTTCTTACTGCCTCTACTTTCACTCAACCCTCCCTATGCCCTATGCCCTCCGCCCTATGCCCTCGTCAGTCAGCTCCCGCGGCTGACAGGCGGCGCGAAGCGACCGCACGTACGCCTCGACGCGCGCGATCAAGTCCGGCGATCGGCCCGCCTCCGCAATCAACGAGACCAGCGCGCTGCCGACGACCGCCGCGTCCGCGTACGCGCCGACCTCGGCGACATGTTCCGGACGCGCAATTCCGAATCCGAGCGCGATCGGCAGCGACGTAAACGCCCGAATACGGCGCACCATTGCGGCCGCGCCGGCCGCGACCTGATCGCGCGCGCCGGTGACACCCAGCCTGGAGATCCCGTACAGAAACCCGCGCCCCAAGGCGGCCGCCTTCCGGATCCGATCGTCGGTTGTCGTCGGGCTCAAGAGGAAGATCGTATCAATTCCGGAGGCCCCCATGGTCTCGCGAAATTCGCCGGCTTCTTCGATCGGCAGGTCGAGGGCCAGCACGCCGTCCACCCCCGCCGAGGCTGCCTGGCGCGCGAACTCCGCGATGCCCAGCCGGAGCAGCGGGTTCGCATAGCTGAACACGACAATCGGCGCCGAGACGTGCGGCCGGACGCCGGCGATGATCCTGAGCGATGTCTTCAGGCTGCCGCCGGCTGCGAGCGCGCGCTCCGTGGCCCGTTGAATGACCGGACCATCAGCCAGCGGGTCCGAGAACGGCACCCCCACCTCGATGACGTCGGCACCGGCGCGATCGAGCGCTTTCAGGATCTCCGCCGATCGCGAGGCATCCGGATCCGCGGCCGTCGTGTAGGTCACGAGGCCCGGACGCTGTTCGCGCCGAAGGCGCTCGAAGGTTTCCGTCAGCCGCGAAGGCATTTTTCCACCGTCTGGACGTCTTTGTCCCCGCGCCCCGACAGATTGATGATCAGCACATCGTCCGGTGCGAGCTCGCCGGCCACGCGACGGGCGAACGCGACGGCGTGCGACGACTCGAGCGCCGGCAGAATCCCTTCGAGACGCCCGAGCAGCTGGAACGCCGCGAGCGCGTCCGCGTCGGAGGCGTGCGCGTACTCGGCGCGGCCGATGGCTCGAAGCCACGCGTGCTCGGGACCGATCGCCGCGTAGTCCAGGCCCGCCGAAATCGAATGCGTCGGATCGATGTTCCCGTCGTCGTCCTGCAGCACGAACGTGCGCGTGCCCTGCAGCACGCCTTCGCTGCCGCCGGCGAATCGGGCGGCGTGCCGTCCGCGCACGATCGCGTCGCCGCCGGCCTCAACCCCGATCAGCCGGACGCCTTCGTCCTTGATGAACGCGTCGAAGATCCCCATCGCGTTGCTGCCGCCGCCGATGCATGCGACAACGGCCCGAGGCAGCGTGCCCGTGAGCTCCAGAATCTGCGCGCGTGCTTCCTTTCCGATCACCGATTGAAACTCGCGGACCATCAGCGGGTACGGATGCGGACCCAGTACAGAGCCCAGCAGATAGTACGTGTCGGAGACGTTCGTGACCCAATCGCGCATCGCTTCGTTGATCGCATCCTTGAGCGTGCGACTGCCGGAATCCACCGGACACACCTCGGCGCCGAGCAATTTCATCCGGAAGACGTTGAGCGCCTGGCGCTCCATGTCCTCGGTGCCCATATAGACGTGGCACTCGAGGCCGAGCAGCGCGCAGACGGTCGCCGTCGCGACGCCGTGCTGGCCCGCTCCGGTTTCGGCGACGATCCGGCGCTTCCCCATTCGGACGGCCAGCAGCGCTTGCCCGAGCGCGTTGTTGATCTTGTGCGCACCCGTGTGCGTCAGGTCCTCCCGCTTGAGAAAGATCCGCGGGCCGCCGTACTCGTGCGCAAGCCGCCGCGCTTCGTAGAGCGGCGTCGGCCTGCCGACATAGTGTTTCAGGAGGTGAGCGAGCTCGGCGTGAAACTCCGGGTCGTCCCTCACCTGAAAGTACGCGCGCTCGAGCTGTTCGATCGGCTCGACGAGCGTCTCGGGCACGAAGCGCCCGCCGAACGCGCCGAAGTACCCTTTCGCGTCAGGATCGCGTCGCGTAGTGACTGCCATGCACCGCCTCGAAGAGCGCCTTCAGGCGCCCGTGATCCTTGATTCCAGGTGAGCGTTCAACGCCGGACGACACATCGATGCCGTACGGCCGGACTCGGGCGATTGCATCGGCCACGTTCTCCGCGGTCAGCCCTCCGGCGAGGATCGTCCGCCGCCGGCGGGCGATCTCCCCCGCCGCCGCCCAGTCGACCGTCTGACCCGTGCCGCCTCGCCGAACCGGGTCGTGAACGTCGAGGAGCAGCACGACGTTCATCGGCCAGACGGCGATCGCCTTCACGACCGGCCGTTCGAGCGACCGCGTGTAGTCCGGGCTTTCGCTCCCGTGCAGCTGAACGGCTCCGAGCCGCGCCAGGCTCGAGACCGCATTGACCTCTTCCGCCGGCTGATCGACAAACACCCCGACCGGCGTCACGAAGGGCGGCAGCGCCTCCACGATCGCTCGCGCCCGTTCCGGATCGACGTATCGGGGGCTTCGAGGCCAGAAGACAAACCCCAGCGCGTCGGCACCGCAGGCCACCGCCGCTTCGGCGTCCTCGAGCCTCGTGATGCCGCAGATCTTGACGAGCTTCACGGGCACGGCACACCTGCCATCAGCTCCCGAAGCGCCGCGCCGGGATCCGCGGCCGTCATGAATCGCTCGCCGATCAGAAATGCGCCGTACCCCATGTGCCGCAGCCGCAGCAGATCCTCGGAGGTTCGCAGTCCGCTCTCGCTCACCGGGACGACGCCCTTCGGGATCCGCGCGATCAGCGTCTCCGACGCGGCGACGTCCACCGTCAGCGTGCGGAGATTCCGGTTGTTCACGCCAATCACGTTCGCGCCCGCGTCCAGCGCGATCGACAGCTCGTCGGCGCTGTGCACTTCGACCAGCGCGTCGAGTCCCCATCTGGCCGCGCAGGCCGCGAGCGATCGCAGCTCCTCGGGCGTCAGCGCGGCGACGATGAGCAGGACGGCGTCCGCACCGGCAGCCTTCGCTTCGAGAATCTGGTACTCGGAGACGACGAAGTCCTTTCGCAGAATCGGAATCGCCACCGCCGCGCGAACCGCGCGCAGGTGGTCGAGCGAACCGTCAAAGAACGTCGGCTCCGTCAGCACGGAAATCGCCGCCGCGCCCGCGGCGGCATAACCACTTGCGATCGCCACGGGATCGTACGCCGGCCGCAGAACGCCTTTCGACGGCGACCGCCTCTTGCATTCCGCGATGACGTTCAGGCGGTCCGGCCTGCAGAGCGCCGCCCGAAACTGATGCGCCTGACGCGCCTCGTGGCGCTCGACTCTCGCGCGAAGCGCGTCGATCGACTCGCGTTCCTGCCGCACCTCGACGATGCGGCGGGTGGACGCGATGATCGTCGCCAGAAGATCGCCGCTCACGCCCGGGCTCCTTCCACCAGCTCCTCGGTCGACATCGCGATCAATCGGTCGAGCGTCTTCGCCGCCGCACCGCTGTCGATCGCGGTCGCCGCGCGCGCGATGCCCTCCTGGACGGACGGGGCCTGCCCGGCAATCAGCAGCCCGGCGCCGGCGTTCAGGAGCACGACGTCGCGCGGCGCCCCCCGTTCGCCGTCGAGAATGCGACGGATGATGCGCGCGTTGTCCTGGGCGTCGCCGCCCAGGAGCGCCGACAGGCTGGCTTTCGGCAGCCCGACGTCCGCGGGGTGCAGGTAGAACGTGTTCACCGTGCCCCGCCGGCACTCGGAAATCTTGGTGTAGCCGGCCGTCGAAATCTCGTCGATGCCGTCCGCGCCGTGCACGACCCACGCGCGGTCCGATCCGAGCAGCATGAGCGAGCGCGCCAGCAGCTCGGTCAGCTCGGGCCGCGGGACGCCGACGATCTGCCTGGTCGCCCCCGCGGGGTTCGTCAGCGGACCCAGCAGGTTGAAGGCCGTACGCACGCCGAGATCGCGGCGCACCTGGGCCGCGTGACGCATCGACGGGTGAAACGTGGGCGCGAAGAAGAAGCCGACACCGGCATCCGCGAGACAGCGTTCGACAACCGCAGGCGCCGCCGTCACCCGAACGCCGAGCGCCTCGAAGACATCGGCGCTGCCCGACAGGCTCGAGACCGATCGATTGCCGTGCTTCGCCACTCGCACGCCGCAGGCCGCCACGACCAGCGCCGCGCATGACGAGATGTTGAACGTGCCGGACTTGTCGCCGCCTGTACCGCACGTGTCGAAGACGTCGTCCATGCGGCGCGACAGCTGCACGGCGTGCGCGCGCATCGTGCGCGCCAACCCGACGATCTCGGCCGGCCGTTCGCCCTTCATCGCCAGCCCGATGAGCAGGCCGGCGATGTGCGCCGGCGCCGACCGCCCCTCCATGATCTCGGCCATCGCGGCGCCAGCTTCGTCGCTGGTCAGATCTTCGTGACGCGTGAGCTTGTCGATCAGCCCGGCAATCATGTCAGGCGCGCCCTTCCAGAAAATTCCGCAGGATGCGGTGGCCCTCACCCGTCAGGATCGACTCGGGATGAAACTGGACGCCGTGCACGGGCCACTCGCGATGCCGCAGACCCATGATCACTTTGTCGTCGCGCGTCCTCGCCGTCACTTCGAGGTCGGCCGGCAGTCCCGTCTCCGACACGACCAGTGAGTGGTAGCGCGAGGCGACGAACGGCTCCGTGATGCCGGTGAACACGCCGCGGCGGTCGTGCTCGATCGTCGACGTCTTCCCGTGCATCGGCACCTGCGCGCGGACCACGTTGCCGCCGAACACGGCGCCGATCGCCTGGTGCCCGAGGCACACGCCGAAAATCGGTGTCGTCCGGCCGAGCTGCTTGATGATGGCCATCGTGATGCCGGCGTCCTCGGGACGCCCCGGCCCGGGCGAGATCACGATGCGCTCGGGCCGAAGGGCCTCGACCTCACCCACCGACACCGCGTCGTTGCGGACGACGTGGACGGCCGCGCCCAGTTCGCCCAGATACTGCACGAGGTTGTAGGTGAACGAATCGTAGTTGTCGACGACCACGACCATACTTGTGTCTTTACCTTCCACTTTCCACTTTGCGCTTCTTCAGAGTCCCTGCTGCGCGAGATCGAGCGCCTTCAGCAGCGCCCGCGCCTTGGCGCGCGTCTCTTCGTATTCGGCCGCCGGGTTCGAATCGATCACGATGCCCGCGCCCGCCTGCACGTACGCCTTGCCCTTGGACATGATGACCGTGCGAATGGCGATGCAGAAATCCAGGTTCCCCGCGAAGTCGACGTAGCCAACGGCGCCGGCGTACAGCCCGCGTGCGTCGGGCTCGAGCTCCTGGATGATCTGCATCGCCCGCAGTTTCGGCGCGCCTGACACCGTCCCGGCGGGAAAGCACGACACGAGCGCATCGAGCCGGTCGCGATCTTCCGCGAGCTGCCCTTCGACGATCGAGGTCAGGTGCATCACGTGCGAGAAACGCTCGAGGCCCATGAACTGCGGGACGCGCACGCTGCCGTACTTGGACACGCGCCCGACGTCGTTGCGGCCGAGGTCGACGAGCATCACGTGCTCGGCCTTTTCCTTTTCGTTGCGCTTCAATTCCTCGGCGAGCCGCAAGTCCTCTTCCTCGCTCTTGCCGCGCGGCCTGGTGCCCGCAATCGGATGTGTTTCGACTCGAGAGCCCTCCACCCGGACCAGCATCTCCGGCGACGAGCCGGCCACGGAGACGCCGCCCATCCGGATGAAATACATGTACGGCGACGGATTCACGTGACGCAGCGCTCTGTAGACCGTGAACGGATCCGCCGCAACCTCCGCTTCGAAGCGCTGCGACAGCACCACCTGGTAGATGTCGCCGGCGGCGATGTGTTCTTTCGCCTTGCGGACGTGCGCTTCGAAACCTTCCTGCGTGTAGTTCGAGCGGACGTCGAGAGCCGGTCCGCCGGGAGGATGCGCGTGCGACAGGCTCCGCTCGAGCTCCCGCTCCAGAAACTGGATCTTGGCGCACGCGAACTGATAGAGCGACTGCAGATCGTCGTCCGGCGTGATGCGCGCGTTGGCGATGATCAGGATCCGGTGCTGCACGTGATCGAAGGCGAGTACGGTGTCGAACAGCATGAAGCCCGCTTCGTCGGCGCCGTCATCAGCCGAGCCCAGGTTCCCGAGCACCGGCTCGAACCAGGTCGAGGCGCCGTACCCGAAGTAGCCCACCGCGCCGCCGGTGAATCGCGGCAGGTCCGGCACGAACGCCGACCGGTAGTCGGCCATGAGACTGCGCAGCGTCTCGATAAACGGCCGATCGCTGTCCGTCGTGGATCCGCCGCGCTCGATGATCGTGCGGCCCTTGCGCGAGGTCAGAATCAGGAACGGATCCTTGCCCAGAAACGAGTAGCGTCCGACATGCTCACCGCCTTCGACGCTCTCGAGCAGGAATGCGTAATCGGCGTGCTCGGCGATCTTCAGGAACGCGGAAACCGGGGTCAGCAGGTCGGCGACAAGCTCTTTGCAGACCGGCACGAACGTGCCCCGCCGGGCGAGTTCCTTGAACTGATCAAACGACGTAATTTTCATGACGCATGAACTCCGCGAGCCGCTTGAGCGCCGCCTCTCGCATGATTCCCACCCAGGGTTTCCGGCCCGTCCACCACTCGAACTGCTCCGTCGCCTGCGCGACCAGCATTTCGAGGCCGCCGATCGTCTGACAGCCCGCGGCCCTGGCCTCGCGCAGCAGGCGCGTGTTCGTCGGGTTGTAGACGAGGTCGTACACGTACCGGCCCGTCAGCAGCGCGGCGTCGATCGGCGTATCGTCGACGTGGGGATGCATGCCGACCGGGGTGCAGTTCACAAGCAGGTCCCAGCTGCCCGGCTCGGGCGGGAGCGGCGCGGACGCGCACGACGCCGTCGTGGCGATTTCCTGGGCGCGAAGCGGATTCCTGGCGTACACCGTGACCTGCGCCTGGCTCGAGCTGAGCGCGGAGGCCACGGCTCGAGCCGATCCGCCGGCACCAAGCACCGCCACTCTGGTGCCGCGGAGCGGCACGCGGTCTTTCAGCGGCGTGAGAAATCCCGAAACATCCGTGTTGCCCCCGATCCACTTTCCATCGACGACGCCAATCGTGTTGATGGCGCCGATGCGGCGGGCCACGGGGTAGACCTCGTCCATCCGATCAAACAGCGACACCTTGAACGGAATCGTGACGCTCGCGCCGCGCAGGCCGATCGCCCGCCCGAAGGTCACGAAGTCGTCCGCGTCGGCCGCCGGCAGCGGCAGGTACACGGCGTCGATCTGATTCGCGGCGAAAGACGCGTTGTGCATCGCCGGCGACACGGAGTGCGCGATCGGCGACCCGACGAGGCCGTACACGTGCGTCGATTCAGTCACCGTTCGAAACCTGTAGCCGTCGAGCTCGGCGGGTGTGATCTGTCCGACCTGACGCTCGCCACCCGCATACGTCCACACCGATCCGAACTGCCTCGCGAGGACGCGCGTTGCCAGACCGCAAGGGCCCATGCCGATCAGCACCGTGCCGCGCCGGCCGATCTGGGCGCCCAGGTCGAGCAGCGGCAGGCAATCGCTGAGGCGGGACGTCGTCACGGCGAGCTTGATGACTTCGGCCCCCGTGGCGCGCATCGCCTGCGCTCGCTCAGTCAGATCACCGGGCACGCCCCCAAAGTCGTGCATCGACAGTACGACGCGGCGTCCGGCCGATTGCGCCAGCAGGTCCTTGAAATTCGCCGCCCACTCGATGTCGACGTAGTCGGCGCCGGCGGCCAGCGCGTCCTGGAGAATCCGTCGGCGCTCCTCCTCCGATCCCTTGAACTGCCCGCCTTCCCACGCCGGCCTGCACGTGACGATGATCGGCACCCGGCGGCCTTCCAGGGCGCCAGCGACACTCGGATCGGCGACCGTATCGAGACGCAACTCGACGAAGTCGGCGCCGACGACCTCGTCGCGTCGTCGGCGGAGCTCTGCCATCGTGGGCGCGGTCACCGTGACACAGAGTTGCGTGGACATACAAAAAAAGCCTCTTCAACCGGCAGGCTGAAGAGGCTCAAGTAACTTCGTCGCGCTCAGGGCAGGTCAGGCCAGGGCGGATGCCTCTTCAGGAGTGACCCAATACCGCCACGCAAAACCGTACACACCGGGCGCCTCGGGGACCGTGTGCGGACCGTTCGCGGCAGAGGTAATTTGGCTCACAGGCACTTGACCAGCCACAGGAAGCCGGAACGATACCAGACGTCGCAGTACGTGTCAAACGGCAGCGCCCATTTCTCCTTGACCGATAAGCACTTCTCCCGTATAACCAGAAGAAAGTCATGCTGATGCGCCGGCTCGCGCTCGCCTCCCTGCTGGCCTCGCTGGCCTTGATCCGTCTTCCTGCTCAGACTCAAACCGGCCAGATGGGAATCGATGAGATCCGGCCGGGCATGGTCGGCATCGGCCGAACGGTGTTCGACGGCACGCGGGTCGAGGAGTTCAAGGCGAATATCCTGGGCGTCCTCGAGAACGTCATCGGCACGCACCGCAATCTCATTCTCGCGAAGCTCGAAGGCAGCCCCCTCGAACGGACGGGCGTCATCGCCGGCATGAGCGGCAGTCCCGTTTACGTGGACGGCAAGTTGATCGGCGCTGTGTCGTACTCCCTCGGACAGTTCTCGAAGGAAGCCATTGCCGGGATCACGCCGATCGCGGAAATGACGGACGCCACCGCGTTCTCCGACGCGCGTCCGCCGGCGGCCAAAGTGCGCGTCGAGTTTCCGCTGAATCGCGAGAATCTGACCGCGGCATTCCGGCGTGCGCTCAACTGGAACCGGCCGTTTGCCGAACGTCCAGGCGACGCGGAGCTGCTGGGCCCGAGTTCCATTGGCGGCGTCGCCGGACCTGAAGTCGGAATGCGGCTCCAGCCGATCGCGACGCCGCTCATGATGTCCGGCTTCGAGCCCGACCTTGCCGACCTGCTGGCCGGGGCGTTCCGGGAACAGGGGTTCGTTCCGACCGGACGCGGCATCGCCGCCGGGCGCGCCGGAGAGAAGCCGTTCGAAGGACCGTTGAAGCCTGGCGACGCCATCGGCGTCGCGCTCGTCCGCGGCGATCTAGAACTTGGCGCGACGGGCACCGTGACGTACGTCGACAAGGACCGCGTATACGCGTTCGGACATCCGCTCTACAACCTGGGACCGACGGCCTTTCCGATGACCCGCGCGTACGTTTACACCGTGCTGCCGAGCCTCGCGGCATCGATGAAGTTGTCCACGACGGGCGAAGTGATCGGGTCGTTTCTTCAGGATCGCGCGGTGGCGATCGCCGGACGTCTGGGCGCCGGGCCCAGGATGATTCCCGTGACGATGACGCTGGAATCGGCGCGCGCGCCCAAGCGGACGTTCCACTTCGAGCTGGCGAACGACCAGATGTTTACGCCGCTGATGGCGGCCGCCGCGATGACCAGCACGCTCGCGTCGTACGAGCGGCAGTACGGCACGGCGACGTTCTACCTTCGCGGCACGGCGAAGGTGAACAAGCACGACGAGGTGACGTTCGACAACGTGTTTGCGGGCGATCAGCCGTCGGTGAACGCGGCGAGCTACGTCGCGGCGCCCATCGCGGCTCTGCTCGGCAACGACTTCGAGAAGGTCGACATCGAAAGCGTCGAGCTGGCCATTTCCTCGACCGAGGAAACGAGGACCG
>Ga0326726_10004233_pt1 | contig 13102 bp, 11 predicted proteins | sample MHFenrmetagenome_2_FD_207603 | JGI IMG/M metagenome (GOLD analysis project Ga0326726, IMG submission 207603) | Lab enriched peat soil microbial communities from Michigan Hollow, Ithaca, NY, United States - MHF15MN | ecosystem: Environmental > Terrestrial > Soil > Wetlands > Peat | place: USA... | reverse complement strand
CCGGCCGTCCGGGCGGCGCGTCGCGAACACCACCACGTCGTCGTGGCCCGGCAACCGCCGCCCCAGCTCGGTCCGGAGATCCCACAGCCGCGCGGAGTGATCGGTGCTCGTGGTCACCGCGACCTCGCCGTCGAGCTCGATGCCGAGGATGCGCTTCGTGTGTCCGCGCAACACTCTCGCCGTCCCGTCGGCGAGGTTCCAGATGCGCGCCGTGTTGTCGGTGCTCGTCGTGACCAGTTGCTTGCCATCGCCGGTGAACTCGATCGCCGTGACCGCCGAGTCATGCCCCGTGAGCCTCTGCGGCGCGCCGCCGTGCACGAGATCGAGGATCGAGATCGAGCGGGTCTCGCCGCAGGCCAGCCTCGAATCATCCGGCGAGAAAGCGAGCGCACTGAGGTAGGTCTCGTCGCCCAACGGCGATGGGCTCGCGTGTTCGCGCTCGTAGATCGTCACGTGGCCAAAGCCGTCCGCCACCGCCAGCTTCGCGCCATTGCTCGACAGCGCGAGCGCGCCGATGTCACCACTCGCCTCGTACGGCTTCGAGGCGCCTGTCTTGGAATCCCACGCCACGAGCTGGCGATCGCGGTCGACCGTCGCCACCCGGCTGCCGTCGCCGCTGATCGTGATCGCCTCGATCCGGTCCGCGATCATCCGACCGCCATCGAGATCCCAGACGATCGCGTGATGTCGCTCGTCGAGGGTGAGCCAGCGGCGATTGTCATGCGCGCGGACGATCTCGACGATCTCGTCGTCGGGACCGTCGGTGATCTCGACGAAGCGCCGGCCACCGGCTTCGGTGATCCGGTTCGAGGTGGCGTTCCGGTCGGGGGCCGGGAACCCGAACGGGTATGCGATCACACCGATGCGACGCGACGTTCCGGAGTCGAGATCGCGGATCTCGAACGCAGGACCTCGGCGCGCGATCGCGATCGTGTGGGCGTCGAGCTTCACGACGCCGCTCGTGGTGCGGTCGTCGTGCGGGATCGTCGCGATCGGTGTGCGGTCCCAGATCCGGATCTCGCCGTCGAGATCCCCGGACACGAGCCGGCCATCCGGCGCGAGCGCGAGCGCGGTGACATCGGCACCGTGACCGCGCAGGACCACGAGGTCGTGCGTGGTCCCGTCGGTGATCGTGATCGCGCGATCGTTCGTCCAGTCATCGAGCTCGCCGTGGTCGGGATGGAACCGAAAGCGAGAGCTCGTCGTGGCAACCGCACCGTCGGGCATCACCGCGATCGCGACGATCGGTGCCTGGTGATCGGTCACGCGCTTCGTGTTCGTCGCCAGATCGATCAGCTCGCCGTGGTACGTACCGGCCCACGCATGCGTGCTACTCGCGGCGAGCACGAGCGCATCGACGCCGTGCCCGAGCTCGCGCGCCGCGAGCGTCACCGGATCGATGCGAACGAACGTGCCTTCGTTCGAGCGGTTGTACGCGACCATCGTGTTGTCGGGGGCCCACACCACCCGCTGATACGGACCGACCGGACGCACCGTGCCTGTGTCGACGTCGAAGATCGTCGTGACGCGGGCCACGAGCGCGACCCAGCGCCCGTTCGGCGACACCATGCCGAATCCGAAATCTCCCAGCTCGCCGAATGCCGCGTGGACCGGTCGATCGATGCCGGTGCTCGGGTTCCAGACCGAGATCCGGCCATCGGCCGCGACGTGCACGAGGTCGCCGGCCGCCGTGAAACCGATGCCCATCGTCCTGTCACCGACCGCGACGTCGCGCACGGTCGAGGTCGCGAGGTTCCAGACCCGGATGCGCGACGGTTCGAGCGACGCGAGCTGCGTCCCGTCGTGCGAGACCACGAGCTCCATCACCATGGCGCGACTTCCCGGCAGGACGTGCGCGACTCCGCGCGACATCGCATCGGCGGCGATCGTGCGCGCCGCGCGCCATTGCGGTGCACCCGGTGACAGCTCGGCCAGGCGGCGCAGCGCCTGCGTCGGGTCGGTCTCGAGCGCGGACTTCGCGAGCTCGAGCGCGGCCGCGTCCGCACGCCGTGTCGCATCGATCGCCGACGTGTCGGCGCGATGGCTCTCGGTGACGATCTTCGCGACACTCGCCACGCCGACGATCGCCAGCACGAGGATCGCGATCGCGCCGACGGCGACCGCCGCGCGATACTTGCGCAGCCAGCGCCGCACGAGCTCGCCCGCGGTGTAGCGATGGCTCGTGACGAGCTGACCGGTCTGGAACCGCTTGAGCTCGTCGGCCATCTCCTTGGCGGTGGGGAACCGATCGGCGGCGTCGCGCGCCATCGCCTTGTCGACGATCGCAACCAGCTCGACCGGCGCCTCGGGCACGCGCTCGGCGAGCGGCTGCGGCGGTGCCGCGAGGACGCGCGCCAGCACCTCCTCGGTGTTCCTCGCCTCGTACGGCGGCACGCCCGCGAGCACCTGATAGAGGATCGCGCCGAGCGCGTACACGTCGGCGCGTGCGTCGACGCGATCGCCTTCGGCTTGTTCGGGCGGCATGTACGCCGGCGTCCCCATCACCGCGCCGGCGACCGTCTCGCCCCCACTTGCCGCGCCCCTGCGATACGGCCCGATCGACACCACGTCGGGCTCGGTCGCGGTCAGATCCTTCGCGAGCCCCCAGTCGATCACCACGGTCTCGCCGAAGTCGCCGCACAGGACGTTCGCGGGCTTCAGATCGCGGTGGATGACGTGTTCGCTGTGGGCGTACGCGAGCGCGTCGACGACGGCGATCACGTTCGGTACGAGCGCCAGCCGGGCGTCGAGATCGCGCGCGGTCGCGAGGTGCTTGTCGAGCGGCTTGCCAGCGACGAGCTTCATGGCGAAGAACGGCTCGCCGGATGGCCAGCGCCCTGCCTCGTGCACGTGCACGATCGACGGGTGCTGTAGACGCGCGGTGATGCGCGCCTCACGCTCGAAGCGCGCGTCGTCGTGGCCGGGCAGCAGCTCCTTGATCGCGACCGAGCGTCCGAGCCGGAGATCGCGCGCGCGAATGATCCGGCCCATGCCGCCGCGCGCCAGCTCCTCCGCGATCGCGTAGTGAGCCGGATCGACCTGGCACAGATCCGCGTAGTCGCTTCCCGGCGCGTGTTCGCGCGGCCCACCGGGTCGCAACGGCGCGAGGCTCGCATCGGACGCATCGAGCGTCGGTGCGACATCGAGCTTTTCGTCGGCGGGTTTCGACACGGGCGGACAGTATGCCCAGACAGCAGTTGCCCTACCATCGCGTCATGAAGCTCTGGTCGTTTGTCGCCGCATGCTCGCTGGTCGGATGTCTCGTCACCAACCCGCCACCGCCAACGATGGGTCCGCGCACCAACCAACCCCAGCCGTCCGGAGGCCCGACCTCGGCCTCGGCCTCAGCGCCACCGGTGGCAGGGGGCGGTGCGAGCGGCGGTTGTTTCGCGGGCGAGTGGAAGGGCGGTGGTGACGACATCAACCACCGCCACCTCGGCTTCGCGATCCAGTTCGTACAGGACGGTTCCGCGCTGCACGGTACGTTCGACTACACGTTCGAGTTCGGCAAGACGGGTACCGAAGAGGTGAGCGGAACCGCGGACTGCGCGTCCGGCACCGCCGAGCTCCGCGGATCGACCGTCACCGGCGATGCCGCGCCCGCGCACTACAAGCTCAAGCTGATGCCCTCGACACCGCTGTCGGACGGACGCGTCGAGGCCGGGTTCGAAGGCACCTGGGATTGCGATCCGTGCGTGCCCGGATCGATCAAGGGCTACACCGTGCGCTGAGATCCGCGAGCCTCACCCGAGGTCAGGCGTACCACTCTGCGTACCAGATTATTCCATCTTGTCGCGGGTCTACGAAGTTGACAGGGACTATCCTCCAGCGCAAATTGGGACCATGGGCGGTCCTGGACGCTGCTCCTGAGCCTGGAGGAAACCATGAAGACGCTCGCCATCGGTCTCGTTCTCGCGTTTGCCCCCGCGTGCCTCGGCGACGATCCGGACCATCTCGATCCGGCTCGCACGGGTGGCATCCAGTCTCCGAAACGTGTCGCCGGAGTTCCGGATGCGCTCCACAACCGGTTGCTGTCACAGATCGGCACGGTCAGCCACACGGTGGCCGGTGCCCACGACTGGGCGAGTCAGCTGGATGCCCCGGAGCTCTGCAGCGACTGCACCGTCACGCTCGTGCACCACGTCGATGGTGGCCTCCACGACGTGACCGTGTACGACGACTCGACAGATGTGAGTCTGTGCACGATCTCGGTCAGCGCGGGTGGCGTGATCGATGCGTGCGGCCGTTAACGCGGGCGGCGCTTGAGCGTCGTGCAGCGGCGGTGATGCGCGAGCAGCTCCTCGTGTCGCGGCAAGCGCTCCACCGCGAGGCGCACGCACTCGCGCGACATCAGGCGAGCGTAGCGCGTGACGAACGCATCGACACGCGCCGGCTCGGCGCGCGATAGCTCGCGTAGCACCCACCCGACGGCGGTCTGATCGAAGCGCTCGTGCGACCACACGACCGTCGCGCACGTCGACAGCACGAGCTGGCCGAGTCCGGGCAGGGCCGTCTCGCCCTGCGGTGCGAGCGCGGTGAAGCCGACGCACGCCGCACGACGCTGCCAGATCGTATCGGCGGTGCGCCACTGCGCGAGCGCACGTGCGACCTCGGCACGACCACGCACGCGATGCAGGAGCGCGCCGAGCACGCGCAACGCGAACGCATCGACGATGCTCGGATCGTTCAAGTGGCCCGCCGCGAACAGCTGCTCGAACCCGCCGAGATCCGCCGCGCGCAGGTGATCCGCGAGCAGCTCGTGCAACACGAAGATGCCCGCGTGCTTGTGCTCGAGCTGGCGCTGCTCGATCAACGCGCGCGCGATTCGCTTGCCGACCACCGCCGGGCAGTCGCCGAGCTCGTGATCGCGCCACCACGTGAGCATGCAGCCGCGAATCGCTCGACTGCTTCGTCGCGCGAGCCGATGCTTCAGATCCGCGACCGGATCGAGCGGCAATCGCGCCTTTGCGCCCATCCTTCTACGTTGCCTGAATTGGCGTCATCTCGTCTGTGGCGAAAACTTGGGCCGAGGTGTACTGCCATGTAGGATAAAGTGCTCCAGGATCCTGGGTGCATCATGTCCAAAAACCCAAGAATTAACAGTACATCGAAGAGCCAGCCACGTGGGGGTCGCCGCCGAGAGGTGATCGGGGTGATCGGGTTGGGTGCGGCGCTCTTCCTCCTGATCGCGATGGTCTCGCTGCAAGCGGGCGCGATGGTGATGGGACCGTTCGGCCGTTCGGTGGCCGGGCTGTTCTACGGCATCGCCGGCATCTGCGGGTACGGCCTCATCGCCCTCGGCGTGGCGGCGGCGATCCGCGCGCTGATCGATCGCGAGCCGGCGTTGCCGCCGATGATCGCGCTCGGCTCGGTGCTCGGGGTGATCGCGCTCGCGACGCTCGCGCACCTCGTGGCGCCACACTATCGGGTCGCCGGTCACGGTCCCGGCGGCGCGCTCGGCGAGCACCTCGCGGAGATCCTGCGCGCGATGATCAGCACCGCCGGCACCGCGCTGCTCGGACTCGTCGCGCTGGTGGTCGCGATCGTGATCGCGACGCCGCTCCGCATGCGCGACGTGCTGCACGCGATCTGGGACGCCATGCGTCACACCGGCAGCGCGCTGCGGATGGCCGCGGTCGCGTTCGGTCGCTTCTGGGCCGACGTGTTCCGCGCGATCCTGCCCGACCGCTCGCACGACGAGGACGAGGACGAAGCCGAGGACGAGGAGGTCGACGACGTCGACGTGCTCGAGGCCCGCGACGACGAGCACGGACCCGAGCCGCTGATCATCGAGCGGACCGAGAAGAACCCGATCGAGGTCGTCGAGCTCACGGCGGAGAAGAAGAAGAAGAAGCGCGAGCCGCAGAAGACCGAGATCGATCTCGCGGTCCCCGGTCCCGCCGCCGCCGAGGCCGGCGCGACCGTGGCCCCCGACGTCGCGCCGATGAAGAAGAAGCGGCTCGCCGCCGGCACCGAGGCCCCGCCCCCACCGCCGGAAACACCGAACGATCACGCCGGTCCGGTGATCTTCGAGCCGAAGTTCCAGCACGCCGACAAGGCGACGATGGCGATCAAGGAGAAGGCGGCCGAGCAGGAGCGCCTGCAGTCGTTCATCAAGATCGGCGACGGCGACTACCAGCTGCCGTCGATCCAGCTCCTCAACTACGACACCAGCACGACCAACGCGATCGACAAGACCGCGATGCTCGAGCTGTCCGCGAAGCTGACCCAGACGCTGGAGAACTACGGCGTCAAAGGCGATGTCGTCGCGATCCGGCCCGGTCCGGTCGTCACGATGTACGAGTTCGCGCCCGCACCCGGCACGCGCGTCAACAAGATCGTGAACCTCACCGACGACCTCGCGCTCGCGCTCGAGGCGCTGCGCGTTCGCATCGTCGCGCCGATCCCCGGCAAGGCCGCGGTCGGCATCGAGGTGCCGAACCGGTCGCGCGAGAAGGTGTTCCTGAAGGAGATCCTCGCCGACGATTCGTTCCGCAAGGGCCGCGCGAAGCTGCCGATGGCGCTCGGCAAGGACATCGAGGGTGGCCCGGCCGTCGTCGATCTCGCGCGCATGCCGCACCTGCTCGTCGCCGGCACGACCGGCTCCGGCAAGTCGGTCGCGGTCAACGCGATGATCACGTCGCTGCTCTATCACTGCTCGCCCGAAGAAGTTCGGATGATCATGGTCGACCCGAAGATGCTCGAGCTGTCGATCTACGAGGGCGTGCCGCATCTGCTGCTGCCGGTGGTCACCGATCCGAAGAAGGCGAACCTCGCCCTGCGGTGGGCGGTCGAGGAGATGGAGCGCCGCTACGATCTACTCGCGCAGATGGGCGTGCGTGACATCGCCTCGTTCAACGAGAAGATCCTCAAGATGTCCGCGAAGGTCGAGGCCGACAAGCTACGTGCCGCCGCCGAGGCCGCCGCGGCGGCGCTCGAAGACGATCTGTCCAAGGCCGTGTCCGCCGAGTCGCCCGAGGCCGCCGACGCGAGAGAGAAGGTCGTCACCGCGCCGCAGCACAAGCTGCCGTACATCGTCGTCGTGATCGACGAGTTCGCCGATCTCATGATGTGCGCGCCGAAGGAAGTCGAGACGAGCGTCGCGCGCATCGCGCAGAAGGCGCGCGCCGCCGGGATCCACCTGATCCTCGCGACGCAACGGCCGTCGGTCGATGTCATCACCGGTCTCATCAAGGCGAACTTCCCGTCGCGCATCGCGTTCCACGTGACGTCGAAGATCGACTCGCGCACGATCCTCGACCAGAACGGTGCCGAGGCGCTGCTCGGCGCCGGCGACATGCTGTTCTCGGACCGCGGTGGGGCGCCGCAGCGTCTCCACGGCTGCTACGTCGACGAGGTCGAGATCCACAAGGTCGTCGAGTTCCTGAAGACGCAGGGTCGCCCGGTCTACAACCTCGACATCGTCAAGCCGCGCGACGAGGACGGCGAAGGCAACGGCGACTTCCAGATGCCGCAGGGCAAGAACGACGACGACATGTACGACAAGGCCGTTTACGTGGTGACCACCACGCGCAACGCGTCGATCTCGTGGGTCCAGCGCCAGCTCCGCATCGGCTACAACCGCGCCGCGCGTCTCGTCGAGGAGATGGAGAAGCAAGGCGTGGTCAGCGGCCCCGACCACACGAACAAGCGCGAAGTCCTCGTCGCGACCGGCTAGCCTACCTAGGACTGCGCGAGGAAGGAGAAGTAGAGCTCCGGCGGGTCGCGAAACTCCATCGCGCGCTTGCACTCGGGGCAGCTCATCGGCGGTGGCTGGTGCTTCGCGAGCGCATCGGCGTGGAGGCGCTCGTCGAGGACCATGTCGTGCTCGGCGTCGCACTCTTCGCACAGGTACGGAGCAAAGAACGAGTGCACGATCGCGGTCCCGCGCGTGGCGACCACGATGTTGAGCTGATGGACGATCACCACGGCGACGCGATGAAGCTCGATCTGGACGTTCGCCTTCGCCGCGGCCTGCTGCAGCCGGATCCACTCGCGCACGCCGAGCGAGTTGATGAACCGGATGCCCCCGAGGTCGAGGACGAGCTGGCCGTCCTTGGCGTGGGCCATCAGGCCCAGCACGTCGGCCTTGTCATCGATCGCCCCGGCGATCGCGAGCTTGTCGCCCCTGTGCTCGTAGATCAGCATTCCGCGGCGCCAACGATACTACGCCAGCTGCTACGCTCGATCACACGTGCGGGCGACGTGGCTCACCGACATTCACCTGAACTTCCTGCGCCCGCTCGCGCTGCAGGCGTTCTACGCGCGACTCAAGGAGGAGCAGCCGCAGGTCCTCCTCGTGACCGGCGATATCGGCGAGGCCCCGTCCGTGGGGCGCTTCGTCAGCGAGCTATCGGCGATCGCACCGATCTACTTCGTGCTCGGTAACCACGACTACTACCGGTCGAGCATCGCGGCCGTGCGCGGCGCGATGGAACGTCTCGACGATGCCGCGACGTGGTTGCCGGCCCACGACCCGCTGCGGCTGTCCGCGAAGACGGTGATGCTCGGGGTCGATGGCTGGGGCGACGCGCGTTGCGGCGATCTCGAGTCCACCGTCGAGCTCAGCGACTGGAAGCTGATCGAGGACTTCCGCAAGTGCCAGCAGCGCGCCGCGCGCATCGACGTCTTGAAGCGCCTCGGTGGCAACGAGGCGCGCGCGCTGCGCGATCGACTCGAGAACGTGCCGGCGACCGAACAGCTGCTCGTGCTCACGCACGTGCCGCCGTTCCCCGAGGCCTGTGTCTACGGCGGCGAGCCATCAACGCCACCGTGGCTGCCGTGGTTCACGTGCATCTCGACGGGCGAGGTGCTCGCCGATTACGCGAAGGCGCATCCCGATCAGCACGTGCTCGTGCTCTGCGGTCACTCGCACGGCGCCGGCGTCTGCCATCCGCTGCCGAACCTGGAGGTCCGCACCGGTGGCTGGCCGGCCGGCGTCGAGGAGTACGGCAACCCGATCGTCCAGGCGACGTTCGAGCTGTGATGCGCGCGCTCGCCATCGTGGTCGCGATCGGTTGCGGCGGTTCGCCCGCACCGCCGCCGAAGTCCGAGCTCGCGCGGAACGGCATCGTGCTCGGCGTGGTCGACGCGACGCACGGTGGTCACGAGCCGAAGCTCCGCGCCAGCGCGAAGAAGCACGTCGACGCGATCCGGAACACGAACCAGCTCGCGGCCACGAACGTCGAAGTGTCGCTCGTGACGCTCGACAAGCCGGAGGCCGGCACCCTGACGTGTGCGATCCAGATCGTCGTTCTCGGGGGTGGCGCGCCGGATGCGGTCTGGCGCGGCACCGCGAGCGCCGCGTATCCCGACGGGCCGGCGCAGTACGACGAGGCGGTCGGCGACTGCGTCGAGTCCGTGATCGGCGATCTCGTCGATCAGCGGCTGGCGGCGCTCGTCGCCGGACGGCTCGCGAAATAACACGGCGCGTTCGTTCGATCTCTGACACCCGATTCGACACGACATCGCGGTCACCCGATCTCGAAAATCCGTGGCCGATCGACCTGGCAACCCCGCGACGTGACTACGCCCACGTCGCGGCATGACCGCTGCAATTCCTCGTCGGCATGCGCCCCGTCATCGCCCTGCTGCTGTTTGCCACTCGCGTCGCCACTGCAGAGCCCGCCGCCGACGAGGTGGTCGCACCGCCGGGCATGTCGGCGCCCGCCCCACCGGCGCCGACCGCGACCGAGGATCTGAAGGATCCGCACATCGCGCTGTTGCTCGCGGTCGCGGGCTCGCTCGCGCCGATCGCGATCGTCGGCGCCGCCGCACGCGGCAACAACGACAACAAGGGCACGCTCATCGGGCTCACCGCCACGACGGTCCTGTTCCTGCCGTCCGCGGGTCACTGGTACTCCGGCCGCTTCCTCACGCCGGGGATGATCACCCGTGCGATCGGACTTTCGGTCGCGGCCTTCGGCCTCCTGATGCTGGTCGGTTCGGAAGGCGACAGCGGGGCGAATGTGTTCGTCGCCGGTGGGATCGTCACGGTCAGCGGTGCCGTGCTCGACATCGCCACCGCGCCGCACGAGGCGGAAGCCTACAACGACGCGCATCGCGTGCGCGTGAAGCCGGTCGCGATGCACTTCAAGACCGGCGGCTACGGCGTCGGGCTCGGCGGGACGTTCTAGTCCTCGGGCGGTGGCGTGACGATCGGCCTGGCGACCGACTTGCCGCGCAGCCGGAACAGGCACTCGCGCGCGTGCGTGATCGAGGCGATCGCCGCCTCGTCGGCCTGGACGTCCTGCATCGGCCGCGTCTCGAGCTGATCGATCGCGACGCCCACGCTGTCGACGCACGACATCGTACGGCACGCACACGCGCGGCCGTGGAGCTCGGCGGTGACCTTCTGCCAGTCGTCGAGATCGAAGCGAAGCGGCGCATCGAGTGGCGGCTTCGCGGTCTCGTTGGCGATGTCGAACTTCCACGGCGGGTCGTCGAGCCGCGGCGGACACATGTGGCCGCCCGCCTGGCACGCTTCCAGGGCGGCGATGAAGCGGCGGCGCACCGCGAGATCGGCGACCGCGACGCGCAGGCCGTCGTCATCGCCCTTGGTTTCGAGGTCGGTGACTCGGCGCTCGTTCGTGGCCTCGGCGCCGCGCTCGGCGATCAGCTGCTTCTCGAGCTCGGCCTTGCTGTAGGTCGGCCGGACCTCGTCCTCGTCCGCGAGCGTGCTGTGGCCGGGTTCCGTACCACCTTGAAACGGCGGGTGTTGTGGCGAGCCGCACGCCATGCTCACGAAGAGGAGCGATGTCAACCTCACCATGTTCATGCTACCACCATGCAACCGGAGGAGACTGCTCGGGTCTCTCACGTGAATCGTCCAGTCTCCCCGCGCGTCACAACCACATCATCATGATCGATCTCATCGGATTTCTGTTCTCCGCGCAGCTCCAGGCGGCTCCGCTCATGGCGACGCCCGCGGCCGGCTCGGCGGCGACCACCGCGACTGCACCTACCCCTTCGCCAGCGTCGGCGAGCGACGTCGTCGACAGCGTCCAGAAGTTCTACAAGGACATCAAGCAGGTCACCGCGGTGTTCCGCCAGACCGTGCACATCAGCACGTTCGGGACCGACAAGACCAGCGACGGCACGGTGTGGCTGATGAAGCCCGGCAAGATGCGCTGGGACTACGTCGAGAAGAAGAAGGATGTCGTTCAGGTGAAGAAGAGCTTCATCTCGAACGGCACGAGCCTCTACGTGGTCGAGCACGACAACAAGCAGGTCGTGAAGAAGAACCTCGCTGCCGACCTGATGCCGGTCGCCGTCACGTTCCTGTACGGCAAGGGCGATCTCAAGGCCGAGTTCAACGCCGCGCTCGACACCGCGTCGAGCTACGGCGGCAAGGGCGATCTCGTGCTGAAGCTGACGCCGAAGAAGCCGTCGGCGCAGTACAAGAACCTCTATCTGGTCGTCGACCCGACCCAGTTCCGCGTCAAGGAGTCGGTCATCATCGACTCGTCGAACAACGTCAATCACTTCCACTTCTACTCGCCGGACTTCGAGAAGCCGATCAAGGACTCGTGGTTCGAGTTCGACAAGCGCAGCGTCGGCAACTACCGGATCATCGACGGCGACGCGCCGCAGAACGCCGGCAGCGGCGCCGCCGACGCGGTCCCCAAAGACGTCCCGGGTCCGCCGAAGAAGTGAGCCGGTCCGGCGAGCGGAGGATCGGCGAGTGACGAAGAAGTAACCGCGCGCGGCGAATTGCGCGCCGTTCGGGTACCGTCGCCTCGTGACCGCATTCGTCGAGGCCAACGGCTTGCGCTTCGCGTACCTCACCGAGGGTACGGGCCCGCTCGTCGTGATGCTGCACGGCTTCCCCGATACCGCACACACGTGGGATCGCACGATGACCGAGGTCGCGCGGGCCGGCTATCGCGTCGTGTGTCCGTTCATGCGCGGCTATCACCCGACCGCGATCCCGAGCGACGGCGCGTACGACATCGACACGCTCGGCCGCGACGTGATCGCGCTGATCGAAGCGCTCGGCGAGGCGACGGCGATCGTGATCGGCCACGACTGGGGCGCGACCGCGGCGTACGCGGCCGCCGCGCTCGCCCCGGAACGCGTCCGCGTGCTCGTGACGATGGCCGTGCCGCACGGCCGCGCGCTGAAGGTCACGCCGTGGCAGGTGTGGGGCCTGCGCCACTTCATCCCGCTGCGTCGCGCGTCGTTCGCCGCGAAGATCCGCGCGACCGAGTTCGCGTACCTCGACGAGCTGTGGCGGCGATGGTCGCCGGCGTGGCCATCGATCCCGGCGACCGAGACCGCGGCCGTGAAGGAATCGCTCCGCGCGCCCGGCTCGCTCGAGGCGGCATGCGCGTACTACGCCGCGATCCCGCTGTCGGGCAAGCTGCCGCCGTCGGCAATGATGCCGATCAAGGTCCCCGCCGTCGCGTTCGCCGGCGAGGACGACGCCGTCATGAACACGCGCACGTACGAGAAGGCGCGGCTCGCCTTCGAGGCCTCGTACGAGGTCGTCCAGGTCCCCGGCGGCCACTTCATGCACCGCGAGCGTCCCGACGAGTTCATCCCGGAGCTCCTGCGCGTGCTCCACGATCACGAGCGTCGCGCACGGGGCTGACGCACGTCGGCGACACCGGTGAGCTCGGATCGCGCTCGAACGAATCGACGAGATCGAGCTCGCCGAACAAGAGCGTGCCGCGCTTGTCGGCGCCGAGCCACACGTTCGTGTCGGCATCGCCGAACACGAACAGCGGCCGGCCGTCTGCGCACGCCTGCTCCGTCGACATGTTCGCGTCACATCGCTCGTGGGTCGTGCCTTTTTCAAGCGCGAGCACGAGGTCGCGCACCGAGCCGTTGGTGTCGAACCGCAGGTGCAGCCGCGTCCCCTCCTCGAGCACGAGGGCCACGCGTGTCGTCCCGCGCACCCAGCGACCGCGCCACGTGCCATCGGGATCGCGGCGCCAGCACGCGTGGTCGCGGAAGTCGATGCCGTGCAGGGTCCAGCATCCGTCGATGGCGCACAGCGGATCGAGCCCGACTTCGGCGCCATGCCCGTGGTTGACGAGCGTCGGCTCGCCGGGAGCCGCGCAGGCAGTCATCGCTGCCACCACGAGCCAGCGCACGGAGA
>Ga0326726_10004232_pt1 | contig 13104 bp, 13 predicted proteins | sample MHFenrmetagenome_2_FD_207603 | JGI IMG/M metagenome (GOLD analysis project Ga0326726, IMG submission 207603) | Lab enriched peat soil microbial communities from Michigan Hollow, Ithaca, NY, United States - MHF15MN | ecosystem: Environmental > Terrestrial > Soil > Wetlands > Peat | place: USA... | reverse complement strand
TCTAAATCAGGTTGGAGTTATAAAACTCAGGTTTTCCTGTCACCTCCTCCCCTAACCATTCGGGTTTTTCAAATACTTCATCTTCGTCAGATAATTCCAGTTCAGCAATGATAAGGCCCTCGTTCTTCTCATGGAATACGTCTACTTCAAAGGTATGATTGCTGAAAGGGACCAGGTACCTTGTCTTATAAATAATATCAGGAAGACACACCTTTAAAATTTCCGAAGCCTCTGAAAAGGGGATCTCATATTCCCATTCATGGCGCGAAAATCCGGTGTTTATGACAGGAGCCTTTACCGAAAGGATTGCCTTGCTGTCGCAAATGCGCAACCTGATTGTTCTGGCATGGTCAACAGAAAGATAACCCTGGGCAATTTTAATCTGTTTGACGGCAAGATGTTTGAACTCGCCTCTGACCAGAAATTTACGTTCAATTTCTTCTGCCATTGTTTTATTGTAAAGTTACCAATTTACGATTACAATCTTGCCTGGGATATTTATTAACATCATAGTCAAAAATGATTAATAATATTAGGAATCATTTGGAATAGTATATAAATTTGATTACAATACAACGTAAAACATTTGCAATTAAATAATAATTCTTTTTAACCTTGAATTGACAGATCTGTAAAAGTACTGTCTGAAAAGAAAGTTTCTTTAGTTTTAGGTTGTGTGGGTAGATGGTAGTTTATGGACTGATGTTAAAACGTCAGTCCATTTTTTATTTAACAATTAAATTATTTTGAGTATTTTTAAGTATGGATGTAAAAATAGAACCTGGCTGGAAAAACAAGCTCCTGCCAGAATTTGAAAAGGATTATTTTGTCAGGCTTACCGGTTTTATAAAACAGGAATACCTGAATTCCAGAATTTATCCGCCTGGTTCGCTTATCTTCAACGCTTTCGATGTTTGCCCCTTTGAAAAAGTAAAAGCAGTAATCATAGGCCAGGATCCTTATCATGGTCCCGGACAGGCTCATGGATTATGTTTTTCAGTTAAGGATGGGGTTGAGTTTCCTCCGAGCCTCATAAATATTTTCAAGGAAATTGAATCTGATCTTGGAATTCCAAAGCCATCGTCGGGGGATCTTACCAGATGGGCAAGACAGGGAGTGCTTCTTTTAAATGCAACACTTACTGTAAGGGCACACCAGGCTGGATCGCATCAGAAAAAAGGATGGGAGGAATTTACTGATTATGTTATTAAGGTTCTGAACAGCGAAAGAAGAAATATTGTCTTTTTCCTCTGGGGAGCATATGCACAGAAAAAAGGGGAATCAATCGACAGATCAAGGCATCTGGTGCTTGAATCGGTTCACCCTTCTCCTCTCTCGGCTTCGAAGGGTTTCTTTGGGAACAGGCACTTCAGCAGATGTAACGATTATCTTGTCAGTAATGGGATTGAACCGATTGACTGGAGATAACGGGCCCAAAGTTCTCATTCAGTCTTGTCCAGAGCTTCCATGATAATCTTTTCCAGATCTGAACAGTTTTCAAAACCTACAGATAATCTGATCAATCCAGGTTCAGGATATTTTGCTCCCCAAACCGATTCAACTGGCATCAGTATTGTCTTCGGGTCGCCAAGTGATGGAATGATCTTTATCTTTTCAGAAACGGATTTGACAAAAATATCCCGTTTGCTCTTTTTTTCCTGTTCTGTTTTTCCGTCAAAATCAAATGTAACCATTGCCCCGAATCCCCTCTTCCCAAATAGTTTAAGCGCTTCATTGTGAGTAGGATGTTCCGGCAATCCGGGATACCAGACCTTTCTTATACCTGGGTGGCTTTTCAGTATTTCAGTTATCATTACTGCATTATGGCATTGCTCCCTGAACCTTAATTCAAATGTTTGTATCTGGGTGTGCAGTCTGTATGCTTCGTCAGGGGAGATCATATGGCCTACAAATTTCCTGTATTCTATTGCGTCTTTCATAAGGGATCTGTCATTTCCGCACAGAACACCGGCTGTTATGTTCCCATGCCCTGAAAAATACTTCGTGGCACTGTGAATAACAATATCAGCACCCGATTCAAGAGGTTTGCAAAGGAGAGGAGTTGCGAAAGTATTGTCGACAATTACCCTGGATCCTGACTTATGAGCCAGATTTATAACAGATTCAACATCTGTGACAATAAGCATCGGATTTGAAATTGCTTCAATATAAATAAGCTCAGGCTTAATATCCCAGATTACCCTCTCAAATTCATTGAGATCGTATTTTTCATTTTCAGGATAAAAATTATGGATTTGAAGTCCCCTTCTTTTCCTTAAAACCGAATCGGTAAATGAAATCGTTCCACCATATATCTCGCTGAAGAATAACCATGGTTTTGACAATTCTGCCTTTTGGAAAACCGATACTGCTGTATCAATTGCTGACATGCCTGACTGGGTCAGAAGAGCCCATTTACATGCTTCACGCTTCATGATCTCTTCTTCGGCTGCAACAACTGTTGGATTTCGGTACCGCGAATAAATATACAATTCGGGGATCCTCTCATTTTCTGTTTCCCGCGAAAAAGCATTCCTGGTTGTTTCAGCATCGAATAGTTCAAATCCTGCATCCCTGTATATTGGCATGCGTGAACTGTTTACAGGTTTTCTTTTCATTTTGGTGCCATATTAAAAGACAGGTACCAAAATAGTTATTTTAGATCAAAGAGGCGAATCCAGGGTGACATTCTTTATTTTCAGACGGCTGTTTTCGACAATTACATCATAAGTCATTTTGACCTGTCCGAAATAATTCATATATGTAAAATCAACTGGTCCCGTAGAAATAGTGTCACTGTTTATTTTTGCAGATATGTAGGCTTTGGGGAAGGCAGTCTTAAATCGATGGTATTCAGATATATTGCCTATATCTATTGTCCCGAATGTTATTGCTTCATCTTTTATTCTGACAACCACCTCAGTAAGAGCGGATCCGGTAAGATTCATGATCCGTACGTCGGTGGGACCCTCAGGAGAAAAGGGTGTCTTCTTGCAGGAAAAGCATATTAAGGATAAGCATAAAGTAATAAGAATCAGCCTTTTCATAGCCCGGATATGTTGTTATGACCTGTAGCAATATAACCGGGAAATTAAAAAAATAGTGCGTCGGATCTAAATTATTGTAAGGCTGCTTAATGGTATCCAACCCTTATTTCCGTCGGAAAGCTTAATCTCATACCATTCACCAACACTATCTTCAATGATCACCTTTGAGCCTTCATGAAGGATAAAAAGATCTGTACCGCTGTTGTCCGGAGAGCTTTTACCGTTTACGGATGGGGCAAATATCACTGCTTTATCACTGTTGTAGACAAGAGATCTGTTGCGAACAGTAAATGTGAGTGATGACGCTGATAATATTAGAAATAAGATTGCGGCCCAAAATCCAATGACCTTGATCCTGTATCTGGAGGAATAAATATATGCCGATAACAGAACCAGGGAAAGGATGAAGAATATTATGCTAATTACAGCCCAGGTATTTGTACGAAGCAGGAGGGAAAGGAAATCAAACCACTTTACAAAAAACAGCTCAGGGATCTCCTCAAACTTATCAACAACAAGCGACCTGGAAATCTGCAGGTTATAATTAATATTATTATCAGCAGGTTTTAGCAGGTGTGCCCGCTCATAAAAAAGTACCGCACCAGGAACATTATTGAGCTTGAAATACGCATTGCCGATATTATAATCGAGTTCTGCGGACCGGTACCCTGTGTCATAAATGTCAAGCCATTCCTTTAGGGCTTCCTGGTAATTTGATGCAGTATAATATTCTACTCCTTTTTTGAATTTTTCAGCACGCTCCTGCGAGAAAACAATATTAGCAGTTAAAACCAGCAACAGTAACAAAAAGATATGTCTTCCGGGGAATCTCATGTGTCAGCCTATTGAATTTTCAAATAATCTGATAAACCTTGCAGCTTCATCATAAATCTTTTCAGCTTCTTCAGCAGACGAAGATGGTGCAAACCTCGCGTATTCACATTTATCAATAACGGAAGCAAGGTTGTTTATCTCTTCTTCAGCTATTCCTTTCTCTGCTAAAGCATTAACAGCATTACTCCTGTTAAGTTCAGAAACAGGCATATTGAGTTTGTCACTCAGGTAACCCCACAAAGCCTTCAGTATTTCCTCGTAGAATTTGTCGGATTGTTTTTCCTTAAGGCACTTTTCAGCCACCTTGAGCCGTTTGCCAGCAACTTTTCCTGCTTTTCTGTTCCTTACTGCAGAAAGATCCGAATTCCTCCGTATGTGCTCTCTCCTTATAAATAGTACTACGAGGAATATAATAAGCGCAAATGCATAGGTGCTGTAGAACGATCGTTTTGAAGAGAACAGGTTGTCTGTCTTTCTCAGGTACCCCGGTTTTGAACTGATGAACCTGATGTCCTTCCCAAGATATTTTACATCCTCTTTGGAGACACCGCCATAGACAGTTATTCCTGCATTCTGATCAGTTCCTTTGCGCGCATAGAAATGCATTTCCGGAGTGGTTACCCTTTCATATTGTTTTGATGCAACATTGAAGAAAGAGTAAGTCACCGGTGGAATTGTGAAGTTGCCGTAGTGCCTGGGAATCAGCAGATACTCAAAAGTCTTTTGTCCGGTGGTTCCATTCATCCCGTTCTTGAGTTCATCAGTAACTTTAGGATCATAAACCTCAATATCAGCAGGCAGCTTCATTTCCGGGGCGCTTGCCATCTTAATGTTACCGCTTCCGGCGATTATCATTTTAAAGGTTACCGCATCATTTACATTCACAGTATCCTTGTTAAGTGATGAATTCAGAGATATCCTGCCGACAATACCCGAAAAGTCATCAGGCTTTGCCCCAGGCAGGGGATTTACTTTTATTTTTACAGGCTTACTCAGAACAGCTTTTGGAATTGTTGAATACGTAGAAAAGAAATCTCCGAAAAATGGGTCAGACTGCCCGGTTTTCTGGCGAATGAGCACAGAGATCTGCACAGGATCAATAGTTATTTCACCCGATACCTGAGGATAGAGAAGAAAATGCTGAACAATGCCAGTTCCATAAATTGTACCGTTGACGTTTTCACGCTGCAGCGAAGTCAATGGTGGTGTCTCAAGGTCCGTTTTAAGAAATCCCTCAAAGCCAGGGTACTTAATTTCATTAATGCCTGAAATATCAACCCTGGTATAAATTTTGACAGTTACACCAATATTCTCTCCAATGAATACGTTTTTCTTATCAAGGGAAAGATTTACAAAAATGTCATCACCTGTTTCTTCAACCTGGTCGCCGGCATTATTCCGGACTGCTCCCTGAACATTTTGCTGAACGGTGCTGTTCCCTACGACTTCTATCCTCAGTGAATCGGAATAATATGTTTTATTCTTAACTTTAATAGCAGCCGGGGGGATAACGAATTTACCCTCTTTTAATGCCTGAATATAGTAAACATAGGTATATGAAGTTTCTCTTGAGATTTTCCCGTTTATGATCTGTGTATTTGAGCTGTAAGAAGTTTGTGGACCCATCAGTTTATAAAATCCGGCGAAGGCTGGTTCCGAAAATTCCCCTCCTCCAGAATTGATAGTCCACGAAACACTGAACTGCTCACCTGCTTTGACAACTCCAGGATAATCTGCAACAACAGATATTTCATCTCCTTTCTCCTGTCCTGCCGTAAAAAGGCACAGAAGCAGTGTAATCATTGTCAGTATTATTTGCTTATATTTCATTCTGCCAAATTACCAGTTTTTAAGGGTTTTTACCCTTGCCTTCGCTGCTTTTGCTAGTTTAACCTTTTCCTGAACATTTTTCTCATCATTGGCTATTGCATTTAAGAGCCTTTCAGCATCCTCCTTTGAAATAGACTGCTGCTGTTGCTGATCCTGTTGTTTCTGTTGCTGGTTGTTATCTTGTTTTTCCTGATCCTGCTGTTTCTGATCCTGTTTTTTGTTTTCTTCCTCCTTCTTTTCCTGGTCTTTGTTTTGATTCTTATTATCCTTGTTTTGCTGCTGTTGCTGTTGTTGCTGTTTCTGTTGCTCTTGCTGTTTTCTAAGCTGATCCTGTGCATATGCAAGATTGTACTTTGCTTCCAGATTCTCAGGCTTAAGCTTCAGGGAGTTCTTATAAGCCTCAATACTTTCCTGTAGTTTATTTGACATCAGTAATGAGTTTCCAAGGTTATACATGCTTTCTGATCTCTTGTCTTTCTCCTCATTCATTTTGTGGCTCTCAATAAACTGCTTTCCTGCATCTTCATATTTCTTCTGCTTATAAAGAGCATCACCGGAATTGAAAACAGCATCGCCTGATATTTTATTTTTATCTATGGCTCTTCTGTAAGATATTTCAGATTCAGAGAATTTATCCTTTTCATATTCCCGGTTTCCCTGCCTGATGAATTTTCTGTCAGCCTGTCCGTACAGCGATCCGATAAAACACATAAAGAGTAAGATAAGAGCTCCCGACCTTTCGCAATACTTTATATGATTCTTGTTAAACATATGTTTTACAATAGATTGTCAGATTTTAAACTTAAATAATCTTACGTTCTGAAGCTTCCTGTTCTTCCTGTCCATGATAATTATTTCAAGGATAAGGAAGAAGAGTGCAATTGCCGCAAAAATCTGAAACTGGTCATTATATTCAGTATACATCGTACTCTCAAGCTCATCTTTTTTCATTTTTCTGATATCGCTGAAGATCTCATCAAGACCAATATTGGAATTGCTTGCCCTTATATAATTTCCACCTGCGCTTACTGCAATTTTTTTAAGGATATCTTCATCCAGTTTCGTGATGACGGTTGTACCGTCAGTATCTTTAAGATAATCTCTCCTGCCACCGATTGTCAAAGGGACAGGAACGCCTTCGCTTGAACCTATTCCGATTGTATGAATGACAATGCCTGCTTTTGCGGCTGATTCAGCTTCAGAAACCGGATCGTCCTCATGGTTTTCACCATCAGTAATGATTATAATGGCTTTACTTTTCCCCTCTCCTGGACTGAATGACCTTTCAGCCAGACTGATGGCAGCCCCGATCGCTGTTCCCTGTTTTGGAACCATATCAGGATTAATAGTTGAAAGAAACATCTTTGCTGAAATGTAATCGGTTGTTATCGGTATCTGGGTATAAGCATCACCTGCAAAGACAATTAATCCGATTTTGTCATTATCAAGATTATCAACAAGTTTAGAGATAGCCTGCTTTGCTCTTGTAAGCCTGTTTGGTTGTATGTCTTCAGCAAGCATGGAATTGCTGACGTCGAGTGCAATGATCACTTCAACTCCCTGTTTTTTTACTTCCTCCAGCTTGGAACCGAACTGTGGTCTGGCAAGCACTATAATAATTGCAGAAATACCAAAAAGCAGAAGAATGAATTTAACAACAGGTCTGATTCTCGATATTTCAGGTAAAAGCCTTTTAATCAAAACGGTGTCACCGAGTTTTTTTAAATAATTTCGCCTTCTTACCTGATTGATTATAAAAATGGCAAAAAGAACCGGCAGCAGAAGCAACAGGTACAGGTATTCAGGATTTGCAAATCTGAAAAGTTGCATAATTAATTAAAATTAAGTCAGCTTCTTTAAAACCGTGTATCTAACAAGCATTTCAATTAAAAGAAGGCAAAAAGCAATTAATGCCGGGATCAGGTATTTCTCATCTTTTCTTGTGAATTGCTTCACATCGATCTTTGATTTTTCCAGCTTATCAATCTCACTGTAAACCTGAACAAGCTTGTCATTGTCCGTTGCCCTGAAATATCTGCCTCCTGTCGTCTGAGCAATATCCTTAAGGATAGCCTCATCTATTTCAACAGGCATATTCTGATACTGTGTTCCAAAAGGTGTTTGAACAGGATATGGAGCTGTTCCCTGTGTGCCGACCCCGATTGTGTATACTCTGACCCCGTATGTTTTGGCTATGCCAGCAGCAGTCGCAGGGGCTATCTCTCCCCTGTTGTTTATTCCGTCTGTAAGCAATATTATTACCTTGCTTTTGGCATCTGAATCTTTTATTCTGTTAACAGCATTTGCGAGTCCCATTCCGATTGCGGTACCATCCTCAATCATCCCGCTCTGAATCTCCCGTAAAAGGTTTATGAGGACCGCATGATCAGTGGTCAGGGGACATTGAGTAAAACTCTCACCGCTGAAAACGACAAGTCCGATACGGTCATATGGCCTTCCGGAGATGAATTCCGTAGCTACCGCCTTCGATGCTTCAAGCCTGTCGGGCTTAAAATCGCGGGCAAGCATACTGCCCGAAATATCAAGCGTCAGAATTATATCAATACCCTCTGTTGAAACATCCTGAAATTTATCTGTAGTCTGAGGACGGGCAAGAACTATGATGAGAAGAAGTACAGCTGTCATTTTTACTGCAAAAAGTACATGCTGAAGGTAGTTTCTGATAGTTGTTCCTGACTTTTCGAGTGGTTTGAGGCCCGGCATCCTGATAGATGCTGAAGCTTTGTGCTGTTTTAAGACATAAAAGGCGATGATTGCCGGGACAACCAGCAGCAGATAAAGGAAATTGGGATCTGTAAAAGTTATCCTGTTCATATACCATTATCTCCCTGATTATCTTTAACATCACTCTTGTCTTCAATCACCTCTTCAGCCTTTGTAGCTGTGACAAAATCATATGAATTTGAAAACACCAATTCATTCTCAGCCGTGTCGGGTTTATATTTGGCAAATTTCACAAGATCTGCTCCTGTCAGTACTGACCTGAGCTTATTATATACCTCATCCTTTTTAAACCCGGTTTTTACAAGGGCTTCCAGGGTTTCAGATGTTGTAAGTTCAAGAGAGTTGACCCCGAACCTGTTCTCCAGGTACTGCCTGATTATCTCTGTAAGCCGTATATAATACTTCTTCGTTTCCCCGTTTTGCCAAAGCTTCTCGTTCTTAAGCTTTTCCAATTCACGGAACGCAATGACGTGAGCAGGTTCAGTAATAACCGTAACGATTTCTTCTTTCTTTACTCTTTTGAATTTTCGTATTAATTTTATTAATAGCCATACTATTACTGAAACAAGCGAAGCCAGAAGGATCCATGGAAGGATTTCACCCAGTGTAAGCGGTGCCCTGTATGGTGCTGCAATATCAAAAATCTTCGCAGAAGTGTCCGCTGGTGCTATTTTGGCCCTTGCCACTTCGAGGAATGAATAATCAGAATAATACCTTTTAAGACCTCTGGAATCAACCTGCTCTACGAACACCGGATCGATCCTGTAATAGCCTGAATCAAAGGAGGTGACGAGATATTTTTCAGAGATCCTGATCTTATTTCCGGAAATTCCTGAAGTGTCAATTGAGGGTCCGGAAAGAATTTCAATATTCTTTATTAATGAATCCCTGAAAAAAGGAAGGGTCAGCTTAAGATCAGCTGGCTGACTGATTGTCACAGAAAATTTGACCTGGTCCCCTATTAGTATCCGTGTTGTATCAAAAGCAGCCGTGACAGAAATATCCTGACCATTCAGCCCTGAACGGAAGAACATACAAACAAAAAATACTATATAACCAAATTTCTTCATACGGTTCATCTGCTCTCAAACAATTTGATAAGCGGCCTTACATAATCATCTCTGGTGCTAAGCTCAGTAAAATCAACACCGCATTTTTTGAAAGTATTCCTTATGTTATCCAAATGGCTGTTCCACCAGTCAGAATATGTTTTCCTTACGTTTCCTGATGAGGTGTCGACCCACTTTTCAAATCCTGTTTCTGAGTCCATTACTTTCATCAATCCCACATCAGGCAGAACTTTTTCCAGAGGGTCAGATACCTTTAATGCAACAACATCATGCTTGCTGGAAGCTATCCTCAGAGCTTCCTCAAATTCAGGAGCCATAAAATCTGAAATTACAAATGCGGTGCACCTCTTTTTTATTGCATTTGTCAGAAACCTCAGTGGCTCGCTCAGACTTGTCCTGTTGCTCAGAGGCTTAAAATCAAGAAGCTCCCGGATTATCCTGAGTATATGTTTTCTTCCTTTCTGAGGTGGAATAAACTTCTCAACTATATCCGTAAAAAAGATAACACCTATCTTGTCATTATTATATATTGCTGAGAATGAAAGCACTGCAGCAACTTCAGTCATGATATCACGCTTAAAGCTCACAGCTGAGCCAAAATTCCCGGATCCGCTTACATCAATCAGCAGCATAACCGTCAATTCCCTTTCTTCTTCGTAGATCTTTACATAGGGATGATTGAATCTGGCTGTAACGTTCCAGTCAATACTTCTTATATCATCACCATACTGATATTCTCTTACCTCGCTGAAAGCAATACCCCGGCCTTTAAAAGCACTGTGATATTCACCGGCAAAAATATGCCTCGTCAGACCACGGGTCTTAATCTCAATCCTCCTTACCTTCTTAAGTAATTCTACTGCTTCCATCTTTCGTGTGGCTAATTTCAGGGCACTTCAACTACATTAAGAATTTCAGCAATTATCTTATCCTGGTTGACGTTCTCTGCTTCGGCTTCGTACGTAAGGCCTATCCTGTGCCTCATCACATCAGCACATACGGTTCTCACGTCTTCCGGAATTACATATCCTCTTCTTTTTATGAATGCAAAAGCTTTTGATGCCAGTGAAAGATAAATCGAAGCACGTGGGGAAGCCCCATACGAGATCATATTTGTAAAATTTGGAAGACCATATTTTTCAGGATTACGGCTGGCGAAGACGATGTTAAGTATGTAGTTTTCAATCTTCTCATCCATATAAACTTCCCTGACGACATTCCTGGCCCTGATTATATCGTCAGTCTTCAGAACGCTATTCGCAGTTGGAAAATCCTTTGCCAGGTTCTCTCTGACAATAAGCCTTTCTTCTTCCAGGGATGGATAGTCAATAAGGACCTTCAGCATAAATCTGTCAACCTGGGCCTCAGGCAGAGGATATGTGCCTTCCTGTTCGATCGGGTTCTGGGTGGCCAATACGAGAAAAGGTTCCGGGAGCTTGTAAGTCGATTCCCCTATTGTGACCTGCCTTTCCTGCATGGCTTCAAGCAATGCACTCTGTACTTTTGCCGGGGACCTGTTTATTTCATCAGCGAGGATGAAATTGGCAAAAACCGGTCCTTTTTTAATAATGAACTCTTCCTTCTTCTGGCTGTATATTAATGTGCCTGTAAGGTCAGCAGGAAGAAGATCGGGAGTGAACTGTATTCTGCTGAACTTTGCATCTATCACCGATGCCAGTGATTTTATTGCAAGTGTTTTTGCAAGTCCCGGCACCCCTTCAAGTAAAATATGACCATTGGCCAAAAGTCCGATCATAAGAGAATCTGTCAGATGTTTCTGGCCAACAATGACCTTGTTCATCTCCATCCTTATGATATCTACAAATGAGCTCTCTTTTTCAATTTTCTCATTAAGAATCCTAATATCAGATGTTTGCTCCATAGCTAAAAATTTAAGTAGCAGAAATAGTAAAATGAGTTTTTTACGAGCATTTAATAACTGTCCGCAAAAACTGACACAAAAAAACAGGACAGAATTATAATAAGGAGTTAAAAAGTGTTAAAGTTGTGTTAAATAAGGTATAGTAAGTGGGTTCCATGAAAAACAAGACCTGATGGAACTCCGAAGGATAAGTATGATTATAAGCGGCACAAAGGCATTATTGATTTGCTGGGGCAAAACTACAAGCAAAACAAGAAATCCGGCAGCCATGAAAAAAACCAGCCTGAACCATGTCAGCCAATCCTTTTTCAGTAACAAGCTGATAAGGCAAAGTATTATAAAAGGGTTAAGCCATAATATATTCAGATTCCATTTCATCTGCTGATGATCAGTAAAGAAATTGAAGAAGATCATCATTAGAGCGAGAATTGAGAAAAAGGCAAAAATAACAGTATCTACTATATTGTTTGCTCTCTTTTCCCGATAGTAGCCAGTCAGGAAAATTACAATTATCAGGAGAAGAGAAAATACAAACATAGGAGATGTAAGGAGTTTCTCCTTTAAAGCCGGTTGCTTAAAGTCAACGACAATTTCCGGATTTGTCAGCAATGGTATCATCTTGCCATTCCTTCGGATAAGCAAATCCGACAATCCGTTTTTCAGTTCAATTGGAAGAAACATCCTGTCCCTGAATGAAGCCTTTTTATCCCCAGGAGAACCCATTATCAGATCAATTCCAACCTTTGTCCATGGTATCCCTTTCTCATATTCTCCGGTCAGGTACCTGAAAGTGGAAAGGTTCCTCTTTGCTTCTGCAGGTGGATAGATCAGATCTTCCCCGACAGCTTTTTCAATAAGATCACGTATTCTTGTTGAACAATCATCGTAGAAAAAATCATACCGGTAAGTAAGATTCTCAGGTTTGAGGTTCTCAGCTATTAGCTGAAAGAGCTTTTCAATGTCAGCTGTCTCCAGATTGAATTTTTGAGATAATACCCATCTTTCTTCAATAAAGTAATCCCTGATGAAATTATTATATGAACTGATACCCAGGGAATAATCTAGTCGTCCCTTGGCAAATTTCCAGACAAAATTTGGGGTGTTAAAGTCGAAAACTCCCCAGTTGTAAACCATATCGCTGTTTTTCTCCGGAATAACCACCCGTAATGCACTGTGCCCGTATACTGAATAAGTCTCAGTACCTGGGCCGCATGTAAGAAGATAAATATGAGCTTTGGGTGCCTCCTGGGATTTCAGTGATTGTGGCAGGAGAAGAAGGAATAAAAGGAGGTATCTATAATTTTGTTTCATCAAATATTAAATCGTGTAAACCTAATGTTTTTTTTTGAGAATTGAAAGAGACTGAAGACAGGAGACAGAAGACCGTAGAGCCTGCCATGCCCTGGCGTGGGGGTAAGGGGATGTTAAAAGGAAAGTCCCCTTATTTTACATTGTTGATTCACTCAATTTTATTAGATTTATGCCGATATTAAAAAATCAAAAATATTACGATGAAAAAACACCTGTTCCCCTTTATTGCTTTAACTGCCATATTTTTAATGAGCTTCAATAATAAGCCCCAGTTTAAGATCACTGATCTTCATGTACATCTGAAGGGCAAACTTACATTAGCCGATGCTGCTGCAAAATCAAAAGCTGAAAATATTGATTACGGCATAGCTGTGAATTGCGGGAT
>Ga0326726_10004231_pt1 | contig 13106 bp, 10 predicted proteins | sample MHFenrmetagenome_2_FD_207603 | JGI IMG/M metagenome (GOLD analysis project Ga0326726, IMG submission 207603) | Lab enriched peat soil microbial communities from Michigan Hollow, Ithaca, NY, United States - MHF15MN | ecosystem: Environmental > Terrestrial > Soil > Wetlands > Peat | place: USA... | reverse complement strand
GCGGTTTAATAGTTTACGTGCCACTTTGATCACTACTTTATGTCCTTTGTTATTGATCAGATGCGCATGATAGTACTGCATCATTGCAGGATCCATCCGTATCGCCTGCCACGAGGATTCAATAAGAAGGGTCCTGAGAAACGAATTACACCGGAAAGTTATTCCCCCGGTATATGTGGTTTCTCCGCTCTCTCTTATCCTGGGAATGAGGCCAACATAACTGCATAACTGATCAATGTTCGAAAAACGGTTAATATCGCCCAGTTCTGTAATCAGTGCTGAGGCAGTTAGCGGACCTATTCCTGATACTGATTTTAATAATGTATAAAGCTCTCTGTCATATTCCCGGATCCTTTCCCTTATCTGACGGCTTAGTGTCAACAACTGGCTCCTATGATACTCGTATGAACTAATCAGATTGTAGAATGCATCCTGACCACTCATTGTCTGCATCTTTACCTGTTTTAACCACGATACAAATCTTAATGTCCATTGGTTATTATCAAATTCCACAGGGATTGGTTCCCCGTAATACTGAAGAAAGCTTTTTATCCTGGTCTTGCTCCTTCGAAGATCTCGCATCAGGTAAAACCTTGTCCGGTTTAGGCTTCGAAGTTCTTCCAGGTTACGGTCAAAGATATGTATCCCGCGAAGGGAACCTTTTTCCAGTGACCGGGCGATCTTACGGCTGTCGACAGGATCGCGCTTCTGAAGCTTATCTTTCTGACTGGTCGGGATGTCGGCTGCATTGATAACAATGTTTTTAATCCCAAGTTCATTCAGCCTGCGATGGATTCCATAACCACAAAAACCTGCTTCATAAGCAGAATTATAAGCCCCTCCCGGAAACATCCGATGAAGATAGTTACAGAGAGATTCGGGGTCGGGAGGTTGTGTAAAAGTACGATGTTCAGTACCATCAACCACAATTGTAACACTCCAGCTCTTCTTATGGACATCAAGTCCGATAAAGAGAGGTTTGCCATTGAAATCAATTTTTTTCGTAACTTGTGTTTGCATAGTCTCTCGTATTAAGTCATTTACGAACAATAATTTACCAAAGTTATTATATCGTACCTGAGACTATGCTTTTATCATAAGTGCTAAGGGTAAGTTGTTTGTCACACTTTTTGCGCCCGCCGAGGCGGGGTTTCGTCTCCGCCAGTCGGCGGATCCTCAACTTTTGCTCCTGCACCCAAGACAGATTCGTAATGGCTCTTGCACCCGGACACCCGCATCTGTCCGCAATTTAATTCGAGTATACCTTAATAGTTTTTTGGCTTCGATCAGCATTGTTCCGCGACACTGCATCATTGCCCACAACCAGTTTTGTAACCGAGCATAAGTCCATGGCTACGATCAAAATTGTACCGCAACCGTACCAGAACCCAATAAATTTTGTACCATGACGGCAAAAACTACGCTATACCCCCTCCCTGCCTTCCGGCAGGCAGGTTTGCACAGTGACAGTTTCACGGCTAATGTACCAGGACCCTGCCCGGTGCTTCCGTCGGGAAATGCTTAACTAATTATACCACTGTGTCGTTATGTGTAGGGTTGGGCGCACACGGACTTGACAGAAATAGTTAACTTTAAAGGATCATTCATTATAGGATGACAGATTCGTGGTCAAAAATAGAAGTAGAAATAATCGTCGCTGACTATTTTGATATGCTCATTAAAGAGCTTAACAGAATCCCTTATAATAAAGCTGAGCACAGGAGACAAATATTACCTTTTCTTCAAACCAGATCAGAAGGATCAATCGAATTTAAGCATCAAAATATCAGTGCAATCCTGATTAATCTTGGAAGACCATATATCAACGGATATCTTCCACGATATAATTACCAAAACCTTTTAGAAGACGAAGTAATAGACTACCTAATTCATCATTCCGAAGTTGAATCCTATTTCCAGCAGTTTGTTGAAAAGGACGTAATTAAACCACAAACCAGACTTGACTTCGATAGAATTATTGTTTCACCACCTGAAATTATCTCCGTTTCTGAACCGAAAGTACTTTGTCAACATAAGCCAATTAAAATCAATTACATAGAGAAAGAACAATCAAATAAAGCCCTTGGATCCTATGGAGAAGAATTAGTTATCAAGTATGAAAAATGGAATCTTATCAAATTAGGGAAAGATAACTTAGCCGATAAAATTGAATGGGTCTCAAAAGAGGTTGGAGATGGGGCTGGATTTGACATCCTTTCAAAAAATCTAAATGGGACAGACAAATATATTGAAGTAAAGACGACAAGACTTGGAAAGGAAACTCCTTTTTTCTTTTCATCAAATGAACTTCAGTTCTCGATTAACAAAGCTTCATATTATCACCTATATAGACTTTTCAACGCCGAAAATGACATTAAGCTATTTCAAAAAAATGGTGCTTTAAATACTATTTGCAAATTTATCCCGACAATGTATAAAGGTTATTTCTAATGACTTAATCATGATTTAAAGATTGCTTAAACCATGAAAGTTATTAAATATACCCTACACATAACACGGACAACAAAGGGCATTTGTTTGTCACATTTTTTGTATTTGCTACCGCATGCAAAAATGCTGTCTAACTGGTGATAAACCTGAACCGTTCATCAACAACTAATAAAATAGCAATAAAAAAAGTCCAACCCAGGTCCTGCCCTTTGAATTAAGCAAATAATTTGCACAAAAAATCTACGCCCTTCCCAGGGCGTTTTCATTTTTATTTTTGAACGCAATTACCCATTTCCATTAAGAGACTGGATAATTTTCCTGAAACTATCCAATCCCGCTTCCAGGTTCTCCACTATCTCATTTGCCAGAATATCCGGATCCGGAAGATTATCAAGGTCAGCAAGCGATTTATCTTTGATCCATGTTATATCGAGACTGGTCTTATCGCGACTGATTATCTCGTCATATGTAAATTTTCTCCATTGTCCTTCAGGATTTGATTCTGCATTATATGTCTCTTTCCGTAACTGACGATTAGCCGGATTATAACATTTAACGAAGTCATTAAGGTCATCTGATTTCAAAGGATTCTTCTTAAGCGTATGGTGAACATTAGTCCTGTAATCATATATCCAAACTTCAGTGGTCCATGGTTCCTTTGAAGCAGGTTTGGAATCAAAGAAAATCACATTAGCTTTTACTCCCTGGGCATAAAATATTCCTGTAGGTAACCTCAGAATGGCATGAAGATCTGTAGTTTCCAGGATTTTTTTCCTGACCGTTTCTCCTGCTCCTCCTTCAAATAAAACATTATCAGGTACCACAACAGCAGCTTTCCCGGTAGTTTTCAACATTGTTCTTATGTGCTGGACGAAATTTAACTGCTTATTACTTGTTGTTGCCCAGAAATCCTGGCGGTTATAGGTCAGATCTTCCTTCTCCTGTTCACCCTCCTCATTTGTAAATGTCATACTGCTTTTCTTTCCGAAAGGGGGATTGGTCAGTACATAATCAAACCTCATTCCATTATCGGCAACAAGAGAATCGTTTGATGATATTACATTTTCACTATCGATATCTCCTATATTATGAAGAAAAAGATTCATCAGGCAGAGTCTCCTAGTATTGGCAACTATCTCGTTACCAAAGAAGGTTTTGTATTTTAGAAATTGCTTCTGTTCAATATTTAAAGAATGATTAGCAATAAGGTTATCATATGAAGCAAGGAAAAATCCACCTGTTCCGCAAGCCGGATCGGCAATGGTTTTTTCGGGCTGCAGGTTCAGACACTCAACCATTATTCTGATTAAAGCTCTCGGTGTAAAATATTGTCCTGCACCACTTTTGGTATCCTCTGCATTTTTCTCAAGCAATCCTTCATAGATCTGACCCTTCACATCTGTTCCCATTGTGCTCCATCGCTCTTTATCGATCATGTCGATCAGCTTAAAAAGTTTTGCCGGATCCTGAATTTTGTTCTGGCTCTTGGTAAAAACCTGACCAAGTATCCCTTTCTGTTGTGATAATTCCCGCAGTAAAACCGAATAATGAAGTTCAAGAGCAGATCCTGTTTTTGAGGTCAGACTTTCCCAGTTATACTCTTTTGGAATTGGAAGTTTACGGTTATAAGGTGGTTTGCTGAATTCATCAGCAAGCTTAAGGAACAGCAGGTAAGTGAGTTGTTCAAGGTAATCGCCATAGCTTACTCCATCATCGCGAAGGGTGTTACAGAAATTCCAGACTTTGCTGATTATTGTTGAGGTATTCATGGTTTGTAGGTTTTTATGTTGACCGGTCACGACCGGACGTTGCGTTGCCCTTTGTCCGGTCACGACCGGACATTACTACGGGATTATTCCTGATGTATTCGGAAATATGTATATATTGTATTTTGTTGCGTATGATCCGTTCGTGATATGATCGTTGCCACCGGAATCCTGAAAACCCGGATTGATGTATTTTTTTTGATGTTGTTGTTTTATAGGCACCGATCAATTCCGGCAACGGTTTTGTTTTCATTAATTCCGTATTATTACCAGGGGTCGGTCGCGACCGACCCCTGGTATCATCAATCTCGATTATGGCATGTACATGATTTGGCATTACAATCCAAATTGGTATTTCAATGTATAGATATTGGTTTTGTAACCATTTAAATTGTTGATCCGCAATTTCCCCATATTCGTTTAATTTCATTTTTTGATTAACGATCTCACCAAAATTATTTAATCTGTCTTGTACACAAATTGTTACAAAATATGAATATGGTCCTGAATAATCATGGTCCTTCCAGCGTAAACGTTTTCTATCGAGTATTTTCCTGATTGTCAGCATTAAAAAGATAATTTATTCAAACCAGTTTCCCTTCAAACGCCTGTTTAAGGATTGATTGACGCAGCGATTCAACCTGCCGTAAAGAATTCTCAATTGTCTCCTCCATCTTATCGCAGACTGAAAGACGGGTTTCGATTTCTTGCACAATCAATTTTTGTTCGGAGAGAGGAGGTAGAGGGAAAATAAATCTCTTTATTGAAGCTATTCCAATATTAGCCTGAGTTGTTTCAACGATGTAACTTCTAATTTCATCCTCAATTTGTGGCGATAATGAATAGTAATAAATGTACTTAGGAATAATAATTTCTTTGTTAGGCTTAATTACAGCACACGAGTATGATACAAGGAACTCCTTTTCGAAATCAACAAAAATATTTTTCCCAATTGTGCCATATCTCGGAAAAATAATATCTTCCTTTTCAGGTTTGATTTTTCTTGAAAGTATTAAATAATCATCTTTATCTATGTACTTTACTTTCTCAAATGAGATTTTCAAATCATCAGTGAAATCTTTTGTTGAAACATAAGGAAAACCTGTCGGAACACTTTTGGGCATTTTATGGTCAATATCTCCAATTTTATTGCATACATTTTGAAAAGTTTGCCATTCCCATCCTTCAGGCAACTGGCTAGCTTTGATATCTTTATTAGTCAATTTTCCATCGAAAGCCGACTTCAGCACTGCCTGGCGGTATGTTTTAAGTTGCTGCTTTACTGTTTCGAGCTGCTGTTTGCCTTTATCGAGTTCGCTGAAGAGCTCTTCGATCTTTGAGGTAATAGATAATTGCTCGGGAATTGGGGGAATGGGAATCTCAAGTTGACCAAGTTTAGTGCCATTTACATTTGGTTGTCCAATACCTACTTGTCCTTCCGTTATTTGTCCCCAATATTTTGGTGAATTAAAAAAGCAATATAGATAATTCTCATTTATTTCCTGATTTACTCTAACTCTAATTAGATATGAAGCAAATACTGCTTCCGGTATTTTCCCTTTAATTAGAAAACTTTTACCAACTGTTGCACCTGTTCTCGCAAAAACTAAGTCTCCCTCTCTTAATAAATATTTACCCTTAATTCCATCATCGATTTTACAATATGGAACATCATCCCATTGCACTTTATTATCTTGAATATCTGTTATCCTTAGAAATTTGGGACCGTTTTTTTCCTTTGAAGAAGATTTCGTATAACCATATTGAATACTCTCGGTAATACTTTTTAAATTTTTAATTTCCCAATGCCCTGGTATAGTACTTTTGTTAATCATTATTAAAAGTTAATTTACTTCTGGCATTTCGGCATACTGACTTCCACAAAGTAATTTTCCGTTTTTCTTTTTATTGGTGCCACCCCACTGCTTGAAATAGAAAGCAACATTTGTTTTCTGGCATTGATCTTTAATGTCAAGTACCCATTCTTCCTTTATTGGTCTTGGTGTTCTGCCGCTTTCACCACCAACTATTACCCAATCAATCCTTTTCAGGTTCATTTCTGGTAATGCTGTAAGTAATGGCTCACAACTTAGGAATTTGATTTTTGCACCAGTATGTCTTAATAAATCGATTCTATTGGTTACAGTGTTATCTTCAACAGTAACTCCCATCCAGATATTATGTGTCCACTCGAGATACCCTTCTTTATCATAGTATAAAAGCAGATCTGCTCTTTTGGTTAAAATCTGAAAGACATGATGAGGATTCTCTTTCATCACTCTGAATACATCCCTGATATATTGGATGGGTAAATCCTTATGAAAAAGGTCGCTCATGGAGTTAACAAAGATCACTCTAGGCTTTTTCCAGGTATAGGGTTCGTTCAGAGTCTTGGGGTGCAGAGTCAGATTAAAGCCATTTATGTATTTCTCCTGTCCCATTACCTGGAGACGACGGGTCATAACCTCGGCATAACAGTTCTTGCAGCCTGAAGAGATTTTGGTACAACCTGTAATCGGGTTCCAGGTCGATTCAGTCCATTCTATTTTAGTTCTGGCCATATTAAAACTCTAATGTTAGTTGTTGTTTAACTCTTTTCTGAACCTTAGTAAAATAATCTTCACCTCTCTCATGTTTGGAGTAATATGCCAGGTAATATAAAGGTAGATTTTTCTCATTTGATCTGATCTGATGCATGTGCTTCTCAGGTTTATAACCCAGGGAGATCATCTTTAATTGATATTGGTCTGCCAGAAACTTAACAAAATCCTTCCTGCTATCACACCCATCTTTCTCAAGATCGTCTCTCCACTGGTCATTGCCAAGGTAATTAGCTACTTTCTGATTTTCATCTTTGAAATACTTTTCAAAGTTTCTGTTCGCATCCATATGTAATGCCTGTAGAATAAGAAAATCCATCAGATTTTTTCCAAGCGTCTCAATTGTAGAGAAGTTCAAATCTAACGAGAAGGGGTCTACAAAACAAAAGGGTAATAACGTATTCCCTCTTTTAAACTGGGGGATTGCTTTAATAACCTCTATAATATCTTGGTTACTATCACCATGGATTAATTCATAATTCAGATGTCCAAAGTCCCTTTCTACTCTTTTTCTTAATGCGTCAAATCGATCGTTGTCCTTTTCACAAAGAATGTATTTTGTAAACGGATAAGGAACAGACATTGCAATCATGGCTGAGGACTTGTAATATTTCCCTGTTTCTTTAATCTTTGAATATCCTGCTCCGGCAAATAAATCAATATATATCAATTGATTCCATTTATTTCTCATCCCAGTAGTGAAGATATCACAGTAACTTCCGACTAGTTTATATTTTTCAAGGGACCACGCTCTTACCTCTGGTGTAAAAAGGTTATCTGGCTTAACCTGGATTATTGAATCAAAATAATGTTCTTTATGCTGCAAGTACTTCATTAAGTTCCTCAATTATTTTTTCACTCTCATCTCCGAATAATTGCCACATCCTTCCTTTTCCGCCAAGGGCATCGAATGGTGTATATTCAAGATCGCTATATTCAATATGAATGCTTGTTGCGATATGGTCCTTTATCATCCTCAGCCAATCCATCTGAGCATCATTAAACTTCACGGGACCGGCCTGTTTCTTAAATGCCCACTCCTGAAAATTCTTGTCAACTGTCTTTTCAAAACTGGTTAACTCTTTATCAATTCCTGTTATTTTACGAAGCAATGATACTAGCGCTATCATCTCATTCTTTGGTGATCCGGTTACTTTTTCCAGTCGAGTGTATGCCTGCCATATATGAAGCGGAGCAAGAAGAGGTTTATCGGTAACCAGATGGTCAACCAGTTCTTTCATCATTTTAAAGGTGATATCCCTTCTTCTGTAAGGCTGATCGTAAAAAATCTGTAAGGCAAGAATCTCATTCTTGTGGGCTTCAATCCATATTTTGAAATTCTCAAAAAGTTCAGAAGCGTCGGACTTATTGTCTTTGTCCCATCCGGCAAAAATTATTTTATCACGGTTTATATCATCAATTATCTGTTCGTGGGATTTCCTGATATTTTCAATAAATGTATTGAGGTCACCGGTGAATGTTGATGCTGCTGTTTCAATAATTTTTGAATGCCAGTGGTTAACTTCATTCTCTTTTTCCCTAGGAGGAGCTCCTGCAAGTATGGATTCAACTTTTAATCTTATATCCTCTATAATATCCGGGTCATAAGCATTCAGCAATTCTTTTGATACCTGGCTGATTGTTTTTCCTTTTGTTTTATCGCTGAACAAGGTTTTCTCCTTTTCGGTCATCTGTTTTTCAAGTCTGATCAGCCGGTTTGCAATCGAGGAGAAAAGATCATCATCGCGGACTCCGACTGTAATTGCTCTCAGAAGATCTTTAAGCGGGACAGATGGTTTCTTTTCCAGCGGACGGCTGTCCGTTTTCAGACTTTTTGTAACTCCGACTGCATCGACAATCACAAAATGATCTTTAGTGTATTTAGCTGACGGGCTTACTTTCCTGAGATCATCGAGCGAGATTGTTCTGGTTCCACGGCCCTTCATCTGTTCAAAATAATTGCGGCTTTTTACATCGCGCATAAACAATAAACATTCAAGAGGCTTAACGTCAGTACCGGTGGCAATCATGTCAACCGTTACCGCTATGCGGGGATTATATGCATTCCGGAATTGGGCAAGAACCGATTTAGGATCTTCTTCGGTCTTATAAGTCAGCTTTTTACAAAATCTGTTTTCCTCGCCAAACTCTTCACGAACTATCTGGATTATATCGTCAGCATGGGAATCGGTCTTGGCAAATATCAGGGTCTTGGGAACTTCAAATTCACCTTTTTCTGAAAATCTTTCAGGAAACATATCAGGCAGATGATCTTTAAAGCTTCTGATTATTTTCCGTATCTGATTCGGATTAACGACTTCAACATCAAGTTTCTTGTTTGAATAAACCAGATCCTCGTCGAGTTGATCCCATCTTTTCTTTCGTGTTAACTTTTCACGATGGTCAACAAACTCTCCTTTCCAGATTCTTGCCCCCTTCTTTGAAATATCTGTCTCGATAAGAAAGATATTATAACCGACATTAACCCCATCAACAACTGCTTGCTGATGGGTGTATTCACTTACAATATTCTGTCTGAAATATCCGAAAGTCCTGTTATCGGGAGTTGCAGTAAGTCCGATCTGAAATGAATCGAAATACTCCAGAACTTGTTTCCAAAGATTGTAGATACTGCGATGACATTCATCAATAACAACAAAATCAAAGAACTCCACCGGCAGATTTGCATTATACACCACCGGAACTGGCTCGCGTTTTTGCCAGTTTATTTCTCCCGGATGTGTTTCTTCAGCCTCCTCAGGAAGCTCTTCCCCTTTTAAAATTGAATACAATCGTTGTATTGTACTTATACAGACCTGACTATCTGAAGCGATATAGCTGCTTCTAAGTCTTTGTACATTATATAATTCCGTAAACTTCCGATTATCGTCGACAGGTGTATATGCCATAAACTCCTGTTCTGCCTGCTCACCAAGGTTACGGGTATCGACGAGGAAAAGAACCCGCTTTGCATTACAGAATTTCAGAAGCCGGTAAATTGAAGTTATTGCAGTATAAGTTTTCCCGGAGCCTGTCGCCATCTGAATCAGGGCACGAGGTCTGTTCTCTTTAAAAGACTTTTCAAGGTTTTGAATTGCAATGATCTGGCAGTCTCTTAATCCTGAAGTTGGTAAAACAGGCAAATCCTGCAATCTGCTCCTTAATGTCTTATCCTTTTTCTGCCACTCGCTGAATGTTTCAGGTTTATGAAATGTAAAAGTTGTTCTTGACCGGGGTTTCGGATCTCTGCAGTCAGTAAAATGTGTGATTTCTCCAGTACTCTCATAGACGTAAGGGAGTGGATCATTATTTATATACTTAAGTTTGCTTTCTGCATAATCTCTCGATTGTTCTTCGTGAGTCGTAAGCCTGAATCCCTCTTTATCCTTTTTAGCTTCTATAATCCCTACAGGTTTCCTGTCTACAAAAAGAAGATAATCTGCAGGTCCGATATCTGTCTGGTATTCCCTCACTGCAACACCAATACCGGCATTCAGATTAATTTCATTTTTGTTCTGAATTTTCCAGCCACAAGCTAAAAGTTGCCTATCGATTTTATCTCTGGCTCTTTGCTCTGGATTTTGGTTTGGCATTACCTATTTCAAGTTAATATTAAGTCTGTTAAAATACGCAAAATTATTTTTATTCGAACGGGTTAGGCGTACTTGATCCTCAATAATCAGGTTTTACATATAAGCTAGGATGAGTATAAAAATCCAGTCAATATTTAAATTTTTAAAAGCTTGTTATTTAAATGACATTCAGTACATAGATTACTATCTTTATTTATTAAACATAATGAATTAAACCAAAGTCAAAAAAAGTAAGAACAAATGAAAACTATAATGCATATCTGTTCTGATTCAATAGTCGGCAAATCTCGTTTAGATTATTTCAAAACAATTAAAGAGGCTCTTGATACAGTGAAGACTAAGAATGCAGATGAGGTTGAATTGCGTCTCCATAAAGGTACTTACACCTGCAACATCAAGGTTGACAAGCCTCTTTCTATTGTCGGAGAAAAAGGCAAGCAATCTGACATTCTTTTAAAAGGTTTTGTAGATAATAGCAATGGTAAAAAATTAGAAATCAAAAACATTACGATAGATAATTCGATAAATTATGGGATCAAACAAATCGGAGGGACTCTTGACATGCAGAATGTTGTAATAACCAGAGCAACTTATCGAAGAAAGAGAATGGGCAAATTTATTCATGATGCATGCATAAGCCTCTCCAGGGGTGCTATTCTTAAAGCAACAAACCTAATAATGTTCAGGAATACATTGACTACGATACTAGTAGACGGTGAGAATAGTAAGGCAGTACTTTCTAACACGGTCATTTCAGATAATAAGATTTCAAAATTTTACATTCAAAACCCGCCTCTTTTAATTGGAGTCATAGAGGTAACAAATAAAAGGACAATTTGTATTGAAAACTGCATCATTGAAAACAATGAATATATAAGTATTAGCGTGCATGATAATGGCAAGATGCATTTGAGAGATTCTACTGTTAAAGGAACAAAGCAGGTTCAAAATGAATCTGGAAATTTATTGTTTGGTGATAACATACATATTGCCTCTGGAGGAACAGTTGAGCTACACAGATTCTTAAGCAGTGATGCTCAAAGAGTTGGGCTTATGGTGGACCAGGGATATTTAACAGCAGAGGATGGAACTATCAATAATAATTCTATTGGCATTTGTTTCTTTTCAAATCCTGTCAATGATCCAAATTACAATCCCTATAATTGCATTTATGATAATGTTTTGTTTATTAACAATGGCACAACAAACGGAAGCCTTTATGTAGCACTACCAGATATTGACCTTGATGGATCCTCATCTATAGATAGATCCTTATGTAAAGTAGTACCCTGGGTCTAAATTGAATTTTTGTTCTTTTGAATATTGTTTTTAAATATAATCCGTATGTTAATTTATATTGACTGCGAAGAAGCGATAAAACTTGCTTGTAAAAGTTTCATTTGCGCTAGTCCGTCTACGATGTTCCTACGGATTATTTGAACAGGAAGTCGGGCATCTTTGATTCTCTGATTCGCTAAATCTAATTGGTCAGCATCAATCATTAGCAGAATGGCTTCTGATTCATCTCTCAACCAGGTTGTGATTTCTCTTATGGCTTCTATCATACCACTATCGGCGGAGTTCATACGATCAAAAAGACGTTTTAGATCCTCCGCTTCATGGGCATCCAATACTTTGCTAAACCAATGATTGAGGAATTTTTCATAGATGTTCTTAATCTTGTGACAATGCCCGCGCGCTTCGTAACCTTTTATGGTTGCATATCCGCTTTCTAATGAAAGTAAGGCAGATCTGCAAGGGATAAGATTGCTCTTGTCCGATAGGAAAATAATCTCTAGGTAACGAACCGTTTCTCTTTCAATGAACTCAAGAATTAGACTTAGCTCACCCAACACCTCAGCTAGCTTATCAGAGGCCTCTGAAGGATTATTAAGCAATTTTTCTTTTACTATATCAAAAGAATCTTCAATGTTTTTGATAGTGCTGAGGATGGAAGAGAATGTTGGTATCATTATTTCTTGTTTTTATGTTTTAATAAGCCGTAAATTATTGTCCTAGATTATTTTGAATCGCAAGATTTCCAATGTTAAAAGGTATAAAATTTTTATTAATGATACAAGGCAAAAGAACGTAACCTTGAATGATCGGTTATTACTTTTCAGTTAAAGTGAATAATTGTGTCTAATCCATGTCATATTTGAAGCGCGCAGTTTGTATTCCACTTTTCGCCAGTTTGAATGAGCTTTGAATAAATAACTTAACAACAAGCACTTAATACCGAATAGGTCTGGTCGATTTTGCTCTGACCAAAGATGTTCATACCGGCCAGTTTTTCCGTTACCAATTTCCAGGTATTTTACAACCTTACCAGTCTTCCTCGCATAATCAATCTCATTCCACGTGGAAGGGTTGATAGCTGATAGCTGATACCTCAGATGCTTCAGGCGTCAGGCGATGTCAAGGCATGACGGCGTGACGGCATAAAGGCAAAACGGCGAAACGACATGAAGGCATGAAGGTGTGAGGGCACAATGGTTGTAATGCGGTTATACGGAGAATAAATTCCTTATCGCCCCAGGTAAAATAATTATTAATATACGTATAATATTTATCGTGATACAATATGCAATTAATTATGAGCACGTGTCAGGACCGGATAATTTTTATTTATTATTTTTAAAACCATCCTTGCTGACTTCCATATTTATTTCTATACCAAGGAGTTGTTCAAGCGG
>Ga0326726_10004230_pt1 | contig 13107 bp, 12 predicted proteins | sample MHFenrmetagenome_2_FD_207603 | JGI IMG/M metagenome (GOLD analysis project Ga0326726, IMG submission 207603) | Lab enriched peat soil microbial communities from Michigan Hollow, Ithaca, NY, United States - MHF15MN | ecosystem: Environmental > Terrestrial > Soil > Wetlands > Peat | place: USA... | reverse complement strand
CGTCGTGGGAACGGTCACGATGGGACCGGTCGCCGACGCGCTGGGCGTGAAGGTCCACTGGAAGGCCGCCTCGGCCGTGTTTCCCTGCGTGGCGCTCGCGTCGCCGTTGTTCGCGTTGCCGGCGAGCACCTGCAGCTTCGTCCCGTCGAACCCGAGAATCGACAGCGCCGGAACCTTCACCGTCGACGCCGGGGAGATGTACGTCGGGACGAGGTCGTTGCTCCACCCGTTCGCGTTGTGCGTGGCGAGGCCGAGGGAGTAATTCGCCGTCGCCGTCGGGCTCCCGACGCTCGCATAGCACCCGGCTCCTGTCACGAGATCTCCGCCCAGCGCGGGATCGCACGGGTAGTAGGCAACGGGAATGGTCTTCAACGGCGCGTAGGCGCCGCTCCAGGCGGCATCCGGAGCAAAGCTCGAGGGCAGGCCCCCGGGCACCACGATGTCCCACTTGATCTGGTCGATGGGAACCGAGGGCGAGCTGCTCGACCGATCCTGGATCTGCCACTTGTCCCCGAGGTAGTTGGCCTTGTCCGCGCGCCCGGCCGCGGACAGGTTGGCCATCGACGAGTTCGCGAGCGGCCGCGCGGTGGGATCGTCCAGCAGGCAGGACACGTCGATGGGCGTCGTTCCGACCGAGAGCTCCGGCGTCGTGGCCAGGGTCCGATACAGGTACGCGGTGTTCTGAACGACGAAGGCCTCCACGGCGTAGCCGAGGTACTGGGCGTCGGTCGCGCCCAGGTGAGGGACCGAAGAGGCCAGGACCGGGGAGCCGCCCTGCGTCAGCCACTTCGTGTCGTACACATCGATGAAGGACGCGGAGGTTTCGAGCCGGTGCACGAAGAGCACGGGGAAATTGCCCGGGCCCCGCACGATCACGCGCTTGGTCCGGCTCGGGATCGAACCCGCCACGACGACGTTGGGCGCCGGCGCCTGGAAGGGTTGGTACTCGTACACGCGCATCCCGCTCAGGTCCTCGGAGGAGAAGATGAAGACCCGGTTGTCGACGATCGCGATGTCGAGCTGCCCCGGGGTAGCCGAGATGGGAACGCTGGCCACTTCCGTCGGGAAGCCGCTCGAGGGGTCGATCTCGGCAACGTGGAGGATCATGTCGCTCGTCGTTCCGACGAGCAGGTACTTGTCGTACGTCTGGTTGCCCTGCGTCACCGTCACCCGCGCCGCCCTCAGCCGCGCGCCCGCGCCCCCGTTGGGCGAAAACCAGCTGATCGCCGGGGAAGGCTCGATGGCCTGCTGCCAGGTCGGGTTCCCCGTGGGACTCGTCAGGTCGGCGACATAGACCCCGTCTCCGGTGACCGGCATGTAGCCGAAAAATTTCCCCGTCGAGGCAACATAGACGACGGCCACCCGGCCGCCCAGACGGACGCTCGCGGGCAGGTCGATCTGCTGGCCGAACGACATCGCACCCGATCCCGTTGCCTGGGTCAGCTGAGCCGGGAGGCCCGAAAACTTCGCGCTGCCCGGGGGACCGCCCTGCGCGTAGGGCTGCCAGTCGCCGAGCATCCGGGCCGTTCCCGCGGGATCGCTCGGGCTCGTGGACTCCGCGGCGTCGAACACGTTCCAGGACTGGCCGCAGTCGCAATTGATCTGGATCACGCCGCCCAGCGAACCGAGGGCCTTGGCGACGCCGAAGAGGGTGTAGGGCCCCGGGTCGGCCGGATTCGTCAGCGGCGCCCGGGTAATTCCCCAGTTGGTGATGAGGTAGAGGTAGTCCGATCCGCCTGCGAGCGACAGGTCGTGGCCGGGCGGAGGCGTGAACGTCCCGGTCGGCAACATCGTGTCCACCGTCGGGCCCGGATCCGCGCACTGGGCCAGGACTCCGCCGGAGACGAGGAGGGACACCAGAATCGCGGACGCAACGCGGGCGAGAGCAAGGAAACCACTCCTGAGCACGAAATCCTCCAATGGGTTTGGCCTCGCTGGCGGCCGGTTGGGTCCGGGGCGGAGATTCGATTTCATCTGGCCCCCAATGCGCCCGTGACTGCTCTGGGGGCTAGCTGAAATCGAACCATGGCAACCACCCTGAAGTTTGGCGAGACGAAAAAAAGTGGGCGAGGCCATAAGCCCCGCCCACTTCCCGAAAAACAAACTAGGAACCGGTTCCCGTCGGGATGGTCGAAATCTCCGGGATGATCGTCGCCGTCGCCGGAGCCTCGAGACCGAGCGGGTTGCAGGACGTCGGGTCGAGCTGGGTACCCGGGATCAGGACCGACTCGAAGGCCGCCGTGCCTTCGAACGAGTAGTCCACCCAGGCCTGGTCGAACGCCGTGCCGCCATCCGTAGCGGTCTGGTAGAAGCCCAACGTGACCCAGCCAGCCACCGCCGTCGGGTGCGCGAACAGGTTGATGTTGACCTGCTGCGTCTCGAGCGGGAGGAGGTTGGAGGACTGTCCGCAGGTCGGGTCGATACCCGAAACGCAGCCAGGGTCGCTCACGCCGAAGCCGTTCTCGTCGGCGTCATAGAACGCCACCGTCGCGATCGGCTCGGGGTCGGAGCAGTTGCCGTTGAAGTCGGTGCCGGCGCGCCACACGCGGAAGTTGGACGTGATGACGCCCGTCTCCGACAGGTCGAACCAGCGGGCCGCGTACTTGAGGCCCAGGGGCTCGCGCTGGTCGCCGTAGCCGACATCCCAGGGAGCGTTGCAGTTCAGGAAGTTGAGGTCGCCGGCGCCGCCGGTGCAGACGCCGCAGTTCGGGCAGACGGCCGGCGCGAAGTCTCCGCCGTTCTCGCCGTCGTTCCAGTAGCGCGCGTAGAACGTGCGAACCGGGTCCGCCGTCTGCTGCGCCACGGCGCCGAACTCATCGTCGGCCTCGAGGTTGACCGTGGACATGCCGTAGGTCGGGATGCCTTCACCCGAGGTGAAGATGATTTCGCCGAACAGGTTGTTCTCCATGCCGGCCGCATCCTGGTCGAAGTACGCCGAGAAGCTCGGGTTGGACAGCGTGCAGTAGTTGGCGTGGTCGATCGTGATGTAACCGGTGGCGAGAATGTCGAGGTCGCCGTTGCAGTCGGTGCGCAGCGTGTCGATCAGCTGGGAGCTCAGGGCCGAGCCGAAAGCCGGCGTCGCGTAGTTCGTCGTCGCGAAGCGGTTGTCCTGGGCCGCGTTGGCCGGGAACAGGGGCTTCACGCGCAGGAAGCCGGCCGGATCCGGGTACACGTTCGCAGCCGGGTTCCTCTGGCACACGTCGAAGCCGAGGGTGTCGCCGGAGGTCGGAAGGATGCCCCCGAGGACGTCCGACATGCGGAACGACTCGAGGTCGAAGCCCGTGAGGGCCACGTCGAAGTCGAGCGCGAGCACGGACTCACGGGTGAACACGCTGACGTGGGCGATCATCGGCGCCGTCGAGGCGTTGCCGAAGGTCACGATCACGTCGCGAGCGCCGGGGCCGCTCGAGATGAGCGCGCCGTCAGGCGTGTAGCTGACCTGGAAATAGGGAACGAGCAGCGTCGCAGCAGGACGCTGGTCGACGGTGCACGTGATGGCGACGGCCGTGCTCGCAACCGCGAACACCGCGACGATCGCCAGGCACGTCATGAAAGCTTTCTTCATTGAGATCTCCTCGTTACGGTTAACTGTTCGAAAACACACGATCCTGGGCTTCCTTCCCCTCACGCGATCCCATCACCTCCCACACTTCGATTTATTACACCCGAGAATTTTGGTTCCTTCTTTCAGCTGGCGGGATCGACCCGATCCCGGCCTTGGTCGGATGATGGGCCCGGCCCCGCCCTGTGTCAAGACAAAAGAGCAATATTTATGCTCCCAGATCATAAAGGGGGCCCAATCTACTGACCCTCCTCTATTTGGCCCTGTTCAGATATACGCTCCAACCCCCGTTTTCATTCGGGTTCGAGGCCGTCACGGTTTTTGAGACGATCACGTCGAGGCGGCCATCTCCGTTCAAGTCGGCGAGCCGGATCCACTGGCCGGGAGAATCGAGCGCGGGCTCCGACTCCTCGGCGATCTCTTCGAAGGAGCCGTCGGGCCTCTGCAGAAGGATACGGAGGCGATGGCGCTCGCTGTCCGCGAACACCACGTCGTCCAGCCCATCCCCGTCCATGTCACCCATCGCGAGGCCGTAGACGCTGGCCTTGGGGTTCTTCTGCCGCCAGAGCCGGTGGCGCTCCCAGGTCCCGTCCTGGAAGGTGTAGACCGTGATCCCGGCCGCCCGGGTCACTTCAGGAACGCTCGTCTGCATCTCGTAGGAGTCCGCGAAAGCCCTTGATCTGCCCTTGCCGAAAGTGCCGGGGACGGCGGTCAGGTGAAACGCCTGCGCCTCCAGCACCGGGATCGGCACCAGGGAAAACGTGCCGTCGCCATTGCTCTTCCAGAGCACCCGTAACTGGCCGGCCCAGTGATTGCCGGTCAGGACGTCCTGGCGCCCGTCGCCGTCGTAGTCCCAGGCCGCCAGGCTGTGCGAGAACGGGCCGCCGACGATCCCCTCTTTCAGGAACTCCCATCCCTTTTGCCGGCCCAGAAAATCGAAGACGCGGACCTGCGTCAGGTCGGCGGGCTTGCCCGGCGTCTGCTCGGGCGGGATGTCGCGGGAGGCCACGGCGACGAACTTGCCGTTGCCCCGTGCATCGACGAGCGCTACGGCCTGCGAGGAGAACTCCTTGCCGGGCAGGCCCGCCCGCACGATCGTGAAGCCTCCCCTGCCGTCTCCGAACAGGGAGACGAGGCCGGCGCCGTGGGACGCGCAGACGATGTCGGCGTGGCCGTCGTGATCGATGTCCGCCACGGCGACGCCGCCGTAGTCGATCGAGAAGTACTGCCGGGGCGCGCCGTTTTCCGTGTAGGACAGCGGCCATTCCGTGAAGTGGCCCTTGCCGTCGTTGAGCCACACCCGCAGCCGGCCGTCGGTCATCCGCGGGGGCGGCGCGACGAGGTCGGGGATCCCGTCTGCGTTCATGTCCGCGACCACGAACGAGGCCCGCCACATTCCCTTCTGGGGCAGCCCCGCATCCCGCACTTCTTCGAGCCGGATCGGGCTGGCGACGCGCGCCGGAGACAGGTCGCTGAAGTCCGAAAGCGGGACCGCGGGCACGGCCTCGGTCGACTTCGCGGCGGGGGCGGCCGGTGCGGCGCTTCTTGGAGCCGCCGGCTGAGACATCCGCGCCGCGGCCCTTTCTTCCGGCAGCGTCTTGGCCACGCTGATGTAGTAGTAGTCGGCGTCCTGCTTGAAGAATTCGATCGGGGCCATCACGATCGGCGACCTCACGTGGCGGTCGTCGACGAGGATGTAGTCCGCCTTCGGCAGGCGCTCGATGTAATAGGTCTCCGTTTCCTCGATGACGTTCGGATTGAGCCGCGACGCGATCCCGGGCGTCGGCGTCAGGGCCACGGCCGGCGGCGGCGCCACCGGCTTGCTGCTCGACGTGGAGCAGCCGATGGCCGACAAGAGCAGCAGGAGTGCAGTTCGTTTCACGAAACCTCCTCGGAAGGGGACGTCGGGCCGCGACAGTCGCGCCGATCCCGGGAATGCCGACCGGGAAACCGACCGCCCCCCGCTTTTATTCGCGCCGGCGGTCATAGCAGATCGGCGAAGTGAGGGCGGGCGCGCCAGAACAGGGCCGCGCCTGCAATCGCCACGAGAACCGAAAACGTCGCCAGGTACGCGAGCGATGCGGGCGCGGGAAGCGAATGCAGGGTGAAGGCGCAGCGATAGAGCTCCACCAGGGGCGCGAGGGGATTGGCCGCGATCAGAGGCCTCAGCCGCAGCGGCACGAGCGAGGCGGGATAGACGATGGGCGTCGCGTAGAAACCGACCGTGAGGGCGATCCCGACGGCGTGAGCCGTATCGCGCAGGAACGCCGTGAGGGTGGCGGCGATGCATCCGACGCCGAAGGTCAGGAGGATCTGGAGGACGAGCGCCGGCAGCGCGAGCAGGAGCCACCCGGCCGCGAGGTGGCCGAGCAGCGCCACGTAGACGCCGTAGACGAGAAACGCGATGACCTCGTTGACGACGGCCGCGATCACGACCGAGAGAACGAGGGTCTCGAGGGGAAAGACGGTCTTCTTGACCATCGCGGAGTTGTCGATGAGGCAGGAGGCGGATCGCGAGATGCCTTCCGAGATCGCCATCCACGGCAGGAGGCCCGCCATGAGGAACTCCGGGAAGCTCGAGTAGCCGGCCTCGACCGGCACCTTCAGGACGAGCGAGAAGACCCCCGTGTACAGGAGCATCCAGAGGATCGGGAGCGCGAAGGCCCACAGGATCCCGAGACCCGATCCGGCATAGCGGGAGCGGACGTCTCTGACGACCATCTCCTTGAGGAGAAAGGCCTTGGAGGCGAGGGGGGAGTTCTTTTCCGGCATGATCTCGAGGCCGCCGATTATATTGGCGCGTTCTATGTTTTAATAGCATTTCCGGAAACAAAGATGTCCTCCCACTCGCCGCGCAAGGTTGCTCTCGTCGGCTCGCGAATCCGTGAAATTCGCAAGAGCCGGCACCTCACGCAGACCGAGCTCTCGGAAAAGATCGGCGTGGCCCAGTCCGACCTCTCGCGCATGGAGCAGGGCGAGTACAAGGTCGGTCTCGACACGCTCTTCAAGATCCTGCAGGTCTTCGACCTGAAGATGGGCGAGTTCTTCGGCGAGACCGAGACGTCCGCCGAGCGCGAGGCGCGCGATCTCGTCGCCGAGTTCCAGGACCTTACCGAGGACGCGCGCCAGGAGGTCCGGGACTTCGTGCGCTTCAAGAAACTTCAGCAGGCCGAGCCCGCGAGCCTCGCCTCCGAATCTGCCCCGCAAGAGGAAGAAAAGCCTTGAGTTGGGGGTCCGAGCGCCTAGAATGACCGAATACCGTTCGAGTCCAACGGAAATGAGCGACAGGCACAAGCACCTCGAATTCCTGCGTGAGACCGCCAAGAGCGCTCTCTGGAAGGGGGATTACGAGCGGGCCCTGACGCTCTACGAGGACGGGCTGGTCCTGGCCCGGTCGTGGAAGGACCGCGACCTCGAAGATCTGTTCACCTGCAACCGGGCGACGACGCTTCTCGAGATCGACCGGCTCGATTTCGACCTCGGCAAGTTGAAGGAGATTTTCCTCCGCAGCCCGACCAGCCATACCGGAGTCCTCGCCGCCTACGTGTCGTCGTTCGCCCACGAGAAGCGCGGCGAGTTCGAGCGCGCCGCGTTTTACGCGCGAGCGGCCCTCCAGAGGAGCCAGGACCAGGGCTTCGACGACCTCATCGCCGGCTCGATGAACTCGCTCGCGAACCTCGAGCTGCACGAGAGTCACTTCGAGTCCGCGCAAGAGTTGTTCGGGCAGGCGCTCGACCGCCTTGAGCGCAAGGGAGAAGGCGACACGCATCTGGCGTACCTCTACTCCGACAACCTCGGCTACTGCCACATCGCCATGGACGACGTCGAGACCGGCCTGCCCCTCGTCACGCGGGGCCTGAGCGGTTTCGAGCGTCTCGGCGCAAGGCAGGCCCTCGACTACCCGTGCCTCGACCTCTGCTTCGCCCACCTGAAGCTCGGCAATCCGGACGAGGCCAGCGGCTGGGGCGCGCGCGCTCTCGAGATCGGTCGGGAGTTTCGCCGCGAGGACGTCGTGAAGAACTCGCACTACCTGCTCGCCGAGGCCTACACCGAGCTCGGGCGCGAGAGCGAGGCGGACGAGCACTACGAGGCGCTCGCCAACTACTACCCCGACTTCCCGGCGTTGAAGAACTACCTCCATCAGATCAGCCTGATGGGGATGATCAACCTGAGGGCATGATGCGGCGCTACGGAACCCTCGCGCGCGTCGGCATCGCGCTCGCCTTCCTCGCGGTGGCGGGATTCGCGCGCGCAAGCGAGGAAGTGTCGCTGTTGACCTCCGACGGGACGCTCCACGTCGTGACCACGGGCCGCGCCGTCGACCTCGGCGTGCAGGACCCGACCATCCAGCCCGACCGCAACGTCATCGAGTGGACCTCGAGGGCTCAGGATGGCACGCTGTCCATGGCGGTCCTGCCCAACTCGGTTTCGTCGAACGAGAAACGAGGCCTCCAGCTCGCCTTCGACGATCAGACGCAGAACCTGCTGCTGCTCTGGACCGAGGACACCGTCTTCGGGCAGGTGCACGTCGGCGTCCTGCACAACGGGACCTGGACGAACTCGGGCCTTCTTCCCACCCAGGGGATCTCGCTCTCGTACAACCCGAAGATGACGATCACCCATCAACCCGTCACATACCTCGACGAGCACGACAATCCCGTTTCGAAGACGAGCTCGATGCTGGCGATCGTGTGGTGGGAGGACGCGCTCATCGGGCAGGCGCGCCTGGCCAACCTCTTCCTCGACGAAGAGAACTTCGACACGGCCGAGCTCGCGGTGTACGACCTGCCGGCGCTCACGGGAGGCGGCGGCGACGTGTCGTATGACGGCGTGCCGACGGGCGCTTACGTCTTCCCGAGCATTCAGCCGGACGGGCTCACGGGCGCCGTGCTCGTGAGCTACGCCGACCTTCACGACCAGAAGCAGCGCGTGCTGCGCGTCGAGTTCCCCCGGGACTACGGCAAGCCGTCGGACCCCAACAGCGTCAACTGGAAGCGCCGCCATGCTCCGATCGTCGGCATCGCCATGGAGGGGCCCATCGCCAGGGTGGCGCCCAACGTCGCCGACACCGCCGACGGCGTCAGGACGACGATCGGCGCGGGGTACCGGCCCACGCTGTCCTGGAGCGACGGGACGTCGCTCCGGTTCACACGACTCGACGGCGCCGACTGGGCGCCCGTCCGCTCCATCGCCATCGACGACCAGATGACCTACGAAAAGGCTCTGTCGCTCGTCACCGGCATGGGCGGCCGCAACTGAAATCGCGCTCGCGCGCGATTTCATCCCGAGCCCTTCGACTCCTCTCAGGGCAGGTTCCGCGAGGGATCCCTTTCCAGGCCCCCCGGTAGGCTCGGCACGGGCCCGCATCCCGCATCGAACGGATAAACTCCGGCTCCGGAGGATTCCATGGCCCTGCTCTGCGTCGGTGACAAGGCTCCGGCCTTCAAGTCCACGAACCAGGATGGCGAGACCGTCTCGCTCGGCGACTTCAAGGGAAAGAAAGTCGTTCTCTACTTCTACCCGAAGGACGACACGCCGGGTTGCACGAAGGAAGCCTGCTCCTTCCGCGACGGGTGGTCGAAGTTCAGGAAGCGCTCCATCGCGGTCCTCGGCGTCTCCGTGGACGACGCGAAGTCGCACCGGAAATTCATCGACAAGTTCTCGCTGCCCTTCACGCTGCTCGCCGACACCGACAAGGCCATCGTGAAGGCCTACGGCGTATGGGGCGAAAAGAGCATGTACGGCCGCAAGTACATGGGCACCAACCGCGTCACGTACCTGATCGACGAGAAAGGCAGGATCGCCGCGGTCTGGCCGAAGGTCAAGCCCGACGGGCACGCGGAGGAAATCCTGGAAGCGGTCGGCAAGGCGTAGGCCCTCGGCCCCGGCCTTCTAAAGCCCCTTCGGCAGGTCCGCCCTCACGTCCCCTTCGTAGAGCGAGTCGAGCAGCGTCGCGGCATCCGCGCCCGCCGGCGTCACGGACTTGGGCACCATCACGCGCACCGAGTAGATGTGATCGCCGGTCTCGCCGGTCCGGGGATCCTTGACGCCCTGCCCGCGCAGGCGGAACTTCTGGCGGCCCTGGGTTCCCGGAGGCACCTTCGCGCGCACGGTCCCGTGGATCGTGGGCACCTCGATCTCCGCTCCCGCGTACGCCTCTTTCACCGTGACGGGCACGATGCCGTGGATGTCGTTGCCGTGGCGTTCGAAGTACGGATGCGCGACGACGCGCACGGTGACGTAGAGATCGCCGGCGGCCGCGCCCCCGGAGCCCGGCGCGCCCTTGCCCTGGAGGCGGATCGCGCCGCCGTCCTCGGTGCCCTCCGGGATCCGCACGCGCACGCGCTCGGACTCCGCGACGACGCCTTCGCCCCGGCAGGTCGGGCAGGTGGCTTTGCCGGAGCGGCCGGTTCCGCCGCAGGTCGGGCAGGGCCGCTCGCGGCGAAGCGCCAGCGTGGCCGTCCCCCCGAGAACCGCGTCGCGGAAGGGCACCTCGATCTGCGCCCGGAGGTCTTCGCCGGGCCTGGGGCCCGAGGGACCGCGGCGGCCGCCAAAGAGGTTGCCGAAGAGGTCGCCCAGGTCTCCTGTCTCGAAATGGAAGCTCTCGAAGGGGCTGCCGCCGGGGCCCCCACCGCCCGGCCCCCCGGCCGCCCGGGGGTCGAACCCCATGCCCCCGAAACCGGCCCCGGGGCCGGCGTGCCCGAACCGGTCATAGGCCCGCCGCTTCTCAGCGTCCTGAAGGACCTCGTAGGCCTCCTGGACCTCCTGGAAGCGCTTCTGGGCGGCCTTATCCCCTGGATTGACGTCAGGATGGAGCTTCCTGGCAAGCCGGCGGTAGGCCTTCTTAATCTCGGCCTCCGAGGCCCCCCGGGCGACCCCCAGGACCTCGTAGTAGTCCCGCTTTGCCATTGTGCTGGCGGGCATTATAGCGACGCCGAAATTAGGCCATTGACACTGTCTGAGAGGCTAATATTATTAGTCACAACCTTCGAAACATCTAATCTTATAAGGGATCATTTTTCAGACAACGCCGATATGAGCATCGACGAAATCGATCTGCGGATCCTGGACATGCTCCAGCGCAACGGGAAACTCTCCCAGGCGCGGATCGCGGGCGCCGTCGGTCTGACCACTCCGTCGGTCAACGAGCGGATCAAGAAGATGGAGCGCCACGGGATGATCCGCGGGTTCGTCGCGCTGCTCGACCACGAAAAGATGGGGCTCCCCCTGACCGCCTATGTGGATGTCTCGCTCGAGCACCCGCGCTTCGAGAAGGGCTTCGTGGACGACCTCGAAAAGCTCCTGTCCGTCCAGGAATGCCATTACCTCGCCGGCGAGTTCGCGTACCGGCTCAAGGTCAAGGCCGCCGACCCGGCGTCGCTGGCCGATTTCCTGCAGCGGCGGATCCTCGCGATCAAGGGCGTGACTCGGATCCAGGCCCAGATTTCGCTCTCCTCGAAGAAGGAATCGACCCTCCTGCCGCTCATTCCGGAGAAGCAGGAGATCAAGGACAAAGAGCCGAAGTAGCCCGCGTTTCGCCTGCCGGCTCCGGCCTCCCGGCTCTTTAGAACTTCGCCACCAGTCCCGCGTCCGCGTTGAAGAACTGCCGGTGCGGGTTCGCCCAGACGTTGTGGTATGTGAGCCGCAACACAATCGAGAGGTTCTTCAAGACTCGGAACTCGCCGTCGACGCCCAGGTTGATGCCGAAGACCGTCTGGTCCAGGTCCTGGTACGCGGCGGCTTCGGGCGGCATCGGCTGCGGATTGAAGTTGTAGGCGCCGACTCCCCCGAAGAAGCCTCCGAGGTAATAGTCCTCCCCGAAGACGTAGGACGCGTCGCCGGTGAAGTAGTTGATGCGTTCCTTGGCCGCGGGAACGTAGAAGCCGTTGATCGTCATGCCCGACTGCGCCTGTTCCGTCCACATCGAGCCGTACGTCAGGCGAAGCAGGGATTCTTTCTCGAAGTGATATTCCCCGAAGATCGTGTATTCGCTCGGCTTGAAGCCGTCGAACGAGAAGGAATGGCTGATGTCGTTGACCGACCCGTACGTCGCGCCGATCCCGAAGGCCTGAGAGCGGGCGGGCGCCGCCAGGGCCGCGCCGGCCACGGCGCACAGAAGGAATCGTTTCCAGGTCAGCACGTCACCTCCGAGTCGGTCGAGAGTTGAGGGTCCATGTTCGAGAGCAAGGCCGCGAGCAACTCTAACGGATCTCTTTCCGGTTCGAGCGGGTACAATCTCGCCGCTTTCCGGTTTACGGAGGCCGACACGCAAACGCTGGGGCAAAACTCGTGACGGGGCTCGCGCGGTCGGCGGCGCGGTTCTTCCTTCCGTCGGTGTGTCTCTCCTGCCGCCGCCGGGAGGTGGAGGAGTTTTTTCGCGGCGGCGTCTGCGCCGCGTGCTGGGAGGCCCTCCCGCGTCCCGATGCCGGCCGCTGCAGTCTCTGTGACGAGCTGCTGCCCGGGGCGCCCGAGGCCGCGCACTGCGGTCGCTGCCTTCTCGATCCGCCCGCATTCGAACGCCTGCGCGCGGCCGCGCCGTACCGGGGGCCCGCGAGGCAGATCCTGCTCGCCTTCAAGTTCGAGGGAGCGGACTACCTCGGCGCGCGGATGGCCGAGGCGATGGCCCGGCGCCTGCCCGCGCCCGACTGCCTCGAGGTGATCGCCGTGCCTGCGACGCCGCGGGCCCGCCGCGCCCGCGGCTACCACCCCGCGTCGGTCCTGGCCGCGGCCCTGGCCCCGAGGCTCGGCCTGCCCCTGGTCGCCGACCGCCTCGCGAAACTGCGCGACACCGAGATCCAGAGCCGCGTCCCGGCCGCGCGGCGGGCGGCCAACGTGCGCCGCGCCTTCGGGGTCCGCGGGACGCCGGCCGAGCGGGTGCTCCTCGTGGACGACGTCGCGACATCCGGCGCCACCGCCCGCGAGTGCGCCGGCGCGCTCGCCCGGGCCGGCGCCCGCTCGATCACCGTCTGGTGCTTCGCGCGCGCCTCGCGCGCCGACATCGACCCGGAGGCCTCGTGAATCTTCTCAACCGCCTGGTCGTCGGAACTCTGCCGTTCGTGCCGAAGTCTCTCGTGCGCACGGTCGCCGCCCGCTACGTCGCCGGCGACACGCTCGACGACGCCCTCTCGACGGTCCGCGCGTTGAACGCCGAGGGCTGCATGGCGACCCTCGACGTCCTCGGCGAGGACATCACGCGCCTCGACGAGACCGCGCCGACCGTTCTCGCCTACAAGAAGGCCCTCGCGGAGATGGCCGCGCGCAAGGCCGACTGCAACATCTCGGTCAAGCTCTCGGCCCTCGGGTTGAAGCTCGACCCCGCGCACTGCCGGAGGGAGTTCGCGCGCATCGTCGACACCGCGCGCCAGCACGCGATCTTCGTGCGCATCGACATGGAGGACTCGTCGGTCACCGAAGAAACCCTGCGGATCTTTTTCGAGTTTCGGGAGAAATACGAAAGGGTCGGCATCGTCCTGCAGGCGTACCTGCGCCGCAGCGCCGACGACGCCCGGCGCATTGCGGGCGTCGGCGGCAACGTGCGCGTGTGC
>Ga0326726_10004226_pt1 | contig 13114 bp, 10 predicted proteins | sample MHFenrmetagenome_2_FD_207603 | JGI IMG/M metagenome (GOLD analysis project Ga0326726, IMG submission 207603) | Lab enriched peat soil microbial communities from Michigan Hollow, Ithaca, NY, United States - MHF15MN | ecosystem: Environmental > Terrestrial > Soil > Wetlands > Peat | place: USA... | reverse complement strand
TCACGACGTTCTGCGATTACTACGGTCTAAGCGCACCCATAACCATCATCGCGAAACGAAACGGCAGCATCGTGACCGTGAGCCCGACCACCGCCTTGGTCATTGCTGGCGGCGGTTGCACGAAGAACCGCTTAGTCTACAATTCATCAGCGGCGGATGCACTGCTAGCTGCGCCCAACAATGGAACGTCAAAGTGGCTCTCACCCATGAGCAACGCCACGGTGGCAGCGAATGCAACACGTCAAGGACTGGCACAAGCCGTTCTCCAGTACGGCGGAGGCGTCTCGCTTGAATGCGAGGCGTGCGGAATGACCGTGGACGTTGCGGAACAACTTCGCTTGCGAATCACGGATACAAACGGCACGAACCATCTCGCCGACTGCCCAGTCTGCGCCCTAAAACTGCTCAAGACCTACGGGCAACTTGACATCGTATCATACTGTGACTATTATGGACCTAACTACCCCATTGTGATGAGCATCAAGCAATACGGTAGCGATGTGACCGTCAGTCCCGCTTCTGCCTTAGTCATCGCTGGTGGCAGTTGTATGAAGAACAGGCTGGTTTACAACTCATCGGCGGCAGACGCACTGTTAACTCCGCCCAACAACGGAACCTCGAAGTGGCTTTCTCCGATGTACAACGCCACGGTCCTTTCAAACGCGACTAGGATGACGGTGAGTGAGGCAGCTCTCCAATATGGCGGTGGAGTAAACACAACCGCCCCAACTAACCCGCAAACTCCGACTACGCCCACGACACCCACGACTCCGACACCTGACCAATCGTCTACTTCTCAAACAAACTCGTCTCCCGAAACGTCGCCTTCCAACTCAACTGAGGCTGTTCAGACGCTTTCTAAGAGTTGCGAAGCCTGCGGAATGGAGGTGACAGCTGACGACGAATTGCACTTCAAAATCACTGACGGGCAGGGAAACGTGCATTACGCCGAATGCTACATGTGCGCCCTAAACCTCATCAAACGCTACGATACGTTGCACATACTGGCTTTCTGCGATTGGTATGGACCAAACTACACCATAACTGTAGACTCCACTGGTTACGGGGCACATGTCACCGTAACACCATCAACTGCGATGTACCTTTACGCGGGCTCATGCGAGAACAATCGGGTAGCCTACAACCAGACAGCGGCTGACGCCTTGAAGACGGGTTATTCGGAGTACACTTCGTTGTTGCAGCAGCATGATTGGAGTGGAACACCCACGGTCATCTCGGTTGCTGATGCTGTGGTCATGTACAATCCCTCAGCGAAAGTCGACAACAACACAGCTGAATCGAATCCTATGCTTGTTCCGGCGTTGGTTGCAGTGGGCTCATTCGCAGTAGTTGGCGTGAGCATAGTTAGCTACAGAAAGTTACGACGCACATAGCCACATTCTCGCCCTCTTTTTTTGTTAAATGTTGTTCTACTAGAGAATTCTCTGTCTGAGAAGAAAACAAAAAAAGGAAAGGAAGAAGGGAAGTTTTCCCTGTTTTATTTTTTCCTGAGCGTCAGGACGATTGCGACGAGCGCTAACACGATTGCGACAACAACTGCTGCCAAGATGATGTTGAGTGTTCCAGAGTAGTCGGTTGGCACTGGTATTTCTGGGAAGGTGACTGTTGCTGGTGCTGCCGTTACGCCGACTGCGGTTTCTGCCCACGAACTGCCGTATGATGGACTTCCTGCGAATGTGGCTGTGACACTGTATTTGCCTGTCTGGTCTGGTGTCCACATGAAGCTGTATGCACCACTTACGTCGCTCGTGGTGTCTCCGATGTGTACGTAGTTGCCTTTAGGATCGATTGCGTCGATTGACACTGGAACGCCGGTTGGTGCTTCTGGGTGTAGCTGGTTTTGCAGTTGTGATTGTAGGTGTAGGTAGCTCATGTATGCGCCCATCGAAGCCTCAGAGACGCATGCCGCGCCTGGTTGAGCTATTGATTTGTCAGTGACTGTGCCAGTCAGGACAACGCTTTGTCCCAATGCAACGGCTGTTCCTGGTGCTGAGACTGTTGTTTGGCTTGGGCCTATGCCTAAGACGTACATGACTCCGCCGTATTGGTCGCTCATCGTTGAGTAGCCATCAGCGGCGCCGCCTATGACCATGGGTTCATCCAGTTTCCATATGAGTGCGCCTGTGGTCATGTTGACGCAGTAAGTTCCGAAGCCTCTCTCGTATGGTGCGGTGGGTGTATGCTCGTTAGACTGTACGTACATAACGCCGTCAGCGATGATTGGAGTGCCTGTGCCTGGATAGACGGCTGTGCCATTGACGTTGTATGGAGTTTCAAACGGTGGAGCTTCGTGAGAACTGCGCCAGACTATTGCGCCTGTGTCCCAGTCAAATGCGTAGGTGCCAGCGTAGCTGTCTGCGATGAACACGCCTTTCGTTGGGTTCTTAGGGTCTATTGGTCCTGAAGCAACGTTGTATGTCCAGAATTCGCCCCAAGGATAGTCCGTGTGTGTCGCCCACAGTTCCTTTCCGGTCAATGCATCATAGGCTCTTACAACGCCGTTCTCATAGCAGTCGAAGTATTTTCCTTGGTCAGCGCAGTTTGTGCCTGGGTTGAATGAGCTGTCGTGGGTTGAAACGTTCCAAAGCATTTTGCCTGAAGCGAGACTGTAGCCTGTTAGGCGTCCTCCGCCTTGGTTTCCAATCGTGAATCTGGTTTGCACAACGTTTGTCATTGCTACTAGGTCGACACCGCCTGTAGATAAGCTTCTAAATTCAGCGTTGGTTACGTTGCTGAGTATTCTGCCCGTAACGTTGGTGCTTGTTCCGCGTGTGCTCCATCTAATGATTGCACTGCCTTGGGTTCCGGTGAATAGCGCGGTGTTGTTTGTCTGGAAGAACAATGCCCAATCACTGTATCGGGCTGTTGCTGTCAAGCCACCGAGCGTTATGTTGTTTGCTATGGCGCCTGTGCTTGGGTTGATTACGTACATGAAGTTGCCTGAAATCAGCTTAAGGCTTGCAGTGACTGTGTTGATTTCGCCTCCGCCAGTTACTTCAGCGCCAGTTCCAAGGTTGTATTCGATCCAAGTTGGGGTCAAACCGTTGAATGGCGCAGCAGTTGGGTTCATGTAGTATATTTGCCCTGTGCGAAGGTCGTAGCAAATCGCGCAGCTGAGGAATGAGCCATTGTACCATTGTACTGTTCTGGTTTGGTAGCATCTTCCTTCAAAGATTAAGCTTGGAGTCTGTCCTGAGCCTTTGTTGCCGTAGTTTCCTGCTTCAGCGCCGATAATGCCTACTGGAAAAGCGTCTTGTCGATACCACACCATGTGCGCAGTCTTGGAGACTGTGAGGTACGGACCCAGGTAGGATGGTGCGCCGTTCATTGAGCCTGCCAGCCGCATCTGATCCCATGGGTAGTTTCCGGCAATCACGTTCCACTCCCTGTTGTTCAGAGATATGGGTCGCGTCCATACGCCGGTTGGCAAGGGTGAGTACCAAGACATCACTGGTTCGCTCTGCACGGTGAAGTTAACCACTTGCGAAGTAGCAGGTTCTATGTATGAGTCTGGGTATGTAGGAGCGCCGAAAATACCGGACACAGGTCCATTGAATGGTACGCCGTTGCTGTAGTTGCCTGCTGGGAAGAATTGCCCTGGGAAGGTGAACACGGCTTGCCATGCTCCAACTTGGTCAACTACGTATTCAAACCATGCTGTTCCGTCTGCTTCATAAGATTTCATAGGGCCGACTGCGTCTTTTGTTCCGTCTGGCTTCGTGAAGGTCACCGTATAGTGTTGGTATTGTCGTTCAGCCGCAGGAGCTACCGTAATCCAAAGGTTCACTAGCATTGTTTGACCAATTCCGATGGGATTCGGTGAGACGCTAAGGTAAGCTATGACGTCGGGGTAACCAAATGTTACGGTAGTGCCGTTAGCTGGCTTCGCCGTGGAGTATTCATAGGTTGATGGTGTTCCACCAGGGGTTCCGCTGAGGGCAGCTTGCGCCGGAATTGCTATAGCTCCGATTGATGTTGTCATTAAGACGATTATGATTGCAGCAGTCATTTTTGACTTATTTAAAGAATATTGCATTTTTCCATTTTCTCCTTTAAGTTTGTGAACGATGGGTATCGTGTTACAGCTTATAAGCTTTTGCCGATTCCGACAAAAATCGAGAGCAACTGCATCAATTCCTAACTCGACGCTGTACGTTTTAGCCGCGATGCCAACGCAAGCGCAAAAAACGTGCAGTTCTCACAAAATCACATACATTTTTTCCAAACCACCATATACTGAGGCAAAAGATTTGCTTCATGCCCGCAACTTGGGCATGGTTTCCAACAGCCACACGAAGAGACCTGAGCCAATCGAATCACCCTTCAAAGGATTACGTTGAAATAGGTCAGCCCAGACATGAAAAGCGGATGAACTAAAATGAAAAAGAAAAAGCTCGAAGCCACAGCCACACCATTGGCTGAAATGATTGCTTATCAGGAGGGCGCAGTCGTTAGCCGCACAATCATCGACAAGGAAGCGGGAACTGTCACGCTCTTCGCCTTCGTCGAAGGACAGGGACTGAGCGAACACACCGTGCCTTTTGACGCGTTGGTTCAGGTTCTTGAGGGCGAGGCGAACGTCACCGTCTCGGGAAAAACAATCGCGGTTAAGCAGGGAGAGATGACGATTATGCCCGCGAACAAGCCGCATGCTTTGTCGGCGGCGACGCGGTTCAAGATGCTCCTGACGATGATAAAGGCATAGATTCCTACATTGTCGTGTGTCCGTTCTCTGCAGTTTACAGCCAACCTGAGGTCTTAATTTCACGGGTTTCGTGAGACGTTTTGGTTGGTAACGTGCAAAAGTTATTTATGGTTTGGAAGTTGATTGGACGGTTCAGCGACGCGGGCACGCCACCATGAATGCGGAGACGTTCACCTGCCTCACGTGTCTATACAGACGGGAGCAGAACTGAGTTGAAGAGAAACAAGGTCCAGCGAAGCATAGCAAACGGCTTGAACACGCTGTCATCCAACAAGATAGCGAAGTACGCCGTGTACCTATCCGCACTGGTCTTGTTCTTCGTGCTCATCCTGCTGCCCCCAATCTTCGGCATCATCATCAAGTGGAACTCCATCCCAACCGTCCTCAGCCAGCCCAACATCGTGAACGGAGCGCTCGGCGCGATTGGAAATTCGTTCTGGGTCGCGCTCCTCGTTTCCGCTTTGGACCTGGTGGCGGGCATTCCGATGGCGTGGCTCATCACCCGCGGAAAATCCCGTTGGCTCAGCGTCCTGGACACGCTGGCTGATATCCCGTTTATAGTGCCCACCGCTGCGCTGGGCTACTCGCTTCTGCTCTTCTGGTATAAGCCTCAGGGGTTGGCGAGCCTCTTCGGGGGTTCGTTGATTTCGCCTGGGTGGCTGCTCGTGCTTTTGCTGCACTTCACGTTCTCGTACCCCGTCGTCGTCCGAGTCCTGGTTGGTGCCCTGCTCGACTATAAGATGGAGTATGAGCGTGCCTCGAGAACGCTGGGCGCGGTTCCGTTCATGGCTTTCCGAACCGTCACGTCCCCCATCATCAAACCCTCTCTGATTGCGGCGTTTGTCCTCTCGTTCGCGAGGAGCCTCTCGGAGACGGGTGCCACCTTCATCGTCGCGGGGCTCTTCCAGAACGGACCAGTTTTCCTTCAGACAATGAAGAATAATTTCACAGGCGGGTTGGTATCCCAAGCCACGTACGAAGGCGCAACCGTGTTCGCCAGCCTCATTCTCATCGTAGCGTCGTGCGCCATCTTCGCGTTTATCTGGATTCTTGGACCCCGCTTTAAGTTTCCGTTCAGGGGCGTGTGGCCCGGCGCCGAACGCAGGCTGAGTTACCGAAAGGCTGCGGGTTCCCGAAATACGGTGACGTTGCTGGTTTTCTTCGGCATTGTGTTGATTCCCGCGTTGTTCGTGGCGTTGCCCGCGTTCCAAGCCGTGTTCACGCCCATCTTGCCCGCTGCGCTTTCGGGCTCGGGGATTTGGGGGAGCTACTGGCAGAGCCTGCTGATTTCGTATCTGCTGGGCGCAACTGTCACGGTGTTGGGGTTTCTCATGGGGTTGCCCATGGCTGTACTCATCGCGCGGAGGAAGATTGGGAAGACGCCTTCGGCGGTGGTGGACATCCTCGTCAATGTCCCCCTTATCGTGCCGTCCATCGCGTTGGGGGCTTCGCTGAGTTTCTTCTGGGCGCAGAGTTTCCCAGGCATGCCCGAGCTGCTCTTGCTAATTTTCGCGCATTTGTCAATAACGTACCCGTACATCGTGAAGTCGATGTCTGCGGCGTTCGAGCGCGTCAACCTGGACATGGAGGAGGCGGCGAGGACGTTGGGGGCGAAGCCGTTCAGCGTTTTCACGACCATCGTGTTGCCGTTGACGAAGTATTCGATTCTGTCTGGTGCCATCATGGCTTTCACCCGCAGCGTCAGCGAGACGGGTGCGACGGTTGCGGTGTTGAGTGCGAATTCGCCGTTCCAGACCGCGCCTGTGGTGATTGTTAATTGGGTGAAGGGGGTGGTGACTGCGTCGTCGTTGGAGATTGGTTTGGGCGCGGGACTCCTCGTGCTGCTGTCTTTCGTCATCTTGTTCGTGTTGCGGCTTGTGACGCGTGGAAAGGGGCGGTATTAGCGTGGAAGTTTATAACTTACAGCAGAATATTGGAAGCGGGAGAAGAGGAGACTGAGCTGTGCCCAACATCCGCGTGGTAAATCTGACGAAGAAGTTCGGAAACGTCACCGCCCTCGAGAACATCAGCCTCGAAGTCCACGACCAAGAATACTTCAGCCTGCTGGGTCCAAGCGGATGCGGGAAAACGACGTTGCTCAGGCTCATCGCGGGGCTTATCGAGCCTACGAGTGGGGAAGTCTGGATTGGTGACAAGCGGGTGGATAAGGTTCCGCCCGAGGATAGAGAAATCGGGTTTGTTTTTCAGACTTTCGCGTTGTTTCCTCACATGAGTGTCTGGGACAACGTGCTTTACGGTCCCAAAGTGAAGAATTTCAACTTGAAGGAGGCGGAGACCATCGGCGACGAGGTGCTTGAGCTCGTCAAGCTGCATGAGCGGTTGGATGCTTATCCGAGTGAGTTGAGCGGTGGCATGATGCAGCGCACTGCGGTGGCTCGTGCGTTGGCGGCGGGTGCGAAGACGCTGCTTCTGGATGAGCCGCTCGGTCAGTTGGATGCTAAGGTGCGGAATGAGATTCGGTATGAGATTCGGAAGATGGCGAAGGACCTGAAGTTGACTGCGATTCATGTGACGCATGACCAGTCGGAAGCCATGTCCATCTCCGACCGCATTGCGGTTATGAAGAAGGGGAAAATCGTGCAGATTGGCACGCCTCAGGAGCTGTACATGAATCCGAATAGCCTGTTTGTGGCGCATTTCATCGGCGAATCCAACTTCATGGAGGGCATCTTAACGCGAGCTCAGGATGGTGCGGTGGAGATTGAGCTGCGTGGCGGGTTCAAAGTGCACGCCGTGAGTGAGAAGCTGAGGGATGAGGAACGCGTCATTTTGGCGGTAAGACCTGAGGTGGTGACCATGGAGACGGGCACGGTCGAGAGGGAGAACGCGTTGGCTGGGACGGTGGAGAAAATCACGTTTGAGGGCACCTTCATGCGGTACGAGATAAGGCTGAGCAGTCAAGACGTCGTTGTCGTGAATCGACCTTCGTTGACCGAGGAGTGGATTGACGTGGGCAGGAGCGTTACGTTGAGTTTTCCGCCCGAGAAGACGCATGTTTTTGCTTATCCAGAGGCAGGGTTGAGTGAAGAGATAGCTGTCTGAGTGCTTCGAAAACGGAATCGACGAACCCTAGCGGCTGGTTGTTTATTTTCTTCTGCGGGCGAATACTACGAGGATTAAAGCGACACCTACAATTACAACTGCGATCAGGATGGCGTAGAACACGTTCTGGTCCAGTCCGAGGATTTGTGGACTCCACATGTTCGTCGCAAACGCGGTCGCGTCAACGGTGTAGTTGCCCACGTTGTCGATGGTTTCCACGAAGACGCCCGTTGCCTTGTCCCATTGCTTGTACCGTCCCATGGTGTCGTTTATGTACGTGATGGTTCGGGTGGCGCCTGCGATGGTTTCCTGATGTTCGCCCTGAACGGCGTAGCTCTGGTTGTCTACCGAGTCGTAGAACGTGCCGCCTGGGCTCAGGTTTGCGGGGATGATTATCCATGCGCTGACCAAGCCTTCGGGGAAGTTGAAGGTTCGGATGAAGCTGGAGTATGTGCCGTTGAGCTCGTGGCCAGTGCTGTTGACGTGGAAGGTGTCGCCTTCGACATCCAAAACCTCCATCCTTGCCCAGTCGATGTGCTTCTCGCCGGGCGGCGTTCCCGTTGTTGTCACGTTGTACTCTATCCAGTCGCCTGGCTTCACGCCGATTGCGTACTGGCTGCTTTGGCTGTTCGCAGTTTGGGTTGTGAGAACGAGGATGCTCAGCAATGCGGTGGCTAGGAGGGTCACGACGAGTTTTTTGTGCATAGAAGGTCAGAAAACTTGGAGGTGGAGGGGCTTAAGAGAGTTTTGGTGTCTTTCTTGACGTGGTGAGAAAAGAAAGAAAAAAGCGCGTGGCTCACTGCTCTTGAAGTTCGGTCAATACATTCGGCGTCTAAGGACGAGAACCACTACAACAGCTACAGCAACCACTACGACGATAACGGCTGCGTAAAGAAGTGTCACGGGCACTGTTGACGATGAAGATGAGCCCGAAGACTGTGAAGACCACATGTTTGTCGCGGTTGCCAAGCTGTGCATTGTGTAAGCTTGACCGTTGAGAGTTCCTTCGGAATTTCCTTCCACGCTGACGCCGGTTGCTTGGTCCCAGAAGTAAGTATTACCGTTCAAAGTCGTCGTGACTACAGTTCGCGTCGCACCGCAGTAGCTTCCCTCTCTGCTGCCGCCAATCATCATCTTGCCCATGTTGCCCGTGTTCGAGTTAAACTCCATGCCCGTCGTGAGGTTCGCTGGGATGATGAAGTTGTCGATCAAATCCCCTGCATCTAGGCTCAACGTGGAGTTTGTGGTGACTTGCGTGCCGTTAACGTAGGTTGAGACTATGCTCACCTGAATCTCGTCGCCCAGAACGTATATGACTTCCATCCTTGCCGCATTGATGCTGTGCGCCTCATCCAACGTGCCGGTCGATGTCACAGAGTACTCTATCCAATCGCCTTGCTTCACACCGACCGAAATCGCATTCGCCGACGCTACCGCTGCAGAGAGAACCGCCAAAAGCACAATGAGTGCAATCGCTTTCTTGTTCAGAAACATCACCGCTTGCTTATTGGCACCTTGGTTTTTAAGAGTTGCTGACTAAAAACGACGACAGAAGCACATCCATATTCCCTTATCTTTTGATATTGCTTACAGTATGTTGGATAAGAATTGATATAGCAAACCTTAAAAGGTAAACAAGAAGAAAATCTACAAGATTCCTAATAGGGTTCTAAAAAGGCGTTGCGATTTGAAAATGAAAACGTTCGTTATGGTTTTGCTTTTTTGCTTTTCGATTTTGGTTCTTCCAACAATCGCGCAGAGCTCCAGCACCATTATTGCCAAGAATGGCTCAACTCCCACCATAGATGGGCTTGTCGGCACCAGCGAATGGAGCGATGCGTCCACATTATCTTTCAACGGAACCCAGGTTTTCGTGAAACAAGACGGCAACAACCTGTATATCGCGTTCAAAGCACCAGTCTATGTAGCAAGCGTAATGAACGTATACATCGACGTTAACAATGACAAAGGGTCGACCCTTCAATCAGACGATGCCACTCTTAGCGTAGGCAACGACGACACAACCAAGGAGAGCAATGTAGTGAGCAATGCATGGGCAAGGACGGCAGTTTCTGGATGGACTGGACGTTCGCAGACAGCTTCGAACACTATCCAATTTGAAATCAGCGTTACTTTTGCAAAACTCAATGTAGTTGCTGGAAGCAGCAGAACCTTGGGAATCAATTTCGGCTACCAAACTTCCAACAATCCACCCGCCCTGGAAGCCATTTTCTACTGGTTGAACACAGCTGGCCTCGCACAACCTGGAATTAACCCATCAGCATGGGGAACCATGAACTCAACAGGCTTCAATTGGATTCCAGAGTTCCCTTCATTACTTATTCTGCCACTATTCATAGTGCTGACATTATTGGCGGTCTCGCTCTTTAGAAAAACAAATCAGAAAACAGCGGCAATTATTCCAGCTTGATAACAAGAGGCAAGCAATTTCTTATTAGAATACGGATGTCTGGTTCAAACTCCAGATCTCAACATTGCTTTAGGGATTAAACAGAAAGAGGGAGGTCGGCTGCATTTGCTTGGTTATTTGAGGTAGCAGGATTTATTGCATGACGGTTAAAGTGACGCTATTGCTATTTGCAGTCTTGCCTTCTGCGTCGGTGACCTTACAGTAGAAAGTGTAAGTTCCTGCCAACGTCTTAGTTACGGGAAGAATCATTGACGTTTGCCCAGCCAGCAGCGTCATTCCCTCATACCACTGATACGAGTTCGCTCCGACGCCACCACTGCAATGAACAAAGAAATACCATGTCCAATTAGGCATCACGGTAACGCTGCAGAAAGCCGAAGCACGCAGCGTAGGCCGAAGTTCCTCTGACCAACTTACGAGTTCATCGAATCGAGTGCCAACTTGAGCCTGCACGTTAGCGTCAACGTGTCCAGTTCCAGGTAGATTGGGAGGTGTGACGTACAGACGGTATAGCGATGAACGTCCCGCGTTTGCTACTGCGGTCTGGTATGCTGTTATTTGCGAAAGAGGCACGACCATGTCACCTGAGCTATGGATGCTTATGACAGGTATTGCTATGTTTGCGTGATACATCGGATCTCTGTCTTCGTAAGCTTTTGGTTGTGTCTGTGGAGTTCCGCCAGTCTCAATTTCCATATCCCGAGTCCCATTCCCAGCTAGATACTTGAGCCCCTCCAGCATTGAGTCGGGATTGATTGAAGACGTGTTCAAGTAACTTCGGATTTCTGGGATTGTCGAGTTTACAATAGTTGCATAATGAAAGTATTGCCCCTTGTTGTCTCCGCCACCAGAAATTTCCATCGCTCCGCTGTAAATGCGGGGGTATTTTTCTGCAAGCAGCAATACGACCGTGCTGCCCATCGATGACCCGAAGAGGAAGACCTTCCCAGTGATACGAAAAGTATCAACAAGGTATTTTGTCAACTCGTACGTGCTGTTTACAGCTTTCGAGATGCAATATCCTCCTGCACCATAGCTTGACGCTGCATAAGCGAACCCTTTGTTCAGCACAGGGGTAGCTTGCGCTTTATAGAAGCCTGTTCTCGCGTCGAGAACTATGTTAGGATCATAGCCTCGACAAAAAACAAGCAGCATTCCATTCCAATTGTTAGGAATTCGAACAACAAAATTTGCACCGGTCAACGCCCCAATAGTTTCGATGTATCCTGCGGCTGGCGTCGATATCGGGTAGCCTGAACTGTTCCAAGCGGCGATTCCGCCGTTCATGTCGTAGACCTTCGTGAAGCCGTTAGCATCCAAGAGTAGGCTGGCGTTTTGGCTCCTGTCGCCTGTCTTGCAATACACGATTATCTCACTGTTTTTGTAGGCTGAAAGTTCTCCGATTCTCTGTTGGAGCTGCCAGAGCGGCATCAATATAGCTCTTGGAATGTAACCTGTGTCGTACTCCGACTGGTTTCTAGAGTCTAGGATTACTAGGTTTGGGTATTGACCGCTGGTCATCATGTTCCAAGCTGTCGAGACGTCGATGTCACTATGTGGGGAGGCAAATGCAATGGGCAGAGTAACTGTCAGAATCGCTCCAGCGAGTAGAACAACAGCCAAATATGTTTTGAATTTATGCATTTTTCTCTTCTCCTTTTCAGTTGGGCATTTCTTGTCACCGCGCCCCTGCCCACTCTGCGCTCCTGCGAGGAAAGCCCCATAGCATGCATGAATTCAATAGTGAAGAATCGCCCTGAATAAATTTGCAACTTCGCATACAGTGACAACCGCATAGGTTTGCGGAATCGAAACCAAAGAGCTCCCCTTCGGGGTGCATTTGTTTCAAACGGTTTATAATACTTTGCATTACAAGCCAAAAACATCCCCCGAGTAAAAATGGGAATTTTGCGTAAAAGGTTTGGAAGCCGTAGGCTAGCGCTCTTGCCTTGTTGTTCTCGTTCTCCCCCAATTTGGCAGCTGAATTCAAGAAAGAGGCTGAGGTGTGCTGGCGATGTATCCATACTTTTTCCAATGGTTCAACGATATTCTTCAATTGTGAAATTGAAGCATCCAATTGTCATCTGTAGAGTGGCAACGTAGTTTCCAGACCCAGCAAAAATCTGAGTAGCCCGAACTGGCACATAGTCGCCATATGTGGTGTAGAAATCTACGCCAAACAAGCTAGCGTATCCCGTGGGTGCATTATACTGGTAGTGCGGGTCCAGCAGTGTAATGGAACCAAAGGGATTGTCAGTCAGTGCCCTGTCTTTCCATATCTGGATAGTATCCCCATAAGCACCGCTATAATAGACGATAGAGGTTACATTTTCAACAGTTATACTGTAGTAGGACAAAGTCTCCACGGTTATCCTCCATAAACTCTCCGTTACTGTGAAGTTGGGGAAATCTGTCTCCCTTGAGTAGTGAATGTCTGGATAGGTGTTGGCTACTTTGAAATGTTCAGGGTCTCCGTTCGCCGTTGCTAGGATAAAACTTGTAACTTGATGCCAAGACTTTTGTTCTTGGGTGAGGATAGGATAGCCATATCCAATTACGAAGCCTATTATTACTCCGACAATCAAGAATATGCCAAGTGCGGATTTCAAGTTTTCACGACACCTGTATTGGGCTTTTGAAGCCTTAAGAATTTTGCGCGAGCTACTTGTGACGATACGCTAAACACCATAACAGCGTATACTCGATTCCAACTACACTATACCCTACCCCATTATGGTATGTTTCTAGTCCTAACCTCATTTTCCATACTACCCGAATACCCTGTATGTGCTGAATCAAGTTTACGCCAGCCTCAGCCTGCCTTCTCACGCTCATGCCACCACCGTGAAGTTGGTTGGTTTATATAAGGGGGGTATAGTCACACGTGAGCAGCT
>Ga0326726_10004225_pt1 | contig 13115 bp, 8 predicted proteins | sample MHFenrmetagenome_2_FD_207603 | JGI IMG/M metagenome (GOLD analysis project Ga0326726, IMG submission 207603) | Lab enriched peat soil microbial communities from Michigan Hollow, Ithaca, NY, United States - MHF15MN | ecosystem: Environmental > Terrestrial > Soil > Wetlands > Peat | place: USA... | reverse complement strand
AGACTGCCGCCCCCGAGGAGACCCCGTTGGCACTGATCCGCAAGAAGACCGGCAACTTCCTCGAGGATTTCCGCCTCGGCCAGCTCTTCCGCCACAAGGGCGGGCGCACGGTCACCGAGGGACTCACTGCGCACTTCACCGACTTCTCCTTCACCGCGAACCCGCTGCACCGCAACCTGCGCTACGCGCAGCGCTACGGCTACGAGGCAATGCCGATCCCGCCCGGGCTCGTGATGGCGGTCGCGTTCAGTCAGACGGTGGAAGACATCTCCGAGAACGCGCGCGCGAACCTCGAATACATCGACATGCGCTTCGGCGCGACGGTGTATGTCGGAGACACGATCGAGACCGAGACGACGGTGCTCGGGGTGAAGAGCTCCGCCAGCCGCCCCGAGCTCGGCGTCGTGCACGTCCAGAGCATCGCCCGCAAGCAGACCGGCCAGATCGTGCTGGCCTACCAGCGCAAGGTGCAGGTGTTCCGGCACGAGGCGAACGCGAGGCTCGACGAAGGCGAAGTCCCGGCCGCGCCGGTCGACGTGTCACTCGAGCTTCCGGCCTACGATCCGAACGCGGGCTACGCGGAGCTCGCGCACCTCTCGAACTCCGACACCTACCTCGAGGACTTCACGCCGGGCGACACGATCGAGCACTCGCGCGGCCGAGTCATGACCGACGAGCACATCTTCCTGACGGGCATGCTCGACAACACCAGTCAGGTTCACTGCAACCAGACCATGATCGACCGCGACCCGAGCCGTTACCTCGGCGGGAAGCTCGTGGTCTATGGCGGAATCCCGTTCACGTTGTGTCTCGGTCTCTCGAGCCCGGACATCTCGGACAACAGCCTCGGCGACATCGTCTACCGCACGGGCCGTCACACGGCGCCGATCTTCTCGGGGGACACGGTCTTCGCGTCGACGGAGATTCGCGCCAAGCACGACTTCCCGGACCGGCCGGACCTGGGCCGCCTCGAAGTGACCCTGCGCGGCCACAAGTTCGAGCGCAGCGACGGCGACGAGAAGCGCGTGCAGATCTTCGAGCTCGAACGCGAGCTCGCCGTGAAGCGTCGCTCGCACTACGCAAAGAGCTGAGTCACTCAGCCGGCTGCTTGCAGCTCCACGAAGTGGCGATAGGCGCCGCCGGGAAGCGCCACGAGCTCCGAGTGAGTGCCGCGCTCCTCGATGCGGCCGTCGCGCAGGAAGAGGATCTGATCCGCGTCGCGCACGCTCGAGAGACGATGGGACACCAGCAGTACGATCCGGTCGCGCGCCGCCTCGCGCAGCGCGGCGAGCAGGCGCTGTTCGGTGTCGGGGTCGAGCGCGGACGTCGGCTCGTCCAGAATCAGGATGGGCGCGTCGCGCAAGAGAGCGCGCGCGATCGCGAGGCGCTGCTTCTGGCCGACGGAGAGGCCCGCGCCGCCGCGCCCGAGCTGCGTCTGCCAGCCGTTGGGCAGGTCGCGCACGAACTCGTCGACCCCGGCGATGCGCGCGGCGCGCTGGAACTCGAGCGGCGTCGCCTCTCGCCGCACCAGTCGCAGGTTCTCCTCGAGCGTGCCCGCGAACAGCGCGTTCTCCTGGAACACGAACGCGATCTGCGCGCGCAGGGAGGCGCGAGTCACGAGTGCCACGTCCTGTCCGTCGACGAGCACGCGGCCGCGCTTCGGGCTGAGAAAGCGCGGAACGTGCGAGACCAGCGTCGTCTTGCCCGCGCCCGCGGGCCCGACGATCGCCGTGATCTCGCCGCAGTGCGCCTCGAACGAAACGGCGCGCAGCGCGGCGGCGCCGCCGGCGTGCTCGAAGTCGACGTCCTCGAAGCGGATCGACTCAGTCGCGCGGCCGAGCTCCCGCGCCCCGGGCGCATCGCGCTCCGGCTCTTCGTCCATGAGATAGAACACGCGCTCGAGGCCCGGCGCCGAGAGCTGCAGGGCGAACCACAGCCCGCCGAGCGAGACACAGAAGACGCAGATCTGGACGAAGTAAGTCACGAGCAGCGAGAAGTCGCCCAAGCTGATCGTCCCGGCGATCGCCAGGTCCACCACCTCGAGAAACGCCCCGCGCGCCAGCATCACCCCCGGCACGGCCGCGAACAGGATCGCGACCATCGCAACCGCGATCACGCCGCGGTGACGTTCGAACGAGTCACTGCTCTCGCGGTCGAAGCGCTCGCGCTCGCGGGCCTCGCCGCCCTGACTCTGCACCGCGAGAATGTTCGACACGCCTTCCTCGAGCGATGCCGTCGTCTTCGAGCCCGCGGCGCGGCTGCGCTCGCCGCGCCGGCGCAGGAGGGCGGCGAAGGGCCAGGTCGCTGCGAGCGACAGGATCCCGAGCCCGATCCCGTAGAGCGCGAGCCTCGGCGCGTGGAAGCTGTCCCAGATCGCGAACGAGTAGAGAGCGACACCGAACGGCGCCACCGTGAGCCCCAACAGAGTCCGGTAACACGCGGCCGAGATCGTGGGCGTGTCGTACATCAGCCGGTAGACGGAGTCACCGATGCGCGCGTCGTCGAGCCGAGTCAGCGGCAGACTCTGAATGCGCTCGAAGAGCCGCGCGCGGAAGTGGTGATTCAAGTCCTGACTCAGTCGCATCGTCCAGCCGAACTCGAACAGCCCGTAGAGACCGCCGACGAAGCTGAAGCCGGCGTTCGCCGAGTTCTCCGTCTCGGTCGCCTGATCGACTCCGGCCGAGAGCCAGGCGTCGGTGCGGTCGCGCTCGCCGCCGTCTGTGCCGATCTGCCCGATCGCGACGAGCAGCAGCGCCTGCGCCGCCACCGTGAACCACAGGATCTCTTCGCGCGAGGCGCCGATCAAGAGCCGCAGGATCGGACGCGCGATGAACGGGTACGAGTCGATCCGATCGGCGAGTGACAGATCGCCGATCACGTGATCGAGCAGCAGCTTGATCGGCACCGGCAGCGCCAACAGCGGCACGATCGACAACACCGAGAGCCCGACCTTCACCGCGAAGCGGCCGCGCAGCGGCGAGACGAAGCGCAGGCTGCGCGCGAGCGCGGTCCATGCCGGGTGCGCGCCGCGAGTCACGTCAGCGCTTCCGCGGCGTGACCCTGCTCCGCCTCGACGAGCGCGCGGTACGCGCCGCCAGCGCGCGCCAACAGCTCGTCGGGGGTGCCGGATTCGACCACCTTGCCGTGATCCAGGAACACCACGCGGCTCGCGAGGCGCACCGTGGAAAGCCGGTGAGTCACCAGGAAGATGCAGCGCTCGCGGCCCCACTCAGCCAAGCTGCGCACGAGTCGCTGCTCGGTCTCCGCGTCGAGCGACGCGGTCGGCTCGTCGAGCAACAGGATCTGAGGGTCCTTCAGCAGCGCGCGCGCCAGAGTGAGTCGCTGGCGCTGTCCGGTCGACAAGCGGGTGCCGCGCTCGCCGAGCTCCGTGTCGTAGCCGTCCGGGAGCCGCGCGATGAACTCGTCCGCGCACGCCACGCGCGCCGCCGCGCGCACTTCCGCGTCGCTCGCCGCGGGCCGCGCGTAGCGGATGTTCTCGCGCACCGAGGTCGCGAAGAGCACGTTCTCCTGCAGCGCGATCGCGATCGCGCGGCGCAGATCGGCGACGCGCAGCTTGCGCAGGTCGACGCCGTCGAGCTCGATCGCGCCGCCGTCCGGGTCGAACAGACGCAGCAACAGCGCCATCACCGTGCTCTTGCCCGCGCCGGTCGGGCCGACGAGCGCCGTGATGCCGCCGACCGGCGCCTCGAAGTCCACACCCACGAGCGCCGGTCGATCCGGGGTGTATGCGAACGAGACGTCGCGGAACGCGACGCTCTTCCCGAGCGGCGCGAGCGGCTGCGCGTCGGGCGCATCGGCGACCTCCGGCTCCTGCTCGAGTAACTCGAAGGCGCGGTCGAGTCCGACCGCGATGTCCTGCGCGTTCACCCACACGCGAAACAGCACGGTGATTCCGTCGGCGCCGTTCGAGTACAGGCCCTTCCACGCGTTGTACATGCCGAGCGTCCAGACCGCGAAGCCCGCGCTGGCGAGCCAGGCGCGCGCGTGAGTGAGATCGAGTCTCTCGACCAAGGTCGGGAGCCACAGCGGCGTTCCCGCGCGCGTCGCGAGCGTCGCGAACAAGGTCGCGCCGATGATGGTCGCGCCGACCAGCCAGAACACACCGACGCCGAAGCGCGCGACCCAAGCGCGCGCGGCGCGCGCGCCCGCGAACGCCGTGCGCGACGCGGACTCGAAGCGCGCCTGCTCGAAGTCCTCGAGGCCGAACGCCTTGATCACGCGCATCGCGGAGAGGCTCTCCTGAATCTGCGAAGTCAGGTCGCTGTTCGAGGCGCGCGCGACGCGGAAGCGGCCGCGCAGTCGCGTGCCGAGCGCTCGCCCCACGAGCCCGAGCGGAATCCACAGCACGACCAGCACCAGCGCGAGCCGCGGCGCGAAGGCCGCGAGCGCGATCGCCACGACGCTGAAGCGCAGCAGCGCGAAGGCGGGAACGAGCAGGAACGACTGCACCACCTGAGTCACCATCGCGCTGTCCTGGTACGTGCGATAGATCGCGTCGCCGACGCGGCTCTGGTCGTGGAAGCGCAGCGAGAGCGCCTGCAGGCGATCGACGATCTGCATGCGCAGTGACTGGTTGAGTCGCTGCAGGATCCAGACGCCGTAGTAAGTCACGGCCATCGAGCCCGCGGCGATCGCGATCGCGAGCCCGCCCATCATCCAAGTGAGGCGCGCCGCCGCAGCGCGGCGCAGCTCGGCCGAGAGCGCACCGCCCGCGGCGATCTGCGCCGGGTCGAGGTGGAGCACGCGCACCGCGAGCGGCGAGAACTCCTTGCCCTGGAGCACGCCGTTCCAGAGCGCGGGCGCGAGAATCAAGAAGCTCCCGAGCGCGACGAGCAGCAGCAGCACCGACCCGAGCGCCAACACCGCGAGGTGTCGCCGGAGCCCGAGCACGAACGGCAACGTGCGCCGCACCAAGCGCGCGAGCCCGAACAGGTCGAGGTCTGCGTCGCGCGCGGGCGCGAGCGTGGGTCCGTTCCAGCTCATCGGCGCGCGATGTTACCCTGCAGGGGATGGTTCGACCGCTGACTCTCGCCGACACCGCGGACGCGCGCAGCTTGCTGCGCGCCCGACCGCTGCGGAACGTGTTTCTCGACTACGTCGTCTCCGCGGGCGCGCTCGGCCGAGCGCCGGGCTTCTTCGGCTTCGAATCGGGCGGGCGCTTGCTCGGCATTCTCTTGATCGGCCCGGCCGGCGGCACCGCCCTCGAGGTGCAGGACTCCGCCGCGCACGCGCCGCTCGCGGACGCCGCCGCGTGCGCGCGAATGCGCCCGCGTCACATCGTCGGCAGCGAGGACGTGACCGAGCCGTTCTGGCGTGAGTACGCCCGGCACGCGCCTCCGCTTCGCTGGTCGCGGCGCGAACCCGTGTTCGCGATGCGCGCCGAGGATCTCGAGCGCAGCGCGGATCTCACGCGCCTGGCGCGCGTCGATCCGGCGCGCGAAGCCGAGGTCGACGAGATCACCGAGAACAGCGCGCAGCAACACCGCGAAGATCTCGGCGACGATCGCTATGCGGCGGACGAGCAGGGCTTCCGCGAGCGCCACCACCGCGACGTCCGCGACGGCCGCTGGTGGGTGTCGCGCGTGCGTGGACAGCTCGTGTTTCAGGTGCACGTCGGCGCGGCCAGCGCGACCGCGGTGCAGCTTGGCGGTGTCTTCGTGCCGACCTGGGCGCGCGGTCGGGGTCACGCGACCCGCGGCATGCAGGCGATCGCGGCGCGCATGCTCGAGCGCCACGACCTCGTGACTCTCTACTGCGACGAAGCGAACGCCGCCGCGCGGCGCGTGTACGAGCGCCTCGGCTTCCGGCGCGTGTATTCGAACCGCAGCTATCTCCTCGACGAGCCGATCGAGGGCTCGTCTCCCGTATCGTGAGTCGCGCGCGTGCGTAAGCTCGCGCTCGTGCTGCTGGCGATCGCGCTGCCGCTCGGGCTCTACGAGGGGGTGCTCCGCGCGTTCTGGATCAACCCGTTCGCGCACGAGTCCCCCGATCTCGTGCTCGTGCTGCGCACGCAGCCCGCGCGCGCGGACCGGACGCTGGATCGCGGCGCGCTGCACCTCGATCCGCCGCAGGTCCGCTTCCGCACCGACGCGCGCGGCTACATCGAGCCGGCGCAGCGAATCTCCGACCCCGAGTTCACGCTCGCGTTCCAGGGCGGCTCGACGACGGAGTGTCTCGTCGTGCAAGAGGAGCTCCGCTGGCCGAATCAGGTCGCGGTGCAGCTCGAGTCACTCGGCTTCCGCGCCAACGCGCTGAACGCCGGCCGCGCCGGCAACACCGCCCACGACGCGCTGGTGAATCTGGTCGAGATCGTCTCCCGCGACCGCCCGGACGTCGTGCTGCTGATGCACGCGATCAACGACGCCGGGCTGCTCGCCGAGGGCGGCTACGCGCGGCGCGCGCCGCAGCCCGACGGTTGGCGCGCGGGCGGGCGCTGGCTGTTCGAGACTGCGTCCGCTCACTCGTCCCTGGCCGGGCTCGTGCGCCGTCTCAGCGGCTTCGGGCGCGAGGTGCCCGGGCCGGCTCGCGCGCAGGCTCCACCCGTGCCCGACCCCGAGCCGTACCAGGAGCGGCTGCGCGCGTGGGCGCGCACCGCGCGCGCCTTCGGGATCGAGCCGGTGCTGATCACCGAGCCGCTCTCGAGCCTGCGCAACGAGCTCACGCCGCCGTGGACCGACGCCGCGGCGCTCGCGGTCTTCAACGCGCGCGTGCGCGCGATCGGCCGCGAGGAGCGCGTCGCCGTCGTCGATCTGGCGGCGCTCGTCGAAGCCGAGCCGGACTTTCACACGCCCGAGAAGATCTACTACGACGGCATGCACGTGAACGACGCGGGTGCGCGCATCTACGGGCGCCTCGTCGCCGAGGCGCTCGCGCGCGACGTGTTGCCCGGTCTGCGCGCCGCGCGCGCGAGTCACTTGCCGCAGATCGCCCCGTAGCTGCGCCAGGAATCGACGAGCCACTGATTCACGCGCTTCTCCGCGGCCGCGCGCTGCTCGGGCGACGCATCCGCGCGGATCGCGAACAGAGTCATCGGCCGACTCCCGGTGAGCGCCTGGCGCGGCGCCGCGCGCAGCTGAGTCTTCCAGCCGCTCTCGACGGGCTTGCCCTCGTACACGAGCAGCGCAGCCACGACCGCGGTGTTCTCGCGCCGCCCGTCGCTCTCGATGCGCGAGCGCACGACCGGCAGCTTCGCGTCCTCGGTCTCGAGCCAGTCCGCTGTATCTCCGCCTGGCTCGACATCGCGCCAGATGCGGCGCGTGCCGCGGTAGTACAGCTGCTTGGGATCGTACGAGCGAATCACGGTGAAGCGCAGCTCGGGTGCGCCGTCGGTGGCGGGCAGCCGCCCCTCGCGCCACTGGTACGGGTCGAGGTCGCGGCGGATCTCGGCCTCGCGCTCGGCGCTCACGCTGCCCGGCGGCATCTCGGGCACGAGCGCCTGAGGGTTCGCGCAGTCGTCACTGCGCAGCCGCAGGTACGAGTGCACGGTGACTGGCGCGAGCGCGAGCGCGAAGAGGACGAACACCGCGAGCCCATAGCGGTCGGAGAGCGGCGGCCGCGCGCTGCCCGGGGTCGCGCGCAAGGCGTCGCGACCGGCGAGCCACACGAGCGCGCCGATCACGAACACGAACAGCACCATGCCCGACGCGGGATGGACCCACGTGTCGAGAATCCCGGCGCCGCGGTAGCGCACCAGCAGCACGAGCGCAGTCACGCGCGCGAAGTTGCAGATCAGCGCGAGCGGAATCGCACCCGCGAGCACCGCGATGCGGCGCGCCGGCGAGCGGCCGAGATGCGCCAGGATGATCGCGGTCAGGATCGCCGCGTAGAGCGTCGCGAAGCCGCTGCAGTTGTCGGCGACCTCGATCACCTGTCCCGGGATCGAGAGGTGCGTGGCGTCGCGCGCGATGGGTACACCGAAAAGTGGCACGAGCCAGGTCACCGCGTTGGCCGTGAGCAAGCGCAGGGCCATCAGCAGCTTCGAGATCGCGCCGGCGGGAATCGGCAGCATGAAGACGCCGAGCGCGAGCGGCAGCGCGATGCCGCGCGTGCGCTGCGCGCCGAGGAAGACGAGCGCGAGCCCCGGCAGCGCGAGCACGAGCGCGAACGCCGCCAGCAGCTCGGTCTTGATCGCGCTGTCGAGCACGAGCAGCAGGGCCGCCGCGCCGAGGAACACGAAGCCGAAGGCCGAGGCGCGCGGTGCCGGGTCGGGATCCTGCTTCAGGTGATCCAGCGCGAGATACAGCATGAGGAACGGCACGAAGATTCCGTGACCGTTCCGGTAGATCCCGATCGTCCAGCGGCCGACGAGCCACTCCATCGTCGGCGCGAACGCGAGCGCAAACGGAGCGAGCCAGAGCCAGCGGCGCAGCATCGTGGGGCTTCGCCTCAGATCCGCGGGAACTTCGGCGGCCGGCGCTCCAGGAAGGACTGCACGCCTTCCTTGAAGTCCGGCCGGCCGAAGCTCTCGACCATCAGCTTCACCGCCTCGTCGAGCGACGGCCCGAGCTCGCGCGTGAGCTGCTGATAGACCTGGCGCTTCATCACGCGCATCGACGCGGGCGACGAGTTCGCGGCCAGCTCGCGCACGTAGTCCTGACAGTGACGGACGAGTGTCTCGTCGGGGAGCACGCGGTTCACGAGCCCGATGCGCTCCGCCTCGCGCGCGTCGATCTTCCGGCCCGAGAGCAAGAGGTCGAGCGCGTGCGCGGTCCCGACCAGCCGCGGCAGGGTCCATGCGAGACCCCACTCCGCGATCAGCCCGCGGCGCACGAACGCGGTGGTGAACGTGGCCGACTCACTCGCGAAGCGCAGATCGCAGAACAGCGCGATCGGCATCGCCATGCCCGCGCACGGGCCGTTGATCGCGGCGATGATCGGCTTGCGAATCGACATGAGATACGAGTAGGTCTTGCGGAACGAGTCACCCATCTCGGGGTCGCCGGGATCCGCTTCGAGCGCCGACGCCGCGCGCACGCCGCGCTCGCCCGCGCTGATCGCCTGCAGGTTCTTCAGGTCCGCGCCCGCGCAGAAACCGCGACCCGCGCCGGTGAGCACGATGCCCACGACGCTCTGGTCCGCTTCCGCGGCGGCGAACGCGTGGCGCACTTCCTCGCCCATGCGATCGGTCCAGGCGTTCAGTCGGTCCGGTCGATTCAGGCGAATGGTCGCGACCGGATCGGCGACCTCGTACAGGATCTGCTCGTACACGGGAACCTCCATTCGAGTCAGGGGCGCATGCCGCGCCGCTTCACGCCGACCTCGGCGGGGAGCAGGCGGTAGGCCGTCTCGATCCACTCACACAGGAGCGGGCGAGTGTCTCGCGGGTCGATGATCTCTTCCACGCCGAAGATCTCGGCGGTGCGGAACGGCGAGCGCATGGCGCCGAGCTTCTCTTCGAGCTCGCGGCGCAGCGCGTCGGGATCGGCGGCGGCCTCGAGGTCGCGCTTGTACGCCGCCTCGACGCCGCCCTCGATCGGCAGCGAGCCCCACTCACCCGACGGCCAGGCGTAGCGCAGGTTCAGCTTCGAGTGATTCCCGTGCGCCGCCCCCGCGACGCCGAATACGCGCCGCACCAGGATCGAGCACCAGGGCACGCTCGCCTGATACACCGCGCTGATCGCGCGCGCGCCTCGCCGGATCGTGCCCGCCTTCTCGCCCGCGACGCCGATCAGGAAGCCCGGGTTGTCGACGAAGTTCACGACCGGCAGATGGAACGTGTCACACAGATCGGTGAAGCGCGTGAGCTTGTCGGCGGCGTCGCCGTCGACCGCGCCGCCGAGTCTCTTGGGGTCGTTGCCGATCACGCCGACGGGCCGGCCCGCCAGCCGCGCCAGGCCGGTCACGACCGAGCGCCCGAAGCGCGGCGAGATCTCGAAGAAGCTCTCGCGGTCACACACCAGCGCGATGATGCGCCGCACGTCGTGCGGCTGACGCCGGCTGCGCGGCACGATCTGCAGCAGCTCCTCCTCGCGGCGAGTCACTGGGTCGCTGCACGCCTCGACGGGTGGCAGCTCGTACACCGAGCTGGGCAGATACGACAGGAAGCGGCGGATCTGCGCGAACGCCTCGTCCTCGCTCTCGACCTCGTTGTCGACCGCGCCGCTCTCGCGGGTGTGGATCGACGACCCGCCGAGCGTCTCCTTGTCGACGTCCTGGCCGACGCCGCGGCGCACGACCGGGGGGCCCGCGACGAACAGCTGCGCGGTCGCGCGCGGCATGACCGAGAAGTGCGAGAACACGACGCGCGCCGCGCCGAGCCCCGCGACCGGGCCGAGCGCCGCCGCCACGACCGGCACCGTCGACATGAGCTCGGTCATGATCTCCATCGCGGGATTCGCGGGCACGTAGGTGCGGCGCGTGGTCTCGAGCGACTTCACGCTCCCGCCGCCACCGGTGCCGTCGACCAGGCGCACGATCGGCAGTCGCAGCTCCAGCGCCATGCGCTCCGCGTAGCCCGCCTTGTAGCCGACGGTTCCGTCCGCCGCGCCGCCGCGCACGGTGAAGTCGTCGCCGCCGAGCACCACCCGCCGGCCCGCGATGCGCGCGGTGCCGGTGACGAAGTTCGACGGCCGGATGTCGACCAGCCGCTCGCCCTCGTACACGGGCACGCCGGTCAGAGCGCCGATCTCGTGGAAGCTCTGCGCATCGGCCATGCGCTCGATGCGTTCGCGCACGGTGAGCCGACCCGCGTCGTGCTGGCGCTTCACGCGCTCTTCGCCGCCCATGCGGCGCGCGAGCTCCGCGCGCCGCTGCAGCTCCTCGACCTCGGGCTTCCAGCTCATGGGCCAAGTATAAAGGTCGGGGATGGGCGAAAGCGGCTTCAGCCTGCTCGATGCGCAGGATCTGTATCTGTTCAACGAGGGCACTCACCTGCGCCTGTGGGAGAAGCTCGGCTCGCATCTCGTGCGAGTGAACGGAGTCGACGGGGTCTTCTTCGCCGTCTGGGCGCCGAATGCGGAGCGCGTGAGCGCGATCGGCGACTGGAACGGCTGGAACGGAGCCGCGCATCCGCTGCGCGTACAGGGCGGCTCGGGAATCTGGGCCGGCTTCGTTCCCGGAGTGCCGCGCGGCGCGCGCTACAAGTACCGCATCGAGGCGCGCGGCGGCGCGTTCCGCGTCGACAAGGCCGACCCGTTCGCGTTCCACTGCGAAGTGTCGCCGGACACCGCGTCGATCGTCTGGTCGCTCGAGCACGCGTGGGGCGACGCCGAATGGATGGCGACGCGCCGCGGCCGCAACGCGCACTCGGCGCCGATCTCGATCTACGAGCTGCACGTCGGCTCGTGGCGGCGCGTGCCGCACGAGGGCTTCCGGAGTCTCTCCTACCGCGAGCTCGCCGAGCAGCTGCCCGAGTACGTCGCCGCGCAGGGCTTCACGCACGTCGAGCTCCTGCCCCTGATGGAGCACCCGTTCTTCGGCTCGTGGGGCTATCAGACGACGGGTTACTTCGCGCCGAGCAGCCGCTACGGCACGCCGCAGGACTTCATGTCTCTGGTCGACTCACTCCACCGTGCGGGCATCGGCGTGATCCTCGATTGGGTGCCGTCGCACTTTCCGAACGACGAGCACGGGCTGGGCTACTTCGACGGCACGCACTTGTTCGAGCACGTCGATCCGCGCCAGGGCTTTCATCCCGACTGGAAGAGCTACGTGTTCAACTACGGGCGCCACGAGGTGCGCAGCTTTCTCGCGTCGAGCGCGCTCTACTGGCTCGAGAAGTATCACGCCGACGGTCTGCGCGTGGATGCGGTCGCCTCGATGCTGTATCTCGACTACTCGCGCAAGCCCGGTGAGTGGGTCCCGAACGCCTACGGGGGCCGGGAGAACCTCGACGCGATCGGCTTTCTGCGGCGGCTCAACGCCGACGTGTACGAGCACGCGCCCGGCGTGCAGACCTACGCGGAGGAGTCGACGTCCTGGCCGATGGTCTCGCGGCCCACGGACGTGGGCGGACTCGGCTTCGGCTTCAAGTGGGACATGGGCTGGATGCACGACTCACTCCAGTATTTCGCGCACGACCCGTTGTACCGGAAGTTCCACCACGCCAACCTCACGTTCCGCATGCTGTACGCGTGGACCGAGAACTTCGTGCTGCCGCTCTCGCACGACGAGGTCGTGCACCTGAAGAAATCCCTGCTCGACAAGATGCCCGGCGACGTGTGGGGCAAGCTCGCGAACCTGCGGCTCCTGCTCGGCTACCAGTACACGCAGCCCGGGAAGAAGCTCGTGTTCATGGGCGGCGAGCTGGGCCAGTGGGGCGAGTGGAACCACGACGGCCAGCTCGACTGGGAGCTCCTCGACTCACCGGCGCACCGCGGCGTGCAGCGCTGGCTGCGCGACCTGAACACCGTGTACCGCGCGGAGCCCGCCCTGCACGCGCGCGACTGTGAGTCGTCGGGCTTCGAGTGGATCGACTGCAACGACGCTGCGCACAGCACGCTGGCGTACGTGCGCCGCGGCGGCGATCCGGAGCAGGTCGTGCTGGTGGTATGCAACTTCACGCCGCTGCCGCGGTCGCGGTTCCGCGTCGGCGCCCCGGCCCCGGGCTTCTGGCGCGAGATCCTGAACGGCGACGCGACGCTGTACGGTGGCAGCGGCGTCGGGAACCTCGGCGGCGTGCACACCGAGCCGGTCGCGCACCACGGCCGGAGTGACTCGATTCAGATCACCCTGCCGCCGCTGGCGCTGGTGGTGTTCAAGCTCGAGGCGAGTTAGTCGCCCACGAAGCGCGCGCGCGGGCGCAGCACGAACTTGGTCTCGGCCTGCTCGAGCACGTGCGCGACCCAGCCGGCGGTGCGGCCGATCGCGAAGATCGCGGCGCCCATGCCCTGCGGGAGGTCGAGCGCCGCGCACGCGGCGGCGAGCGCCGCATCGACGTTGGGCTTGGCCCGGCCCGCTTCCTCCATCGCCGCGACGATCGCCGCGATCGTGCGCACGCGCGGCGCGCGCGGGGCGAGCGACAGCGCGGCGTCGAGCAGCGGCCCGGCGCGCGGATCGCCGTCGGGGTAGAGCGGGTGGCCGAAGCCGGGCAGTAACTCGCCGCGGCGCATGCGGTCCGCGACCGCGGCGACGGCGCGCGTCGCGTCACCGGCCTC
>Ga0326726_10004224_pt1 | contig 13118 bp, 12 predicted proteins | sample MHFenrmetagenome_2_FD_207603 | JGI IMG/M metagenome (GOLD analysis project Ga0326726, IMG submission 207603) | Lab enriched peat soil microbial communities from Michigan Hollow, Ithaca, NY, United States - MHF15MN | ecosystem: Environmental > Terrestrial > Soil > Wetlands > Peat | place: USA... | reverse complement strand
CAGGCAAGCGGCCTGTTAATGTTTATCTCAATACTTGCATTATATTTTGTGCATGGACGTTCTACTGGTTCATACACTTTTGATTACATGCAATTACTTGGTACTGAAATGTCATCTTCAGCCGGACTGTTGATTATGTCCGGATTTCTGGCTGCTTTTCTAGTAAAACTTCCGGTTGTACCATTGCATAACTGGCTTCCTGATGCTCATACTGAAGCTCCCACAGCAGGAAGCCTGATTCTTGCTGCATTGCTTTTAAAAACAGGAGCATACGGACTACTTCGGTTTGTTGTGCCTTTGTTCCCGTCAGCATCAATAACTTTTGCACCAATTGGAATGATTCTGGGTGTTATTGGTATTTTATATGGTGCCAAACTTGCATTTGCCCAGACCGATCTTAAACGACTTGTTGCATATACTAGTGTGAGCCATATGGGGTTTGTAATACTTGGTGTTTTTTCTTTTAATGAGCTGGCTTATCAGGGGGTTGTCATGCAGATGATTGCGCATGGGATTAGCACAGGTGCTTTATTTATCCTGGTTGGGCAGCTTTATGAACGAATTCATACAAGAGATTTAAACAAGATGGGGGGACTTTGGGAAAAGGCTCCTGTTATGGGCGCAATCGGTCTTGTCTTTTCAATGGCTTCATTAGGATTACCCGGGCTGGGAAATTTTATTGCTGAACTTCTGATCCTTATTGGAGTCTTTAAGACAAGCATATTGATGGTATGCCTTGCATGTTTAGGACTTATTGCCGCAACAATTTATTCACTCAGGATTGTACAAAAGGTATTTCTTGGAAATAAAAACAAGGATTGGGAAATTAGTGATCTTAATGTCCGTGAAAAAGTAGTTTCTGCTGCAATGGTTATAGTAATAGTCTGGCTGGGACTTTTTCCACAACCTGTCTTTAATACTGCCAAACCAGCACTTCTAAAAACTTTGGATGCTCAGAAAGAAAAGACTATTCATGATCAGAACATTAGCAATAATGAAGCTGCAAAGAAAAGCATCTTCTTTTTTCAGATATTTAAATTAAACATTGAGAGATAATATATGACCGCAACAGATTTTTTGTGTTTAATGCCACTTCTTATAATCGCCATAGCACCTGTTGTGATTATGATTGTAATTTCTGTTTTAAGAAATTACATGGTTGTTTATGGTTTTTCTGTTTTTTCGTTTTTATTAGCTTTTGCATCAATCTTTTTTATTGTTCCGGCCATACCTCATTCAATTGAACCTTTATTTATTATTGATATATACAGCCTGTTTTTTCTTGGAATTATTATTCTGACAGCATTGTTTGTGACTTTACTTTCATACGATTACGTAAGTCAACTTCAGGGGGTAAGAGAAGAATATTACATAATTCTTTTTACTTCGACTCTTGGAGCATCGTTACTGGCTGTTGCAAACCATTTCATTTTATTTTTTCTGGGGATAGAAACGTTAAGCATATCCTTGTACATACTGATTGCTTTCCAAAGATCAAAAGACAGTTCAATTGAAGCCGGGATAAAGTACCTTATTCTGGCCTCGGTGTCTTCAGCATTTTTATTATTTGGTATGGCATTGATCTATACTGCATTAGGGACAATGCAGTTTAACGGAATAGCATCAGCTTTAAGTAAGGATGGTCAGATTTCTCCTATGGTTATTTCCGGATTCGGCATGATGATGGTAGGAATAGGTTTTAAGCTGGCGTTAGTCCCATTTCATATGTGGACTCCGGATGTCTATCAGGGGGCGCCTGCACCTGTTACTGCTTATATTGCCACAGTTTCAAAAGGGTCAGTAATGGCTGTTCTGATAAGATTCTTTTTTATTATCAGGGGATTTGAAAATCAATATATTTTCATAGTAATATCCGGAATAGCGATACTATCCATGTTCGTTGGTAACCTGCTTGCTATCAGACAGCAAAATATAAAAAGGCTGCTGGCATATTCCTCAATTGCAAATATGGGATACCTTATAATCATTCTGCTGACAGGCTCCGAAAAAGGAATTCAGGCTTCAATCTTTTATCTGGTTTCATATTTTATTACCACTATCGGGGCTTTTGGAGTGATATCGCTACTTTCGACCTGCCAGTATGAGGCCGAAAAGATAGAAGATTATAGAGGACTATTCTGGAAAAGACCATGGATTGCAATAGTTTTTACTCTTTCTATGTTGTCATTAGCGGGGATCCCTGTTACAGCCGGGTTCATTGCAAAGTTCTATGTTATTTTTGAAGGGATGAAGGCAGGACTTATGGTGCTGGTTTTTTCAATGATAATCAACAGTGTTATTGGGTTGTATTATTACCTCAGAGTTATTACCACCATGTTCTCATCTGCAAACGAGACTAAATTACCGATGTTATCCCTGACCGGAAATATTACTCTTTGTCTGATTGGGTTAAGTATATTAATATTAGGCGTCTATCCGGGCTGGCTGATTAATATTATTATGAAATTTGTCACCTTATAGTGGCCATGTGGTTATCTAAAAATGTAATGGACAACCATCTGCAAATAGTTCTTGCTTATATCGCTTTTACAGATTCTTATATCAATCTTTCTTCTGTTTCTTGTCCAACGGAATTATTCCTGCCATCTCACCAATAATATTTACCAACTCGCTTCCTGTCGGGATCACTATCTTGGCATTTTGCCCAAGCGAAACTTCAAGTGCTTCCAGCTTCCTCAGCAGTTGAGCATTACCGACAAAATATTTATCAGCTGCCTCATTCACCAGTTTAATGGCTTCGGCTTCTCCTTCGGCATGCAGGATTTTCGACTGTTTGTAACCTTCGGCTTCTTTAATTTTAGCACGTTTTATACCATCAGCAACAGTTTCGGCAGCTGTAGCGGAATCTATGGCTGCAATTTTTTCATTTTCAGCTTTTACCACTTTGTTCATGGTTTCCTGAACATCACTTGGCGGATCAATTTCTTTCAACTCTGTCCGGACAATTTCAATACCCCAGGTTTGGGTTTCAGTATGAAGTGTTCTATATAGTTCAGAATTAATTTTCCCTCGTTCGCTGTTAGCCGATTTAAGCGTGAGTGTACCGATTATATTACGCAATGTGGTACGTGCCAGATTAACGATCTGCAACCTGTAATTATTGACATTGTAAATTGATCCTTTAACGCTTTCCTCATCAGATTTCACCCTGAAATACACCTGTGCATCAACGCTTGCATTTAGATTATCGTTTGTGATTATTTCCTGGGGTTGGGCATCTACCATCTGTTCAGTCACATTTACAAGATATAGTTTGTCAATAATCGGAATAATCCAGTGAAATCCGGCATTTGCAAAATTATGGTATTTCCCAAGTCTCTCTATTAAAGCTCGTTGTGTTGGTCGTACAATTCTAATTCCTGCAAAAAAGAATAGCACTACAATTAAGATTACTAAGTACAAAATGTTCATTTCAATTTCCTTTCTTTTAATTGGTAATTATGTTTCAGCAGTAAAACAGTAAGCTACAAAGTTAGTATTTGTCTATAAAATCTTCAGACCGAGAGTTTCTTCGAATGCACCCACAAACCTCATAAAGAAGGTTGTATAATCCTCCTTCTCAAAATAATAATGAATCTCCTCCGGAGAGGAAGGAATATCCTCGAGGCGATTGGCTCCGGAAGATTTTCCTTTTCCTGATCTTGTAAAATCGATACGCTTACCATTAATCCGGTTATAAAAATGCCAACCGTTTTTATAATGTGTCTTTAGAATTTCACCTCCAAATATATCAAAAATCAGCATTGAGGTTTCACAACTCCGGAAATTTTTTGGTTTGACGGGAGTTAAGTTTGAGGTCTTATCCAAATCAAGGGTGCATTTAAGTACCTTTTTTATGATCCTTCTGTTAATCATCTCTTTACACAATATGAATCAATTAAATAATAAATGATACTCCAATATCTCACTAACAATTTGAAATTGTAGAAAATAAGACGTTATATAGTAAAGGTATAGGATGGGAGTGGAGCAGCTATTACAAAATTCTTATAAAAAGTTACAAGATTTACAGATTCACAAAATAAATGCTCCCTTTGTAATCAAAATTCTATAAGAGAAAGTAACTAAAATATGGTTTACTTTTTGAAAGCAGAAATATTAACAACTGATAAAAGACATTTCCGGTCATCCCCGATAACTACACCTTCCATATAAACGGAACACAAAGACTTTCCGTCATAACCAAGTATCACTTCGCAGGATTCTTTAGTATTACTGGTAAAAACCTTGCTGAAAAACTTGTTAAATACAGATTGTGAACTTTCAGATATAAATAACTTAAAGTTGCTGTTTACCAGACTAAAGCGTTTTTCACCCAGCATCTCGGCACCGGTGAAATTCAGTTCGCTTATACTGCCGTCTTTTTCAATTGTAAAATAGCCCAGCGGGGCAAAATCGTACAACATTGTGTATTTTTTAAGAGCGGTTTCAGCCGTTTCATTTGCCTCACGAAGTTCTTCATTCTGCATTTCCAATTCTATCTGGTGCACCTGCAGTTCGTGAAGGAGCTTTTTCACATCGGCTTCTATAACAGGCTTGGCTGTCTTCTTCTCTTTCAGTTTTTCTTCAGCTTTAAGGCGCAAAATCTGGGCATCTGTAAGATTCTTTTCTCCGGTATTCATGGTATAGTTATATTTTTAGTGATAATATAATTCGGGTTGCCATTTTAAGATTGTTTTGCAGTGAACTTGCGGACCATTCAACTTCTGATATCTTACCGCCAGTTGTTATTACCTGCGTTTTGAATTTACCACCTGGCCATTCGTTCAGCAGTTTATTCAAACCTTTTTCACTCTTTTTTTGCACAGGTTCAGGAACAAACATCTGAATAAAACTACGATTTACTGCATCCTCACGGGTTTTTCCTAAAAAAATTTCAGCTTCAGGGCTGAACTCCAATATTTTAAAGTCTGCTGATAATTCAATTATTACATCTGAGGATGAGTTTATAAGCAGACGATTTATCTCCTCTGTTTCGTGTAATTTTACTTCTACCTGTTTGAGATCGGATATATTGATAAAAGTGATAACCAGGCCTTCTATTCTGTCGTCCAGGGTGCGATATGGCATAATTCGAATGAAAAACCATCGTCCGTCTTTGGTAGGAATTTGTTTTTGTATAAATACGAGTGTCCTTAATACTTCGAGAGCATCGGTAGCCAATTCAGGGTATATAAGGTCGGAAACCTGATCGGTAAAAGGCCGCCCGACGTCGCTTTTAATAAGTTTAAAAATTTTGGTTGCCTGATTGGTAAAGCGACGGATATTCAATTCTTTATCGAGAAACAATGTTGCTATGTCGGTGCTGTTAAGCAGGTTTTTCATATCATTATTCACCCGCGAAAATTCATCTACCTTTGACTGTAATTCAGCGTTCACCGTTTGAAGTTCTTCATTCAGACTTTGCATTTCTTCTTTTGAAGTTGTAAGTTCTTCATTTGTAGATTGCAGTTCTTCATTGGTCGATTGTAATTCCTCATTTGAAGATTTAAGCTCTTCCTGCGAAGTCTGCATTTCCTCAAGAGTGCTCTGCATCTCTTCGCGGGTATGCTGTAACTCTTTCTCCAATACTGATTGTCTGATGCCGGTTAATTTCCTCATCCCTTTTTTGTCCTGCAGTTTGATATCATCAATCTCCGGTACATCAGTAAAAATTATCATTACTGTGCCAAATAATGGCTCAGGTTTATCAATCCATTGAATGTTGACATTTATTGTATGGGTATCACCGTTTGTCCCCACTTTGATATCACGCAAAACCACAGCTTCCTTTTTCATAACAGCTTTCCTGAAGGCAACAGGAAATTCTTCCCGTAAACCTTCACGTAGCATTGCGAATATATTCAGGTTTGCTTTACCAACCGCTGGTTCCAGATATTTTCCGGTGCGTCCGCTTATGTAAATAATGTCGCCATTTTCGTTCACCAGAACACCGGCAGGTGAAAAATGCTTTAAAAGCAGCTGGTCGGCAAGCGTTTGTATATTTAAAAATGATTTTGCAGGTGTCGCGGTTTCAATATTGACCTGTTTGGTCCTGGAAAAGGATGATGGGAAATCGAATAATTCCGGAGACAAGCTGGTCAGGGAGCGTTTGTAAATTTTCAGTTTCGAATCCACGGATGTGAAAAGATGGCTTTGTGTTCCAAGCGTTTCAGAACTGCCCAGAAGCATAATTCCTTCGGGATTAATACTATAGTAAAACATACCAAGCAACTTTCTTTGCAACACGGGATCCATATATATAAGCAAATTGCGGCAAGAGAGGATATCGATCTTGGTAAAAGGCGGATGCATTATAATGTTGTGGTGTGCAAACACGATCATTTCCCTGATTTCGGTATTTACACGGTAACCGTCATCAGTTGCTGAAAAAAAACGATTCAGGCGGTCGGATGAAACATCGGCTGCAATATTTGACGGGAATATGCCCTTTCTGGCTATTTCAACAGCGTCATTATCAAGATCTGTTGCAAACACCTGTAATGAAAACCTTCCGGTGGGATTAATTTTTTCAATAGTTTCTTTGAATACAATAGCTAATGAATATGCCTCTTCTCCGGTTGAACAACCTGGAACCCATGCCCGCAATATTGAACCTTCAGACAGTTTATTAATATAATCCGGAATAGCTGTCGTTTTCAGCTTTTCCCATACAACAGGATCACGAAAGAAATTAGTTACCCCAATCATCAGTTCCTTGAAAAGGATACTGGCTTCCTTTGGATTTTCCTGTAAAAAGTGGACATATGTAGATATCTTATCAATTCTATGGACACTCATACGTCTTTCTATACGGCGATACAGGGTATTTTTCTTATATAGAGAAAAGTCATTGCCAGTATGGGTTCTCAGCAGGATTATGATTTTTTCGAGAGAACTTTGGTCTTTAATCTCTGTATCCAGCCCTGACCTGACTATTGGAATATGCTGGAGAAATTGGATCAGTTTTGCAGGTAACAGATTGGCCGGTGCTATAATATCGGCAAGAACTGAATCGATTGCATTACGGGGCATACTGTCGTATTTTGCGGTGGCCGGGTCCTGTACCATCACTATACCGTTTTTTTCTTTTATGGCCCGGAGTCCTATACTGCCGTCTGAGCCCATCCCTGAAAGAATAACACCGATACTTTGTTCGTTACGGTCGTCAGCAAGAGAGCGGAGGAAAAAATCGACCGGAAGTCGCAGTCCTCTTGATTCCATCGGTTCAAACAGGTGAAGCACCCCCTTTAATATGGACATGCTCTTATTAGGTGGAATTACATACACGCAGTTTGGTTTTACTGCCATACGGTCTTTTACCTGTATAACCTTCATACCGGTAATTCGCTGAAGCAACTCCGGCAACATGCCTTTATGCGTTGGATCCAGATGCTGAATAACGACATATGCCATACCACTGGTTTCAGGCACATTACTCATAAATTGCTCCAATGCTTCAAGTCCGCCTGCCGATGCTCCGATTCCTACTATCGGAAACTTATTGGTATCCGTGACGGTATTTTCTCTCTTAGTTGATGCTTTGGGTTTTAGTTTGCCGGTTTTCACTCGCACTTATTAAGAATACAAATCTGTTATCCGTAAATAATGGAATCAAGTCATATACAATTACATAAATACAAAATAAATAATAATTTATCAGATTCCACAAAATCATTGAACTGTTTTTAATTACTTCAGGTAACAATCTTTTCCCGTAGAAAGGAACCCTGCACTTATTTGCGGCCGGTATAATATTTAAGAGCTTCCGGAATGAATTGCTTCAACTTTCTTAATCTTGTTTCATCTGAAGGGTGGGTGCTAAGGAATTCAGGTGGACTTCCTCCGCCTGCTTTTGACATTCTTTCCCAGAAAGGAATTGCTTCCCGCGGGTCATAACCTGCCATGGCTGAAAATATCAGTCCATACTGATCGGCTTCTGTTTCCTGTTGCCGCGACCATGGTAGCATAGCCCCCAGCTGACTTCCTATTCCATAGGTCGACATGAACAGATCCTGTGTCTCCTGAGGCTTTTGGGCCAGGGCAACCTCCAATGCCATACCTCCCATTTGCTGGACCATGGCCTGGCTCATTCTTTCATTGCCATGTTTGGCAACGGAATGGGCGATCTCATGTCCCATAACAATTGCAAGTGCTGTTTCGTTTTGGGTTACAGGCAATAATCCTGTGTATACAACCACTTTTCCGCCAGGCATACACCAGGCATTTATAACTTTTTTGTCATCTATCGTGTTAAATTCCCATTTGTAACCTTCCAGCACCGATTGTTTTTCCTTGCTGTTATAGTACTTTGTAATTGCATTTGCAATTCTTGCTCCTACACGGTCGACCATTGCTGCATCGTTGCTCGTGCCCGGACTTAATACATTATTTTCTTTTAAAAATGTATTGTATTCGCTTACAGCCATTAACCGTAAATCTGATTCCTTTACCAAACTAAGTTGCTTGCGACCAGTTACCAGATTTAAAGCACACCCTGCCAGAAGGCAGGCGCAAAGCATTATAACTAATATGTTTTTCATGTGTTCTGGAGATTACATTTGAATTCTTAATGTTCCCTTTTAAAGGTTATTTTAAACACTATAAATTTAACTTCATGCCTGGGGTTATCTGTTACATAATTATTGAAAAAAATTACAACATTCCCACCTTCTTTATTTAATCAGATAGTATTGGAATTATGTAAATCATATATGAAATTGTGTAACACATTCAAGCTTTGTTGAAACTACCTTTCGCACTAAATCTATTCTTATGAAAAAAATTAAAATGAGTTTAATTATTGTGGTAGGTGCAGTATTGATTCTGTCAGGTTGCGCGTCATGGAACAAAACACAGAAAGGAGCTGTTGTCGGAACTGCAGCAGGTGGAGCAATGGGCGCTGTGATTGGCAGGGCTTCAGGAAATACGGCTCTTGGTGCAATTATCGGAGCTGCTGTCGGGGGTGGTGCAGGTGCTATTATTGGTCACCAGATGGACAAACAGGCTGAGGAAATAAAGAAAACCGTTCCCGATGCAAAGGTTGAACGTGTGGGTGAAGGAATCGTTGTCGAATTCAGTAGTAATGTACTTTTTGCATTTGACAAATCGAATCTGTCGGATGATGCCAGAACCAACCTGACTAAACTTGTTAAAGTCCTGAATAGTTATCCCGATACGAATATTGAAGTTCAGGGACACACCGACAGTAAAGGGAGCACATCATATAATCAGAAACTGTCTGAGAGGCGTGCTGCTGCGGTATCAGCTTATCTGGATAGTAATGGTATAAAAACCAGTCGTGTTACTATCAAAGGATTTGGCGAATCTGCTCCAAAATATGACAATAATACTGATCAGAATCGTGCTAAAAACAGAAGGGTTGAGTTTCTTATCACTGCAAATGAAAAGATGAAGGCCGAAGCTGCAAAAGAAGCTGGCATGTAGAGATCATACAAAATTGAAATATATAATATGAAACAAAAATGAAAACGAAATTTTTTTCTATATCAGCAATCTTTATTTTCTTAACAATAACATTGCAGGCCCAGATCGGGTTTGGTATTCTGGGAGGTATTAATTTCCAGAATCTTAACGGAAAAAACAGCAGCGGTTACAAGCTTAAAAATGACCTGGCACCGGGATTTCATGTTGGTGGTAATATTCAGATACAGATTGCTCCGGATTTCTTTTTTCAGCCTGGAATACTATTTACAACAAAAGGTGCGAATGATAACGACGCCTCACCAAGTTTAAAATACAGGATCTCTTATCTTGAATTACCATTGAATATGGTTTACAAAGGCTTGCTTGGGAAAGGATATTTTATGCTTGGATTGGGGCCATACCTGGGTTATGGCATTGGGGGTAAGGTAAAATTTGACAACGGTGCCACCAGCAAAATTGAATTTAAAAATGTTGTTGAGGCAAATGAAACCAGTATGGCAACTTTCTTAAGGGCATTTGACGCAGGTGGAAACATTTTTGTCGGATACGAATTAGCAAGCAGGATTTTTATCCAGTTGAATACACAACTAGGGATGCTTAAAATTAACCCAGAAGACAGACGAATTTCCAATGACATTTCGTCAATAAAAAATACTGGTTTCGGCTTTTCAGTTGGATATCGATTTTAACAATAGGTTTCAAATGTTAAAAGGACCGTCTTTAACAATCAGATACGGTCTTTTTTGCTTGTAACAATAATGAAAAGGGAATTATGCAGACGGTGAGAATCAGATATTTGCTTTCAGGCGCTTTGATTGCGGCAATTACCACAATATTTAATGGATGCGGTCAATGGGCATATAAAGAGAAATTACCTGAAAAACTCGCAATTATTAATGAAATAATACAGGAAGAACCTCCTGTGGTAGATGGAGTAGTAATCTGCAATCCTGATATTATTACACAACTGTATGAAAAGAGCGAAAAACTTCTTTTGGCAGGATGGAATAGCAGGGAAAACCTCAATCAGATGCTTTATGTCCTGCACAATGTATACCGGGATGGCCTTAACCCGGAAGATTACCATCTTTCGGCAATAGAAAAACTTGTAGATAAAATAATTGTATCAGATGAAGCTGAAGTTTCGGATATTGACAGATTGGAGCTCCTTCTGACCGATTCATTTTTGCTGTTGTCGGCGCACCTGGCTGCTGGAAAAACAGATGCAGGAACTATTGATCCGCATTGGAAGGCTTCAAGGAGGGCTTTGACAATAGACTGGGGGAAATTTATCGACAGTACTTTACAAAATAAGCACATAGTTGAAAATTTGCAGAAGCTGACTCCAGAACTTCGTGAATATAGTAACCTTAAAAAAGCTCTGGCAGAATATCTACAGATAGAAGAAAGAGGTGGCTGGGGGAGATTCAATACTATTTTGCCAAAACTTGAGAAAGGTATGTGTAATCCAGATATTGCTTTGCTTAGAAACAGGCTTGCCATTACACAGGGATATATTGAAGATACAATTGATGATAAAAATCTGTTTGATCAGTATTTATATGATCAGGTTATGCTATTTCAGATGAGAAACGGACTTGCTGCCGACGGAGTAGTCGGGAAAGCTACAATTGAAGCAATGAACATTCCTGTTGAAGACAGGATAGCTACAATTGATGCTAATCTTGAGCGCTGGCGGTGGCTTAGTAACGATCTTGGGGAACGATATATCAAAGTTAATATAGCCAATTTTGAACTTCAGGTCATAGAAAAAGACGACATGGTATTCAGTACAGAGGCAATTGTTGGACTTACTTCCAGAGAAACACCTGTTTTCAGTTCATTAATGACATACCTGGTCCTGAATCCCGACTGGACAGTACCCCCGACAATTCTGAACACTGACATTATCCCGTCTGTAATAAACAATCCGGCTTACCTGGCAGAAAAGAATCTGAAAATACTACGGATTGACGGGACAGAAGTCGATCCTTCGACAATAGACTGGATCAATATTATAACCGCCGGTTTTCCCTACAGGATCCACCAGGAACCCGGTCCTAAAAATGCACTGGGCAGAGTTAAATTTGTATTCCCGAACCAATATAGTGTCTACATACATGATACTCCAAATCATAACCTTTTTGGGCGGTCTGACCGCTCATTAAGTTCAGGCTGTATACGTGTCAACAATCCTCTGGCACTGGCTGCCTGGTTAATGAAGGACAGTCCTGCATGGACGCCGGCCCAGATAAAAAATGTCATTGACGAGGGGAAGGAACGAACCGTTAATCTGACGACACCGATCAGGGTACACATTGTATACCTTACCGCATGGGCAAGTGATGATGGATTAGTCTATTTTAGAAAGGATATCTATAACCGCGATCAGCCATTGATGGCTGCTCTTAAGCAAGGTCCTCCCGAAAAGGAACAGTAATTTGCGGAGAGTTGTTGCAATTCCGGGAACAGAAATATGTCATGCCATTAATGTCTGTAATGTCAACGACCTTAAGCTTGTGTTCTTCCAGAAGTCTTGATACATCATTTTTTGTTAAACTTCTGTCAGTTTTGGAATCAAAATAATTAGCCAGTCCGTTAAGGAACCTCGTAGTCTGGTAAAAGGAAAAAACGGATTTGTTCCCGGTATCATTTTTGAAGTATCCAATAAAGATGGCTTCCTGTGGCAGGATGCGGACAACAGTTTGCAAAAAACTTCCAAGACTTTTAATATTGTTCAGTTTTTTAAGATTAATGAGTGTTTTGATACTTTTCAGATCATCGGAATCATAGTAATAATGGCGTGTGGAGGGAAGGGCCATTAGATTTGGCTCTTTCTCAAGCTGTAAAATACGTAAATATTGAATAAAGTCACTTCCTGCCTCGGAACGAATATTTTCTAATACAGGATTTATCCTGGATATTTCAGGTACAAGTACTTTCTCTCTGAACTTTGACTTGACAAAGTCGTTTAAAATCCCGGTATTCCATAACACTAAAGTATTTTCCATCTTTTTAAGTATATAAATCACCCGGTTATTGATTGTATTTATGACATAATTGAGTGATCATTGACTAACTCTCACAAAGGTAAGGTGTTAATCTGCTCAAGCGTTACACAATTACATATTTGAGTTACATAATTCCCACATTCAGGATAATGAAACTCTGGTGATTTATATATTTTTACTCTGATTCCGATGGGATAGTAAAACCCGGGTCTACCCAATATATCTGATAACTTCGACCGGACAGCTTTCTGCAGCTTCCTTTATTTTATCCTCATTATCAGCATAATTTGCATCTTCAATTACAGTGGCAACATCTTTAATTTTAAATACTTCAGGACAAATATCCTCACACAAACCACATGAAGTACAACCTTCTTCTATCCATATTTTACTTATTGCCATGATATTTGTATTTTACATTTGAATTATTTAGATTTTCCCGTACTTGTATATTTCTAAAATGTTAATAATTCCTAAGGCGTCCGATTATTGTATCAAGAGAAGTCTTTAACTTTTCAACTGCTCCTTCTACTGCCTGTTCATGGGTATTTCCATGGTTTGTGACAGCAATTGGTTTCATTCCTGCAAGACGGGCTTCAATCATACATCGTTTGTCGTTTAATCCCTCCTTATCGCCATTCTCATCCGAAAGATGAACTT
>Ga0326726_10004223_pt1 | contig 13119 bp, 8 predicted proteins | sample MHFenrmetagenome_2_FD_207603 | JGI IMG/M metagenome (GOLD analysis project Ga0326726, IMG submission 207603) | Lab enriched peat soil microbial communities from Michigan Hollow, Ithaca, NY, United States - MHF15MN | ecosystem: Environmental > Terrestrial > Soil > Wetlands > Peat | place: USA... | reverse complement strand
AAAGAATTTCTTTAAAGAAGATTTTATCGGCTGCTGGAATGAAGGAGAGGCCTCCTTCCTTTTCTTTTCTCAACCTCACGATGAGGAGGTAAGGTCATTTACGGAAAAGAAGGGAGTTCCTCTGGCCTCAAGAAATGTGCTGGACTACAAGGCCTGGCAGGCCGGTGAAGAACTGAAGCCTTTTAAGGCGGGTAATCTTGTCATCTCTCCTCCCTGGGAAGATACCAGGGTCGAGGAAGGGGAGATCTTGGTCCATCTGGACCCCAGCGTTGTGTTTGGCACAGGTTATCACCCAACCACCCGAACCTGCCTTAAAGCTCTTTGGGAGATTTATCAAAAGGAGAAACTGAGAAATGTTCTGGACCTTGGAACGGGCTCGGGAATCCTTGCCGTGGCGGCTGCGAAATGGGGAGCCGAGAAGGTGCTTGCCGTCGATTGCAACGAACTCGCTGTGGAAACTGCGTTGCGAAATGTCTTAGCCAACGGAGAATCTCGACGAATTGAGGTAAGAATGGGAAAAGCGGAGGATTTTGTTGAAGAAGAAGCAGACCTAATTTGCGCCAACATTCATCTTCCAATCATCGAATCCCTGTTAAAAAAAAGGGCTTTCTTCGATAAGAGATGGTTCATCCTTTCGGGGGTCTTTGAAAAAGATGCGGAAGAGATTGAGAGGCGCCTGGCCCGAAGATCTGTTAAAATCGTTCAGAGGTTACAGGAAAAAAACTGGTTAACTCTGGTCGGTTTCAATCAAAGGGGCAAGTTAAGGCGCTCTGATTTTGACATTAGACCTTAGACTTCAGAGATCAGGCTATAAGAGGAACACGGCCGGAGACCAGACGACAGAAAGATAAGGGCAATGCATTGATTTCCTATATTGAAAACGCTGATGTCTCATTCCGACCTGGCGGGACTGAAGTCAAGTGTCTGAATTGCAAAAGCAAAGTTAAATTTCTATTGACTTCGATTTCTCATTATGTTAGAAAAATCACATTTTATCCTCACTTAGAATCCAAAAAACTTAAATTTTCTTTAGATTTTGAAGGAGTACCCTCGTCTTCCCTCGAGGGGTTGAGTGACAAGCTTTCTGATTTTAAGGGCCGATGAAATTCAAATTTAAGAAATCAACCCTGATTGGTCTCATCATTTCTGTCTCGCTTTTTTCAGGTTTGGGAACATTGCGAGCGGCGACGCCTGCTCCCGAAAAAGAGGGCGCCAAACCAGCAGAGGCGACCAAACCTTCTCAACCTGCGAAGAAGGGGGAAAAGTTCATCGTCAAGGGCAGGGAATATTGCTTCGAGTGTATTGACAATTCCGAATGTTTGGGCTGCCACACTAAAATCAGCGAGAGGAAATTTGCCCGGTCCGTTCACGGCGCCAACTCCTGCAACAGTTGCCACTACGACATCACAGATGTGAAAGCCCATGCCATGGCAAAAGGGGCAAGGGCTCGACCGGAACCCGTCACCTGCCATCGATGTCACAAGAGGGAAGGGACGGAACATTATGCAAGCGCCCATTTCATCAATGACATTCAATGCAAAGATTGCCATCAGGATCTCCACGAGATGACCCCGTGGAAAGGGGATAAGATCCGGGTGATCCAGAAGTGTACGACCTGCCACTCGGATGATGGCTATTCTCAAAGCGTCCACGGACAAGCCGTCCTTGATGGAAATCCGGATTCAGCCACCTGCAGCGATTGCCACGGCCTCCATAAGATTCCTATATTGAAAGGGGAGGAACCCAAATCCGTCGAATTCCGGAAGGAGTTCCACACGGAGGTTTGCCAAAAATGCCATGCAGACAAAGAGATGATGAAGCGAAACAAGGTTTTTCTCATCGCCACTCAAACCTATTACGAAAGTTATCATGGAAAGGTAGAGCATCTGGGCTACCCCAAATTGGTAGCGGGCTGCGCCGACTGCCACGGGTTTCACAACATTCTGCCTCCGGGTAATCCGAAGTCTCTCATCTCAGGCAAGCGGTTGGTAGAAACCTGCGGCAAGTGCCATACGGGGGCCAATGCCAACTTCGTGCAATGGATCGCTCACGCGACCCATAAAGATCCACAAAGAGAGCCGGTCCTCTATGGGACCTTCGTTCTGATGACCGGCCTTCTCATCTCTGTCTTTGGAGTATTTTGGTTTCACACCTTTCTCTGGTGGCGGAAAGATTTCTGGGAGAAGAGGGAGTTGAGGGCCAAGGGAGTCTTCTTCCCGCTCCATGTCAGACCGGATGAAGCAGGCCATATTTATCGGCGATTCAGCTCTTTTGACATCGCGCTCCACTTTACGATGATGGTGACCTTTCTCGGTCTTGTCCTGACCGGGCTCCCATTAAAATTCTCTCATGCCCCCTGGGCCAACGGGCTGATGCACTTTTTAGGAGGGGCGAGGATGGCAGGATCGATTCATCGTATTTGTGCCGCCATCACGTTTGCCTATTTTGGAACAACCATGGTCTACATCCTCTATTTCCTTTTTCTTAAAAAGATCGACGGGAATCCCAATCCCTTGCAGAAACTTTTCGGCCCGGATTCGCTCTGCCCTCGTTGGAAGGACATTCAAGACATCGTCGGGATGATCCGCTGGTTCTTTAACAAAGGGCCGAAACCTCGGTTTGACCGATGGACCTATTGGGAGAAGTTCGACTTTCTCGCCGTCTTCTGGGGGATGTTTGCCATTGGATTCTCGGGACTGATGCTCTGGTTTCCGGAATTCTTCACCATCTTTTTACCCGGGTGGATTCTCAACATTGCCACGATCGTTCACTCGGACGAGGCGCTCTTAGCTTCCGGCTTCATCTTCACAGTCCATTTCTTCAACACCCATTTTCGACCTTCGAAGTTCCCAATCGATACGGTGATCTTCACCGGGAGGTTGCCGAAATACGAACTGGTGGAAGAAAGGCAGGAGCAGTATCATCGTCTTCTGGCGGAGAAGAAGCTGGAGACCTACCGCGATAAATATCCGAGTGTCTTGGCAGACCTCTTCTCGATGACGATGGGATTTGCCATGCTGGCCATGGGGCTTCTCTGTGTCTTCCTGATCGCATGGGAATTTTTGGTTTAATTCAGTTCGGAGTTGTACTTCAAACCCCGGACTTCGGTTTCAATTTGAGATTTTGCAGCCCATCTTTCCAGAAGAGGCCATGTCGTTGAAGGGGGGTCCTTGATCTTTGGTGTGGCAGTGCAGATACCGAGAATCGCTTTCCTCTCCAGACTTTCCTTTTTCGGATATCCCTTTCCATAACTCGTGGAGTCACATATCCGGCACTCCTCCTGGGTATGGTTTTGGAGAGGCACAATCGTTTGAGAGGCCTGAACACATGAGAAATCTCTTCGCTGAAATCGGAAGTTGAAAGCAGCGGGTCTTCTTGAAATTATTTTGAAACTTTGTAAAAATGAGTAGTTGAAGGGGGACCGTGGGTTCGTTATGGGAACATTGAAAAGCTTCTATGATCTGGTAAAGACGTTTTGGATCGAGGTCTTCGTTGCAGCGAGGCGAGGGACTGAAACTCACCGTAAGGCAATAAAGATTTTCCTTGTTTTTTGTATTGCGGTTTTTGTCATCCTCCTTGGCGTCCTACTAAGATTTACAGAGTCCTCCACTTTCTGCGGCCTCTGTCACCAGATGAATGTCTATATGGAGTCGTGGAGGACTTCCACCCACAGGCAGGTGGCGTGTACGAAATGCCACTATGAGCCTGGATTTTTCAATCATATGAAGGGGAAGTGGGTGGACGGTCAAGTATCGCTGGCCTATTTCCTTTCAGGGAAGAGGCCGAGTACCCCTCATGCACAGATCAGCGACACAAGCTGTCTCCAGGGGGGTTGCCATAAGATCAATGATCTCCAGGGGAATATGGTTTACAAGAACGTGGCCTTCTCGCATGGAAAACACCTGGGTGAGTTGAGAAGGGGAATGAGTCTTCGGTGTACCAGTTGTCATGCCCAGCTTGTTCAGGGAAAACATCTGACGGTTCATGAAATCAACTGTATCATCTGTCACTATTACAAGGCTGGTCCAAAGGGTGAAGAGGCGTGTATCTCTTGTCCCGTGGGAGGATGTACCTCCTGCCATGTCGAACCCAAAGGGGATATCAAGGTCAAAGGATGGAGCTTCAATCACAAGAAGTATATTGCCAGGGGGGTTGCCTGCGAGAAGTGCCATCTCAGCGTTGTGCAGGGAGACGGCCACGTCCCCGAGGGAAAGTGTATAGAATGTCATAATGAACCCGTCCTCCTGAGCACGAAATATACCCCCCAGTTCATGCATCAGAAACATGTTACCGACCACAAGATCGAATGCTCGAGTTGCCACACTCCTCTCCGGCATGAGATGGGCCAGATCCCGACTCTCACGCACGTTCCGTCGAATTGCGATAAGTGCCATAGCAAGGAGATGCATTTAGGACCGAGGGATTTCTACCGGGGGACCGGAGGCATTGGTGTACCGGACTCTCCCAGCCTCATGTTTTTAACCAACGTCGACTGTATCGCCTGTCATCGAAGGGCTGAGGAGAGTCAGGCGGCACTCCACACGACGAGATTCGGGGAAAAGGTGATCGGCGACGCATGCGTGGACTGCCATGGCGAGGGATTCGATGCCACCCTAAAGCAGTGGAAAGCCCTCCTTTCCAAAGCGGAGAATGAAGCGAATCAGAGAATCTTCAATGCCCAGAAAGTTCTTTATGAGTTCGAGAAGACCAATGGAAATACGGCTGCCTTCAGGAAGGCCCAAAACCTGCTTAACGAAGCCCGCCATAACTATAGCTTTGTCCTCTTAGGAAAGGGCGTTCATAACGTCGAATATGCTTTGAAACTTCTTAATACGACGAACAATAAAACGGAGCAGGTCTTGGCAATCGTCGATAAGGACTACAAGCCTCAGGAATTCAAAACTATTATGACCTGCACCACACTGTGCCATGTTGGAATAGAGAAACGAACCGTTGCTTTGAACGACATCAAGTTCTCCCATGAAACTCACATTGCAGGTAACGGACAGAAGTGCTCGGATTGCCATTCCCCGCGGGAGAATCACGGCAAAACGATCATGAAGACTTGCGCGGAATGCCATCACGGAAAGGGGGCAAGGAGGGTAAAATGTGATGACTGTCATGCTTTCGTTAAGAAACTCATTCAAGGAAAAGGAGGCATCGGCGTTAAAGAGAGACCGAGCAGCAAATTGGATACGGTCGCATGCGTTGATTGCCATCGAGCGATCCTGACAAAAAAGAAGGATACCCTTGAGGCGATCAAGAAACGGTGTATCGAATGCCATGACCCAAGTTACGGGGAGATGGCGGTTCGATGGAAAGCAACTTCTGAGGATTTGTTGAAGAAGTTAGAGCCTAAGATGGCGAAGGTCAAAGAGGAGATCGATCGGATGGAACTAAGAGGAGGCCATACCTTTGTTTTTCGAAAGCTGTACGGGGAGGCAGAATTCAATTACAACTTGGCAAAGAATGGAAAGGGAGTCCATAACGTGGAGTATGCGGGGGAGTTATTGGAAATTGCCAACCGCAGGCTGGATGAAGCCATGAAGCAGATAGACAAGAGAAAGGGGGAAATAGCTAAAGGGAGAATGTAAGACAAAGGACGATCGGCTTGAAAATAGAGGTAAAGCATGACAAGAGGATGTACTTGACAAAAGTGTAAGAATCTAATATTTTTTTCCAAAAACTTGTGAAGGGAGTCACAAAATTGAAGTACAAAAAAATACCCGAGGCGACCATTAGAAGGCTATCGAGGTATTCAAGGTGCTTGGAAGAGATGGATGAAAAAGGGGAAAAGGTTGTTTCCTCTGCCCAACTGGCCGGTAAGTGCATGGTAAATGCCGCTCAAGTGAGGAAGGATTTAGCCTATTTCGGTGAGTTCGGGATTCGAGGGGTGGGTTATTATGTTAAAGATTTGCTAAATAATATTAAGAGGATACTTGGATCGAACAAGGAATGGAGAATGGGGCTTGTCGGCGTAGGAAATTTGGGTTCGGCCCTCCTCTCCTATAAGGATTTTCTGAAGCAGAATTATAAGATCGTTGCTGCCTTTGATATTGACCCCATGAGAGTGATTGGGAGGGTCTCAGAGAAGTTGGGCAAGCCTGTTGAGGTCTTTCCCATCAACCGGATCAAGGACGTAGCGAGGGAAAGGAAGATCGAGATTGGAATCATTACAACTCCCCCTTCAGAGGCCCAAAGCATTGCTGATATGCTGGTGGAGGCCGAAGTGAGAGGAATTCTTAACTTTGCGCCAGCCCAGGTCACCGTCCCCGAGGGTTTTGTGGTGAAGGATGTTTTTTTCACTACGATCTTAGACAATTTGGCTTACCTTTTATCAAGCTGAGACAGGATACTTCAAATTCATAAGAGAAGGGTTCCTCGCTTCCCGATTCGCCGGAGGTTCAAGAGTTCCTGTTGGGAAAAACAGCGAGATTCAGTGGGTCAATCCAGGTTCTTATCACCGCAGAAATCATCTTACCCGTCCGCTGGCTATTGATGAAATTGCCGGAGAATCTCTTTTCTGAAGAGGCAAGGAAGTTCCCGCCTTGCAGTAAATTGTAGTAAATTTAATTGACTCAACCATGAAAACTACCTATATTGGAATATATCCCTAATATGTTTATGCGTGAGAATTTCCTTCTAACATTTTGTTTCCTCCCTTCCCCTTCCCTATGCCTACCGGCAAGCAGGCGTTGAAGAGAGGAAAAGGTGAGGGGAAAATTCAGATATTCTCAGCCCGTATTTTATCTCGTAAAGAAATCCGGAGCGCCATGGAAAAGACAAAATTCTCGTCTCCTTCCATTATGACCAAACTCCCGGGGCCTAATGCCAAGAAGGTCCTGAGGAAGGATCAAAGATTTGTCTCTCAATCCTACACCCGTGTCTATCCTCTTGTCGTTAAAAAGGCGAGAGGGATGTGGGTCGAGGACGAAGATGGGAATCGATTCCTCGACTTTACTTCTGGGATTGCTGTCTGCAACACCGGCCATTGTCATCCGAGGGTGGTGAAGGCGATTCATCGCCAGGCAGAAGAACTCATTCATATGTCCGGCAGCGATTTCTACTATGATCTCCAGTCGAGCCTTGCTGCCAAGCTCTCCGGGATTACTCCGGGGTCAAAAGAAAAGAGAGTCTTCTTCGGTAATTCAGGCGCTGAAGCCGTTGAGGCCGCTTTCAAGCTGGCACGCTATCATACCCGACGGCCTCAAGTTTTGGCGTTCCTCGGCGCCTTTCACGGGCGGACCATGGGGGCCCTCTCTTTAACAGCCAGCAAAGCGATTCATGAGAAGGGGTTCTCCCCGCTTGTCCCCGGGGTGACCCATGTTCCCTATGCCTATTGTTACCGCTGCCCCTATCATCATCGACAATATCCCGGCTGCAGTGCTGCGTGTGTTGACTGGATTCGTGAAGACCTCTTTAAGCGGAGCATCCCTCCAGAGGAAGTGGCGGCCATTTTTGTTGAGCCCATTCAAGGCGAAGGAGGCTACGTTGTCCCGCCGCCGGAGTTTCATCAAAAACTTTATGGACTGGCAAAGGAATTCGGTATTCTCTTCGTGGACGATGAAGTTCAGAGTGGAATGGGAAGAACGGGGAAGATGATGGCGATTGAACATTGGGGGGTCATACCGGACATCATCGCTTTGGCAAAGGGGATTGCTTCCGGGATGCCCCTGGGAGCGACCGTCTCACGGAGCGAGGTGATGGATTGGGTCCCGGGTTCTCACGCGAGCACGTTCGGCGGAAATCCCATCAGTTGCCGGGTTGCCCTGGCCACCATTGAACTTCTTGAGGAAGGACTCATTGAGAACGCTGCACGCGTGGGGGGTTACCTCCTCGAAAATCTGAAGGAACTCCAGAAACGTTCTCCCCTGATCGGCGATGTGAGAGGAAAGGGCTTGATGATTGGGATAGAATTGGTTAAGGACCGGCAGACCAAGGAGAAGGCCGGCGAAGAGAGGAACAGTGTTGTTCGAACTTGTTTTGAGAAGGGGCTTCTCATTTTAGGGGCAGGGGAGAACGTGATTCGCTTCAGTCCTCCTTTGATCATCACCCGGAGAGAGGCGGACACTGCCCTTAGCATCTTTGAAGAAGCTTTGATAAAGATTGAAAAGACGTTTAAGAATCGGGTCGCCGTCCAAAAGAGAAAATGATGAAGGGAAGTGTGACTTGAAATAAAAAGGAAGCATGGTCAGGTTACCTTCGAATTTCGGATCTATTCGTCACAGGTGAACAGGGGAGGCGAACCCGAAGCCTAAGTTCTTCAAGGTCGCCAGATGGTAATCCATCTTTCAAATCGCTGTACCGTCAACCGGGAAGAAAAATCTGTCATCCCTCAACCAATTTCTTCAAGATTTTTCAAGATCACCGCGCGTCTTCTTTCGATAGATAATTGATAAGGATCGTTGCATAGATGTGGGCGGCATGGACCAAAGCCTCCACTTCCACCGACTCGTCCGTCGTATGGGATTGATCGACTCCTCCCGGCCCAAAGATGAGTGTAGGAATGTGACATTGATTGGTATAAAACCGGGAATCCGTGAACCCGGAGAATCCTCTCAGCATGGGCTTTTTCCCCATCACGCTTTGGATGGCCTCCACCCCCGTCTTCACAATCTCCTTTTCAGGATCGACCTCGGAGGGTTCAGCATAGTCAATCTCTTCCATTCGATATTGGAAGGAAGGATCCTCTGAGCGGAGCGAATCCAAGACTTCCTTTATTTCTTTTAAAACTTCCTCTTTTCTTTCACCAGGCAACAATCGTCGATCCACCTCAATCTCACAACGATCAGGAACAACATTGACCTTCGTCCCGCCCCGAATGGTCCCGATACTGAGCGTTGGTTTCCCAAGCAAAGGATGTTCTTTTTCCAAGGGGATGAGATTGAGCCGTTCTATCAGTTTCATCATCTTTTCCACGGCATTCACACCCAGGTGGGGTTTTGAGCCATGAGCCGACTTGCCTAAGGTGAGAATCCTGACCCAGAGCGCTCCCTTCTGGGCGATCACAGGCTGGAGGCCCGTAGGCTCGCCGACAAGAACGGCATCGCCCCGGATCCTTTCCCGGCGGGTTAGAAATTCCATTCCTTGATGGCCGTGAGATTCTTCATCGGAGACCAGATGGAGAATAACAGCGGATTGATGAAGAGGGACCCTGGAATGTTCAATCGTTGAGAGCGCGTGAATGAAAGAGGCAATCCCGCTCTTCATATCGGACGATCCACGGCCATAAATTCTTCCCCGGTAGAGTTTCCCCTGAAAAGGAGGATGTTTCCATTGAGAGGGGCTTCCGGCAGGGACGACGTCCAGATGGCCGTTGAAGATAAGCGTTCTCCCACCTCTTCCCCATCTTTTCTCGGCCACGAGGTTCCATCTGCGTTCTGGAGAGATTATGGTTTTGATTTTGAAACCCATCTTTGAAAGAAGAGGTTTCAGAAATTTGGCAGCGACCTTTTCATTTCCAGGTGGATTTTCCGTGGGCGTCTGAACCAATTGGATTGTTAAATCGACCAGTTCTTTCTTCCGAATGAACCGATGCATGTTTACCATCGTATCCCCTTCTCACTCCCCATCTTACAAAGAAAGGAACGTAAAAGGCAAATCAAAATTGAGTGATTGACATATTTGAAACGAATGGATAAAATGACGGCCAACTGGGAAATAGGATGGAGTTAAGAGAGAAGGAGGTGAAGAAAAACAACCCTGTTTCTATTAGAATTTTGGAAATTCTCATTTTCTGTTGTAAGGAGGCCTGTATGAGGACAATTGAAAGATTTACAATTTTATTCTCTGTGTTGGTCTTATCTACCGTCATCGTTTGCTCCCCTCTCGGGGCTGCTGAAAAGGAAATCAAGATTGGTGTGATTTATCCACTTTCTGGAGCCTTGGCCACGATTGGAAGGGATCTACAGAAGGCCGCAGAATTCACGGCTGAAACCCTGGTCAACAATCAAAATCCTAACGTCGATATTCTCATGGCGAAATGGGGAGGAATCCCAACCTTAGGGAATGCCAAGATCAAGCTGATCTTTGCTGACTCCCGCGGAGAGCCGGACCGTGGTGCAGATCTGGCCAAACGTCTCATTCTTGACGATAAAGTCGTCGGGTTGATGGGCGCCTATCAAAGCGCAGTAACCAAAACGGTCAGTGCTGTGGCTGAGCGGTACGGGATTCCGATGATCAACGATTCCTCGACGTCTCCGGACCTTACCCGAAGGGGGTTTAAATGGTTCTGGCGGACTACTCCCCACGATGAATATTTTGACAAGGACCTCTTTGAACTCTTAAAGGGGTTAACAGAGGGGAAGGTTAAAGGCGTTAAGGCTGTCCCCAAGGAACAACTTAAGAATCTGGTTTATGCCTGCGAGAATACCGAATGGGGGTCGAGCGTTGCTAAGGACCTTGAGAAGTTTGCAAAGGAGTATGGTTTCACCGTTGGAAAAGGGCTTCTCTATAGCGCGAACTCGCCTGATTTGACTTCCGAAGCGCAAGCCCTGATTGCAGCCAAACCGGATTGCATGCTCTTTGCCTCTTATCTTTCGGATTCGCTCCTGATGATTCGAACCCTGAAGGGGATGAAGGCTTCTCCCCGATTCTTCTGGGGACAGGATGCAGGCTTTGAGATGGCTGATTTCACCAAAACCCTGGAGGCCGATACCAACGGGGTCCTGACACGGACTGTCTTTATAGCAAAAATAGCGAATGTGAAGCGCGTCGCCGGTCAGATTAATGATCTTTATAAAAAGAAATATGGGGACGATTTGACAGGAGCTACGGCTCGATCGGTCGTGGGAGTTCAAACCTGGGCCTATGTGTTGAGTCGGGCCGGGTCAACCGATCCCAAGGCCATTCAAAAGGCATGCAACGAGATCGATATTCGAGGTTACGAATTAGTCATGCCGTGGGATGGGATCAAATTTGATGCGACGGGCCAGAACATCAAGGGGAAAGGTTTAATCGGGCAATACCAGTGGAAGGATGGGAAAGCCAATCTTGAAATCATCTATCCATTCGATCTTGCCACCGCCAATATGATTTATCCCTTCCCGGGATGGAAGTAAAACATCAGTAATCAGTTGCCAGTGGTCAGTAGTCAGCGAGTAAGAAAAAAATCTGAAAACTGATTACTGATCACTGATTACGAAATCTTTATTACTTAAGGTATCTTTTTATGATTGTTCTCGATGCGCTCCTTCAGGGAATCCTGATGGGCCTTCTCTTTGCTCTGGTGGCCCTCGGCCTCACCATTATCTTCGGCATGATGGACATCGTCAACTTCGCCCACGGCGAGTTTCTCATGATCGGGATGTATGCCGCTTACTGGACAAGCCTCCTTCTGCACGTAGATCCCCTGGTCGCCCTCCCTGCTTCGGCAATCGTTGGAATGCTTCTTGGATTGGCATCCTACTACTGTTTGGTAAAATATTTGCTCCGGGGCCCGATGATTGCTCAACTTTTCGGGACCTTCGGATTGATGCTCTTTCTAAGATATCTTGCCCAATTTCTTTTTGGGATCGATTACCGGATCGTTCAAAAGGGGTTGCTTGTTGGAAAGACGCTTTCATTAGGCCTCTTCAGATTTGATTGGACGAAGCTCTCAGCGGCCATTCTTAGCCTGATTGCATTTCTTTTCGTCTACCTCCTTCTTCATCGAACCAAGCTGGGAAAAGCCCTTCGTGCCACTGCCCTGAACCGGGAAGCGGCCAATTATATGGGGATTAGAACCGAACGGATGAATGCCCTTGCCTGGATGATCGGTGGAGGAACCGTCGGTATCGCAGGGGGGGTGATCGTTAACTTCTGGTATGTCTATCCTACCGTAGGGCTCCTCTTTGTCATGATCGCCTTTGCCTCCGTGGCCATGGGCGGATTTGGAAGTATTAAGGGGGCCTTCTTCGCAGGAATCCTGATCGGGATCATTGAGATGTTGTTCCCAATGTTTGGTCATCTGACCGGTTGGGAGTTTTTTGGTCCCCATTTTAAATTCACCGTCGTCTATTTTGCCTACTTTGTCATCGTCGTTTTGAGACCACAGGGATTGTTTGGATGGAAGCACTAAGGGACGCCTTCGACTTCAGAGATTTCTCAAAACCGGAAAGGGTTGGCTTTGCCATCCTCACCCTTTTCCTTCTTGTCTTTCCCTGGCTCGGGGCCGGATCCTTTGTCAAGGCGGTGGCGATCCAATTCCTCCTTTTCTCCCTTTTCGGGATGGGATGGAATACCATTGGTGGTTACGGGGGGCAGGTGGAGCTGGGCAAAGCTCAATATGTGGGGATCGGAGCCTATACCGTCGCTCTGACCATGGTCTGGTGGAAGATTCCTTTCTGGGCCTCCATGCCCATCGGCGTCCTCCTTGCCATTGGATACTCCTTTATCATCGGATATCCTCTTTTCAGACTGAAGGGCCATTACTTTGCCATTGCCACCATTTGTACCTCATTAGTGCTTCAGGACATTTTTATTAACTGGAAGCTGGTCGGAGCCGCCAAGGGAATAGAACTTCCGATCCGTGAACACCCTGACTTCCTTTACATGCAGTTCAAGTCGGACACCTATTATTTCTATTTCATCCTGGTCCTCTTCTATATCGCCATTTTCTACATGAACTGGTTTCGAAAATCGAAATTGGGTTATCAACTCCGGATGATCAAGGAGGATGAAGAGGCGGCGGAAAGCCTGGGGATTGACGCCCGGTGGTGCAAGATCAAAGCCTACTCGATTGCCTCAGCCTTTGTGTCGGTGGGAGGAGGATTTCTGGCGGTCTACAATCTTTACATCGATCCCTATTCGGTGATGGACCTGGACCTTTCCATCAAGATTGCCTTGATGGCAATGCTGGGAGGAGCGGGTTCAATGTGGGGACCCATCATCGGTTCAGGTTTTTTGGTCCCCCTTGACCGCTTTCTCGGAAGTTGGCTGGGCGCTCAGAAAGGTTTGATCGGAGTTGACTTTATGATCTACGCTGCGCTGATCATGATCGTCTCTGCTTATCAACCTCGAGGAATCTGGGGCATCATCGAACAGTTTCGGAAGAAATAACCCCCACCCCCTTCGGAGACTGTATCGTAATCATGATGGAGGGTGGGCTTAGGCGGGACAGACGGTCGGGTTCCTCAACTT
>Ga0326726_10004221_pt1 | contig 13123 bp, 6 predicted proteins | sample MHFenrmetagenome_2_FD_207603 | JGI IMG/M metagenome (GOLD analysis project Ga0326726, IMG submission 207603) | Lab enriched peat soil microbial communities from Michigan Hollow, Ithaca, NY, United States - MHF15MN | ecosystem: Environmental > Terrestrial > Soil > Wetlands > Peat | place: USA... | reverse complement strand
ATTTGCGGCCTTGGCAGGCGCGCGAGCTCCCACTCCGTGCTCGCGCGCGCAACCCGCAACCAGTCGTGCGCGACCGGTACCGCGCCGCCGAAGCGCAGCGCCGGGCGCAGTCGTTCGCGGCACGCGCGCGCCAAGTCTGAATACAGCCTAGCGGCGGTATCCCCATCCCAAGCGGGGAAAAGCAGCCGAAAACCCGCAATGTCCGCCCTGTCGGCGAACGGCCCGAGCGCACCAAGCAGGCTCGGCCATCCGGCGCGCTGGCGCGGCATCGGCACGATCAACTCGCCGCGCCCTGCACCCTCGAGCAGCGCCGCCTGCGCGGGTTCGAGCAACAGCAACACGAGATCGGCAGGAAACGCTGCGCTCGCCAACCGGCCAATCTGCGCACAGAAGTCGGCTCGTTCGCTCTGCGCGTGCGCCGCCGCGCGCGCGACCGGCAGAACCGCGAGGTCCTCGCCGGCATCGAGCAGCGCCTGCTCGAGCGTGCACTCGCCGCGTTGCGCGTGCAGCAGATCGAAACGGGCGCGCAGTCCGAGCGCAGCGGCGAACTGGGCGCGCGCCGCGTCGAGCACCAGCGTGCGCATTCCGAGTCCGACGCAGGCCTGCGCCAGGCGCACGAGCGAGGCAACCTGCGTCGCGGTGCCGCGGTCGAGGAGGATCGGCGCCAGCCGCACCGGCGCGACCCCGAACAGCCGTCTCAATCCTTCCGCCTGGTCCGCGTCGCGCCGCAAGCGCTCAGCCATGCGCGGTCAACGCACTCGCCTGCGCCTGTGCCAATGCCGCACCTTCTTCGTCGGCAAGTTCAAACAGCTGTGCGGCCGGCTTGAGTGCAAGGTGCGCCAGCAGCCTGCTGTTCGCCGCGTGCCAGTCTTCCGGAACACGCTGGCCGTTGGTCAGGCCGAGCAGCGTCAACCGGTGGCGCAGCGAGGCATCAAGCGAGCCGCCGATGCGCGCTGCCTCGTCGAGCTTGGTGAGGATCGCTCCCGTGCATTCGTTCGCACGCCACGCACGCGCGGCCTCATCGAGCGTTTCGGCATGCGAGGCGCTGTTGAGCAGGAGGACGCGCTGGATCGGCCGGCCTGCCACGCCGGCGCCGCCAAGCAGGTCGAGCATTTCACCCAGTCGTTCATCGCGCTGCGACAGGCCGCAGGTATCGATGAGAACAAGACGCTTGTGGGTCATCGTCGCGAGAAGCTCACGCAGCGTTGCCGAATCCTGCGCGAGATGAACGGGCGTCCCGAGGATGCGGCCGTAGGTGCGCAGCTGTTCCGGCGCGGCCACGCGATACGCGTCGAGCGTGATGAGCCCAAGCGCCGACGTGCCGTGGCGGACGGCGAAGCGCGCAGCGAGCTTGGCGACCGTGGTCGTCTTGCCGACTCCGGTCGGGCCGACCAACGCGAAAATCTGGCCGGGCTTTCCCGGCCGGCCGGCGCGTTCGACGATGCCGTCGGCCGGCTCCGCGCAACGAACGTTGTGCGCAATAACTTCATGCAGCCAGCTCTCGGCCTGTGCTGCGTTCACGTTGTTCGGGACGTTTGCGGCAATCCGGCGCGCGACGTCTGCCGAGAACCCCGCCGTCAGCAGCCGCGTCATCACGCGCGTGGCCGGTCCACCCGGCCTCGCGGCCACCGGCGCGGGTTTGGTTGCGAGCGTCGCCATCTGCTCGCGCAAGATGTCGCGCATCGATTGCAGTTCTGCAAGGAGCTGGCGCTCCAGGCGCGGCTGCGCCGGCTCGGCTGCAGGTTGCGCCACCAAGACAGGCGGCGGCGCGACCGGTTGTACAGCGGCCGGCTGCATCGCGGCGGATTGCACCGGCACTGCGGGCGTTGCTTCCGCTTCGGCAGCGCGCGGCGCTTGCGGCGCCGACGCGTGCTTGACGCTTGGCTCCGTCGCCTGCGTCGTGAACTGCAGGTCGTCCCACGATGAGTCGATTGCGGCGAGCGACGGCGTTTCGATCGCCAATGCCAGCGGTGCGATCGGTGCGGTCTGCACGACGGGCGCCGCGTGCTCGATCGGGGCGGTTTGGCCGACGGGCGCCGTAAGCTCGACGGGTGCGATCGGCGCGTCGGGCGAAACGGCTGCGGTCGACGGATTCACCGCGGCCGGCGCGATCTGCGCGGCCGGCGCGACGAGCGCGACCGGGCCAATTCCCGCGACCGGCCCGGCGCTCGCGACCGCGGCGAGCGGTGCGACCGGTTTGGCCGGCTGCTGCGCCGGCACTGGTCTCGCACTCGCAGGCTGCTTCGCGACGCCGGCGGTTTGTCTTGCGCCTTCGGCTTGCGCCGCCGCATTGATGGACGCTTCACGCAATCGTGCGGCGGTGGCGATCGGTGCCGCCTGGGAACGCATCGGCAGCGGCGGCACCACGGCGTGACCGCTTGCGACCGGCGCGGCCTGCACTGGCGTCACAACGCGTTCGAATGTGGGCTGCAGCGCGGAAGGGCCGGTCTCGGCCGAAGAGGCCTGCGGTTCGAGCACGATGTCGATGGTCGGAATCGCGGCCGCTGCACCTTGTGCGCGCGGCGCGGGCGCGGTTTCGACGCGCGGAGTCGGCGCGACGAACGCGGGCCGCCGCCGGAACACCGCCGGTTCGGCGGCTTGCGGCATGTTCTCGATCTGCGGCGCGCGATGCGAATGCGGAAGCGTCGTCGCGCGCGTGGACGCGCGCAGTGCGCCCTCATCGGCCGGATGACCGGCCGCGTCCGCCTCGATCGAGCGGCGGGGTGTGACGGAACCCTCTGCCCGGCGCATCGCCGGACGCTCGACCCGCGGCGCGGGTGCAAGCTCGACGTCGTCCTCGATCTCGGCGACGTCGTGGTACATCGCGAGCGCTGCGTTGCCGGCAGGTTTGCGCGCCACCGGCACGACGGGCGCAGACATCTCACGCGCTGCGTCGCGCGCGGGCATCTCGCGCGTTGCGGCGCGCGGCTGCACGGCTTCGCCTTCCGCCTGCATCTGCCGGCGTACGAAATCCTGGAAGGGTTCCGCCTTGGGGCGTGCTTCGATGCGGCCGGCACCCCGTTCGGCGGGCCGCGGCGATTCGCGCGCGGCACCGATGCGCGGTTCAGTGCGCTGCTCGCTGCGCTCCACCAGCGCGTCGACGGCATCCGGCGCCGCCGCAAGAATCTCGATGCGATTGCCGATGCGCCGGTTGGCAATGATGACCGCGTCGTCGCCGAGTTCGCGACGAACCTGCATCATCGCCTCGCGCGTCGTCGGCGCCACGAACTTCCTGATCGCCATTTCTACTCCCGCTGCGGCTGCGCCGCACCGCTCGTTGAACTGATCCGCGCCGCCCGGAAAGGGACGCGATTTCGGTGCAGGATCGCCCGACCTTGAGTACCGCAATCGCGGGAAAAGGCCGGTTTGGCCCGTTCAGGACATGCAAATCGTCGCCGAGGACAGCTATGCGCCGGAAAAGGTCGGGCGGGCGAGAAGAAAACCGCGAGGCCGCCAAGGCGGTCGGCCTGCTCGCATATCATTCATCCATGAGGCAATGCCTGTGATTACGGACCCGTCGCGGCGGCAAGCCGCCGCAAGCGACGTGAGTGGCTGCGATGAGGTTGGCCGCATTGCGACACGCCGGCCTGCCGACCGCGGCTTCGGTCCAACAGAACCACTGAGCCACGTGCTGATCGCTGAGCGCAAAGCCATCGCCGGGCGCTCGCAGGCAGATCCCCCGAATCAGTGGGACGTTGCGCTGGAGCAGCCCGGCAGCGCGACGGCATCCACGCTCCGCAACAGTGTTGGCTTCGCGCTCGCCATTCTTCTCTCGGCGGGCGCCGTGATGGCCGTCGGGCGGATTCAACTTGCCGCGTTCCCGCAGTTCACCACCTTCCAAACCGCGTTCGTCTTCGTGGTGGATGCAATCACCGGCTGGATGCTCCTGGGTCAGTTTCACTACCGGCGCCGTCCCTCCTATGCCGCACTCGCCTCCGCCTATCTCTTCAACGCGATGGTCATGGTCCCTTTCCTGCTCTCCTTTCCGGGGGCGCTGCAAGCCACGGGAAGCGTGATCGGCAGCGGCCAGAGTTCGATCTGGGTATGGCACGCCTGGCACCTGATCTTCCCGGTGCTGGTCATCCTGGCGTTGATCATCGAGTACCGCTTCGCGAACATCGAAATGCCCGATCGAAACATCATCGCGGTGACCGCGGCGGCGATCGGCGTCCCGCTGGCGCTCGTGGCGGTCATAACGGCGGTCGTGACCGAGACGCATGATCTCTTGCCGCCCCTGATCGACGACGCGCGCAGGCCGGTGGGACCGAACTTCTACATCGCGGGCGGAGTGGTCGCCGCGCTGACGACTGTGGCGCTGCTGATTTCCTGTGTCCGGGGCTGGCGCCGGCTGACCATACTTCATCTCTGGCTGGCCGTGGCGCTCGCCGCGTTTCTGGCGGATATCGCCGCCAGCCTGTCGGCCACCGGCCGCTACACGCTGGGCTGGTATCTCGGTCGCGTCGAATCGATGATCGCCGGCAGCGTCCTGCTTCTCCTGTTCGTGCGTGACCTCAACCGGCTTTATCAACGCCTGGCCGGGCTCATGCGCGATCTTTCCAGCGCCAACGCGCGGCTGCTGGCCGTCGTCGCGGAAAAGGATGCGGTGGTGTCCGATCTGCAGCGCAGCGAGGAGAAGGTGCGTCAGCTGGCCTACTACGACACCTTGACCAACCTGCCCAATCGCCGTCTGCTGCTGGACCGGCTCGCGCAGGCCGTCGCGCAGGCCAGGCGGCACGACCACTCGATGGCGATCATGTTCGTGGATCTCGACCGGTTCAAGGAGATCAATGACGCCCTCGGCCACGATGTCGGCGATGCGCTGCTCAGCCAGGTTGCGGCGCGGTTGACCGGTTGCGTCCGCAGCAGCGACACGGTATCGCGATCCGGTGGTGACGAGTTCATCGTCGTGCTCGCGGAGATCGCTCACCCGCACGACGCTGCGCGCGTGGCCGAGAAGGTGATCAGGGCGATCGACGCGCCGGTCGGCATTGGCGACCAGTGGCTGCAGGTGACGGCGAGTATCGGCATCGCGATCTATCCGGATGACGACCGCGACGACGTGCGCGAGCTGTTAAAGAAGGCAGACCAGGCGATGTACGTGGCCAAGCGCGCCGGTCGAAACACGTATCGCTTCTACAGCGACGGCGCACAGCTGCGGGTTGGATAGATCTCGTCCACCCCGCGACCGCTAACCCGCGCCGCCCAGCACCGTGCTGACGCGAATCGTGCTGGTCTCGGGCACCTCGGCATGCCCGAGCACGCGCAAGCGGGGCGCCGCGCGCTTGAGCAGGCGCGCGAGCGGCACGCGCAGCTTGTCGGGGACCAGAAGCGTCGGGGCAAGACCCATGTCTTCCTGCCGCTGCATGGCGGCACTTGCGCCACGCTGCAACAGGTCGACGAGGCCCGGTTCGACCGCTGCGCCGTCTCCGCCGAGCGATGCGGCAAGTACCTTCTCGAGTTCGCCGTCGAGCGCGATCACGGAAAGTTCGCGCGTCGAGCCGAACAGCGATTGCGTGATGGTTGCGCGCAGCGCCGAGCGCACTTGCGCCGTGAGTTCGGCTGCATCGGTCGTGCGATTCGCCGCGTCGGCGAGCGTCTCGACGATCGTGCGCAGGTCGCGGATGTGCACGCCTTCGTCGAGCAGGTTCTGCAGGATCCGCTGCAGCGTCGACAGTGGAATCAGTTTCGGCACCAGGTCGTCCATCAGCTTCGGAGCGAACTTGCCGGCGTGTTCGATCAACGCCTGCGTCTCGGCACGGCCGAGCAGCTGACCCGCGTGCGAGAGCAGCAGGTGATTGATGTGCGTGGCGACCACGGTCGCGCAGTCGACGACCGTGTAGCCGAGCACTTGCGCCGATTCGCGGTTGCGCGCGTCGATCCACGTCGCCGGCAGACCGAACGCCGGGTCCTTGGTACTGGTGCCCTCGAGCCGCTGCGTGATGCCGCCGGGATTGATCGCGAGCCACATGCCATTGAAGGCCTCGCCCTCGCCGATCACCACGCCTTTCAACAGCACGCGGTAGGCCGACGGCTTGAGCTCGAGGTTGTCGCGAATGTGCACTGGCGGCGGCAGGAAGCCGATGTCCTGCGCGAACTTCTTGCGGATCGCCTTGATGCGCTTGAGCAGTTCACCGTCCTGGCCCTGGTCCACCAGCGGAATCAGCCGGTAGCCGACTTCCAGGCCTAGCGTGTCGAGCGGCACGACGTCGTCCCACGACGCGTCGGTCGAAGGCGTCGCGACCGCGGCCGTGGGCGCCGGTGCCGCCGCGGCGGCGCGCGCACGCTCGGCGAGCTTCAACGCCGCGTAGCCGCATGCGAATGCCAGCAGCAGGAACACGAACCAGGGCATCCCGGGAATCACGCCGAGCACGCCGAGGATCGCCGAGGTCACGCCGAGCACGCGCGGCTTGACGAAGAGCTGGCTCATCATCTGGCCGCCAATGTCGTCGGATTCCCTGCCGACGCGCGCGACGATAAGACCAGCCGCGATGGAGATGACGAGCGAGGGAATCGACGCCACGAGGCCGTCGCCGACCGACAGCAGCACGTAGTTGTTGATTGCCTGCGCGAGCGGCAAGCCGTGATCGAGCATGCCGATGGCCAGCCCGCCGATCACATTGATGAACAGGATCAGGATGCCGGCGACCGCGTCGCCGCGCACGAACTTGCTGGCACCGTCCATCGCGCCGTAGAAGTCCGCTTCCTCCGCGACTTCCGCGCGGCGCCGCTTGGCTTCCTTGTCGTCGATCACGCCGGCATTGAGATCCGCGTCGATCGCCATCTGCTTGCCGGGCATTGCATCGAGGGTGAAGCGTGCCGCCACTTCCGCGATGCGGCCCGCCCCCTTCGTCACGACGACAAAATTGATGACGACGAGGATCGCGAAAACGATCAGGCCAACCGCAAAGTTGCCACCAATGACAAAGTGGCCGAACGCCTCGATCACCTTGCCGGCCGCGTCGGCACCGGTGTGGCCCTCCATCAGCACGGCGCGCGTCGACGCGATGTTCAGCGACAGGCGCATCAGCGTGGTGAGCAGCAGCACCGTCGGGAACGCCGCGAACTCGAGCGGCCGCTTCGTGTAGACCGCCACCAGCAACACGATCAGCGCGAGCGCGATGTTGAACGTGAACAGCAGATCCAGCAGGAACGGCGGCAGCGGCAGGATCATCATGGCGAGAACCAGGAAGACCAGCAGCGGCACGGCAAGCGCGCGCCAGGGAACGGTGCGCAGCCATGGATGGTTGAAGACGGCAGCGAGGGCGTTCATGCGTTCAAGCCTTTGTCATTTCGAGCATCGTTGCCTCACGCCGTCGCCAATGGTTCGAGCGGATCCAGACCTCGCGGCACTTCGATCTCGCGCGGCTCCGCCGGGCGCGGGCCGGCGCCGTGCGCGAAGCGCTGAAGCTGGAACACATAGGCCAGCACCTGTGCCACCGCCGCGTACAGCGGAGCGGGGATCTCGCCGCCGATCTCGACGTGCTTGAACAGCGCCCGCGCGAGCGGCGGCGCCTCGAGCTGCGGCACGCCGTTTGCGCGCGCCAGTTCCTTGATCCTCTCCGCGACGGCGTCGGTGCCCTTCGCAACCACCACCGGTGCGCGGTGGCGCGCCTCCATGTACTTCAGGGCAACCGCGAAGTGGGTCGGGTTGGTGACGACCACGTCCGCCTTCGGCACCGCCGCCATCATGCGTTTGCGCGCCATATCGCGCTGCGCCGAGCGAATGCGCGCCTTCAGGTGCGGATCCCCTTCCGATTCCTTCTGTTCGCGCTTGGCCTGGTCCGGCGTCATCCGCAACTGCTTGCGGTGATTGAAGATCTGCAGTGGCACGTCGATCGCGGCGGCGGCGCCCAGCGTCGCCACCAAAAGCAGGAATGCCGTGCCGGCCATGGTCCCGAAGTGCACCAGGCCAACGCCGAGGTTCATCTGCGCAAGCGACGCGAAATCCTCGACGTGCCTGGAGATATAGCCGAAGCCCACCGCGGCGAGCAGCACGCAGAGCAGCAGCACCTTGCCGAGTTCAGCAAGCGCGGCGAGTGAGAACATCCGGCCGATGCCCTGCATCGGGCTCAGACGCTCGAGGCGCGGCGCGGCCAGATGCGGCACGAACAGCCAGCCTCCGACGGCGAGCGGCGCGGCGAAGGCCGCCGCGAGGAGGATAAGCAGCACGGGGCCCGCTGCGAGCAGCGCGTGTGCAGTGAGCTGACCCAGGCGCGCGCTCATGCGCGCCGGATCGCGCGCGGCAGCGGCGTCGAGCGTCAGACCTTGCGCAAGCAGCGCGCGCAGGTCGGCAAGCAGCGGATCGGCGAGCAGGAAGAGGGCAAGCGCTGCGCCGCCGAGCAGCAACAGGTGCGCAAGGTGCCGCGAGCGCGGCACCTGCCCTTCGCGGCGCGCCTCCTCCAGCCGTTTCGCGGACGGCTCGAGTGTGCGTTCCTGCGATGAATGGTCGGCGTCGGCCATGGGCGGCGGAGAGCGGGCTGATCAACAGGCACGCGCGCCAACGGCGCGGCGCCTCCTCGGGTCACGTGAGGATTATTCGGCGCCGCAATCCGGCCGATACGACGAATATCGGCCGCGACTTCGTTCACTTTAGGCCTGCGTCGTGCCAATCGATGTGCACCGCAAACCCCCGAAATAGGGGCGTGCGACCCCGCACTTTTTTGCGCGCCACTCTCAAGGGCGATCCAGAACCGCCGATTCCTTACGCAAGCACCGATAAATCGCCCGCGTTTTGCGCGGGAGGCCCTTCAGGAGCGCGCATGACGCGGACGGAATTGGTCAAACGGCTTGCCGAGTACGCAACCAGGCCGTTGACGCAGGAACCCACGGCGGCCTTCGACGGCGGCATGCACCAGCCGGTCGAGACGGACGACGCGAAGACGCCCGCGGCACCGGCACGTCCCAGCGGCGATCTATTCGTCTGGTTCGAAGACACCGCCGCGCGCCGCGACAACGGCCGCCGGGGCATTGCCGGCCTCCCCGAGTCGCTTCTCCCGTGGGACACGAAGATGCGGGTCATCGAACGTCGTTACGCGGAAGGTCACCTGCACCTGCTCTCTGCCGTGCGGCTGCGCTGCGGCGAGCGACAAGGCGAGCGGATTGCGGCGATCTACACCGCGGCACTTTCGGTCGGCACCGTTGCCTGGATCGGTACCGGCCGCCAGTACGAGCAGGCGTGGAACGAGATGTTTCCCTACGGTGCCGACCAGGACGCCCGCAGCAGTGGCGCCCCGGGTGAAGCCTGTGGCGCGTAAGACCCGAGACATCCGGCGCCTGGCGCGCCGCTGCAGATGAATTGCAGGCAGTCGTCAGCGTGCCACCAGCGCGAACGTCAGGAAGTGCGACACAAAGATTCTGCACCACGACGCGCCTCGACGGCGAAGCGCGCACGGCGCACGCCTCGGGCCGATGCAACTGACGTGCACGCAACGGACCGCACGATCCTCGCATCGATGGCGCAATAAGGCGCTGCAATTGAGCGCGTTTCGCACGACCCCCCTGTCGTCTTGACGGGACGGGCAGGATGCCGATTGCTCGGCCGGCGCTGAATAGGCCGCCATTCGTTTTCCTTATCGGCCCGCTGGCGCTACGCCTGCCTAACTAGAGTGCCCGTGACCGGCCGGCCCTTTGCCGCGCCAGCACTCTTCGTGGATTCTCATGTCATCCGTCGTCGCCAAGAACGATCGGAAAGTCGAAGCGACTTTCCAGCAGGGGGTTGCAGCACTCAATGACGGGCGCTTCGCCGACGCGGCAGTCGCCTTCGACCGCGCGCTGAGACACAGGCCACGCGATGCCGTGTTGTGGATGAACCTGGCGCAGGCGCGGCGCAAGCTCGGCGACTTCGAAGCCGCGTCGAGCGCAGCGTCACGCGCCCTCGAACTCGAGCCGAGCCAGACGCTCGCTCGCCGGATCCTCGCCGACGCCCTGACCAACCAGGGCAAGCACGCGCAGGCCGCGCAGGTCCTGCAACCGGTGCTGAACGACGATGCAAACGATCCCCACGTCTTCGCCGCCGCCGGCGATGCCCTGGTGCAGGCGCACCGCTACCTCGAGGCGGTCGACAAGTTCGTGCAGGCCGCGCGCCGCAAGCCGGACTTCGTCCCGGCGCACATCGGCATGGGCAACGCGTTCGATCGCCTCGGCATGCCGGTGGCCGCGCACGAATGCTTTCGCACCGCCGTGACCCTCGACCCGCGCAACGCGCAGCTTTGGTCGTCGCTCGTGCATCAGGCGATGATGGGCTGTCGCTGGGCCAGCCTCGACGAGGACCTGGCGCAACTGCGCGCGGCGTCGGCCAACGACGGAAGCACTGCGCCGACGCCGTTCTCGCACCTGTCGTTCCCGGGTGTCACCGCCGCCGAGCATCGCCGGTCGGCGGCCGCTTTCGCGCGCACGCAAGCAAGCGGCGTCGTGCCATTGCCGGCGGCCAAACCGTCGCAGCGGCGCCCCGGGCGCATCCGCGTCGGTTATCTTTCGAGCGACTTCCACGATCACGCCACCAGCCGCCTGATCGCCGAAGTGATCGAGCGCCTTGACCGCTCGAAACTCGAGGTCACGCTGTATTCGTTCGGCATCGACGACGCGTCGCCGATGCGCCGTCGCATGATCGGTTCGAGCGAGAAGTTCATCGATCTGCGCGAAGCAAGCAGCCGGGCGATGGCCGAGCGCATCCGCGCCGACGCGATCGACGTGCTGATCGACCTGAAGGGCTACACGTTCGGCGCGCGCACCACCGTCTTCGCCTACCGTCCAGCGCCGATCCAGGTCAACTTCCTCGGCTTCCCGGGTTCACTCGGTGCCAGCTTCTACGACTACGTGATCACCGACCCGGTCGTCACGCCGCCCGCTGCGGCGGCGGACTACGACGAGAAGTTCGCCTACCTGCCCGATTGTTATCAACCGAATGACGCGCAGCGCGAGGTCGGACCGGCGACGACACGCGAAGCGTGCGGCCTGCCCGCAACGGGCTTCGTGTTCTGCTGCTTCAACAACACATACAAGATCACACCGGCGCTCTTCGATCGCTGGTGCCATCTCCTGCGCCAGGTTCACGGCAGCGTGCTGTGGCTGCTCGAAGCGAACATGCAGGCCAAGGAGAACCTGCTGTGCGAAGCCGCCGCGCGCGGCATCGCGCCGGAGCGTGTGATCTTTGCGCCGCGCGTTTCCGGCGCCGACCACATGGCCCGGCTCGCGCATGCCGACCTGGTCCTCGACACGCTGCCGTACAACGCGCACACCACCGCCAGCGATGCGCTATGGATGGGCGTGCCGCTCGTCACGTGCCCCGGTCCCACCTTCGCCGCGCGCGTTGCGGCAAGCCTGTTGACCACACTCGGGGTGACCGAGACCATCGCGACGTCGCTCGACGAATACGAAGCGATCGCACTGCGGCTGGCGACGGCGCCGGCGGAGCTGGCCGACCTGAAGTCGCGCATTCTGCAGGCGCGCGGGCGCGCGCCGCTCTTCGACAGCGAGCGGTTCGCCGCCAACCTCGAAAGCCTGCTCGAGCGGATGGTGATGCGTTGGCAGTCAGGCGCTGCGCCGGCCCTCTTGGCGCCGCAGGCGCTCGCGCCCGAGGCACTGCAGGCGCGGCGCGGCAACGTGCACCGGGCGGCGCCGCTCGACGTGCGCGCCCGCGACGAAGTGCAGAACGGCAAGGACGGCGAATCGCGTGCGTGGAGCCGCGTACCGCGCGTCGCCGCACCCTTCCTCGGCGAGCCCGCAGCCAACCGCGGCGGGGGCGCGCCGCGGGTCGCCGTCGTCACACCGTACTACAAGGAGCGGCGCGCGTGGCTTGAGCGTTGCATCGAGTCAGTGCGCAAGCAGGACTATCCGGCCACCCACTACATGGTTGCCGACGGTTTTCCGCAGCCTTGGATCGACGGCACCGGCGTGCGTCACGTCCGGCTGCACCAGGCCCACGCCGACTTCGGCAATACGCCACGTGCGATCGGCGGGATGCTCGCCGCCAGCGAAGGCTTCGACGCGATCTGTTTCCTCGACGCCGATAACTGGTACGGCCCGGAGCACGTTTCGACTTGCCTGAACCTCGTCGCGAACAGCGTCGAGGAGCTCGACTACGTCGTCGCCCGGCGCGACTTCGTGCGCGATGACGGAAGCGTGATCCCGATGCCCAACAGCGAAGACGACAGCGGCGGGCACATCGACACCAACTGCTACTTCCTGATGCGCGGCGCCTTTCACACCATTCCGCGCTGGAGCCTGATGCCGAAACCGCTCGCGATCATCTGCGACCGCATCTACCGCGTGATCCTCGAGCACGAGAAGCTGCGCCGCGCCCGCACGGCGTCGGTGACGGTGAACTACCTGTGCACGTGGCGCGGCCCTTACGAGGCGATCGGCGAAACGCCGCCGGATTTCGCCAAGTCGTGGGTGGATCCGAGCGACTACCTGCGCTGGTGGCGCGACCTTGCCGACAACGAGCGTGCCGTCGTGGACAAGCTGATCGGCGCGCGCCTGCAGCTGTCCTGACCGGGACGATCAGGCCGTCTGCAGCAGCGCTTCGCAGATGCGTTGCGCAGCGCGACCGTCCCCGAACGGGCTCGCGCCGGGCGCGCAACGCATGGCGGTATGCGCACGCGGGTCCTGCACCAGGGCGCCGAACGCTGCGGTGATGACCTCAGGCGCGGTGCCGACGAGTCGCCCGAAGCCAGCGGCGAGGATCTCCGGCCGTTCAGTGGTCTCACGCAGCACGAGTATCGGCACACCGAGCGAGACGGCTTCTTCCTGGATGCCGCCGGAGTCGGTGAGTGTGAGCCAGCTGCGGCGCAGGACGGCGATCAGCGAGGGATAGTCGAGCGGTGCGGTGAGCAGGAGCTGTTTCGCCGTCAACGGGTCGAGAGCGCCCAGCCCTACGGCAACGTCGTTTGCCACGGTGGGGTTTGCGTGCACAGGCCATACGACTGCAACGTCCGGATTCGCCTGCACGATGCGCGCAACCGCCGCGGCGATGCCGCGAATGCCGTCGCCCCAGTTCTCGCGCCGGTGTGCGGTCACGAGCACCACACGCCGGCCCGCGTGGGTCGCCAGGAAACGGGTGACGTCGGCGTCGACGAGGCTGTCATCCTCGTCGAGTCGCGCGAGCGCGAGCCGGGTTGCATCG
>Ga0326726_10004220_pt1 | contig 13124 bp, 7 predicted proteins | sample MHFenrmetagenome_2_FD_207603 | JGI IMG/M metagenome (GOLD analysis project Ga0326726, IMG submission 207603) | Lab enriched peat soil microbial communities from Michigan Hollow, Ithaca, NY, United States - MHF15MN | ecosystem: Environmental > Terrestrial > Soil > Wetlands > Peat | place: USA... | reverse complement strand
GGCCGCGATTCTGTCCTCCTAGGGAATTGGCAAGTAGCCACCACAGAATGTTCTTGATTGCGGCCATTGTACGACGTTGGGTAAAAGAGACTTGGCTCTTAAAGAATTCGTCAGCAGAAACGAGTATGAGACCACTGATATTATATCACTGGTTTCTCGTAGCGAACCGCCTCCGTGTTTTTAGCCGTGTGTCGACGTAGCAAGGAGAATGGGGAGACATTTGGGAATGAATTGGGAGGCAGTTGTGAAAAATACATAAAATAACGAGGCGACTAACAGGATAGTGAAGGTGATTTAAAAAAATGAACAAGCGCACCATCATCATCGGAGGACTGCTCGCAGTCCTTCTGCTCGGTTCTGTCGGCGCCGTGTTCACCACCGCGCAGAACAGCACCGGGACCACCCCGACAACGGACCCCTGGCAGACACATTCGCGGAACAGCACAGCACCCTTCCATGAGGACAGCAGCCGCGCCAACATGACATGCCGGCCCATGTTCCGAGGCGGTCGTGACTTCGGATTCATCCCTCCCGGTATTAATCTCACAGCGGCACAACGCGACGAGCTCAACACCACCCTAACCGCCCTCCGTGAGCAAAACGCGACCATCCAGGAAACCAGACTGGCGATCTTCCAGCTCCTCGACTCCTTCGGCGTCTACGACACCCAACTGAACAACTCCATCTCCAACACCCAACGACGCCTCGACATCCTGAACCGAGAAAAGGAACTCCGAAGCCAAGGCTACAACTGGACAACCATCGAAACCATGATCCAAGAAGAGTTCGGCAACAACACCCAGATCATCGGCCCGAACTCCATGATGCCTGACCGCGGTTTCGGCTGCCCAGGACCCAGAGGACACGGCCGACCAGATTGGTAAGAATGAACCCCAACAAACGCCTCCCAACCGCGAGGAAACCCCCTCCATGGTGATTCCCCAACCAAACACGATGAAGGGAAGGACACTAGACCTTCAACGCCCACCCAGCGTAACACCTCACCCTTCCCTTCACCTCTCCTCGCAACCCTCCTCCGAATCACCCACGGAGACCCTCAGCGGCCACCACCCACCACAACCGAGGGAAACAAACACACCCAAATCACCCACACCAACACCATCACACTCACCAACCAACAAAAAATCCACTTAAAAAAAAAAATGAAAAAAAATGGGGGAAGAAAACCATGTATGAATATTACCCAACCAATCAAACCACCTACCAACCGAAAAAAACCAAACGACGCCAACTGGGGATGATCGCCGCTGTCAGCATCATCGCCATGTTCGTCACCGGCTACGTCGCAGGCGCCGCCTACAACACCAGCACCAACACCACCACACCCAACATCCAAACCCTCCAACAACAAATCAACACCCTCCAACAACAAGTCACCACCACCTCCGCCCAACACACCCAGACCATCATCGTCGACAACACCTCACTCGCCACCATCTATGACAACGTCCGCGACGCTATCGTCGTCATCAACGGCATCGTCCCCACCGACACCTTCTTCGGCACCACCTACGGCAACGTCCAAGGCAGCGGCTTCATCTACAGCCAAAACGGCGAAACCGTCATCATCACCAACGAACACGTCGTCCAAGACGCCACCAACATCACCGTCACCTTCTCCAACGGCGACGCCTACCCTGCCACCGTCAAAGGAGAAGACGCCTACGCCGACCTTGCCGTCCTCACCATCGAAGGATCCACCGAACAAGTCATCCCCTTAGAAATCGCCAGTTCCACCGTCCTCCAAGTCGGCGACCCCGTCATCGCCATCGGCAGCCCCTTCGGACTCGGCGGCACCATGACCACCGGCATCGTCAGCCAGCTCGGCAGAACCCTCCAAGACGACGTCGCCGGCAGCTACCCCATCGCCAACATCATCCAGACCAGCGTCCCCATCAACCCCGGCAACAGCGGAGGACCACTCCTCAACTACCAAGGACAAGTCATCGGCATCACCACCGCCATTATCCAAAACTCCAACGGTCTCGGCTTCGCCATCCCTTCTAACACCCTCCTCCGCGAAATCCCCGCCATCATGGCGACCGGCTCCTACGACGAACACGCCTGGCTCGGCGTCTCAGGAACAGACATGACCTACGCCCTCGCCCACACCATGGGCCTCAGCACCACCTACGGCTGGCTCATCACCACCGTCACCGCAGGCGGCGCCGCCGACCAAGCCGGCCTCCACGGTGGAACCCAACGCCAGCGATCCATCAACGGGTACCAAACCATCGGCGGCGACGTCATCATCGCCATAGACGGCACCCGCATCGTCAACGGCGACGCCCTCATGTCCTACCTCGAAGAACACACCACCCCCGGACAAATCATCAGCCTGACGATCATCCGAGACCACCAACAACAAACCGTCTCCATGACCCTCGGGCACCGCCCAGTCCTCCCATAAAGAAGACAGAATGGTTGTGCCGAAGCGTCCTAACACCCTCTTTCCCCTTTCCTCCCTACGGCACAACCACTCTCCTTTTTTTTCTCCACACCTCCACTCAAAAAAAAAACATCCATCCACGACTACGGCACGAATTGGGAATGAATTGGGAAAAATAGGTAAATAGTTTGCAAATCTACCTCATACTATCAATTTTCAAAATAAAACCGAGGCGCCCATGATGAACCCTATCATCGAACTGCAAGACGTCAAAAAAATCTACCAAATGGACAGCGTCACCACCCCTGCACTCCGCGGCGTCGATCTCAAAATCCACAAAGGCGAATTCCTCGCCATCATGGGACCCAGCGGCAGCGGCAAATCCACCCTCCTCCACATGATCGGCGCCCTCGACAAACCCACCTCCGGTAAAATCATCCTCGATGGCATCGACGTCTCCACCCTCAAAGACTCCGCCCTCGCACGGCTCCGCGGCAAAAAAATCGGCTTCGTCTTCCAATTCTTCAACCTCCATCCGACCCTCACCGCCCTTGAAAACATCGAACTACCAATGATGATCGCCGAAACAGACAAAAAAGAACGACACCGCAAAGCCCTCGAGCTCCTCAAATCCGTCAACATGGAACACCGCGCCCGCCACCTCCCCAGCCAACTCTCCGGCGGCGAACAGCAACGCATCGCCATTGCCAGGGCGCTGGCCAACGACCCGGAGATCATCCTCGCCGACGAACTCACCGGCAACCTCGACAGCAAAACCAAAACAGAAATCATGCAATTCCTCCTCCACCTACAACAAGAGAGGAAAATGACAGTTACCATCATTACCCACGAACCAGAGATCGCCGCATACGCGGAGACCGTGATTCACATCGTTGATGGAAGAATAGCACAAGGAGGTTCATAAGACCATGAAACAAAATATAATAAAAGCAGCCCTCGCCCTCGGCGTACTTCTCGCACTCAGCCAAAGCACCATCCCACCCGTATTCGCCCAATCAGGCCTCCAAGTCACCTTTAGCACCAACCCCACTGTCGTCGCACCAGGCACCGACGGTTACCTCATGGTGAACCTCCGAGCCATCGGAGACTCAGCCGACAACATACAAATTATAGGAACGTCCATGGAAGGAAACATCATCACGGCCCATGGGAACTGGGACATCACCGTCGGCAGCATCGACGGCGGCGCCACCTACGCTGTTCCCTTCGAGTTCACCGTCGCTACGACAGCACCCTTTGGGTTGTACCAAATCGAGTTTGACATCTACTACTCCGGGGGATCGAAAATCCATCAAACCGCGATGCTCGACATCGAACAACCCTCCTTCATCGACCTCGCCTCTGTTACACCAGCATCCGTAAACATCGGACAGAAGACGACCGTCGATTTCAACTTCACCAACACTGGAAAAACCATTTACAACGTCCTGTTCACATGGCAAGACGCCAACGGACTCATCCTCCCCCTCGGCACAGACAACAAGGTCACCATCCCAGTGCTACGCGCAGGGAACATCACGACCGTACCAGTCACCCTCATGGCCAGCCCCTCTCTCTCCCCCGGGATCTACCCGCTGACCATCACCTTAAAGTTCTTCGACCAAAGCAGCGTGACGAACCAAACCGGAGAGACCATGACTTCCACAGTAGGACTGCAAGTCAGCGGCGCAACCTCCTTTGAAATCGTCGCATCCCAATCAACAACCGGTACGACATCACTGACCGTCATTAACACCGGCGCGAACACGGCAAACTCCGTCATCGTCTCCATCCCCCAGCAACTGAGTTACACCGTCACCGGCATCCAGTCAACAAGCCTTGGGAACCTTGATCCTGGCGACTATTCGTTAGCAAGCTTCCAAGTGACCTCCAGCAGCCAAAACAGCACCATGCCATTCGGCTTCAACCGATCAGGCAATTTCACCCCCCCATCCGGTCAACGGAACTCCAATAACAGGAGCTTCATACAGAACCGTACGTTTTCTGGATTTGGCGGAAACGGACTATCCGTGACCATCACCTATACAGACTCCTTCGGAAATAGGCAGACCGAACAAAAACAGGTGAGTCTTTCCTCAAGCTCTAGTGGATTGTTCACCAGTTTATCCTCAAGAACCAGAAGTAGTACCACAGGGACTTTTGGCACTACGAGTACATCTTCAAGCTCCAGCGGAGGACTGACTTACATCATCGTCGGTATTGTCGGCATCATCCTTATCGCTACGATTGTCTACGTTGGTAGGAAAAAGAAGCTGCCTGGGGTATCTCGTCTCTTAAAAAGGCGAAAAGAATGAAACTATCTGACATCGTCCGACTCTCACTCAATAGCCTCACCCATCGAGGCCTGCGCAGCTGGCTAACGATCCTCGGGATTATCATCGGGGTCGCCGCGGTCATCGCCATGCTATCAATCGGCGAAGGGATGTCACAGAATGTCCAGTCAAGCCTCAGCGGATTCGGCGCAGACATCCTCACAGTCAGCGCAGGAACCACTCGGGCGTTTGGTCCAGGAGGCACCTTTTCCGATCGCTTCCAACCAGGCGGCCCATCTTCCACTCAGTCTTCGAGCCAGTCGTCGAGTCAGTCATCGAGTTCGACGACGAGCCCGACGCTGACGACGACGGATCTCACCGCAATCCTGTCAGCGGACGGCGTCGAGGCCGCCACGGGCATCATCTCGGGGCGCGAAGACGTCAGTTACCTGTCACAAAGCGTCACCATCACCGTCGAGGGCATCGATCCTACGGTCTGGAACACCATGACGACGTCGCAGATTTCCTCCGGTCGACTTCTTGAGTCGGGGGATGGCATGGGTGTCCTCATCGGCAGTCGAGTCTCCAGCGGGATGTTCGACCAGAATATCACCGTGGATTCCCCTATGCTTATCGGTGGAAAGACCTTTACAGTCGTCGGAGTCTTGAAAGAATCCGGGACTGGCGGGTTTGGCGGTGACGACAGGACTGTGTTTCTCACGATGGATGCTGCTCGCAATATTCTCACGAGTATTGATCCTTCAGTTTTCTCGTCGATTCAGGTGAAAGCGATAAGTACTGATACCGTAGACGCGACGATTACCTCGGTAACCAATGCATTGTACGCCTCGCGCATGGTCACATCGGACACCCAGGATTTCACGGTGACATCGCCGACGTCGATGCTGGCAACAATCACAAGTACGATGCAGACCATGACGTTCTTCCTAACTGGTATTGCTGCGGTCTCGTTGCTTGTTGGCGCAATCGGGATTGCGAACACCATGTTCATGTCCGTGATGGAACGGACCCGGCTCATTGGGATTTTGAAGTCTCTTGGCACGAAGAATTCGGAAATCATGAAGCTGTTCGTCACTGAGTCTGGAATCATTGGATTGATGGGCGGGTTGCTCGGTGTGTTCCTCGGGTTTATTGTCGTCGGTATTATCTCTGAGATCGGTTTCAATCTCATGGGCCTCGGCGTGCGAATGGCCGGTGGAACGTCAACGTCTGTTGCTGTCGTCACCCCGCAGCTGGTCGCCTTCGCCTTAGCGTTTTCCACGGTGATCGGAATCGTTTCCGGGTTGATTCCAGCAAGAAAAGCAGCAAGTCTTCAGATTGTGGAGGCGATGCGTAGTGAATAAAAAAATACAAATGAGTGCCCTTGGAGCACTTGTGGTATGCCTCGTGCTGATTCTGAGCGGTTGTGAGACGAGTACGAAGCAGATAAGTAGTGTCGATAGCAAGCTCGTGGGCACATGGCAGGGCTCCATTGCTCTGTCGTCGTTTTCGGGAAGAGGTAATTCGACGTTGACTCAAATCACGTTTATGGGAAGCACAGCGGCGCTGACGACGATGAACGATTTAGGGACGAGGACGATGAACTATACCTATACCACGTCCGCGGGGTCCTTAGTGTTGACTCCTCAGTATCGGCAAGGGGTTGGCCCTCGGCAGTTTAACGGTACGCAGCCTCCTGGGAACTGGTCCTGGCCGGGGAACGGGACTCGACCTCCGTACAATGGTACATGGCCGAATGGGACATCTCCCGGTAATTGGTCTGGATGGCAGAACAGGTCTGGGCAGAACAACAGGACGCAGCCGGGGACACGAGTCAGCATGGAGATGACGTTCACCTATCGGTTCGATGAGACAGGGTCTCTGTTGTATCTCAATAACGCGATGTTCACACGAGCCTCCTAATCTTACCAAAAAAAAAGGCAAGGAGGGGAAGTACAAACGTCGTAGCTGTACACCCTTTTTATCTCTTATTTGATTTTAATTATGGTTATGAAATAACACCAATTTTGTGGTAGGCCGAAGAGAAAAAAAAAGAGGAGGGGTGGTGGGAGGGTGTCCCACCAAGAGTATGGCTGTTGATTTTGATCGGTCTAGTTGCTCTTCAGGGTCCCGTGGGTCTGGGCCTGTGCGAGGAAGAGTGCCAGGTCGCCAGGGATTTCCCTGAAGTCGGAGTTCCCTGCCTTGTCGTAGGCCGTCGCCCGTACGGTGAGGTTCATTTGTGGGATAGGCGAGAGGATCCAGACGTAGGGTGCTTCGTTGTCGATGAACTGTGTGGCGCCCCAGGTCGAGAACTCGACGTAGTCCATGCCGCTGGTGTTGTCAAGGCAGACCGCGGTGTAGCGGATCTTGTTGAGCAGGATCTCCTTGTTCAGCTCTATCATGGGCATGATCTTGTCGATCTTGAAGTCAAAGGACTTCGTGGCCTCTTTGTTGCCGACCTTGTCGATGGCGTAGTAGCTGAGGGTGTGGTTGCCATCGGCGGAGACTGCAATCGACCCGGTGTAGACCAACTCGTTACCGCCGTCCAGCGTGTACATAATGCTGCTGATGCCGGACATGGCATCCGTGGCAGCCAGGGTCAGGGCGACGTTGGTGATGTACCAGCCGTTGTTGCCGTTCGGGGCGGCGGGGTTGATCGCCATGGTCGTGGCCGGTGGGGTGGCATCGACGCCGATTCCGAGGGCTTTGATGTTATTGCCGGGGGCGTCGTCTGCGCCGAGCGGGATGTTGACGAACAGCCCGTATTCGCCTTCAACCTGGAAGTTGTAGCTGTTGAAGGTCAGGGCTTGTTCGCCGCCGAGAGGCTGCAGGGTGATACCGCCGATTGAGTCCTGGTAGACCAGGGTGCCGTTCGGGTCGGACACATAGCTGAGGATTTTGGCGTCTGTGACCAGGTCGCTTTCTGGGAAGGTCCCGAGGTTGTTGACGACCGCGGCGATCGCGGGCTGGCTGGGGGCGATGTAGAGTGTGACGGGTGGTTGTCCGCCGCCGCCACCGCCGCCTCCGCCGACGTGGGCCCAGATGTTCCAGTTGATGTCGAAGTATGTATAGATTTCACTCCAGGCTCCGCTGAGGAGGACCCAGTCACCTTTGCCTGCGACGTGCGGGCCGCCGTCACAGCCTGCGGGGTATTCACCAGCGGCGTGAGTCCATTCGATGGAGACCCACATGTCTTTGCTGCCATCGATATTGACGGGTGTCGTAAGGTTGACGTCGAACCAGCTGGATGCGCTTGGTGGTGTGAAGGCTTGCTGATAGAGGATGGAGCCAGGGGTCGTGCTCGTACCGGCATCGTAGATCTTCACGTTGCCGGAGGCGAGTCCAGGTGCTTTCGCCCATGCGTAGTGGACGTGGACCGCGTCGACCGTCTGTCCTGCATACGCGCCGAGTTCAGTCGAGGTGAGGCGTATGGCTGTTTCGAAGGTGCCGCCGCTGGTCAGGCCGATGGCGTCTTGGTTGGTGCCGTCGTCGAAGTGCAGGTAGACATCATCCTTCAGCATGCTTGGTGAGGTGATGGCTTTGATACCGACATCGTGGCGGTAGCTCAGGGTGAATTCGCCGAGTGCCTGGTCGTTGCCGGGGTTGGTGTCGCCGGGTAGCTGGGTGGCTCCGATGACGCCGTATTCGATTTGTCCGGAGATGCCTGCTGCGAGCGCGGCCGGGGTCCAGTCATCGTACGAGATGTTTCTGCTTTCGCCAGGGTAGATCCAGGATGCCACTGGGTAGGTATCGTTGTACTCTGGCTCCAGTGTGATGGTCAGGGTTCCTATCAGGACGTCGTCGACGTAGGCGCCGGGGTAGAAGACCGAGGTGTCCGCACCCATGTCGAAGCGAATCCGGATGGATTGGCCTTCGTAGGCGGCGAGGTCGAATGTCTCCTGTTCCCAGTATTTCTGCACATGACCGGTCCAGATGGGCTGTCCACTGAGTGGGTTGGCTGTGTTGCCGGTGCCGGTGTAGCCGCCCACGGGGGTGATGATGGTCCAGGTGCTTCCGCCGTTGGTGGAGATCTTCACGTTGTAGCCGTCATAGCTGGCTTCGAAGTCGTACCAGTGCCAGAAGGTGAGGTCAGCGCCTGCTGGGACGATGATGTCCGGTGAGTCAAGCGTAGCTTCTCCCTGTACGTAGTTACCAGCGAGTTTGGTGGCCCAGAGCTTGTTGCCTGAGTAGGCACCGTTTGGACCTGAGGTCGGAACACCCCACTCCCATTGGTTACCAGCTTGGACGAAGCCTGCGTCACTGGTTTCGAAGTTACTAAAGAAGCCGTCGATATTGTAGATCTTCTGTCCGATCTGCATGGGGACGAAGAAGTCGCGCTCCCGGTATTGTCCGATGTTGGCGATGGTTGCCTTGACTGGTAGGGTCTTGGCGTCACCGTCTTGGCTGGGCGAGATGATCGTGCTGACTAGGAGATCGTCGAAGTACGGGTAGTGCAGGGTGACGTAGGAGAGCATCTGGTCATTTTCGGGAACGGTGTCACCAGGGAGGTTGACTGTCGCTACAACATCGTACGCCATGTCTGCGTTCTCAAGGGTGTGCCAAGCTTCCGGTGTCCACTCAGGGAAGGTCACGACCATGGTCTGACCACCGGCGATATCGACCGTGGTTGACTCCGATATTTCTGGTGCATAGCCAGGGTCGAAGACCGAGACGTCGTCGATATACATGTTGTAACCGAACTGACTGGTGGCAAGGAACCCGACCTTGAGGGTTGAGACGCCGATGTAGGCGCTGAGGTCGACGATATGCTCGACCCAGGCGTCAACGAGCGGTAGGCCTTGCAGCGTGCAGGACCGGTAGAACGGGCTACCAATCGCCGTCCAGGTGGTGCCATCGGTGGAAACGACGATTTGGATTCTGTCTGCGGTGGACTGGTAGCTGACGCTGTCATGGAACATGTCGAACTTCAGCTTCAGGCCATCCGCGGCTGAGGCATCGATATAGCCGGAGTTGATGCGCGCTTGGTCGCCGGTGGTGGCTGAATAGCTGTTGTATTGGGCCATGTGTGTGCCGCCGTGCGGCATGCAGGTCGGTGAGGTGCCGCTCATGAGGTCCACCCATTTGTTGCCGGTGCTAGTGCCAGTCACTTGGGTCCAGGTCCAGCCGCCCCAGTTGTCGGGGACATAGTCACTGAACGTGGTGGTATAGAGGGCGTTGCCTTCGAAGCTGTTGCTGCAGAGCGTCGTCGAACCAGCCTTTACGGAGAAATCATCGACGTACCAGTAGAGTCCATCATAGTCGATGTACTCGAACCTTATTTTGACGTTGGATTGTCCGGCTGCCCATGAAGAGATGTCGTAGGTCTTGATGATTGGACCTTCGGTTGCTGTGTACGAGGCGATGAGGTTCGGCCAGGTTGAGCCGCCGTTTGTACTGCCGTAAACGTAGCCGTATGATGAGCTGGAGTAATGGTAATAGTAGTGCCAGAAGCTCAGGGTGATGCTAGATTGGCCTGTGCAGTCGATGCTGGGGCTGATGAGTGAGTCGTCCTGGTTTCGGACGGGGGTCCAGTAGATCCTTGCTACGTTGCCTTGCGTGCCGCCATAGGCGTACCGGTGCCAGTTGTTGGTGTCCCAGGTGACGGGGGTCGGTTCGTTGGTGGTGATGGTCCAGCCGCTTGGTGGGTTGTCCCCATTGGGGCCCCAGGAGACACCGACGAAGAAGTTGTCGAAGTAGAAGTAGTCTATGAGGCTTGTGTCTGCTGTGCTGACGAACCGGAAGGCGAGCTTCACGTTCGCCTGACCTGCTGCCCAAGAGGAGATGTCCAGAGACTCCGAGGTGCTTGATGTCGTAGTCCATATCATCACCGTGGATGACCAGGTGGCACCGCCGTTGGTGCTCCCAAGCAAGTAGACCGTGGTGTCTGCGTCGCCCGCGTAGAAGTATTTCGAGAACTCGACTTTGACGGAGGTTTGTCCGACGCAGTTAATGGTCGGGGAGATGAGATATTCGTCTTGTGCTCCGTTGTTGGACCCAACCTCTGTGCATTCGGGGTATGAGGTGGTGCCTGAGGAGTACATGAACCAGGTAGAGGTCGGGTTGGTCTGGGTTCTCGTCCATCCGGTGGGAAAGACGTAGTAGCCGGGGGTGTAGGTCTCAAAGCCGCTGGCGAAGAGGTCGTAGGGTGTCCCATAGCGGATGATGTTGAGGTCGACGGGGACCGCGGTTTGATCATCGCCGCCGTTGTTCTGGATTGTGACTTGGGGGGTGATCGGTCCGGTGGCGGTGCCGCTGACGGGTGCGTCGATGCTGACGACAGCGATGTCTTCGACGGGGAGCGAGCCTGATACGACGGCTTCGATGTACCAGTTAATATCGAGAGAGGGTTGTAATTCTTGCCAGTAGCCGCCTGAGCCGAACCAGTCGCCTTTGCCGTCGACGGCAGGGCCTGCGTCACAGCCATAGGGGTAAAGGCCGTTGTAGGGCTGGTTGAGTTCGACGGAGACCCAGAGGTCCTGTGTGCCGTCGATGGCCAGCGGGGTGGTGAGGCTGATGGTCATGACTCCAGTTGTAGTGGCGGTGAAGGGTATTGTTTCGAGCAGGGTGCCGGGGCTTGAGGAGTCGCCAGCAGCGTAGATCTTGACGTTCCCGGTCATTGAGGTGTTTTCGTAGTAGAAGTACCAATTGACGGCTGTGAGGTTGAAGCCGTCGTAGGGGCCGAGCTCGGTGGGTGTAAGCCGCATGGCTCCTTCCCACGTGCCTGCGCCTGCGCCGACGATGTAATACAAATCGCCGTGATACAATAACGGGTAGTCATCAAGCTTTTTCGTCTGCGTAGGCAGGTTCTGTGCCAGTTCATCTGAGAATGATGGGCCAACTGTCCTTGCCTGTAGCAAGATTTGTTGTTCTGATTTTTGGGTTGTTGCTTTCCCGAGTCCTACTGGTGCGATGCTGCTCACTATCATGAGCGCAACGATCAGGAGGGCAAGAGAAGGCGTCCACTTCATTAGCTTTCTTTGGGAAATTGTCGCGTCCTTTCTTGGTTTCATTAAGAAACCTCCTCCGAACTACAGATATTATTTATTATATTAATAAATTTATGGTTCAGAGTATTTAAAGAAAGTTTCACATAATCCCTTAAATTGTTTACATAAATCCTTCACAACAACCAGAGAGAGAGCTTCTTTTTCCGAAGACGATTGATTTTATATAGTGAAAAAATTTATTATATTTAAATAAATATTGATGAATGCGACTGTGGTTCAGCGCTTGATGTGGAGGGTTGTCTGGAGGGGGGAATTCTGGTGAGAACATCGTTTTTTTTTCGGAAGAGCTAAATAACCTGGGCTATTCTTCTTATTTGGAGGAATTCCTTGTTCCATTTGCTTAATTGTGATGCGAGCGCATGAAAATTCTCCTCATTCATCCGAAAATGCAACACGGTCCGGTGACGGACGAAGAGCGAGGAACGCTGCGTGCGAAGCTCATGGCAAACCCGGAGCTGACGCTGCCGGCGGTCGCGGCCTGTGTTCCCAAGGAGCATCAGGTCCGTGTGATCCACGAGACGTACGAGGACATCGAGTATTCCAAGGAGTATGACCTGGTCGGCATCTCGTGTTTTACGATGTTCGCACCGCAGGTCTATGAGATCGCTGACCGGTTCCGCAAGCTCGGTGTGCCGGTCGTGCTGGGCGGGTATCATCCCACCGCGCTCCCCAAGGAAGCCAAGCAGCACGCGGACAGCGTTGTCCTGGGTGAAGCTGAGGCGACGTTCCCCCAGCTTCTTGCGGATCTGGAACATGACAACCTGAAAGACTTCTACAAAGCGGACCAGTTCATCGACGCCGAGAAGATCCCGCCGCTGCGTCGGGAGCTGCTCACGTTCCAGGCGATCACCGACGGCATGGACATCACTCGAGGCTGTCACTATGCCTGCGAGTTCTGCTCGATCACCGCCTTTTTCAGTCATACGTACCGGAAGCGACCGATCCCCGACGTCATCAAGGAGATGAAGAGCCTGCAGCGCAAAGTCGTCTTCCTGCATGACGCGAACCTGACCGCAGACCTGGAATACAGCAAAGCCCTGTTCACCGCCATAATCAAAGCACGGGTGCGGAAGAAATGGATCGCCAACGGCAACATCTTCATGCTCGGCACAGACGAAGAGCTCCTCGAACTGGCACATCAGGCAGGCTGTATCGCCTGGACCACCGGCTTCGAATCGATCTGCCAGGCAAGCCTCAACGGCGTCAGCAAACCAAAGAACCGCGTCGACAAATACCGCGAATGGATCACCGCCATCCGAGACCACGGCATGGCGATCAACGGCCTGTTCATCTTCGGCTTCGACCACGACACCCCAGACATCTTTGACGCCACCATCGACGAGTTGAAGACCTTAGCCATCGACGCGGCAGAGTTCAACATCCTCACACCGCTCCCGGGCACACCGTTCTACAAGAAAATCGTCAAGGAACGCC
>Ga0326726_10004219_pt1 | contig 13127 bp, 15 predicted proteins | sample MHFenrmetagenome_2_FD_207603 | JGI IMG/M metagenome (GOLD analysis project Ga0326726, IMG submission 207603) | Lab enriched peat soil microbial communities from Michigan Hollow, Ithaca, NY, United States - MHF15MN | ecosystem: Environmental > Terrestrial > Soil > Wetlands > Peat | place: USA... | reverse complement strand
AGCCCGAGGTGATTTCAGCCATTGCGTTCACTCGAGGGCGCGCCTCGCGCGGGCGATGTTGTCGGGAACGACGGCGACCTCCAGAACACGGCCGTTGGTTCCGGTGATGTAGATCGCGCGGACGCTGACGCCGGCGTTCGCGAGGCGGGTGCTGAGCATCGCCAGTTCGCCGGCGCGGCTCTCGAGGAGCACGGGCATGATCTCGCTTTCCTCGAAGCGCACGTCGGCGCCATCGAGCGCGCGGCGCGCGGCGTCGAGGTCCGAGGGAATGAAACGCGCGACCAGCCGTGGCCCGAATGTCAGCAGCGTGCCGCCGCGGATGGCGACCTGCTGACGCGCAAGCGCCGACGCGATTCGCGCGAGTTCCCCGGATCGATGGTGGAGTTCGAACGTCAAGTCCCGCATGGTGGCCACCAGAATGCAAGATTCACGCTCGCCGAAGATGGCTGATTCACTCGATCCCGGTGAAGGTCGTTGCAGTTCTTGACGTTTGATGGCGAGGCAACGTACGCAGAAGTCACCTACTGTGAGTTCCTGGGCCGGGTTGGATCCTCGAGGTCGGGCAGGTTACCGTCCCGATCCTCAGGATCGCGTTCGGCGGCCCGCTCCTCGAGGACGATTTCGAGCGCGGCGCGGCGGTCCTCATTGAGCAACTCGTGCATCATGGCCCCCGCGGCGGGACCGATTGACACACGCTTTCGGCGCAGTCTCCAAGCTCCGACGACCAGCCAGATCATCAGGAGCGCGATGACGCCGCCTACGTATGCTTCCATCGGACGCCGAACATTCCACCGAGCACGACCCAGGCCGGCAGCGAGAGCGACGAGAGGACGCCGCCGACGATCGGCCCGGTCAGCGTGATCGGGCGCCCGTAATGGGTCAGTGCGTCCACGAGGACGTACAACGGAAGCGCGCACACGAGCAGGGCCCAGGGCATCAGCATCGCGATGCCGTGCGCGCGATCGACGCGCGCGATCATCCAGCCGCTCGCGGCGAAGCCGAGGACGTTGACGAGCGCGGGAAAGTACCTGAAGGCGTTCGGCGGCAGCGTCACCCAGTACGGTCCGACGTAGTAGCCCGTGCCGTCGGACAACACGCGGACGACACGCAGCAGGGCAGGCGCGGGCAAGAACACCACGACGAGCGTGAGCAGGCCGACGCCGACGGCTCGCAGGGCGAGGAACGGATGCTTGCGCACCGCGCGGTACGAGCCGACGCCAATCGCCGCAACGATTTGGCCCCAATACCAGAACGGCGATCGGCGGCGTGCCTCCTCGTCGATGTCGCCGAGCAAGGCGTCGATGTCCTGAGACGGCAGCAGGCGCTCCAGCAGCGTCATGCGACATCCACCGGACGAGTGGCCGAGTAACCACCAAGCAGGATGCCGCCGGGAATCGACAGGAACATCGTTCCGAAAATCCAGACCATCTCCAGGACCGGCATCGACCGTGTCCCGGGCCCGGTATCGGTCACGACGATCGTCAAGGGAATCAGCGCCATGAGCATGATGATCGCCAGGAACGGCATCGCCATTGCGACGCCGTGCGCGCGGTGGAAGCGGACGACTGCCCAGCCGCTGAAACCAAACCCCAGCGAGTTGACGGCAAGGACGGCGAGCTCGCCGTAAGGTGACGGCAGCGGCCCGCGCGGCAGCGTCAGCCAATACCCGCCGATCATGTACCCGCCGTTCGAGAACACCCACATTGCATTCGCAGTCATCGCGGCGATTGTGAAGTAGATCGCCAGCGCCGCGAGTCCTGTCGCGACGGCTCTCAACGCGAGCAGCCGATGCGTGCGGACGTCCCGCCACGAGCCGACGACCACCGCTGCGACGAGCTGCATGAAGAACCACAGCCGCGATCGACGGCGCGACTCTTCAGCAATGTCGCCGAGCAGGGCGTCGATGTGCTGCGACGGGAGCAGCCGCTTGAGGATCGTCATTCCCGCTCCGCCGAACGAGTGGCCAGGTAACCGCCGAGCAGAATGCTGACGAGGAACGCCACGGACGTCGCGCCCCTCAGGAGCAGTAAGAAGACGCCGCGTGACCTCCACGCTGGCATCAGGAGTGCCTGTCTCAGAAAGTCCGTCAGCGTCAGTGCTGCGATGACCGCCGTAAATGGCATCGCCAATGCGATGCCGTGGGTGCGGTGCAGGCGGACAATCAGCCATCCGGTCACTGCGAAGCCGACAACGGACATGAGTTCCGAGAAGATGAAAGTGTGAGGCCCCAGGATACCCAGCCAGCGGTGCGGCTGGTTCGATAAGCCATAGATCAGTTCAACCTGCAAGTACGCGAGACGATCCCGAAGGTGCAGAAGACCGGCCACCGGAAATAGAGCCACGCCGACGGCAATTGCCCGAAGCGCGAGGACCCAATGCGCGCGCGTGTCTTTCCACGAGCCGACGACGATCGCGGCGAGGATCTGCAGCCAGTGCCAGGACATGGAGCGGCGGCGTTGATACTCCTCGCACAGATCACCGAGCAGCGCGTCGTGGTCCCGCGCCGGCACGAGGCGTTTGAGGAGCCGACCCGCGAACTGTGGGGGTTGATTGACCGTCATGCTTCCTTCGCACGTCGAGTGGCGAAGTAGCCGCCGAGCACGACGCAGAGGCTCATCCAGAGCGGACTGATGTAGGTGTCATGTCCTGAAGAGGCGACGGGCACGCGCGAACTCGGTATCAGGATGTAGGTGACGACAATGAGCGCGACGACAAACAACTGGACGAACGCAGCAAACGCGATCACGAATGTGAGGCCATGATCGCGATGGAGCCGTCCGATCACCGAGCCGCTGAAGAGGAATCCGCTGTGGACCCAGACTGGGACAACGTAACGCACGAATATCCACGATTGTGGGCGCTCGCGCCAGTAAATCCAGTGATTGCCGACAAGGATGCCGTCGTACAGACGCCTCTGAACAAAATTGAGCAACGCCCCAGCAGCGAAGAAGTACAAGACCAATGCCGCGATGCCGATGCCGATGGCACGAAGTGTCAGCAGGCGGTGTGTCCGGATGTCCTTCCAGCAGCCGACGACGATGGCGGCGAGGAGCTGGAAGATGTACCAGACCGTCGATCGACCGCGCCGACGTTCTTCCTGCAGATCGCCGAGCAGCGCGTCGTGTTCCAGCGCCGGGACCAGTCGTTTGAGGAGCCGCGCGGCGAACGGTGGTGGCTGGAGGGTCGTCATCTCGAATCTCTCAACCGAGCTGTGGCAGGTCCTTCCACAGCTTGATCAGCGACTGCTTGGCCGAACGGACTTCACGCACGCCTTTGCCGGTGATCTTGAAGTACTTCTTCGCGCGGCCGCCGCGCTCGGCCGTCGGCTCGCCGACTTCGGAGACGGCGAAGCCGCGCTCGACCAGCCGGTCGAGGGTCGCGTAGACGCTGGCGAGCGCAACGACACGGCCACTCGTTTCCTCGATCTCGCGCGCGATGGTCACACCGTACGCGTCGTCGCCGAGGCGCATCAGCACGAGAAGAATCATGAGGTCGGCCGTGCCGAGAGAGGACCCCCCCGCCATATGTTCCAACATTCTGAACAAATAGGGCGGCAAATGCAAGCCCTTTCCCTGACCTCCAACCTCCAACCTCAGGCCTCTGACCTCCGGCTCGCCCCGACCTTGCTATACTCGGCGCGCTAAAGGGGCGCGATTTCATGACATCTTCACGAGCCTGCCTCCTGCTCCTCCCGGTCCTGTTCGCGGCCAGCCGTCCGGTTTCAGCGCAGGTGGATTTTTCGGGCGAATGGGCGCCGCGGTTCCACGAGGATCAGCCGGAGCGCGTTCCGGGTCCGCCGCTCGGCGACTACCTCGGCCTTCCCATCAACGACGCCGCTCGGCTGCGCGCCGACAGCTGGGATGCGTCGATGATGACGCTGCCGGAATGGCAATGCCGCCCGCATTCGGCCGACTACATCTGGCGCGGCCCCTCGCCGCTCACGATCAGAAAAGAAGAGAACCCCCTGACGCGCGAGATCACGGCGTTTCACGCCGAGTGGCTGCGGTCGATCGACAACCCGATCTACCTTGATGGCCGCGAGCGTCCGCCCGACGATGCGCTGCATAGCTGGGGAGGATTCGCGACGGGAAGGTGGGAAGGCGACATGCTGACGGTGACCGTCACGCATCTGAAGGAAGGCTACATTCGCCGAAACGGGATGCCGCGCAGCGATAAGGCGACCGTCACGGAGCACTGGATTCGTCACGGCGACTTCCTGACGATCGCCACGATCGTGAACGACCCCGTGTACCTCACGGAGCCGTTCATTCGGACGACCGACTATCAACTTGATCTGCACCAGCGCGTGCCGCCATACCCGTGCGAGATGGTGCAGGAAGTCGAACGGCCGAAAGGCGTCGTGCCGCATCATCTCTTCGGCACCAACAACGACCTGAAGGAGTTCTCCGAGCGCTACGGTCTGCCGTTCGAGGCGACGCGCGGCGGCGCCGAGACGAGCTATCCCGACTATCGAAAGAAACTGAAGCAATGGATGGGACCGGCGCCGACGGCGAAATTCCCGGGTGACGTGAATTGATGGCGACAGCGAAGCGTGCGTTGCTGCTCGCGGCACTCGTCTGTAGCGTCCGCCTTCAGGCGGACGGCCAGGACGGCCGGCTGAAGCCGGCCGCTACGACAGCGAGCGACATCCGCATCATCAAGGTCCGCGGCAACGTGTCGATGGTGCAGACGCCAGGCGGCAACATCACCGTGCTGGCATTTCCCGAAGGCATCACGCTCGTCGACTCGGGGCCGGCGGACGTCGCCGACCAGGTGCTGGCGACCGTCAGGTCACTGAGCCCCCAGCCGATTCGCTACATTATTAATACGAGCGTCGATCCGGGGCACACGGGCGGCAATGAAAAACTGGGAAGTCTTGGTGCACAGATCACCGGCGGCAACGTGGCGGGCCAGGTCGGAACCGATGGCGCCGAGATCATCGCACACGAGAACGTCCTCGATCGGATGAGCGCACGCACGGCAAAGCCAGTGGTTCCCGCACGCGCCATGCCGCAGACGACGTATCACATCGACTCGATCAAGCTGAGCACGCTTTATCACGGCGACGGGATCCAGGTGTTCCACGTGCCGGCGGCTCACACTGACGGCGACAGCCTGGTCTATTTCCGTCATCACGACGTGATCGCCACCGGCGACGTCTTCATGACGACGACGTACCCGGTGATAGATCTCGAGCGGGGCGGCAGCATCAACGGCGTCGTCGACGGGTTGAACAAAATCCTCGATCTCGCGTTTCCCGATTTCCGTCTCGAAGGCGGCACGCTGATCGTGCCAGGTCATGGACGCGTCAGCGATTCGGCCGACGTCGCGTACTACCGCGATATGGTGACGATCGTCCGCGACCGCGTGCAGGACATGATCAAGAAGGGCATGACGCTCGACCAGGTGAAGGCCGCACGCCCCACGCGTGACTACGATCCGCGCTACGGGCCGCCCGATCAGTTCGTCGAGGCGGCGTACAAGAGTCTTAGCATGAGGAAGAAGTAGTGCAGACCTTCAGGTCTGCCAGGGAACGCAGGCCTGAAAGGCCTGCACTACTCCTGTGTACGCTTGTCGTCGCGGCTGGCGTTTCGCTCTCCGCGCAGCGCGGCGGGGGACAGACTCCTCGCGCGGCGGCTCCGGTCGACCTCACCGGCTACTGGGTGAGTGTCGTCACGGAGGACTGGCGCTATCGCATGGTGACCGCGGCGCGCGGCGATCATCCGAGCGTGCCGCTGAATGCCACAGGAAACGCACTCGCCAACTCGTGGGACCCCGCGAAGGACGAGGCCGCGGGCGAGCAGTGCCGTGCGTACGGCGCGGCCGGCGTGATGCGAGCGCCGGGCCGCCTTCACGTCACGTGGCAGGACGATGCGACGTTGAAGATCGAGACCGAAGCGGGCACGCAGACGCGTGTGCTGAGATTCGTTCCACCGGCCGCCGGAGACTCCTCACCCGGATGGCAGGGCCAGTCGGTCGCCACGTGGGAGTTCGCCGGCGCCGCGCGCGGCGGACGCGGTGCGCCGGGCGGGCCGCGCGCTGGAAATCTCAAGGTGGTGACGACCCGCATGCGGCCGGGCTACCTTCAGAAGAACGGCGTACCCTACAGCCCCAACGCGGTCCTCACGGAGTATTTCAGCCGCACGATCGAACCGAACGGCGACTCGTGGCTGATCCTGACGTCGATCGTCGAGGACCCGCAGTACCTGACGGGACCCTTCATTCGCAGCACGCATTACAAACGATTGCCAGAGAACAACGCGGCGTGGGAACCTGAGCCGTGTTCGGCGAGGTGAATCTTGGAAAAGAGGGACTGGGTACTAGGTACTAGGTACTTGGGCGTGGTCCTGGCTCTGGCGACTGCGCCGCCGGCATACACAGCCACGTGCGAGACCCTGGCGTCGCTCTCGCTGCCGAACACGACAATCACGATCGCGCAGGCCGTCCCGGCGGGCTCGTTTACGACGCCGTTCAACGCGACGCTGATCAACTTGCCGTCGTTCTGCCGCGTCGCGGTGACGCTGAAGCCGTCGAGCGATTCGAACATCAAGGTCGAAGTGTGGTTGCCCTCCTTCGCCGAAGGCTCCGGAGCGTGGAACGGCAAGTTGCTGGCGGTCGGCAACGGAGGCTGGGCGGGCTCCATTCCGTATCCCGCGCTGGCGAATGCGCTGCGTCGCGGGTACGTCGCCAGCGCCACCGACACGGGCCACGAAGGTGCGGGTGGCAACTTCGCGCTCGGCCATCCCGAAAAGCTTGTGGACTACGCGTACCGCTCCGAGCACGAAATGACGGTGACGGCCAAAGCCCTCGTCAACGCGTACTACGGCACCGCCCCGTCGCAGTCGTACTGGAACGGTTGCTCGACGGGAGGGCGTCAGGCGCTCGTCGAGGCCACCCGGTATCCCGGCGATTTCGACGGCATCATCGCCGGCGCCGCCGCCAATCCGAAGACGCACCTCGACGCGTGGCGCCTGTGGATGGCGCAGATCGCGATGAAGGATCGCGCGGATCGCATTCTGCCGTCGCAGTACCCGCTGATTCACCGGGCGGTGCTGGCGCAGTGCGACGCGGTCGACGGCGTGAAGGACGGCCTCATCGAGGACCCGGCGAAGTGCCGCTTCGATCCGAGGCCGATCGTCTGCAAGAGCACGGACGACTTGCGCGACGAGGCCAGCTGTCTCACGCCACGGCAGGCGATGGCGGTGCGCGCGCTGCTGGGGCCGGCCAGAACCTCGAAAGGGAAAGAGATCTTTCCCGGCTACGCGCCTGGGTCGGAGCTCGGGTGGGGCCTGTTGCTGGGCGGCCCTGATCCGTACTCGGTGCCGCTCGATCAATATCGTTACATCGTGTTCAACCCCAACTGGGACTGGCGAACGTTTGAGCTGGAGCGCGACCTCGCGGCCGCCGAGAAAGCCGGGGCGGGGACGCTGTCAGCGGTCAGCACCGACCTCAGTGGTTTCGAGAAGCGGGGCGGGAAGCTGCTGATGTACCACGGCTGGGCGGATCAGGACGTCCCTCCGCAGGCGAGCATCAACTTCTACAACGCCATCCAGCCCAGGAGCGCACTGGACGCCGTCCGTCTGTTCATGGTGCCCGGGATGAACCACTGTGCCGGCGGCGAGGGTCCGAACACATTCGACATGCTCGGAGCGCTCGAGCAGTGGGTCGAGCGACAGAAAGCCCCCGCTCGAATCCTGGCCTCGCACAGCACCGACGGAAAAGTCGATCGGACGAGGCCGCTCTGCGCGTATCCTCAGACGGCGCACTACCGGGGAAGCGGGGACATCAACAACGCGGAGAATTTTGTATGCGGAAAATGATCGGTGGCCGGTGGTCAGTGGTCGGGGCTCGAGTCTCGGGGCTCGCCCTGCTTGCGATCGCGATTCCTGTACACGCACACGCCGCGACCTGCGAGAGTCTGGCGACGCTCTCGTTACCGCAGGCCACGGTGGACGCAGCACAGGTGGTGGCGCCGGGAGCGTTCACGCAACCGGGTGGCCGCGCCGGACGCGGTGGCAATGCGTTCGCCGACCTGCCCGCGTTCTGCCGCGTGGCGGCGACGATCAAGCCGTCGGCCGACTCGGACATCAAGATCGAAGTCTGGCTGCCCGCGTCGAATTGGAATGGCAAATATCAGGCGGTTGGCAACGGCGCGTGGACGGGCGCCATCGGCTACGCCGCGATGGCTGACGCGCTTCGTCGCGGCTACGCGACCAGTTCCACCGACACCGGGCACGTCGGTGGCAGCGCGAGCTTCGCGATGGGCCACCCCGAAAAGGCGATCGACTTCGCGTACCGCTCCGAACACGAGATGGTGCTGAAGAGCAAGGCCGTCATGAACGCGTTCTACGGCGGCGCGCCGAAATACTCGTACTGGAACGGCTGCTCGGCCGGCGGACGTCAGGCGCTCAAGGAAGCGCAGATGTTCCCGGCGGACTTCGACGGCATCATCGCCGGATCGCCGGGCGCCGACTGGTCGGGCCGCTCCGCGCAGGCCGTTCGCATCGCGCAGATCCTGGAGAATGAGGCCGCGCGCCTGACACCTGCCCATCAGCAGGTCCTGCACAACGCGGTCGTCGCGGCGTGCGACGGCAACGACGGGTTGAAGGACGGCCTCATCTCGAATCCGGCGTCGTGCAAGTTCGATCCCAAGGTGCTGCTGTGCAAGAACGGCGACGCGCCCGACTGCTTGAGCGCCGCGCAGGTGGAGACCGTGCGCGCGATCTATTCGCCGCTCAAGAGCGGGAATCGCGAGATCGCCGGCCTCGCGTACGGCAGCGAACTGAACTGGACGAATCTCGGCTGGTCGCAGTCGGCGCGCGCCACGGGCCTCGATCACTATCGCTATCTCATCTACAACGATCCGGAGTGGCCGATCGCGAAGTTCAATCCCGACACGGATCCCGCGAAGCTCGAAACAGGCGAGAGCGGCCAGATCGACGCGCGCAATCCCGACCTGAAGCCGTTCTTCGCGCGCGGCGGCAAGCTCCTGATGTACCACGGCTGGGCCGACCCGCAGATCTCGCCGCTCAACGCGACGGCGTACTACGAGCAGGTCGTGAAGGCCTCGGGCGGCGCGAACAGGATCAACGGCAGCTACCGCATGTTCCTGGCGCCCGGCATGGCGCATTGCGGCGGCGGCGAGGGGCCGAACGACTTCGACAAGGTCGTGCCGCTCGAGCAGTGGGTGGAGCAGGGCAAGGCGCCCGATCAGATCGTCGCGTCGCACTCGAAGGACGGCAAAGTGGATCGTACGCGCCCGCTGTGCCCCTATCCGCAGACAGCGACGTACAAAGGAACCGGAAGCATCGATGAGGCGTCCAGTTTTGTCTGCAAGTAGCGCCAACGCAAGCCTCGCCGCCGAGGCGTACGGTGTCGTTCGGCGCCGGATTCTTCGCGGCGAAATCTCGCTCGGGCAGTCGGTCTCGCGGCGCAAGGTCGCGGCCGAACTCGGGATGAGTTTTCTCCCGGTCTCGGAGGCGCTGCTGCGCCTCGAGTTCGAGGGCCTGCTCGAAAGCCGTCCGCGAGCCGGCACACGCGTGCGGATTCCGTCGCCGGAGGACGTGCGCGGTCACTATCTCGTGCGCGAAATTCTCGAGGCCGAGGCCGCCCGGTTGTTCGCGCGGGTCGCCACCAGGCGCGAACGCGCGCAGCTGGTCAAGATGGCCGCGCGCGTCGACGAGCTGTCGCCACGGAAGAACCGCGCGCCGTACCTCACGCTGCACCACCGGCTGCACAGCCGCATCGCCGAGTGCGCCCGATGCGAGCCGTTGTCGGCGGCCATTGAGCAGACCTGCGCGCTGTCGTCCACCTGGTTCTGTCTGTTGCCGCGGCCGGCGGGCGCTCGCACGCCGCGCCGGCACCGCGATCTCGCGACGGCGCTCACGACGGGTACCCCCGCGCGGGCAGTGGCCGCGATGCGGGAGCACGTCCAGTGGAGCCTGCAGGAGGCCATGGAGCGGCTGAAGCCGTACTTCCGCATGCGCAAGGCCCACGGCCGGACGTTCTTCCGGAGCGACCGCGCGCAGCTGCGCACGCTGCAAAGGGGCGCCCGGGGGACAATGCCCGTTGGGTAAAGCCCGTAAGGCCGGCACCTTGCTGACGCGCCGGGAACTGCTGAAGCAGGCGGGCCTCGCCGGGGCCGCCGCGGCCATCGTTCCGGCGGGCGCGATCGCGCCAGCTCACGGCGCTCCAGCGCCTGTCGCCGGACAGGCGCCGGGCGCCGCCGCGATTGCCCGCGAGCCGCTCGAAGCGCTCACGACCGCCGAAGCCGACGTCCTCGAAGCGATCTGCGCTCGGCTGATTCCGAGCGACGGGAATGGCCCCGGCGCCGCCGAAGCGCGGGCCGCGCACTACATCGATCGGGCGCTCGCCGGTTTTCTCGCGCCGAGCCGTCAGGCGTACGCGGCCGGTCTCGCGGCGATCGATCGTCACGCTGTCACGTCGCGTGGCGCCGCGTTCTCACGATTGGGACCGGCCGACCAGGATGCGGTCCTGAAGGACATCGAGGCCGGTAAGGCGGATGGACTGCCGTCGAATTTCTTTGGTCTTGTCCGCACCCACACCATTCAGGGCACGTTCTGCGATCCCTTCTACGGCGGAAACGCGAATTTCGTCGGCTGGGATCTGATCGGCTATCCCGGAGTTCGCACGATCGTCACGCCGGACGAACAGCGCATCGGCGTCACGCTCACGCCCAATCACAAGTCGGCGTACGACTACGTGATGTTCAACAAGGCGACCGCGCGGGCCGGTGGCCCCGACGATGGCCACGGCAATCATGGCGACCCGGCTTAAAGAGACCGAGGTTGTCATCATCGGCCTCGGCGCCGCCGGCGGCGTGGCTGCGCTGCCCCTCGCCCAGGCCGGCATCGACATCGTCGCCCTGGAAGCTGGAACGTGGCTGACCAAACGCGATTTTGCGCCCGACGAACTCCGCAACAACGTCCGTGATTGGCCGCAGGCCGTGCAGAAAGCCCAGCACGAAATTCCGACGCAGCGCGTCAGCGCGCGCGGCCTCACGCTTCGTGCGTCCAGCCATCCGATGATGAACGCCGTCGGCGGCACGACGTTGCATTACTGGGCGCAGAGCTGGCGACTCAACCCGTGGGACTTCAAGGTCGTCAGCGAGACCACGAAGCGGTACGGCGCGTCACGTGTGCCCAAAGGATCGACTGTCGAAGACTGGCCGTTCGGTCTCGACGAACTGGAGCGGTACTACGACCGCGTCGAACACGAGATTGGCGTGTCGGGCCAGGCGGGCAATATCCGGGGGGCGATCGATCGTCGGGGCAACATCTTCGAGGGTCCGCGGTCGCGTCCGTTCCCGATGCCGCCCCTGCGTGGGACGGGCTTCACGGACCTGATGGCCACCGCCGCGACCGGTCTCGGCTGGCATCCATTTCCAGGCCCCGCCGCGATCAACTCGCGGACGTACGACGGACGGCCGGCCTGCATGTACCACGGCTTCTGCAATAAAGGCGGCTGCCACGTGGACGCCAAGAACTCCCCGGCGGTGACGACCATTCCGAAGGCGCAGAAGACCGGCCATCTCAAGGTCGTCACGCGAGCCCATGTCACGACGATTGAGGTCAGCGCGAGCGGGCGCGTCTCCGGCGTGAATTACGTCACGGACGGGGTCGAGTACTTCCAGCCGGCGAGGGTCGTGCTGCTTGCGACCTACACGTACGAGAACTCGCGCACGCTGCTGCTCTCGAAGTCCGCGGCCTTCCCGAACGGGTTGTCGAACAACCACGGACAGGTGGGGCGCCACTATTTCAGTCACAACCAGGGCGCGGGGGTGACGGCGCTCTTTCCGAAGAACCTGAACAACTGGTACGGGCTCCCCGCGCAGGGCACCGCCGTCGACGACTGGGCCGACGACAACTTCGATCACGCCGGTCTCGACTTCATCGGCGGCGGCAACCTCTGGATCTTTTCCGACCGCCGGCCGATCGGTGCCGCGAACATGGACACGTTCGGGAAGGCGCCTACGTGGGGCTCGGCGTGGAAGGCGTTCATCAAGGAGAACGCGGACCGCACGAACACGTGCTACCTGCAGAAGACGACGCTGCCATACGAGGACAACTATCTTGATCTCGATCCTGTTGTGAAAGACCCGCTCGGCTTGCCAGTGTGCCGGATCACCGCCGACTACAAGGACAACGAGCGCAGGCTTTCCGCCTTCGTTCAGGACAAGATGGTGGAGTGGTACCGTGCGGCCGGCGCCGTCGAGGTCTTGCGCGGGCCGGTCGGCGTGATGGGCATCAGCACACACGCGTACGGCGGCACGCGCATGGGCGACAACGTGGAAACGAACGTCGTGAACCGCTGGGGTTTCTCGCACGAGGTGCCGAACCTCGGCATTCTCGGCGCGTCGGTGATGGGCACGAGCGGCGCCCGCAATCCGACGCTCACGGCGCAGGCACTCGCGTGGCGAACTGCCGAGCATCTGGTGGGCAACTGGAAGACAATTGCGGGGTGAAACAGAGCACCGCTGAGGACGCTGAGAAAACATTTCACCACGGAGGAACGGAGGACACGGAGGAGCGATTCGGCGCGGCCGCGCCGAATGACTCCTGTCTCCCTCAGCGTCCTCGGCGTCCTCTGCGGTGACTGATTCTTGTTTTCTCCGTGTCCTCTTTTCCTCCGTGGTGGAGAGTTTAGGAGCTGCATCATGAGAACTCGCACAGCTGCTGCGTTGTTGTTCCTCGCCGCCATCATCGTCCTCGGGTGCCGCGGTGCGCGCGCCCAGGGCCGCCGCGCCAGCCCTCATGAAAGGACTCCGGTCGTCACCGTCGACGGCTCGCAGCTGTTCATCGAGTACGGGCGTCCGTATACGCGGGGCCGCGCCATCTTCGGATCGCTGATCCGCTGGGACGAAGTCTGGTGCCCGGGGGCGGACGAAGCCACGTATCTCTCGACGAGCCTTCCGATTCGTGCCGGCACTCTCAAGCTGCCGGCGGGGAAATACTCGCTCTGGATTCAGCCCGCCGAAGGCGTGTGGACCCTGATCTTCAACAGCGACTGGGACACGTTCCACACGAACCATCGATCGAGAAGCGACGTCGGCAAGGTGCCGATGCAGAAGGAGACGTTGTCGGCCAACGTCGAACAGCTCACCTTTA
>Ga0326726_10004217_pt1 | contig 13128 bp, 10 predicted proteins | sample MHFenrmetagenome_2_FD_207603 | JGI IMG/M metagenome (GOLD analysis project Ga0326726, IMG submission 207603) | Lab enriched peat soil microbial communities from Michigan Hollow, Ithaca, NY, United States - MHF15MN | ecosystem: Environmental > Terrestrial > Soil > Wetlands > Peat | place: USA... | reverse complement strand
CTCTGCGCGCTATTAAGAGCTGGCGGTACAAGCCGGCCACGGTCGGCGGTAAGCCTGTCGAGCAGAGCATGGTGGAGACGACCATTCGCTACAAGTTGCAGGACGCCAAAGGGGCGAGCGCCCAGTTCGTCAGTAAGTATCGCGCGGTCTACCCGATGATCGTGGCGAAGAATCTCACCGAGGCCGGTCCGTTGATGCAGGAGCTCGAGAAGGGCGAGCTCAATTACTACGCGCAGGCGTGGCTCTGGTGGCTCAAGTACCTTTACCTCGATGCCACGGGAACGGCGGAGCCCGACGCGCTCATCGGTTCACTACGCAAAGCTCTCGGGAGCTCGGAGACCAGGGATGACGACTATCTCCAGCCGGACATCTATGTTGCGGCGTCGCAGCGCTTGTATTTGCTGACGTTGCGCGGTGGCGATCTCAGCGGGGCGGTAACGACCTTCGAGCGGCTCAAAGCTTCGAATACGGCGAAACGCTCGAAGCTGTACAACGACGTGATCGCGGCGCTCGAGCCTAACTACCGCCAAATCATGAGTGCCGTAGCGGGGACTAGTGTATTGCAGCAAACAGCCCGAGTAGACGAGCACAATTATTGGGTTCACCGGATGTTGCGTCGATCGTTTGCAGTGGGCGACGTTCAGAAAGGCAAGCTGGACGTCGTCGACGTGCGTTGCACGCGTGCGAACCGCCGGTTCGTGTCGTTGCCCGAGAACGCCGTCTTGAAGATCCCGGACACGTGGGGCGATTGCAGCGTGTATATCAAGGGCGACGAAGGCACGGTCTTCGCGTTCGAGGAATACCCGGCGGGCTACGCAAACGCAGTCGATCCTGCGCAGGTCGCGCCGACCAGCCGGTAGCCGCGCCGCCCCGCGTCAGGCAGGCGCGCGCTGCGCCGCAGGTCGTGTCGTCGTGTGTTCGCCGTTCGGCGCGAGCAGCGTGCCGAACAGGACTGCGAACACCACGAGCCCGACCGCGCCACCCGCGACGATCCCTGCGTGCAGGGCCCAGAAGCTGAAGCCGTCCATGGTCTCGATCAGGCCCGCGAGTTTGCCGGTCGCGAAATTGGCGATGAAGAAGTTCAGATAGTAGATGCCGACGAACAGGCCGCCGACTCGCCGCGGCGCGGCGCGCGAATATAACGCCAGGCCCACCGGGAAGACCATGGCGATACCGATGTCGTTGACGATGTGGAAGCCCAAACCCCACAGCAGCGACACCTTCCCGCCGCCTGCCGCCACGTGGGTGCTGGCGATCGCGAGGATCATTGGCGCGGTGGCGGCGATCAACGATCCGATCGCGACCTTGACGATCTCGTTCGGCTCTTTCCGGTAGAGCGCGTACACGCTCCAGAACAGGACCGCGCTGCCCATCGTTGCGGTAGAGATGATCGCGTCGAGCGACACGAGCCACGACACCGGCATGGTTTCGCCGAAGAAGACGAGGTTGTAGTTCTGGTCGCCCCAGAGCAGATAGGCGTTGAAGATTTCCTGGTTGCCAATCGCGGCTGCCGCGAGAATTGGCAGCAGCGCAATTAGCACGGCCATCGTCGCCCACTCTCGGCCGCTGAACTTCTCCGAAGGCGCGCTTTTGACGGCGGCGCCAGGCGGCCGTTCCGGCGGCAGATACTTGCGACCCCAGCGATATACGACGAGCGCGAGCGCCATGCCGATGCCGGCGGCGCCGAAGCCGTAGTGCCAGGCGATCTTCTCCCCGAGAAAGCCGGTCACGATCGGCCCGCCGATCGCCGCCACCTGCACGCCGAGCAGGAATGTTTGGAACGCCGTGCTGCGGCGCAAGTCATCCGGGCCGTAGAGCTCGCCGACTTGAGTGGCGATGTTGCCCTTGAACATACCGACGCCGACGAAGAGGCTTAGGATCGCGGCGACGAAGGCGACATCGAAGGCCATCAGGAAGTGGCCGGCGACCATGAGCAGCGCGCCGATCGTCACCGTCGTTGTTCGGCCCAGCCATCGGTCGGCAATGTAGCCGCCGATCATCGGAGTGAAATACACGCCGGCGGAATAGAGGCCCGTGATCGCGGCGGCGAGCGCCACTGGCGTTGCCAGCGTCCCATACAGACTCTCGAGGAAGTGCCGGAACGGCAGGAAGCCCGCGACATGCTCGAGGTGCTCCGGTTGCAGCAGGTACTGCGTGAGATACAGCACGAGCAGCGCCTGCATGCCGTAGAACGAGAAACGTTCCCAGGCTTCCGCGAACACCAGATACCACAGGCCACGCGGGTGCCCGAGGATGTCTTTGCCGGCAGGGTGGGTGAAGACGGTGGTCATTGGTTTTCCCGAGCCGCGTCAGAGCTCGCAGCCATAGAACGCGTCGATCAAGCGCGCCGCGCGCGGCCCGTTCGTGCCGACCGCGTGCATCTTGTTGCACGCATACGAGAAGCCCATGCGCGCATCGGGATCGCAGAAGCCGATCGAGCCGCCGATGCCGTGATGGCCGAAGCTGCGCATGTTCGGCCCCATGTAAACCGCTTCCGGCGTATTCAGCAGCAGGCCCAGCGCCTGGTGGTACGGCCGTTCCTGTAGCGCTTCGGTCTGGTGGTGCTGCTCGGTGGTCATCGCTTCGATCTGCCGCTTGCTCATGATCGTGACGCCGTCGAGGCTGCCGCCGTTGCCGAGAGCTCCGTAGATGCGCGCGACGCCGCGCGCGTTGCCGTGGCCGCTGCCGCTCGCGACCTCGACCGTGCGCCACTCGCGCCGGTTCATGGTCGTGGCCCACGGCTCGGCCGGGTTCTGCTTGAACGCGAGCGCTCTCAGCGAGGTCTGATCCGGGCCGTCCTTCGCGGCGAACAGCTTCGCCTCCATGTTCGGCATCACCTCGGCGACGAACGACTGCTGCTCGTCCGTCATGCCGCCGATGTAGTACTCGGCGTGCAGCGGCGTGGCGACTTCCTCGCGCAGGAACGGACCCACGGTCTTGCCGCAGACGCGGCGCATGATCTCGCCGAGCAGGAAGCCCTGATGATGAACGTGATAGGCCGCCTTCGTGCCGATCTCCCACAGCGGCTCCTGCTCCTCGAGCGCTTTCACGATCGCTTCGCGATCGAACATCGCGCCCGGCCAGAGCGGATTCGTGGTCAGCACGGGCACGGCGGCGGTGTGGTCGAGGAAGTGCCGCACGAGCGTCTTCTCTTTGCCGTTGCGCCCGTACTCCGGCCAGTACTTGGTCACGCGCTCGTTCGGATCGACGAGCCCGCGATCGATCAGCATGTTGAAGCAGATGGCGGTGATGCCCTTGGCGACCGACATCATGCAGACCGTTGTCGGCGCATCCCACGGCACGCGCATCGTGTGCTCGCGCCAGCCGCCCCAGATGTCGACGACCGTGCGTCCATCGAGCAGGATGGAGCAGGCGGCGCCCACTTCGTCCTCGACTTTGAAGTTCTCGATGAACGCGTCGACGACCGCGCGGTACTCCGGCGCGCAGGTCCCGGCGAAGTTATACGTGGCACCGCGCGCCTGTAGCTGCGTTCTGACTTCCACCGAAGTTCCTCGCTATGCCGATCGGATGAGCGGCTGCTAAAGTAGCAGCTAACGAGCGAGGGCGACACTCGCGCCGGACGATAACGCTTGAGCACAACGACCGAGTTCGATCGCGAGTTCGACTACGTCATCATCGGCGCCGGCACGGCCGGCTGCGTGCTCGCGAGTCGCTTGTCGGAGGACTCCGCGAATCGCGTCTGCCTGATCGAAGCCGGCGGCTCCGAGCGCCACCCGTTCATCGCGATTCCGGCGGCCGTCGGTTGCGCGATCATGAGCCGGAAGTTCGGGTGGGGGTTCACGACGGTGCCGCAGCCACACCTTAACGGCCGACAGGTGCCGCTGCCGCGCGGCCGCGTGATCGGCGGCACCGGATCGATCAACGGCATGGCCTATTTCCGTGGGCCGGCGAAGGACTACGACGACTGGGCCGCCATGGGCAATCCGGGCTGGTCGTACGCGGATCTCCTGCCGTATTTCTTGCGCTCCGAGCACAACCCCGAGTACGCAGGCTCGCCGTACCACGCGACCGGCGGGCCGATGGGCGTGATGTTTCCGACGAGTCGCAATCCGCTCTGCGATGCCTTCAACGCGAGCATGGCGTCGCTCGGGTACAAAGAGATCCCCGACTTCAACGACCCGGACCCGAACGGCTACGGCTATCGACAGGGCACGATCTGGAATGGACTCCGTGTCTCGACCGCGAGCACGTATTTGCGACCGGCGATGACGCGCCGCAATCTCGAGGTGCTCACGCACACGCGCGTGCGACGCGTGGTGTTCGACGGCAAACTCGCCGTCGGCGTCGAGACGCAGGCCGAGGACGGGATCAAACGGCTGCGGGCCGGCAAAGAAGTCATCGTCGCCGCCGGAACCCTCCATTCGCCGCACGTGCTGCTCCACTCCGGTATCGGCGACGAGCGAGATCTGAAATCCTGGGGCGTGACACCGGTGCATCATCTGCCGGCCGTCGGACGGAATCTCAGGGATCACCCGGCTGCGCCGATCGCGATGGAGACGGACGATTCCACGTCGTACGGGCATTCGTGGAAGGCGCTGCCGCGCAACGCAGCGCAACTCTTTCGCTACCTCGCGACGCGCAAGGGTCAATACGCGAGCAACCTGTTCGAAACCAACGCCTACATCCGCACGCTGCCGGACTCCGACCGTCCCGACCTCCAGATCGTGTTTCAGCCGGCGCGGCGGAACCCGAAGCCGTTCCCGATTCCTCTCGGCCACGGCTACGCGATCGTGATCGTGTGTCTGTATCCGAAGAGCACGGGACGCGTGAGCCTGGCCGGCCCAGACCCGTTCGCGTTGCCACTGATCGATCCCGCGCTCGGCAGCGATGAAACCGATTTGAAGACGCTGCTTCGCGGTTTGAAGATGGCGCGAACGATCTTCGCGCACGAGAGCTTTCGGAAGTATCGCGCGCGCGAAGTATTCCCCGGTGCTGAGGTCACGTCCGATGCGCAATGGCTCGAGCACATCCGACGTACGCTCACGACCGTCCACCATCCAGGCTCGACGTGCCGCATGGGCCCGGCCGGAGACAACGTGGTGAACCACGAGCTCAAGGTGCACGGGCTCGAGCGGTTGAGGGTCGCCGATGCCTCGATCTATCCGCGCCTCGTGGGCGCGAACACGAACGCGAGCGTCGTCGCGATCGCGGAAAAGGCGTCGGATATGATCCTGGGCAGGCCGGCGCCGGCGCCGATCACACCGACAGCTTGATCAGTGCGCGCACGCAGCGTCTGCGATCAGGACAACCCTTCCGGGAACTCCACGACCTTCCAGTAGTTGTCGATTAGAGCGATAGCTCGCTGGAAGCTCGTCCCCATATCGGTCTTCAACATGTAGCCGGCAACGTTGAGGTTGTAGGCGGCGATCTTGTCCTGTTCGTCGTTCGATGTCGTCAGCGCGAATACGATCGAGTCGCGATACTCCTCGCTCTCCCTGATCTTGCGAAGCAGCTCTATTCCGTTCATCCGCGGCATATTGATGTCCGTGATGATGAGGTACGGCCGGGGTAAGGTCTGCAGCATCTCCCACGCCTCGACGCCGTCGCGCGCTACCACCAGAGGGTTGGCAACCTTGAGCTTGTCAAACGCCCACTGGAGCGCTTTGACGTCGATTTCGTCGTCCTCAACTAGAAAGATCGTCACGGTTTTGCTGCTACGCATGCCTTTGTCTCCACACTCGCCGCTAGCGGCTGATGTTTCTTCCAATGAAACTTGAAGACGGTGCCTCGCCCTCCGGGCGCAGGCTCGAACCAGACGCGGCCGCGTTGCCACTGAACGATTCGGTTCACGATGGCTAACCCCATGCCGCTACCCTCGACTTGATCGCGCGATTTGAGCGTCTGAAACATCTCGAATACGCGCTCCGCATATTGTGGCGGTATGCCCTCGCCGTCGTCCGCGACGGCAAAGACATACTGGTCGCCTTGTTCTTGGCAGGACACGACGACACGGCCCTGCGGTCCGGGGTGGTGCTTGACCGCATTGCTGATGAGGTTACGCAGCACCTGTTCGAGCGGCGCCGGGTGGGTAGGGAACCTGGGTAGCTGACCTTCGATCGAGATCGTGATCGTAGGCGGAGGGTTGAGCAGCTGAACCACGTCGAGCACGAGCGCGTGAGTATCGGTCATGCGATGAGCGCCCACCTTTCGACCCGCGCGGGAATACGCGAGCAGATCGTCGAGCAGCCGGTTCAGCCGTTGCGTCCTCTTGCCCAGGAGTCCCAGATTCTCCTGAACCTTATTCACGTCGTAGCCGGCGAGACCCTCCGTAATCCACTGCACCAGTAGCTCGATCGCGCGCAACGGTGCTTTCAAGTCGTGGGACGCGACATAGGCAAACTGCTCGAGATCTTTGTTCGAGCGGAGCAGCTCGGCTTGTTTGGCTTCGAGCTCGAGCTGAATCTTCCGCCGCTCCGAGATATCCGTGGCCATTGAGAAAATGCCACGCACTCTGCCCGACTCATCGAAACTGGGCCGGTACGAAAAGTGAAAGTAGCCGTGCTCGCTGCCGGCGGCGCCCGTCGAGTCGTAGGCGACAGTCTCGCCCGCGAGAGCGCGCTCATAGTGTTGTTGCCGCTCCATGAAGCGCTCGACGCCGACGATCTCGGAGATGTGCACACCGAATGCCTTGTCTGCCGACCAGCCAGCCGCCTGAAGAAATACGTCGTTGGCGAACTCAATGCGCAACTCCGGATCAAGAAAGAGCAAGTGGTTCGGCACGCCTTCGGCAAGCATGCGGAAACGTTCCTCGCTCCTCTTGAAGCTTTCGGCGAGACGCGTGATCCCGGTATCGTCGCCCGCACGGGCGCGCAGCTTAGCTTCGGCTTCCTCCAAGGCGAGAAGCGCCGCTTCGAGCGTCTCGGGACGTGTGCGATTGGTGTCAGTCATGTGGCACCTCTTAACCAGCCTTCACGGCAATGCGTTTTCTCGTGACTCGAGGTCGTCGAGTCGCCTGCCCGCCGCGCTCGATCAGCATCGCGCGGATCGCATCGGCCTCGATCGGCGCGCCGAAGTGATTGCCTTGACCGTAAAGGCAGTGGTGTTTCGTCAAGAACGCCTCCTGTTGCTCCGACTCGATACCCTTGGCCACGGTGTCGAGCAAAAAGCCGTGCGCGATGGACAAGATGGCGCTGCATATGACCCGGGCGTCTTCGCTCGTGTCGAGGTCCGAGACGAACGAACGATCGACCTTGAGAACGTCGAGCGGAAGCTGGCGCAGATAGCTGAGGCACGAACGGTCGGCGCCGAAATCGTCGATCGCGAGCCGCACGCCAACGTCCCTCAAGGCAAATAGGCGTTCTCGCGTGCCGTCGGCATTGTCTAGCAAGGACCGCTCGGTAAACTCGAGCTCGATGAGTCCGGGGTCTACGGAATGAGCTCCCAGCACGCTGCGAACCGTGTCGTGGAAGCCGGGCTGCCGAAGCTGGGCGGCGGCGACGTTTATCGCTACACGCGGCACTGGCACGCCTGCACTTTCCCAGCGTTTGAGCTGCCGGCACACCTCCTCGATCACCCAAAGGCTCAACGGGATGATGTGCCCACTTTCCTCGGCCACCGACATGAATTCGCTCGGGCTCAAGCGCCCTCGCTCCGGGTGCCTCCAGCCCAGAAGGGCTTCTACGGCTTCGATACGATGATCGGCAAGGCGGAGCTGCGGCTGGTACAGCAGCTCGAACTGCCCCTGCCCAATCGCGACCGTGAGATCGATCTCAAGTCGGCGATGGGACAGAACTTCCTCGTGCATGCTCGATGTGAAGAACTTGAAGGTGTTCCGTCCCTGCGCCTTCGCCTGACTCCTCGCGGTCGCGGCGCTACTGAGTAAGGCTACCGCGTCGGTGCCGTCGGCCGGACACACCGTGATCCCGACGCTTGTCGTGGTGGAGAATTGCTGTTCGCCGGCCTGGAACGGCTTCTGGAAGGCGCCGCCGATCTTGCGCGCCACGGCCTCGACCTCGAGTGGGCCTTCGACGTCCTTGACCAGGACGGCAAACTCGTCGCTGCCGAGTCGGGCGAGCAGGTCACCTTCGCGAATACACCCCGTGAGCCGCTGCACGATCTCCCGCAACACGGCTTCACCAACCGAGCGACCGAGCGCCTCGCTGATCGTTTTGAACCCGTCGACATCCAGCAGCAGCAGCGCCATCGGCCGGCGACCGCGCACTGCGTGGGCGAGCTCGTCGGACAAGTACTGGCGATTCGGAAGACAGGTCGGCCAATCCAGACGGGCGAGGTAGTTGACCTTGATTTCCGCGCGTTTGCGCTCGATGGCGTAGCGAATCGCGCGCAGGATGATGCGGCCATCGCCCTCCCACTTTACGAGATAGTCCTGGACACCGCGGTTGAGGATATCGACGGCGAAATCCTCATCGTCATGGCCGCTCAGCACCACGATCGGCACGAGCTCGTCGGCTTCCTGGATCTTCTCTACGCACTCGACGCCGCGGCAGTCGGGAAGGTTCAGATCGAGCAGTACGACGTCGAACCGCTCGTTGTCTAGCGCAGCGACAGCCTCGCTGATCAGGCTGGTGCGCGTTATGTCTGCGGTACTGTTCTGTTGAGCTAGAGATAGACGCAGGAATTCCGCGTCGTCGGAATCGTCCTCGACTAGCAATATCTTCCTGGCCATAAACCGCTAACGCCCCCCACCGCGTCCTTGCGGTAGGCGAAAACTAGCAAAAGAAGCGAAAGTCTTTCAGTACGCGGATCACAGTCGATGCCGAGCGATCTGAGATCGACCTCTCGCGGTGGCCCGCGACGCCCTGGCAACGGTACAGTAGACGTACGCCTTGAGGGGTCAGGCGGCCCCGGCGCGGGAGAAATGATGTCCATCGCAACCATGCGCACCTGGAAGATCGGCGACGTCGAGATCACGCGCATCGTCGAGGTCAACAACTGGGAAGACGACATCACGATGCTGCTGCCGGACGCGACGCCACAGACCGTGCTCGCGTATCCCTGGTTGCAGCCGCATTACGCGACGCCGCAAGGCAAGATGATCATCTCGTTCCAGTGCTTCGTCATGCGCACGCGCGAGCTTGAGATCATGCTCGACACCTGCATCGGCTCGGATCGAAAGCGCGAGTTCGACATCTTCACGAACATGAAGAGCGATTTCCTGAGCGACCTCGAGCATGCGGGGTTCCGGCCGGAGAAGATCGATTTCGTGCTGTGCACGCACCTGCACTTCGATCACGTCGGTTGGAACACGCGACTCGTCGACGGCAAGTGGGTGCCGACGTTCCCGAACGCGCGCTATCTATTCGGGCGCAAGGAATACGAGCATTGGAAGATGCTGAAGGACACGCACGGCTACCACGACCTCAATCACATGTACGACGCGGTGCAGCCGGTCGTCGATGCCGGGCTCGTCGACCTGATCGAGCCCAGCCATTCGATCTGCCCGGAGATCGACCTGCGTCCTACGCCGGGCCACACGCCGGGCCACGTGAGCATCGAGATCGCGTCGCGCGGCAAGCGCGCGATCCTCACGGGCGACATGATGCACAACCCGATCCAGCTCGCGCGCCCGGACGACACCGGGCGCTTCGACATGGATCAAGCCATGGCGCGCCGCACGCGCGTCGCGTTCATCGACGATCTCGCCAATTCCGACGTGTTCGTCATCGGCTCGCACTTCAGCGATCCGACGGGCGGGTGGATCGTGCGCGACGAAAACGGGTGCCGCCTCGCGCAGCAACCGGCCAGCAAGAAGAAGTGGTAAGAGGAGGGATCACCAATGGCGGATTCGCAGAACGAAGCCTTAGTCAGGCGATTTTTCGACAAGCTGAACCAGGAGGACCTCGAAGGATTGAGGCCGATTCTGCACCCACAGGCCACCTGGAAGCCCATGAGCAAATCGGACATTCCGGGCGCCGGTGTCCACGCGGGCCACAAGGGAATCATCGACGAGTTTCTGAAGCCGGTGCGCGGCCTCTTCGAAGGCAAGGATCCGCAGAACTCGATTCAGACGCTGTTCGGCAAGGGCGATCAAGTCGTCGCCGAGACGCACGGTACCGGTCGTTTCAAGAACGGCAAGACCTACGACAACCGCTACTGCTGGGTCGTAGACATCAAAGACGGTCAGATCTTCGCGATTCGGGAGTACATGGATACGGCCTATATCCAGAGCCTCCAGCTGCAATGACGGTGGACGTGGAACGCGACGTCGTGGCGATCATCGCGCAGCAAGCGAAGGTCGACCCCGCGGGACTCGATCGGACGACTGATTTGTCGACACTCGATCTCGTCTCCCTGGACATGCTCGAGATCGTGTTCGACGTCGAAGAGAAGTTCGACATCTCGATCGCCTATAACGCGAACCAGGCGTTGTCGCCGGAACACAAGAACTTCAAGACGGTGGGCGACGTGATGGATTTCGTCGCCACCCACTTGAGCAGCAAGACACCCGTCACACCAGCACCGACTTGACGACACGTGTTGCGATTACTGGCCTCGGTGCGATCTGCGCACTCGGTCAGAATTGCGGCGCGATGCTGGCGCCGCTGCGCGGCGGTCGGAGCGCGATCGGTCCGTTGACGATTGTCCCCACCGACAAGCTCGCCGTCACCATCGGCGCGCAGGTGTCGGGGTTCAATCCGGAGGCGCATTTCGAGTCGAGGAAGCTCGCGGTGTTGGATCGCTACGCCCAGCTCGCTCTCGTCGCGGCGCGGGAAGCAGTGGCGGCCACCGGTCTCGACTTCCGCGGTGAGCTGGGCATCCACACCGCCACAATCGTCGGCTCGGGTGTGGGTGGGATGGGCACGCTGGACGACAGTTTCCGGCGCCTTTATGCCGAGGGTGCGAAGCGCTCCCATCCTCTGACCATTCCGCGGCTGATGATGAGCGCAGCACCGAGCCACATCGCGATGGAGCACGGCATTCGCGGACCGGTCTTCGCGGTGGCAAGCGCGTGCGCATCCGCCAATCACGCGATGGGCCTCGCCTTTCAGATGGTGCGCGCCGGAACGGTGGAGGTGGCGGTGGCGGGAGGCGCGGAATCGGCTTTTACACCCGGTGCGCTCATGGCATGGGACGCGATGCGCATCATGGCGCCGGACACCTGCCGGCCGTTTTCGCTGGAGCGCAAAGGCTTGGTGCTGGGCGAAGGCGCCGCAATGGTCGTGCTGGAGGACATGGCCCGTGCCAGAGCGCGGGGCGCTGCGATTCTCGGAGAGATCGTCGGCTTCGGCATGAGCTCGGATGCAAGCGACATCGTGCTGCCGTCGCTGGAAGGGGCGGCCAGCGCGATGCGCGCCTGTCTTGCGGATGCCGGCTTGGCGCCGGAAGAAGTCGACTACATCAACGCGCACGGCACGGGCACGACCGTCAACGACATCACCGAGACCCAAGCCATTCGCGCGGTGTTCGGCCGCCATGCCGAGCGGCTCGCGGTGTCGTCGACCAAGTCGCTGCACGGTCACGGGCTGGGTGCGGCCGGGGCGATCGAGATGGCCGCGACGCTGATCGCGATGCGCCACGGTTTCATTCCGCCGACGGTGAACTTCACGGCTCCGGATCCGCAGTGCGATCTCGACTACGTTCCGAACCAGGCGCGCGAGGCGCGGATCGAAGTGGCGCTGTCGAACTCCTTCGCCTTTGGCGGGTTGAATGCCGTGCTCGCCATTCGCCGCGAGAAATAGGTAGGGCATGAAGCATCCCATTCTCGTATGGCTCGGCTTCGGTGCCATGTGCTTGGGAATGTTCGTGGCCGTCCTCGATATTCAGGTAGTGGCGAGTTCCCTGACCAATATCGGCGCGTCACTGGACATCCCGGACGACAGTTTGGGCTGGATCCAGACCGGCTATCTGACCGCCGAGGTCATAGCGATACCGTTGACGGGGCTTTTGACGCGCGCCTTCACGTTGCGCTGGATGTTCGTGGTGGCGACCATCGGCTTCACGCTGGCCAGCGTGGGCTGTGCGCTTTCCGATAGCAGCGCAACGCTGATCGGCATCCGGGTGGTCCAGGGCTTTTTCGGCGGCATGCTGATCCCGCCGGTCTTCACCAGCGCCTTCATCTTGATTCCCGAAAAGCAGCAGCTCATCGCCACCACGGTCGCCGGCGCCGTTGCCATGATCGCGCCGGTGGTCGGTCCGCTGGTCGGCGGCTATCTGACGGAAGCCTATAGCTGGCGAGCGATCTTCATCGTCAACGTCGTACCGGGATGCGTCGTCGCAGTGCTCGTCGCTGCATGCGTGCGTGTCGGCGCCGCGGACTTCTCGGCTGTGAAGAAGATCGACTTCGCGACCATGATGCTCGTGTCCATCTTCCTCGCGGCACTGGAGGTGGTGCTGAACGAAGGCCCGCGTCGTGACTGGCAGGGTTTTTACGTGTTCTCGTTGGAAGCGGTCTGCGTCGTCGCGGGCGTATTCGCGGTTTGGCGCGCGCTGCGCCACGCGAGCCCCTTCATCGACCTCAGACGTTTTCGCAAGCGTTCCTTTGCCATCGGTTGCGGGTTCAGCTTCGTGCTGGGGTATGGCCTGTACGGCTCCATCTATCTCCTGGCGCTGTTCCTCGGTCTGGTGCGTGGCCATTCGCCGCTCATGATCGGCGAGATCATGATCGTGACCGGCGTCTCGAGGTTGCTGATGTCGCCGATCGCCGCATACGTTGAGGTGCGCATGAACGCGCGATTACTGACCGCCATCGGTTTCGCGGTGTTTGGTATCGGCGCCTTCGTCAATGGCTTTGCCACGTTTGCCACGGACTACGACGGGCTGTTCTGGCCGCAGATCCTGCGGGGCGTCGCCATGATGCTTTGCCTGTTGCCGGCCACGCGACTCGCGCTCGAGGGGTGGCCCGACTCCGAAATCGCAGATGCGAGTGGCCTCTTCAATTTGATGCGCAATCTTGGCGGCGCGATCGGCATCGCACTGATCGACACGATAGTCACGCAACGCACGCAGGGCCATGCCGCTGTCCTAGTCGAGCAACTACGGGCTGGCAGCGGAGAAGCCGCGCGCCTGATCGGCGTGCCGGCGCTAGCGCCGGGCCAGGCGTCAGTGTGGTCGGATGAGACGACGCGGGCGCTGATCGAGCCCCTGGTCCGGCGCGCGGCGCTCACGCTGTCAATGAATGAAGCTTGGTTCCTGATGGCGGGTTTGTTC
>Ga0326726_10004216_pt1 | contig 13128 bp, 11 predicted proteins | sample MHFenrmetagenome_2_FD_207603 | JGI IMG/M metagenome (GOLD analysis project Ga0326726, IMG submission 207603) | Lab enriched peat soil microbial communities from Michigan Hollow, Ithaca, NY, United States - MHF15MN | ecosystem: Environmental > Terrestrial > Soil > Wetlands > Peat | place: USA... | reverse complement strand
CCTGGCGGTGGCGCTGTAGGCGGCCACAAACCGCACCGCGGAGTAGGGCAGACCGAGTGCATTAAAGATTCCCAGCAAGCCCACGATCGTCATACCCAGCGCGTAAATGCCCAGGGCCTCTGCTCCCAGCACCCGGGCCAGGTAGATCTTGAAGAGGTATCCGGCTGCTGCGGTAAAAATCGTGCCTGCAAAGAACACCGCCGAATGGCGCGAGATGTGCCCCATCTGCTGGCGAAAGCTCGGAGCATCAGCGGCCCTGGGCTGAAGCTCCAGGACGGCTTCGGCAGGCTGCACTTTATTGGCGGGCAAGGCTCCTGACATATATTCGATTTACGCCTGGACTTTTATCGGCTCCGAAAACGAAGTGGTGCGCAGGAGCAGGTCCCGCAGTTTCGCGGGGTCCATGGTCTCCCACAGGTTGGGCCGCAGTTCAACGGTTTTGCCCTTCATCTCCAGCAGGTGAGGAATCTTGCTCAACTCGCCGGCCGATTCCAGGACGTGACCAATACCAAATCTCGCGAACTGCTCGAGGTATCCCGAGGTTGTATCCCGCAACCACGAACACAAGAACACCGGTATCCCCTGGGCGGCACACTGCAGCGCCACCGTGGATTGCACGGTCAGGGCGAAGCAGGTATTTCTCCACAGTTGAGGCGAAGGGGCTCCCGCGATCACTCCGATTCGCGGTTCGTGCTCAGGCAGATATTTTCTCAAGACTCGCCGATGTCCCTTCACGCTTTCGAAGGGATGAATCTTGAAGACAAGTTTGAGCTCACAGGTTTGGGACAATGACCATAGTTTCGGCAAAAGATCGCCGTACACCTCTTCGGTGCGCCATCCCGCCGCCTGGTAGGGTTCGGTAAAAAACACCAGCCAGGGTTGGCTCGCTGGGGCCGCCGGTTTCGTCGTGTCCGGGCGGGATGGCAGTCCCTGACCGCCCAGCACGACTTTTACCGCAGGCACGCCGCACGATCGCAGCAGGTAGTCGCGCTCGATTTCGCCTTTGGCCAGATAGATGTCCGCATGTGGCAGCTTTACCGCCATCTTCGAATCCATTGCCCCATGATGGCAGGCCAGGGTCGGAATTCCACGGTTCTTCGCGAGAATCAACGGAAGCCGAGTGTAGGGATTGCTGTCATCGGCGCACAGACATCCGACCACGGTTTCGGATTCAAAGACCTGGCGCCAGGCGTCGCGTACAGCGATTCCCCATCGCATCAAACCCGGAATCCGGCTTAGAACTCCATTCGCATTCGCAGAGGAGTATTCTTCCGCCCCTGCAATGAGCCGGTCCTTCAGCAACTCCCATGCTTTAGCCAGAACTGCGGCCTCTCCGGTATCGGTAGTAACGAAGTAAGGATCCAGGGAGGTGGTCGAAACATTCGATGGCACAGTTTTCAAACGGGAGTTGTTCCTGGCATAGACGAGAAGAAAGTTCTCACTTGGGAGCAGCGCTGCGTAAGAAATCGCGGTGCGCGAAACATTGACGTATGCGGATGGCAACAGCACCACCGGATGCCGGGGAGGGCGGCGGTTGTGAACAAGTCGTCGTCGCCACTGGTGTTCACGATCGAATTTGTCCTGAAAAATCTGGGTGATCTGCGCCGTGTCCAACTGGGCAAAGACATTGCGATAGTGTTGCGCCCATCGTCTGATGGGATGGAATCCAGCTTCGACCCTGATGTATTTCGCTCCCGTCAAGGCCTGCAGCGCGGTGGCCGCGGCGCTCGATCGGCTGGCATACAGCTCGCACCCGCTCTTCAGTTCCCGCGCCAGGCGACCGATCAGAATCAGCTGGCGAAGGTCAGGCTCGATCAGCAGGGATAGCACGTCCCACCAGTCGATCCCGGACGCATCCACCCACTGGCCCATTCCGAGTTGGAGCAACTCCCGAACGCGCTGCAGGTCCTCCCGGTCTCTGGCAAAGTCGTATAAGGTGACGACGCGGGCCTGTGCCTGTTTGCTCCACCTCTCGTAGGTTACGGCCGGCGCGCGGCCGAGATCTACGACCAGGTCCCATCCCTTACCCAGGCGCGCTCCAGGAAGTGGGTCTTCGGGATGGAGCAAAAGCACTCTCATAGTTTTACGTTTTCCGCTGAGGCGCGACCGACCAGCCGTCGCACCCAATGTTCCAGCCGGGGCGAAGACTTGACCGCGGCCGCCGCGTGATAGCGCACAGTTTCGCGCAGACGCGCCGCACGTGAATCCGTAATTGTAGCGTGCAAGGTTTGGCGGTAGACGCTGGCAAAGCGGTCCTTGTAGCTCTCCTCACCCAGTCCCAGGTCCAGAAGGTGTATTTCCGGATTGTCGCAAGCCTGCTCCACCATCTTGGTGAGCAGACAGAACCCGGGAGAAAACTGCCGCCACCTGGCATCAAATGTTGGCTGGTAGTAGAACCAGCTTCCAGCAAACTGGAATCCGTAATTCCAGGCTACAGGCTCGTCGCCCGCCAGCAAACGCGTCAGTACCAGCCAACCCGCTCCGGAAAGCAGTTCGGCCAGCGCAGAAAGAAAGTCCTGCCGCTCGGCGCTGGCCAGATTGCTCGCCCGGCCGCCTGCGCGAAAACGAGCCACATGAGCCTCCACGAAGCGAGGCAGATTGGCCCGGACAACATTCCACTGCGTGAGATGATCCACGGTGACCAGGCCCGTTCTCTCCAGACCCTTCAGGCAGGAACGAAAGGCCTTTCGTTTGACCACCGACTCTTTCACCTTTTGCCGCTCCGCCGGCGCGCCCAGCGTGATCTGGGCGCAGCGGTAAGCTGGACGGGAAAACGCCAGGTATCCGTGTTTTTCCGCCGCGCCTTTCAGTGTCCGAGATGTTGCCGAATCGGCCGGCAGGTTTGCCAGCCGCAAGGTCGGCAGGTGGAGTCTGGCCAACTCTCCGAACACGCCTTCCACGAACTCCGCCCGATGCTGAGGATGGCAAATGAAATCACAATAATCGGCGGTGCTTCCGGCAAGAAAGGAAAGTTGCTTTCCTGCAGCGTCGGTGGCCAGGGCCACGACTCCTGCCAGGGCGTCGCCCTCGTAGGCCAACAGCAGCAGAGGTTTCAGCGACGAGTGATAGGCGCGATGCACGGCGATCGCCCACTCGCAGGTGTAAAAGACTTCCGGACGCTCCATCTGGCACACCAGGCCATTCCACTGATCGCGGAGTCGCTGGTCTTGCGGAATCCCGTGCTCGACACTCAAGCGCAAAGTTCACCCGCCGCGCCCTCTGCTTTTGAGAAGACGTAGTAGTACCAGTCCGTAACCAATTCGCGGCTGTGCCTGGGATAATCATCTCCCTGCACGGCCGCCTGCCGAAAATCAAACCGGGCCAACTCCTCTCGCACCCTGGCCGGAGTCCAGCAGTGCGCCATCCAACCACCGTGGGCAGAGTCGAACAGGTAGCCCTCGCCCCGCCAAAAGGCTGGCTTCGGAACTCGGGACAGGACCCGCCCGGAAGACTCGATCGCGGCGCACAAAAACGAATGCGAGGACTTCACCAAGGTGAGTACCGACAGCGTTGCCGGAAAGAAAACGCTCCGCTCTGAAACCAGTTTCCTGGCGAAAGCACGCAGCCGCTCCCGGTCCCACGCCGGCCGGACAAAAATAGACCGCGGATTGTGCGATGAAAACACCAACACTCCCCCCGCCCGCAGCACGCGCCCGCATTCCCGCAGGCATCGCCAGCGCCGTTCCTCGGGGGAAACGCAGTCCAGCCCGTTGAAGGCGATAACGATGGCATCAAAAGAGGCGTCGGGAAATCCAGACAGGTCGGAGGCATCGGACACCAGGAACTCAAGCTCAGGGAACTTGCGCCGGCAGGATTGGATCATCTCTTCCGAATAATCCACTCCAACATAGCGCGACGCTTTCCGGGAGAGATACGGCGTGGTGCGCCCGCCGCCGACTCCGACATCGAGAATCGCCATACCCGCCTTCAAGTAGGTGTCAAAGAGAAGACGCTCGCACGCGGTTAGATAGTCCAGCGATGTATAGTGCGAGACCACCTCCGGGTCGCGGTAGGCCTGGAGATTGGCCGCTTTCGTTTCCCCCCTCGCGGACTCGGCTCGCAATGGCATGATTGGTCCTGCTGCGCCTCAGGCGGGGCGCTGAAAACGCTGTCGCAATGACCGGTAAAAGCCGGAAACGTGAGCCTCGAATTCACCCAGCTTCATTTCGCCCGTGACGTGCACCCGGGGCAGCGCAAACCGCGGCATTGGGGCGCCGAAGCCACCTCCCACATTGAGGAAAGCGCAGCTGAAGCCGGCACGCTCTGCCATTTCCCGCTCCCGCTCGGTGGCCGAAGCCGAGTCTCCGAAAGGATAGGCCAAGGCCCACACCCGCCTGCCAATCACCTGTTCCAGGCGGGCGCGGCTCTCGGCAATCTCCGTCCACGCGGCCTCGGGAGGCAGTTGCGACAGCAGCGGATGGGTCAAAGTATGAGCACCCACTTCCATTCCCGCAGCCATCAGCGACCGCACTTCCGCAACATTCAGCATCAGGAACCGGCAGCGCAAAGGACCAGTCAGAACCTGAGTGCTCCAATCGTCATTCAGGCAAAGCTGTGCCTGCACTTCGTCCAGCAGGGTCCGCCGCTCCGCTGCATCGAATTGCGACAGATGCCTGACCAGGCTCCACCACACTCGTCGTTTCTCCGGCAGAGTCCTCGATCGCGCCTGAAAGCCGTCGTGCAGATCCAAGGCTATGTCTTCTCTGACCGCGAGCAACATCAAATAGAGTTGCTCGTACCACAGCATGGCCGGCAACGCACCCAGGGAAGCGCCCGTAACAAAAAACAGACACGAGAGCTCGTGCTCCTGGAGAATGGGCACCATTTCGGTCAAGGTATTTCGCAAGTCATCATCGCAGGTCAGCAGCACGGCCCGCGGAGGCAAATCCTGTTTCGCCTCACACCAGTCAAGAAACTGCTGGGGAGAGATCACGTTGTACTGATTCTTCAGGAGCCGGAGTTGCCGGCGAAATGAATCTGCGCTCACCAGGCTGCCGTCGAGATCGGGATCGATCATCTTGTAGTCTTTGGGCAGGATTCCGTGATAGGTCAGAATCGCCGGCCCCGCGCCGTTGCGGCGGCGAAGATAGCCCAGTTTCGCCAGGCCTGGGAACACCGCGTTCTTCAGGAGCGGACTGACTACTCTCATGGATTCTCGATTAAGTCCCAATCCAGCGGTGTGCCGCGAACAATATCTCGCGAGGCGCGTTTGCCCAGCACCTGCGAAAGATGGCGGGTATGCAATCCATGAGCGGGCCGAATGGAGCGGACATTCCAGGCTGTGAATTCTTCCCCGCGCCGTAAGTCCTGCACTACAAAAAGCGACCTGCGAAAAGCCAGGCTGCTCGCTTCCTGCCCCCTGGCTCCGAAGTGCACCACGCCCAGGGCCCGCTCCGTGATACGTATTGCCTCTACCATCGCCTTGAATTCTTGCGGCTCCAGGGAAAATTGACTGTCCGTGCCCTTCAGCGTTCGCGAAAGAGTGATGTGCTTCTCGATGATACAGGCACCCAGCGTCACCGCCGCGACCGCCACCGCGTTACCCATCGTATGGTCAGACAGCCCCGCGGGAACTCCGAAGCGCTTGGCCAGCTCGGGAATAGTGCGCAGATTCATGTCGTCAGGCGTGGCCGGATAAGCACTGGTGCACTTCAACAACGCAATCTGGGTTGCACCCGCTTGCCGCGCCGCCTGCACCGCCTCCTGAATTTCTTCGACCGTCGCCATACCGGTGGACATGATCAGCGGCTTGCCGGTTCGTGCCATCTTCTGAATGAGCGCGATGTCCACCAGTTCACAAGAGGCCAGCTTGTGCGCCGGAACATCCATCTTTTCCAGAAAGTCCACCGCGCTCTCGTCGAAGGGACTCGAAAACAGATCCATGCCCAGTTCGTTAGCCACCTGCTTAAGCTTGGGCTGCCACTCCCAGGGCGTATAGGCCTCGCGGTACAGTTCATAGAGCGTTCGCCCATCCCAGAGGGTGCCCCCGGTGATGCGGAACGGCTCGCGGTCGCACGCGATGGTGATGGTGTCGGCCGTGTAAGTCTGCAGCTTGACCGCGTCCGCACCCGAGTCTTTGGCGGCCTGAATGATCTTCACCGCTTGCTCGAAATCCTGATTGTGATTGGCGGAGAGTTCAGCAACCACGTAGACAGGTTGGCCAGTCCCGATTGTCCTCGTTCCAATTTGAAGAGTCGGGGTCACTGCGCACCCATGTTCTCGCCGATGTGATGAGCAACTTCGGCCGGTAAAAAGGGTGGCCGCCTGCCCCCGCGCAAAATTTCTCGCGATCGCGGACCCTCGTTAAAAATCAAATCCAGAACCGAGGCGAAAGGTTGAAAAGGAGGGAAAAGTTGTTTGTATTGCGGATGTTCGTAATGCTGGAATACCACCTCGATCCCTCTTGCCAGCAGGGTATCCTTTTCTTTCAGCAGATAAACAGACGAGCCGAGCGGCGACACATATAACTTCGCTTGCTGGGACTCGCATAAGTTCGCTAAGAGTTCGGTTCGTTTGCCCGGCTGCCGCAGGCTGGAAGAGACCACTAGCCTGGTTTCAATTCCCAGCGCATTCATGAACCACTCAATCAAACGGATGTTCAAGTCTGCCAGCAGTGTTCCCTCCGGGGAGGTCAGTCGGGAACTTAAGTCGTCGAAATAGTACTCAAAGAACTGCGACCGTCGGTAGTTAAGCTCGATAGCTCGACAATGATTTCGACAGAACTCGGAGCTCCGAATTTCAACATCCTTGATCGCCTGGCCAAGGCGCCCCCGGAAGATCACTGGTACAGTTAGCCATTGCAGTCCCACCGGCGTCTTAATACGATTGCGCTGTTGCCAGGATTGCTTTTCAAATTGAACATCGTCGAGCAGGATAAAAGTGTCCACCTGATCGATCAGATCGAAGTAACCCAACCAGGGCAAGTACGTTGGCTGGCAAATGGCCACTTTCATCGGTTCGCTCTTTGATTGGTTGCTAGAACCAGGCGTTCGGACGCCTTCTGAAATCCCAGGGATCTCCACAGTTCGGCGGCCGCCTGGTTCCCGTCCACCACCTCCAGTTGGATCTTGGATGGAAATGCCTTCCACAACTCCTGGATCACCGATTCCGCACAGGCTCGGGCGATACCCTTCCGTCGTTGGTCTGGAACGATGTAGAGCTCGTAAATTGCCCCCGTCTTGCGCGGCAGGAATCGGTGCTCTTCAACCCCGTACAGGACAAAGCCCACTCGGCGTCCGTCGGCTAAAACCCAGCGGAGTGAATAGCTCCGATTGCCAAGAATGTTCTCGAAGTAGGAAGCCTTCCAGTCCTGGGCCGGGGTGAACCGGGGATTCAGTTCCCGGAAATGATCCTCAGCCATCGCCATAAAGCTCTCGCGGTCACCGGTCGCTACCGCTACCAAGTCCGGAATCGCGCTCACGCCGAATCTCCTCTCAGCAACTCCTGGACCACGCGGCGCGGCCCTTCCCCATCCACCATCTTTCGACCAATCTCAGCCATGTCTTGCCTGCGCCGGCACGAAATAGCCAGCTCGCGGATCGCGGTGATCAGCCCGGATTCTTCAAATTTATCGACGGAACCCAGGTTGTGAACTGCCCCGAGGGCATGAAGTTTACCGACAATTTGTCCCTGCACTTCATCCCGACTATAGCTTAAGCTCGCGCAGCCCATATAGAGAAGCTCCCAGAGCGTTCCGCCCGCACAAATGACTGCCAGGTCGGAGTTCGCCATCAATTCCGGCACGTTGGGAGGGTCGCAAACGAGATCGACCTGTAACAAAGTCGAGTTCACGACGGATCGCAACTCCGGCATGCGCGGATTGCTACCGCCTACTAGTACAGTTGTCGCAAGACCCGGAGGCGTTGCCTTGGAGAGTGCCTCGATCACCCGGAAGGTCAACCCATCCGGATCGCTTCCCCCGATTGTGATGAGAAGCCGTTGAGCGATCGGGGGAGTCGCGCGCTTCCAGTTCCGCCACGCCCGGAACTCTCTTCGCAGCATCACGTAGCGGGTCCCGAGCATCAACCGCGTGTAGACTTCGCGATTACTGTATTCCTCTTCGCTGCTGTCCAATCCCTGATCTAGTACGAGATCCGCGCAGTAACCCCGACACTGTCCACCGTCATCCACGACCAGGACCTTTAGGCCCGCGGCCTTCAGAGCGCGTTGATAGTCAACGCCAAACTGATAGCCGTCGACCACGGCCCAACTTGCACGATGAGCGACGCCGAGTTCCACCAGTTGGGCCGCGTCCAGTTCGCTCGCGGGAGCCGCTCCTATGGCAAAGACGTCACATTTCTCGGCGCGGAGACGTTGTTTCACCGCCGCCGGTGCTTCCGCCATGGCGAAAATGCACTCTCCGCCTTCGTCCTGCCAGGTTTGGGCAAGCGCGAGACCGCGCATGACGTGGCCTGTACCCATGGCGACGCTGGCGTCGGCGCGAATGATGAGAGTACCGGGCGGCATCAATGCTCGCGCAGTGATTTCTGGAGGACCTGCGAATTCAGCTCCGCGAGCTCAGGCTCACGCTCCATCAGAGCAATCACATCCTGCCAGGAGAGATCGTGGCGGCTATCGAAGCGGGAGTAGATCGCGCGCAGCAATTCAAGGTCCTCGCGCGTATCCAGAGTCCAGCGATAGCGGCTGTAGTCCACGGCGCCGCTTACTGAGGCCATGCGAAAGGTTTTTGGATGCTCATAAAAATATGGGGTTACGTGTTCTCTCTCGTAGAGCTCATGAGCCTCGCGCCAGGCACGCTCGAGAGCGGCGGACGTGAACACTTCGGTATCAAGTCCACGAGGATAGGTGCGGGGGATAACGTTGCTCGCGTAGTCCGCTTTCTGGTTTTTGAGAATGATGACCGTCTCATCCACCAAATTCGGGTCGATCAAGGGACAATCTGAGGTGATACGCACGATTGCGTTCGCGGGACAAGCACGCGCGCACTGGTAGTAACGGTCCAGCACGTCGTCCTCTGAGCCGCGAAAACACGACACGTGCAAGCGCTCACACTCTCGGACGATCGCATCGTCGGCGGGGGCGACGGTCGTGGCCACCACAATTTGAGTAATCTCCTGAGAACGCCCCAGGCGACCCACCACGCGGGCCAAGACCGATGCCCCGCCCAGGTCCATCAACACTTTGCCCGGCAGCCTGCTGCTACCCATGCGCGCCTGAATGATGGCGAGTGTATTCATGCTGGCGTTACATCCAGGTTTGCCTGATCTGCCTTCATCACCCGTGCATGCTGAATTGCAAACTCAAACCGCATCGCGGAAGTGGGACACGACCTTTTCAACCGCGCGAATTACGTCTTCCACATCCTGATCGCTCATGCCGTGGAACATAGGCAAACTGATGAGCCGTTCGTAGGCATCTTCCGCCACCGGAAATTCGCCGCCCCGGTTGCCGAAGCGCTCGCGGTAGTAGGGGTGGTGATGTACCGGGATGTAATGCACATTGACACCAATATTCTCCGCCCGCAATGCCGTGAAAACCTGTCCCCGGTCGGCCTTCAGTTGCACTCGATCCAGTCGAATAGGATAGAAGTGCCAAGCTGGGTTGGCATCATGGCGAACCGCAGGCGCGACAACTTCAGGAATTTCACGAAACGCGGCCGTATAACGCGCGGCGATTTGTCGGCGCCGCCAAAGATTCGCCTCCAGCTTCTTCAACTGCTGAATGCCCAGGGCACAGGCAATGTCGGTCAGCCGGTAATTGAAACCAAGCAGCACCATTTCGTAATGCCACTGCCCTGCGGACTGGCGTTGGCGCGCTTCGCTGCTGATGCCGTGGTTGCGAAAGCGGCGGAGCGTTTCGGCGAATTTCGGGTTGTCGGTGGTGACCATGCCGCCTTCGCCGGTGGTGATGTGCTTCACCGGATGAAAGCTGAAGACGGTCATGTGCGCCACGCTGCCCACCTGACGACCCTTGTACTCGGCGCCCAAGGCGTGGCTAGCATCCTCGATCACCACCAGCCCATGACGTTCGGCGAGATCGAGAATGGGTGTCAGGTCTGCGGGATGCCCGGCGTAGTCCACGGGCAGAATGGCACGGGTCCGGGGCGTAATGTGGGCTGCCGCCTGTTCAGGATCGAGATTCAGCGTGTCCGGCGAGACGTCGGCAAAGACCGGAACGGCTTGCTGATAGAGCACGCAGTTGGCTGTCGCCACGAAGGTTAAGGGCGAAGTGATGGCCTCGCCGCCAGCTTTCAATCTGGCGGTGAAAGCCGCCGCATGCAGTGCGGCCGTCCCGGAACTGAAACTCACAGCATGCCGGGCTCCCGTCCGCGCCGCAAAGGCTTCTTCAAACTCAGCTATCCTCGGGCCCGTGGTCAGCCAGTCAGATCGCAGCGTAGCCACCACAGCCTGAATATCGGCCTCGTCAATCGACTGGTGACCGTACGGCAGCAGAGTCTTTCTGACCGGCAGCCCACCGCGGATGGCCAGCAGGTCACGGCTTGCGGGAGTTACAGTCATGTCTGTTCACCCACGGCTTTTCAGGCCCGCGCCCGCTTCGCCGGCACCACCCGCAGCTTCTCCGCCGCCGGAGCGTCCCCGTCGATCAACGCCCGCAACTCTTCTGCGGTTAGCCAGCGCGCGTTGGAATCGCTGCTGTAGCGAAATCCATCGGGCAGCGGCTGGGCATCCTTCCAGTTCTGGCCGCTCCACCAGGGGTGTGCCGGTTGGATGACGTACATATCGTCCAGTTCGACCGTGTTGCGGGCTTCGTCCTCCGAGACCAGTACCTCGTGCAACTTCTCCCCGGGGCGAATGCCGATGCATTCCACCTCGCATCCCGGAGCAATGGTCTCAGCCATCTCCGTCAGGCGCATGCTGGGGATTTTGGGAACGAAGATTTCGCCGCCGTGCATCTGCTCGATCGAGCTCACGACGAAGTTCACACCTTGCTCCAACGTGATCCAGAAACGGGTCATGCGGGCGTCGGTGACCGTAACCTTGCCCCGCTTGCGTTGCTCCATGAACACAGGAATCACGCTGCCCCGGCTGCCCACCACGTTGCCGTAGCGAGCGCAACTGAAGCGCGTGTCCTGGGCGCCGGCGTAAGCGTTAGCCTGGACAAACATTTTTTCGGCGCAAAGTTTGGTGGCGCCGTAAAGGTTGATCGGATTTACCGCTTTGTCCGTGCTCAACGCTAGGACTCGATGTACGCCCTGGTCGATGGCGGCATCGATCACGTTGCGGCCGCCCATGATGTTGGTCTGGACCGCCTCAAACGGGTTGTATTCGCACGCCGGCACCTGCTTGAGCGCGGCCGCGTGTACCACGATGGTTACTCCGGACAGAGCGCGCTGCAGGCGTTGCGGGTCGCGCACGTCCCCGATGAAGTAGCGCAGGCTGGGATGATCGAAACCCGCCGTCCGCATGTCGTGCTGCTTGAGCTCGTCACGACTGAAGATGATGAGCTTTTGCGGATGGTAGTCACGCAGCATCACCTCCGCGAACCTCTTTCCGAACGACCCCGTCCCCCCGGTGACCAGGACCACCTGTTCCTGCCAGTTCATCCCTTACCGCCTCTTTTTGGAATGCCTCAGGATTATAGCGGAGATTGGGGAGCAAGCCGTGATCGCTTTGGACATGGCATGGTGATGCAGTTTTAGATTCAGATTCCTCCTTAAACTCTTTGCGACCTTTGCGGCTTTACTTTGCGACCTTGGCGTAAGAGGTCTATGGGTGGACGATCCCAGGCACGGCCAGGCGTGCAGAGACCAAGCTGAACCGCCTTCTGGCGGCGGGACCAAATCAGAACTCACCGCAAATTTAAGATCGAGAGCTCTTCCCTGCCAGTGCTAGAATGTGCCTACCTAGCAGCCAAAATTTTCCTGGGAGAGTAGATGGACTCCGGTCCCTTGATTCCGGTCAACGGCCAGGTTCTGCGTGAAGTTCAGGTTGATCATCCCATCGAACTAGGTCGCCAGCTGGGACCCTCTCCTTACCTCACGTTACCCGGCCAGGATTCCGCCCTGCGCGAATACCTTCGTGTCCTGATCAAGCGAAAGTGGCTGGTTCTCAGCTGTCTGGCGATTATCTTCGGGGGGGTGGCACTGGCCACCATGCGTAGCACGCGCATCTACGACGCCGCCGGCACGATCGCGATCAACAAAACCGACCCTGCAATCCTCAATCTTAAAGACTCTGCCAATGGCGGCGCCTCGGAATACTACGATCCCACCGATCTGGATACAGAAGTCAGAATTCTTAAAAGCGACCTGCTGGCCTTGCAAGTCATCAGGCAGTTGAACCTCGACAAGCAGCTGGAATTCGGCGGCACTCAAGAGTCCCCTTCAAACTCACTCGGCCTCACCACCGACGCGCTGCAGCCTGACTCGGAAAAGACCACCGCCCTGCTCGCCGGATTCAAGGGAGGTCTTCGGGTCTCCCTGATCCCCAACACCAGGATTATCGAGATCCACTACCGCACTCCGGACAAGACTCTGGCTGCCAACGTGGTAAACACGCTGATCACCACCTATATCGAGCAGAACTTCAAGACCCGCTTTGAATCCACCATGCAGGCTTCCGACTGGTTGTCCAAACAACTGGTGGACCTGGAGATGAAGGTCCAGACTTCGCAGGAGAAGCTGGTTCAATACCAGAAGCAACACGAGATCCTGGGGATTGACGAGAAGCAGAACATCACCACTTCCAAACTGGACGAGCTCAACAAGGAATTGACCGCCGCGGAGTCGGACCGGATGCAAAAGGAATCGGTCTATCGCCTGGTCCAGTCAAGCGACCCGGACACGGCCGCAGCGGCCGCGGTGAGCGCCGCCGGCGGTGGTGGGGCGTCCGGGCTGATGGAGAGAATGCGCGAGCAGCAGGCTGACATCAAGATCCAGGTGGCCCAGCTCAGTACGCAGTTCGGTAATTCCTATCCCAAAGTTGTGCAGCTCAACACTCAGTTAAAAGAAGTGGATACCCAGCTTCAGACCGAGATGACCAAGGTGGTATCGCGGGTGCGCAGCGGCTACCTCGCCGCGCTGCAACACGAAAGTATGCTGCGCCGAGCCCTGGACAACCAGAAACAGGAAGCCAACAAGCTGAATGAGAGCGCCATCGAGTATAGCCTCCTGAAACGGGACGTGGAGAGCTATCGCACCCTCTACGA
>Ga0326726_10004215_pt1 | contig 13129 bp, 12 predicted proteins | sample MHFenrmetagenome_2_FD_207603 | JGI IMG/M metagenome (GOLD analysis project Ga0326726, IMG submission 207603) | Lab enriched peat soil microbial communities from Michigan Hollow, Ithaca, NY, United States - MHF15MN | ecosystem: Environmental > Terrestrial > Soil > Wetlands > Peat | place: USA... | reverse complement strand
GCTGGATCAGGGTTGCCCCCATTGTCCAAAATTCCCCACTGCTGCCTCCCGTAGGAGTCTGGGCCGTGTCTCAGTCCCAGTGTGGCTGATCATCCTCTCAGACCAGCTACCGATCGTCGCCTTGGTAGGCCTTTACCCCACCAACTAGCTAATCGGACATCGGCCGCTCCAATCGCGCGAGGCCCTTTCAGGTCCCCCGCTTTCCTGTCGCCAGCTCATGCGGTATTAGCCAATCTTTCGACTGGTTATCCCCCACAACTGGACACGTTCCGATGTGTTACTCACCCGTTCGCCACTCGCCACCAGGGTTGCCCCCGTGCTGCCGTTCGACTTGCATGTGTAAGGCATGCCGCCAGCGTTCAATCTGAGCCAGGATCAAACTCTTCAGTTCAATCCATAAAACTCGCAAAGAAATCTATCTCGGTCCAAGCCCCGCACCCCTTCGGGCACAAGGCCAAACCTCTTACCGTGCGAGCACTTCAATTCTTGCACCCCCAAACCAGGCTCATCGCACATCGGGCTCGCGCCCAAATCCGGACGAAACTTGCTCGGGGCACCCGACAAAGTGCCCACACCTATCGGCTGGTACATTTTTAAAGAGCGATGGTTGCGGGGGCAGGATTTGAACCTACGACCTTCGGGTTATGAGCCCGACGAGCTGCCAGACTGCTCCACCCCGCGCCCGTTTAAGAGGCGGAATTATAGTGGGCCTGGTAACGTCACGTCAAGAAAGTGAAATGGGTTGAGCTCAGTCTGGCGCGGCAACCCATTGGAGTACGGGCGACCACTGCTCCCGGTCACGCTCGGTCATGTAGTGCGGCAGGTCGAAGATGCTCTGCCCGTTGAAAGCGGCGTTTGGGTAGATCTGGCTGTCCCGCAGGTACGTGAGAATCGGCAAGCCGAACTGTCCGAGGAAAGCCTCCAAGGTGGCAGCCGCCTTGGTCCTAGGATCCACCCGAACGCCGAGCATGCCAACGAACGCCCTATTCTTCCGCACCGCCTTCTCATCACGAAGCGCTTGTAGGAAAGCACTGGTGGCAGCCATGTCGAATACCGACGGTTGGATCGGCACCAGCACCTTTTGGGCGATCCTCAGCGCGTGGGATAGGTTCTTGCCGTGTATTCCCGCCGGCGAGTCGATAACCAACCAACTCCCCTTGCCTAAGTCGGGCTCGCCTTCGTCTTCGCGCCGGTCGAGCCGGTTGACCTGCGCAACATGCGGTGGCCGCATGGCAAGCCACGTTAACGACGACTGCTGGCGGTCGAGGTCCCAGAGGTAGACCTGCTCATTGCGGCTCGCAAGTCCCGCCGCAAGGTTGGTTGCGACAGTGGTCTTCCCTGATCCGCCCTTGGGGTTGACCACAAGTATGGCGTGCACTGGCTATGCCTCGCCGGTCACGCGGTCCAGCGGCTGGACCCTTCGGCTTCGGTCCCTGGGTGACCCACCACGTCGGGCCGTGACGGCTCGAGCAGTTGACTGACCACCTTCGGATCCGCCTCCAGCAGTGTTCCGAGTTCATCCAGAGGGGGCAACTCGTCCAGTGATCGAAGCTTCAAGTCATCCAAGAACACCTTGGTCGTGGAATACAGCGCCGGTCGGCCCGGCACCTCGCGGTGTCCGACCACGTCGATCCATCCGCGCGTTTCCAGGGCCTTGAGCACCCCGCTCGAAACCGAAACACCCCGGATTCCTTCGATGTCCCCGCGGGTCACGGGTTGCCGGTACGCGATGATGGCGAGAGTCTCCAGCACGGCTCGTGAGTATCGCGGCGGCTTCTGCGGGTTCAGGCGGTCAAGAAACTCCTGGTACTCAGCGCGGGATTGAAAGCGCCAGCCGCTGGCTACTTTGACGAGCTCCACACCGCGGCCCTGCCAGTCCGTCTGGAGATCATCGAGGACACCGTGCACCACGTCGGCGCTGACCTGCGGGTCGAAAAGCCTGCACAGGTCGCTGACCGGCAACGGCTCGGAGCTGGTCAGCAGCGCGGTCTCGAGGACCACTTTTACTTGCGACACGTCATCAGGCGACTGGGCCATCGTGGGCTTTGACGTAGATGGGGGAAAGACTTCCCTGCTGAGTGATGTAGATCAGGCTCTCGCGCGCCAACTCTAGAATCGCCAGGAAGGTGACAACAAGGTCGGCGATCCCGCGCAGCGGATTGAACAATTGCGTAAACTCCAGGAACCCGTGGCCCTGCAGTCGGCGCAGGATCGAGCTCATCCGTTCGCGCACCGACAGCTGCTCCCGTGTCACTTTGTGGTGCCGCGCCGCTTTCGCGCGAGCAATGAGTCCCAACCATGCGCTGTGGAGATCGTCCAGGCCGACACCTGGAAGGCGTAGCGCGATGGCGTTCTCCATCCACACACACGCCAACTGGAAGTCGCGCCCAAGCTGAGGCAGTTCGTCCAGCTTGTTCGAGGCCTTCTTCATTTGCTCGTACGCTAGGAGACGGCGCACGAGTTCGGCGCGAGGGTCGGCCTCCTCCTCTTCCAGTCGCGGCCGGGGAAGCAACATGCGGGACTTGATCTCGATCAGCAGCGCGGCCATCAGGAGGTACTCAGCGGCGAGCTCCAGCTGATGAGCCTGCATGATCTCCACATACGCCATGTACTGTGCAGTCAACTGAGCCATCGGGATATCCAGCACATCCAGGTTCTGGCGGCGTATCAAGTACAAAAGCAGATCCAGCGGGCCCTCGAACGCCTCGAGCATGATGCGCAAGGCGTCGGGCGGGATGAAAAGATCGGACGGTATGTCGGTAACCGGCTGACCGTATAGCCGAGCGACTGGTGGCTCTCGCGGTTGCTCCATCTCAGGATGTGGCTGAACAGGGGCGAGGGACCCGGCGTCAGCTACCCCGTCTGCGGCGTAGTGCATTGTTTAGACATCATAAATCACGCCCCGAGCAGGCTCTGCAGCCCCGATCGGTGGTGAACGCAAATGCGCTGGATTATCCGACAAAGGGCAGCCAGGTTCTAGGCCGCTGACCTTTGTCGAAAGAATAACGTCTGGTCTCGCTGAGCGCAGCTCGCACGCCCGGCGCGCTCACAGAAGCGCATCGTTCGCGCCCAGCGCGGTGAGCTCTTCTGGCCGGAAACAGTAGCCCGCTATGCCGCTTTGGCCTCTTCGCCGCTATGCACGCGCGTGAACGTGAAGCGCCCACCGGTGTAGTCGACCGCAATCACGTCCTTGGGGCCAAACCGGCCCTCCAGAATCTCCTTCGCCAGCGGATTCTCGATCGAGGACTGGATGGCGCGCTTGAGCGGCCGAGCGCCGAAGAGCGGATCGAATCCTGCCTTGGCCAATTCGGCGAGCACCGCATCGCTCGCTCGAAGCTTCATGTCCATGCCCGCGAGGCGCTTCTCTAGAAGCCCAAGCTGGATCTTTGCAATGGACCGGATGTGCTTCTCGTCGAGCGCATGGAACACGACCACCTCGTCGATGCGGTTGATGAACTCGGGGCGGAAATAGTTCTTGACCTCCGCCATCACCGCGACCTTGATGGCCTGATAGTCGCTTCCGGCCATCTGCTGGATCATTTGCGACCCCAGGTTCGAGGTCATCACGATCACCGTGTTCTTGAAGTCGACAGTGCGTCCCTGGCCGTCTGTCATGCGCCCGTCGTCGAGCACCTGCAGCAGCACGTTGAACACGTCCGAGTGCGCCTTCTCCACCTCGTCCAGCAGGATCACCGAATACGGCTTGCGCCGCACGGCCTCGGTCAGATAGCCGCCCTCCTCGTAGCCGACATAACCAGGTGGCGCGCCGATGAGTCGCGCCACCGAATGCTTTTCCATGAACTCGGACATGTCGACGCGGATCAAGTGATCCTCGGAATCGAACAGGAACCCGGCCAGGGCCTTGCACAGCTCCGTCTTCCCGACCCCAGTGGGCCCAAGGAACAGGAACGAACCGTACGGCCGATTGGGATCAGCCAGGCCGGCCCGCGAACGTCGGATGGAATCGGAGACGAGGCGCACGGCTTCGTCCTGCCCCACCACGCGCTGGTGCAGCGCTTCTTCCATGTGCAGCAGCTTCTCGCGCTCGCCCTGCAACATCTTGGAAACCGGGATGCCAGTGGCGCGCGACACGACCTCGGCAATTTCTTCGGCCCCAACCTGCGTCCGGACCAGCTTGTGCTTCTGCTGTGAACTCTCTGCAGTCTCGGCCTTCTTGAGCTGGGACTCCAGCTGCGGGATGCGGCCGTACTGCAACTCGGCCACCCGCTGCCAGTCGCCCTTGCGCTTGGCTGCCTCCATCTCGACCTTGATCTTGTCGAGCTCTTCCTTGATGTGCTGAGCACCCTGGACCTGGGCCTTTTCGGCCTTCCAGATCTCTTCCAGGTCGGCGAACTCGCGCTCCAGCTTTGTGATCTCCTCTTCCAGCAGCGCCAAACGCCTGCGCGACGCCTCGTCCTTCTCCTTCTTCACCGCCTCCCGCTCGATCTTCAGCTGGATCAGGCGGCGCTCGAGCTTGTCCAACTCCTCGGGCTTGGAGTCGATCTCCATCTTGATGCGAGCGGCCGCCTCGTCGATCAAGTCAATCGCCTTGTCCGGCAGGAACCGGTCGGTGATGTAGCGGTGGGACAGCTCCGCCGCGGCCACGATTGCTGGGTCGGTAATCTCCACGCCATGATGGACCTCGTACTTCTCCTTGAGGCCGCGCAAGATGGCAATCGTGTCCTCGACGTTGGGTTCGTCCACTAGAACCTTCTGGAAGCGCCGCTCGAGCGCTGCGTCCTTCTCGATGTACTTGCGGTATTCGTCCAGGGTGGTGGCCCCGATGCAGTGCAGCTCTCCGCGGGCCAGCGCCGGCTTGAGCATGTTGCCGGCGTCGATCGCACCCTCCGCCTTGCCCGCCCCCACCATAGTGTGGATTTCGTCGATGAAGACGAGCGTGCGGCCCTCATCCTGGGAGATCTCCTTGAGCACGGACTTGAGCCGCTCTTCGAATTCGCCACGGTATTTGGCGCCGGCCAGCAACAGCGCCATGTCCAATACCAGCAGACGCTTATCCTTGAGCGTATCGGGGATCTCACCGTCGACGATGCGCTGGGCCAGCCCCTCGACAATGGCGGTCTTGCCCACGCCCGGTTCGCCGATCAGCACCGGGTTGTTCTTGGTCCGGCGCTGCAGGATCTGGATAGTACGGCGGATCTCGTTGTCGCGACCGATGACCGGATCGAGCTTGCCCTGGCGCGCGCGTTCGGTTAGGTCCAGGGTGTACTTGCCGAGCGCTTCACGCTGCCCTTCGGCCTCCGGGTTGGAAACCGACTCGCCCCCGCGCACAGCCTCGATGGCGCGCTCCAGATGCTCGCGGTTGGCACCGTGTTGCTTGAACAGGCGCCCGGTCTCGCCCTTGTCCACAGTCAAGGCCAGCAGGAACAGTTCGGACGCAATGAATTGGTCACCTCGCTTCTGGGCTTCCTTGTCGGTGAGATTGAGCAAATTGGACAGCTCGCGGGAGACGTTGACTTCGCCGCCATGGCCTTCCACTTTCGGCAGACGGGCGATGCTGGACCGCAGCGCTTCGCGTAGCGCCGGAACGTTGACCCCGGCTTTAGCCAGGATCGAGGACGTGCCGCCATCTTGCTGGTCGATCAACGCCCCCAGGAGGTGCTGCGGCTCGATATAGGGATTGTCGTTACCGACCGCCAGACTCTGGGCGTCGGCGAAGGCCTGCTGGAACTTGGTCGTGAACTTGTCGAAGCGCATGATGTGTCCTCCCGTGAAACCCTCAGCTTCCGAGCTAAATTGGGGCTCGAAGGGGCATTTCAACGACTTGCCAAGCCCACCGGCTGGCGGCACCGCTTAACCGAGGTTCCCGACCGCCGGGTAGACTATCGAACATCAGACTCCAGCGGAGACCCTCGTGATCCGGTGCGCTGCGTTCGGAACCGTCGTTCTACTCGCCCTCTGCCCGATGATGGCCGCGGCGCAGGATCCCGACACCCTCTTGGAAGGCAGCCGCGAGACGGCGGTACAGCTCATGGAGCAGCTCGGCGCACAGTTGCGAGCAGAGCTGGCCAAGGGCGGCCCCGACGCCGCCGTCGCGGTTTGCAAGATCATCGCCCCAGAGCTCGCCGGGCGCGTTTCACGCGAAAAGGGCTGGCGCGTCTCGCGTGTCAGTCTAAAGACGCGCAACCCTCTGTTGGGTGCGCCGGACGCCTGGGAGCAGCGGGTTCTGGAGGAGTTCGACAGGCGCGCGGCGGCGGGCGAAAAGGCCGAAACTCTGGAGGTGAGCGAAGTGTGGTGCAGGAGCCCGCAGGTCGGTACTATCGTTACATGAAGGCGATACCGGTCCAGCCCCTCTGTCTTACCTGTCACGGGACGGCGGAGACTATCCCCGCGGCTGTGCGAGAAAGGCTGAGGACGGAGTATCCGCACGATCAGGCCACCGGTTATAGCGCGGGCCAGGTGCGCGGCGCTGTAACGGTGAAGCAACCTCTGTGAGCCAAGAGCATCGGCGATGATATTCCGCCAACTGTTCGACGCGGAATCGTCGACCTATTCCTATCTCCTCGGAGACACGGCAGGCCGCCAGGCCGTAATCGTCGATCCAGTGCGGGAGCAGGCAACACGCGACCTCGGGCTGCTGAGCGAGCTGGGTCTGCGGCTCGCCTACATCCTCGAGACCCACGTCCACGCCGATCACGTCACGGGGGCGAAGGCGCTCCAGGCACAGAGCGGCGCGCGCAGTGCAGTCAGTCGACACTGCGGAGCCTCGGGGTTTGATTGGCTGCTCGAAGACGGCGACCGGATCACATTCGGCGACGAAGTGGTCCACGCCATCGCCACCCCCGGACACACGCCGGGGAGCACCTGCTACCTCTGGCGCGACCGGCTGTTGACCGGAGACACCTTGCTCATCGGCGGCTGCGGGCGCACCGATTTTCAGCTGGGCGACGCCGGCGCGCTCTACGACAGCATCACGGGGCGACTGTTCACCCTGCCCGACGACACGCTCGTGTACCCGGGCCACGACTACCATGGCCGATGGGTCAGCACCATCGGCGAGGAGAAGCGAACCAATCCGCGGCTGGCCAACGTGAGCCGCGAGCAATTTATCGAGATCATGAGGAATCTGGATCTGCCGCACCCGAAGAAGATTGCGGAGGCGGTGCCTGCGAATCTTCGGGGTGGAGTCCCCTAGAGGCACCATGGTTGAGCCGATCGAGGCCGTTGTGTTCGACGCCTACGGCACCCTGTTCGACGTGCATTCGGTCATCAGGCGTTGCGAGCAACTGTTCCCGGGGCGCGGGGAGTCGCTGTCGCGGCTGTGGCGCAGCAAGCAACTCGAATACACCTGGCTGCGTAGCCTGATGGGCCGCTACGAGGACTTCGAGTCCGTTACGCGGGCCGCACTGAGCTATTCGTGCAGGAGCCTGGAGCTAGCGCTGGACGATCGGGCTCGCCAGTCGCTGATGGAAGAGTACCGGGAACTGAGCCCCTACGCGGAGGTGCCGTCCGCGCTGCAATCGCTGCGTGGCCGCAAGCTCGCCATCTTGTCCAATGGCTCGCCGGACATGCTGCAGGCCGTGGTGCGCAAAGCCGGCTTAGAACCGCTGCTCCATGCCGTGTTCAGCGTGGACCCACTGCGCATCTTCAAGCCACACCCGAGCGTCTATCAACTGGCAGTCGACCAGCTGGGTGTAAGACGGGAAGAAATCGCTTTTGTTTCGTCTAACTATTGGGACGCGAGCGGCGCGACGTCTTTTGGCTTCCGCACCTTCTGGATCAACCGCACGGGCGCGCAGCCCGACGAACTCGGCCACGCCCCACAGCGCTCGTTGAAGCGTCTGGACGAGCTGCCCCAGGCGCTCGCCGCAAGCTAGCTCTTTTCGAGAGGATCGAGCGGCTTGCGCGCTACCAGGTCGATGAGCGCGGAGCGGCCCACGTGCTTGATGCCCTCCGCAAGGATCTCCTCGTGCTCTCGCAGGTGCAGGATCTCCATCCGTGCGAAGGCGCTCCGCAACAATTCCACCGTGTACATGTGATCGGCGCGCGGCGGGCCACCGGTCTTGTACTCCACTTGCTTGGGCGTGTAACCCTGCAGCAGCAGCATTCCGCCGGCCTTGAGCGTGGTCATGAAGCCGTCGAATAGCCGCGCACGCTGCTCGGGCTCGGCGAACTGGATGAAGACGCAGACCACCGCATCGAAGCGCGAGGTTTCCCATTGCCAATCGCGGATGTCGGTCTGAACGTACTGAACCGCGACGCCTTGGCCGGCGGCCAACCTCCTCGCCTTATCCAGTGCGAACGGCGAGACGTCAAGGCCCGTGACATCGCAGCCTAACCCCGCAAGCCAGACGCTGTTGCGGCCTTCACCGCAGCCAACGTCGAGTACTCGATCCTTGGGCTTGAACCGACTGACCTGGCTAGCCAGGAATACATTGGGCTCCGTGCCAAAGATATACTCCGGCGTCCGGTACCGCTGGTCCCAGAATTCACGTGCGTCGTCGAACCCGCTACTGCCACCGGGCGCCGCCATCACGGCCTCGCCCCGCAATGCCGGACGATGAAGCCCTTCACGGCCTGCACGTCCGCGTCCATCATTTGTACCCGCTGTGGCCTGCTCTCGAGGCCTTCGAAGCCGGCTGGCGTCTCGGGATCGCGCCCCAGCGCCTCGCGGATGGTGGCGGCAAACTTGACTGGCAACGCCGTCTCCAGGCAAAGAAGCGGGACGCCAGGTTCACGGTGCTCCAGCCCGACCTTGACCCCGTCTGCGGTATGCGTGTCGATGATGTTCCCTGTGTCGCGGTACACGCGCCGGATTGTCTCCAGCCGGTCCGCATGAGTGCTCGAGCCGGACTCGAAACCGAAGCTAGCCAGGCGCTGCTGATAAGGTGTCGCGGCCAGATCAAAGCCCCCTTCGTGGTCGACCTTGCGCCACAGTTGAGCCACCGCTCGCGCGTCCTCTCCTGTGAGATCGTAGATGAAGCGCTCGAAGTTCGAAGCTTTGGAAATGTCCATCGATGGGCTGGAGGTGTGCTTGATCTCGGCCGCAGCGCGCACACGGTAGCGCCCGGTGCGAAAGAACTCGTCCAGTACGTCGTTTTCGTTGCTAGCCAGGATCAGGCGCCGGATGGGCAGACCCATCTGCCGGGCGATGTGGCCGGCGAAGATGTTGCCGAAGTTGCCCGACGGCACAGCCACGGAAACCGGTTGGCCCACCTCCTTGGCTACCGCCAGGTACCCCTTGAAGTAGTACACCACCTGGGCCACTACGCGCGCCCAGTTGATGGAGTTGACGGTCCCGATCCGCATGCGCGCCTTGAATTCGGCGGCCTGGCTCACCGCCTTAACGATGTCCTGGCAATCATCGAACACGCCGCGGATGCCGATGTTGAAAATATTGGCATCGAGCAGCGAATACATCTGTGCGGTCTGGAACGGGCTCATCCTGCCGTAGGGCGAAAGCATGAAAACCCGCAAGCCGCGTTTGCCACGCATCGCGTACTCTGCAGCGGAGCCTGTGTCCCCTGAGGTCGCGCCTAGAATGTTCAGCTCGCTGCTTGTCTTCGCCAGTAGGTACTCGAACAGGTTGCCCAGCAGCTGCATGGCCAGGTCCTTGAAAGCGAGTGTAGGGCCGTAGGAAAGACCCAGCAGGTGCACGTCCGGCTGCAGCGCCCTAACCGGCGTGACATCGCGGCTGCCAAACACCTGCGCGGTATAGGTACGGTCGATTAGCCCCCGGAGGTCGGCGTCGGGAATGTCATCGGCGTATCGACGCAGAATCTCGAAGGCAAGTGCAGCGTAGGGCAGCCCGCGCCACCGGGACATCTCCTGATGGCTCAGCTGAGGATAGCTCTGAGGCACGACCAAGCCCCCGTCGGGCGCCAACCCTTCCAGCAGGACCTGAGAAAACCGTTGGGGCTGCATGCCGCCCCTGGTGCTGACGTAGAGCACTAAGCGGCCGCCTCTTCTAAGGGCAGCGCAGGCATTGGAGCATAGCGTCGGCGCCTGGCCGCATTGCGCCCGCGGAGTGCGGAGCAGGGGCCCCACCCCCCGGTGGGGATGCGACCGCGGAGCGGGATGCTGCGCGCCGGAATGCGCGGGTTCTTTGTGCGCCTGCCGGGTCGCATCCCGGCAGAGCCGTGAACGTGCTCCTCCGTGCGGCGCGCATTGGTCGCATCCCCGCCCCTGCTCCCGCTCATGCGGCTAACTCCTCCAGTCGGATGCGGGTGACTTTTCCGACGTTGACCGGCAACTTCTCGATGAGTGCGATGGCCGCGTTGACGTTCTTCTCCACCGTTAGATGCGTGAGCATGATGATGTCCACCTGGTCTTCGCCTTCGCCTGGCTCCTTTTGGACCATCGCGTCGATGGAGATAGCAAGGTCGGCGAGAATGCGCGTGATGTCGGCCAACACCCCGGGCCTATCCAACACGCGCAACCGTAGGTAGTAGGCCGTCTCGACTTCGTCCATGGGTAGGATCGGTGTATCGGAGAGCGCATCCGGCTGAAACGCCAGGTGGGGTACGCGGTTCTCCGGATCCGCGGTATGCATGCGCGTGACGTCCACCAAGTCTGCCACCACTGCGGAGGCGGTCGGCTCGGCTCCCGCGCCGGCGCCGTAATACAACGTCTGACCCACCGCATCGCCCTTGACGAGTATGGCATTCATCACGCCTTCCACGTTGGCGATCAGGCGCCGTGCCGGAATCAGGGTTGGATGCACGCGCAACTCGATCCCTTTGGGCGTGCGGCGGGTGATGCCAAGCAGCTTGATGCGATAGCCCAGTTCTTCGGCGTAGCGGATGTCCTGTTTGGTCAGCTTGGAGATCCCCTCCGTATACGCTTTGCTGAACTGCATGGGGATGCCGAAGGAGATGGCGGACATGATGGTGAGCTTGTGGGCCGCGTCGATGCCCTCGATATCGAAGGTCGGGTCGGCCTCCGCATAACCGCGCTGCTGTGCTTTCTTCAGCGCCTCCTCGAAGCTCGCGCCTTTGTCGCGCATCTCCGAGAGGATGAAGTTGCTGGTCCCGTTGACGATCCCGGCAATCCACTCGATCCGGTTGGCGGTCAGGCCCTCGCGCAGCGCCTTGATGATCGGGACGCCGCCCGCCACCGCGGCCTCGAAAGCCACCATCACGCCCTTTCTCTGTGCCGCAGAGAAGATCTCGGTACCATGCTCGGCCAGCAGGGCTTTGTTCGCCGTGACCACGTGCTTGCCGTTTTCGATCGCTAGCATGATCAGGTCCTTCGCAACCTTGGTACCCCCAATCAATTCGACCACGATGTCGATGTCGGCGTTGCCGACCACGGACAGCGCGTCCGCGGTCACCGCAACGGCGTCGCCCACGATGCGCTTGGCTCGCTCCAAGTCCTTATCGGCGACGATCTTGAGCGTGATGGCGCGCCCCGCGCGGCGCGTGATCTCCTCCTGATTACGGCGCAGGACGGCGAAGGTGCCCCCGCCTACTGTGCCGATGCCCAGTAGGCCCACGTTGATCGGTCTCATTCGAACTCTTTGCGGAACGCGAAGGATGAGATCACGAAACCTTCGCGGAAATAGAATTTATGCGCGCGCTGGCGGTGGGTGCCCGAATCGAGCTCCAGGCCGCTGCAGCCTCGACTGCGTGCCAGTCTCTCCAAGAAGGCCAGCAGTGCATGCCCGACGCCGCTCGAGCGCGCAGCCTCGTCCGTAACGAGGTCATCGACATAGAACTTGCGCCCGGCATGCGTGTTCTCGAACCAGCGAAATACGGCCACGCCCACGACTTGCCCTTCCCTGACCGCGATGCACATTTCGCCCCCGGTTGCGAATATCGCCCGCATCTTGCCGCTATAGTCCGCCGGCAGCTTCGGGCGCAGCTGGCGGTGCACCGCTTCGGCGCGTCGCAGCCACTCTGGCTCGATCACTCGATGATCGCCGTCGGTGACGCGGATGATCTCCATGGGAATGGGAAGCCGATTAGGACCAGGCGCAGCTGGGCTCGTTTCAACCCGTGGCGGCAACCTTCAGCAGCCCGTCGCGGCGAAACATGTCGCGCATGCCGCGGATCGCTTGCCGCGTGCGGGCTTCATTCTCGATCATGCTGAACCGCACGTGATCGTCCCCGTACTGGCCGAAGCCAATGCCGGGCGAGACCGCCACCTTGGCATCGGCCAGAAGCTTCTTGGCAAACTCGAGCGAGCCCATGTCGCGATAGGCCTCCGGAATCGGAGCCCACACGTACATAGTGGCCCGGGGGACGGTAACCTGCCAGCCGATACCGTTGAGCCCAGCGCACAGAACATCGCGCCGCTTCTGGTAGGTTACCCGGGTCTGCTCGACGCACTCCTGCGGACCTTCCAGCGCGACGATCGAAGCCACCTGGATGGGCGTGAAAGTGCCGTAGTCGTGGTAACTCTTGATGCGCGCCAGCGCCGCCACGAGCTCCGGGTTCCCGACCATGAAACCCACGCGCCAGCCAGCCATGTTGTAGCTCTTTGACAACGTGAAGAACTCGACCGCCACCTCCTTCGCGCCCGGCACCTGCATGATGGACGGCGCGCGATAGCCATCGAACACAATGTCGGCGTAGGCGAAGTCGTGTACAACATAGATGCCGTGTTCCCTCGCCAGCGCCACGATGCGCTCGAAAAACGACAAGTCCACGCATTGGGTAGTGGGGTTGCTCGGGAAATTCAGGATGAGCATCTTGGGCTTCGGATAGGAATCTGTGATGGCCTTCGTGAGCTCATCGAAGAAATTCACCCCGGGCAGCATTGGCACATGGCGAATATCGGCACCGGCAATGACGGGCCCGTAAATATGGATCGGATAGCTGGGGTTGGGCACCAGGACAATATCGCCGGACGACAGGGTCGCCAGCGCCAGGTGCGCGATCCCCTCTTTGGACCCGATCGTGACGATGGCCTCTCGGTCAGAGTCGAACGCCACTTGGTACCGCCAGAGGTACCAATTGCAGATCGCCTTGCGCAAGCGGCGGATGCCTTTCGATACCGAATACCGATGCGTGTCGCCGCGCTGTGCCGTTTCGATCAGCTTGTCCACGATATGCTTCGGTGTAGGCTGGTCGGGATTGCCCATGCCGAAGTCGATGACATCCTCACCGCGCTGGCGGGCGGCGGCTTTGAGCTCGGCCGTGATGTTGAACACGTAGGGCGGCAGGCGCCC
>Ga0326726_10004214_pt1 | contig 13134 bp, 12 predicted proteins | sample MHFenrmetagenome_2_FD_207603 | JGI IMG/M metagenome (GOLD analysis project Ga0326726, IMG submission 207603) | Lab enriched peat soil microbial communities from Michigan Hollow, Ithaca, NY, United States - MHF15MN | ecosystem: Environmental > Terrestrial > Soil > Wetlands > Peat | place: USA... | reverse complement strand
TGATCGCGCATTGGCGCCTCACCACCGCGCGAGATCAGACCGTCGACGAGTACGGCATCCTGACGCGCAATCTGTTCACCCTCGGCGACCTGGACCCGACCGACGTTCACAAAGTGATCATCAGCTCCGTCGTGCCCACGCTCAATGGTACGCTGGAACAGATGGCCGAGCGCTATTTCCACGCCCAGGCCCTGTTCATCGAGCCGGGCGTCAAGACGGGTATGCCGATTCACTACGATAATCCGCAAGAAGTCGGCGCCGACCGCATCGTCAACAGCGTGGCCGCGTTTGCCAAGTACGGCGGTCCCTGCATCGTGGTGGATTTCGGCACGGCTATCAATTTTGACTGCATCTCCCGCCGCGGCGAATACCTGGGCGGCGCGCTGGCCCCCGGCATCGGAATTTCTTCCGATGCCCTGTTTTCGCGCGCGGCGCGGCTGTGGCGGGTGGAGATTCGCGATCCGGGCAAGATCATCGGCACCAATACCGTGCATTCCATGCAATCGGGCCTCTACTACGGATTCACCGATCTGGTGGACGGCATTCTCGAGCGCATGAAACAGGTGCTCGGCAAGGAGACACGCGTCATCGCCACCGGCGGCCAAGCTCCAATGATTGCCCGCGCGTCGCGCCACATCGGACAGATTGACGAATTCCTCACGCTCGAAGGTTTGCGCATCATCTGGGAACGCAACCGCAACGAACGAAAGTCGGTGTCCGATGAACCGGCCGCGACCGCCTCGCCGCGCGCTTCCGCGGCCAACGGGCGAAAGGCGCGCCGCTGATCTCCCATGGGCATGTCCGATGAACGCCTTCAATTACTTCAACTATTTCACGGAGATCGAGGAATACTTCTGGCGCAAGCGCGGCGCGCATCTGCTCGTCTCTCCGCTCGATTGGGCGATCGTAGAGACCTGGCAAAAGGCCGGCGTGCCGCTGGAAGCAGTCCTGCGCGGTATCGACAGCGCATTTGAAAGCTATCAGCGTTCGCGCCGCGCCGGGCGCCCGCTCAAGAGCCTGGCCTATTGCGTCGATGCGGTGCTCGACGCTGCCACCCAGCACGCCGAAGCCGCGGCGGGCACGGGCCCGACTGTCGCTCCGTCCGGCGATGCCAGGGACCAGTTCTCGCGCGACGAGCTACGCGCTTTCCTCACGCGTAACGCGGAGAAACTGGACCGCTCCGCACGGCAAGCTGGCGCCGCCACCGCACCGTGGGCCGCCCACGCCGAGCAGGCCCGCGCCAGTCTCGCCGACCTGTGGCCGCTGCTCGATTCCCCGGGCGTTCTCGACCTCGAAGACCTCGAGCGCCGCCTCACCGTAATCGAAGAACGCTTGACCGCCAGTCTCACATCGGCCGCCGATGAAGAAACCCTGCTGACGATTCGCCGGGAGCTCGACTATCAGCTCGCGCCCTACCGCCGCCGCATGACGGCGGCGCAGCTAAGCCAACTGGAGCGGCAATATATTCAGAAGCGCCTGTTCGAAAAATGCGAAGTGCCGCGCCTGAGTCTTTTCTATCTGACCTGACCCTATGACCGAACCCATTGAAGTTCGCATCGAAAAGCTGGTGTACGGCGGCGAAGGCCTGGCCCGCCATGAAGGGCATACCGTATTCGCGCCCTTCGTGCTTCCCGGCGAGACGGTGACCGTCCAGCCCACCGAGCAGCGCAAGAAATTCATACGCGGCCGCGTCAGTTCCGTCGTGACTCCCTCTCCGGAGCGCGTGGCCGCCGAGTGTCCTCACTTCGGCGTCTGTGGCGGCTGCGACTACCAGCACGTGCCTTACGAGGCCCAGCTTCGCTACAAAGCCGAGATTCTGCGCGAGACGCTCTCCCGCCTAGGCAAAGTCATTTGGGAGGGCGAGATTGTCACACATCGTTCCGAACCCTACGGCTATCGCAACCGCGCGCAATGGAAAATCGCCCCCGCAACCGGCGGCAAACCGGCGGTCGGATATTTCCAGGCCGGAACGCGGCGCCTGTGCCCCGTGCAGACTTGCCCGGTCCTCTCGCCGCGCTTGCGTGAAACCCTGGGCGTTTTTTCGCGACTGACCGCCGACGGCGCGCTGCCCGCCGGACTGCGAGAGATCGAAGCGTTTGCCGACGACGCGGACGACCGCGTGCTTCTCAACCTCTCCTTTGAAACGCTGGACGCCTCCGTTCAATCCGTCACGACTCTTCTTCGTGCGGAGCTTCCTGCCGCCGAATCGTTCCTGCTGCACGTCGCTCGCGGCGACCGCTTCGAACTTGACGGCCCCGGCTTCCTGACGTACCGCGTCGGCCCGCACCGCTATCGAGTGGGCCACCTGTCTTTCTTTCAGGTTAATCGCTCGCTGATTCCTGAACTGGTGGACATCGCTCTGGCCGATTTGCGCGGACGCCTGGCGCTCGACCTATTCGCGGGGGTGGGCCTTTTCTCCCTGCCAATGGCTCATCGCTTCGAACGCGTGGTCGCCGTGGAATCCAACGAAGCCACCGCTCGCGATCTGGAGACCAATCTTCGGGGCAGCGGCGCGGCATCCCCCGCCGGGCGCAACACCGACGTCGAGACATTCCTGGTGCGCTGGCGCGAAACCCCTGATTTCGTGCTGCTCGATCCCCCGCGCGCCGGTGTTCCGGCAGCATCGCTGCAACGATTGACAAAACTCGGGCCCGCATCGATCGGTTATCTCTCGTGCGATCCCGCTACGCTGGCCCGCGATCTGGCCATCCTGGTCGGAACAAGAGAGAAGCCTGGGCTCTACGAGATTCGGTCCGTCCACCTTGTGGATATGTTCCCTCAGTCGTATCATCTGGAGGCTTTTTTGCAACTCGCGCGTCGCGCATGAAGTTTCCAGCCTTGGGCCTTGCTGTTTTTTTTGCGTTAGGCATCGTGGCGGGCAGATTTCTCGCCGCTGGCTTTCCGCGCGCTGCACTTCTGTTCGCGGTTGTTTCCGCCGCAGCGATTGCCCTCGGCTCGGTGCTGCTGGTTTTTCGCCGCGCAAGGCTGGCTTGGATTGCTGCTCTGCTGGCTTGGGCGGCCCTTGGCGCATCGGCCGCGCGGCTGGAGCGCTCGGCCCTCGCGCCCGCCCATATCGCCGGCTTGATTGCACAAGGCGCGCTGAATCTTGATCAGCCGTTGCGCTGGCGCGGCACCCTGCGCGCCGATCCCCTCCAACTGCCCTGGGGCATCCGCTATCAAATTGACCTCGAAGCCGTGCAATCGAGCAGCGTCTGGACGCCCATCTCCGGCGGCCTACGCACGGACTACTACTTCCCCGACGGCTCGACCCACGAATTTCCGCCGCTGCGAGCTGGCGACCGGGCCGAACTCTTGGCACGCGCCCGCGGCGTGCGCAATTTCGGCGATCCCGGCGCATTCGACTATCGAACGTTTCTTGCACGCCAGAATGTCGATCTGACCTCCACGGTGCGCAGCACCGAGCTCATCGAGAAGATCCCCGGCCCGCCGCCAACGTTATCGCATCGCCTGGCGCGATTACGCGGGACGCTGCTGCGCCAAACCGACGCCATGTTTGCCGAGGACGACGATCGCGCAGCGGTGGTCCGCGCCATGCTGCTCGGCGACCGCAGCTTCCTGGACACCGAACAGGTGCAAGCCTTCCAGCAGACCGGCGCCTATCACATTCTCGTTCTCTCGGGAATGCAGGTCGGCGTTTTGGCGGCGATTCTTCTGTGGAGCACGCGCCGCGCGCGTCTCCCCATGCTCGCGGGAATCGCCGTCACGATTGCCGCGCTATGGGCCTACGCAGCCATCGTCGAAGACCAGCCTCCGATTGCCCGCGCGGTATGGATGGCAACAATCTATCTGCTGGCCTTCGCTCTCTTCCGCCGCACGCACGTGCTCAATGCCCTGGGGCTTGCCGCACTCGTCATCCTGGCGGCGCGTCCCTCCGAAATCAGCGACGCCAGTTTCCTGCTTTCGTTTCTGGCCGTGGCCACCATCGGCGGTATAGCCGCCCCGTGGCTGGAACGCACCGCTGGAATTTACCTGCGCGCCCTTGACCATCTGGGAGATCTTACCCGCGACGCTTCTCACCCGCCGCGGGCTGCGCAATTCCGCCTGGACTTGCGCGCCGCAAGCGCCTGGCTCGCCGGCCATTTGTCGAAATCCTTCTCCGGCGCCGCAGCGACACTAGTCACCGCTCCCTGCCGCACGGGACTTTGGCTCTGGGAAACAATCGTAATTTCGGGAGCCATTCAACTGACCATGTTGCCCCTCATGGCGCAATACTTTCATCGCGTCAGCCCCTTGGGCCTGGCTGCCAATCTTCCTGCCGTGTTGCTGACGGGAGCGATCGTACCCCTGGGATTTCTGTCGCTCGGTGCAAGCCTGCTGTGGCAGCCATTGGGTCGGGTTCTTGGACACATACTGGCGCCCGCCGTCGGTGCTCTCCTTTGGTCGGTGCAATCTGTGTCGCGGCTGCCGCACGCTTCCTATCGGGTGCCTTCGCCGCCCGTCTCCGCGTTGGTGGCGTTCCTCATCGCCGCGGCCTTTCTTGCAGCGATGATTCCATTGGCCAGGGGTTGGGCGACCTTCGCCGCGGCCCTGGCTGTGGCGGCCCTCGCCGTTTTGATTGCCGTCTATCCCTTCGCTCCACGCCTGGACGCACATCGCGTGGAAGTCACCATACTCGACGTCGGCCAGGGTGATTCCCTGTTTGTGGCGTTCCCGGATGGAAAAACTATGCTGGTCGACGGCGGAGGCTTGCCCGGCAGCGCCTACATTCGCTCGCGGCGTCCGGGCATTGACGTCGGCGAGGACGTAGTGTCGCCGTTTCTCTGGGAACGCGGCCTGAAGCGCCTCGACGTGGTGGCGTTGACGCACGCGCATCAAGACCACCTGGGCGGCCTCGCTGCAATCCTGCGCAACTTCCGAGTCGGCGAATTGTGGGTGGGACGCGACATCCAGTCCGATGCCTTCCGCTCGCTTCTCGCCGAGGCCAGCGAGCGCGGCGTTCGCGTCCTCCACCGGCAGCGCGGCGATCAATTGGACTGGGACGGAGTCCGCATGAAAGTGCTGTGGCCCGACAGCCTCGATCCGGCCAAGACAGCCGAAAACGATGACTCCCTGGTGCTGCGCCTCGAAACCGGCCGCGAGACCCTGCTCCTCACTGGCGACATCGAGCGCCCGGTCGAACGCACACTGACCGACGATGGTGACATGCTTGCCGCCGATTTCCTCAAGGTCCCGCATCACGGTAGCCGCACGTCGACGACGCAACCGTTTCTTGATTCGGTCCATCCGCACTTTGCCGTCGTTTCCGTCGGCGAAAACAATCCCTTCGGCCATCCCAACGCCGACGTGCTGCAACGAATCGAAGCCGAAGGCGCCCGCCTCTATCGCACCGACCGTGACGGGGCCGTCACCGTCCTCACCGATGGAAACACAATGGAAGTGCACGCGTTCCTCACTAGCGATTAGGTGCGCTCTAGTAACTGCTACAGCGACGCCGCCTTGCTGCATTCTGGTGCACTGGATATACTGATTTCAGGTTTGTTCCATGAGTTCCACTTCCACGCTGCCGAGCAAGGCGGAGATTGACGAAGAATCCAGGCGCATCCGTCACCTGCGCATCGTCGTCAACTTGTCGCTGAGTCTGATCGCCCAGGGGGGCATGCGCTATGACGAGGCCCAGGACATGGTCGAATCGGCCAAGCGCCTGGCCGAAGACCTCTTCCCCGGTAAAGGACACGTGTTCGAATTGCTCTACCGGCCGCAGTTCCGCCGGCTCATCAACGCGGTCTATCGCCTGCAGTAACTAGCTCCGCCAGACAGACAAAGCCCACAGACCCAGCAAAAGGACCGCCGCACCCATCGCCGTCTGATATTCCCGGTTGCGCGCGTACTGACTCCAGGAAAACTGCGTCCCGGCCGCGCCGCTTTCCGCGCGCAGCCGCGGAAGAAACAGAGGAACCCGCCGCGCGTATTCATCGAACACGCCGCCGAATCTGGCGCGCAGTTCCCTCTCTTCCCTGCGCATCAGAAACGGATACATCGCCAGGTAGTACGCCGCCACCAGCGCCCCCACGATCCACGATCGGCTGGCGACCACGAATCCCGCCGCCAGCAACGCGCTGCCGAAATACAAAGGATTGCGTGTGCGCGCGTACGGTCCGGACATCGCTACGGTCTCGCCCTTGCGCAGATGCCCGGCCGCCGCCGCGCGGACTCCCAGACCCGCCAAAGCGAATAGCGCGCCCACGAACACCGATTCCGCTGAAGGCCGCGCCAGCCACAGGCAAACAGCCGCCAGCGGAAAACCCATCCGCGCGCGCCAACGAACCCATTTCAGTTCGGTCGCGCTCATGACCCGGCGCTCCACTCGCGCTCCACGGCCGCGGTCACTTGCTCCACACTCAGTGCCAGCATGGACGGTGAGTAACTATCGCCTCGCTTGTAAGTCGTCTCGTCTTCCGCTGCGTTTCGCAAAACAGCTCCCTTGGGTATCGGGCCGTTGCGCGCCGGATCGGTTGGACCGAACAACGCCACCACGCGAGTCCCCAGCGCCGCCGCCAGATGCAGTGGCCCTGTATCAGCCGCAACCACAACGCGCGCGCGACCCACCAACGCCGCCAGTTCTCGCAGATTCGGCGAAAACAGCACCGGCCGGGCCTGCGCCGCAGCGGCAATCACCGAACGAGCCAATTCTTCCTCGCCCGGACCGGCATTCACGACCGCGCGAATCGAATATTGCCGCCACAACTCCGCGCAAAGCGCGCCGTAGCGTTCCGGCGGCCAGCACTTCGACCTCCAGCCCCCGCCGGGACTGACCACACAGTATTCAACCAGGCCATCTCGATCCAGCATCTCGCCAAGTGTCGCAGGTTCCTCCGCCGGCAGCCGTAACGGACAATCCAGCGTGTCTGTCTTCGGTGCGCCTGCGGCGACCGCCAGACTCAAGTTCATCTCGGCAACATGCCGGCCGGCCGGAACCACGCGCTGCGTGTAGAACCTGGATGCACCCGGCTCTCGCGCAAATCGGGCGTCAAACCCGATCCGCCGCGGTGCCCCGGAAAACCGCGCCAACAGCGATGATTTGTAGAGTCCTTGAAAATCGATCGCGCAGGAATACCGTCGCCGGCGCAACTCGCGCACGCATGCCAGAGAACCGGCAGCGCCGCGCCGCCAGGGGATCACGCCCTCCACCACGGTCACAAGCTCAAGAAGCGGCGACCACTTCTTCTCCACAACCCAATCGATTGTCGCGCCGGGGAAGCCCGCGCGCAATGCGGCTACAGCAGGCAATGTGTGGATCAGATCGCCCAGCGATCCGAGGCGCACTACCAGAAAATTCGGCTCACGCGCCTGGGGCATTCGCACCGCGCAGCCGCGTCATCATCTCGGTGGTCGAATGGCGCTTGGGATCGCCGACGATGGCGATGCGCACGCCCAACTGTTTGGCCGTCTCGCGTTCGGGCACGGTATCCACGGTGTAATCCGTCCCCTTCGCGTGCACATCGGGTCGCAGCGTCTTGAGCAACTCCCGGACATCCGGCTCGTCAAACACCGTCACATAGCTCACCGCGCTCAGTGCCGCCACCAGTCGTGCACGCGCCTCGGCCGCCAGGATCGGCCGGCCGTGACCTTTCAACGGACGCGCACTGGCGTCGGAATTCACCGCGACCACCAGCACGTCGCCCTGCCGCCGCGCGCCGTCCAGGTAGCGCACGTGCCCCGCATGCAGCAGATCGAAGCAGCCGTTGGCCAGCACGACGCGCTTGCCGCGCGCGCGATGCTCCGCGATGCGCGCCGCCAGTTGCTCCCGTTGCAGTACTTTCTCCCGAGTATCCATCGCTCACTCGCTCCCCGCCGCGGGCAAGCCCGTGGCCTCTGCGCGAATCACGGCCGCCAGTTCCGCTCCCGTCACCGTGGCTGTTCCCCGCTTCATCACCACAATTCCCCCTGCGTAATTCGCCAGTTGCGCGGCTTCCAGCACAGTCGCACCCGCGGCCAGCGCCAGAGTGAGCACGGCGATCACCGTGTCTCCCGCGCCGGTCACGTCCAACGCCTGATCGCTGCCGAAAATCGCCAGCGACTGCGGCGCGCCGCCTCGTTCGAACACCATCATGCCGTCCCGCCCGCGCGTCACCACCAGCGCGCCAAGCCCCATCCGCGACATCATCTGCTGCGCCAGTTGCTGCAGGCGTTTGGCGTCGGAATCGACCCGCTCGTGGCAAGCCGCTTCGACCTCGGCTTCATTCGGAGTCGCCGCCGTCAACCCCAGCCCGGCAAATTCCGTCAGCCGGTAGCGTGAATCCAGCGCCACCGGCACCGGCCAGCGTCCCCGCCCGCGGACGGCCTGCAGCATCGCCGGGGTCGCCGATCCATAGCCGTAGTCCGACACCAGCACTGCCGACGCACTTTTCAGTCGCTGCCGCGCTTTAACCACCAGCGCCTTCGTCACCGCCTCCGGCAGTGCCGGTCCCGGCTCGCGATCCATGCGCAACACCTGCTGATGCGTCGTGTGCGGCCAGCCGGCGAGGAATCGCGTCTTCGCGGGCGTCTGCCAGTCCGCGACGCGCACCAGCCCCGACGTCATCACGCGCTTCGCTCGAAAGTACGCCACCAGAGCCGCCCCTGTGTCATCGGCACCCACGGCCGCCACCGGCAATACTTTCGCGCCCAGGTCCGCCAGATTATTGACGGCGTTGGCACCGCCTCCGGGCAGAAGCTGCGTCTCGCGATGCCGCAAGATCAGCACCGGCGCTTCGCGCGAGACACGCGAGATCTCGCCGAACACGAACTCATCGGCCACGAAATCGCCGAGCACCAGAATCGTCTGGCGGGGAAATGAATCCACCAGGTCCGCCAGGCGGGCCAGATCGGGCGAGCATCCTTCCGTCACGACTGTTCCTTCATGGCAGCGCCTTTAGGATGATGTCCACGGCCGCCCGCAAATCTTCGGCCACGTAGTCCGGCTGTCGCGGCCATGTGTGATGGTGAAATTCATATTCCCCGCGCCCGTAACCGCTCATGACCATGATGCCGCGCCCGCCGACCGCGCGCGCCAGCGCTGCGTCCAGGTAACGGTCGCCGACGACAAACGAACGCGCCAGATCGATTCCATGCTCGGCCGCCGCCCGCTGCAGCAATCCCGGCAACGGCTTGCGGCAGTCGCAATTGTCCTCGCGCCGGTGCGTGCAGTAGTAGACCGCATCCAGCCGCGCCTGCGCCGCACCCAACTCCTGCGCCATCTGCCGATGTACTTCACCGACCAGCGACTCCGGAAACATCCCGCGCGACACCCCCGATTGGTTGGTCACCACGATCACCGGCAGCCCGGCATCATTGAGCCGCCGGATAGACTCCGCCGCCCAGGGGTAAATCATCAGCCGGCTGAGGTGGTTCAGGTAACCCACCTCCTCGCAAATCGTGCCGTCGCGATCCAGAAAGACCGCGGGCCGCAGGATGCTCGAATCCGATTCAGACAATGCCCGCGCTCCTGACTTCCTGCGACGCGGCGTCTGCCGGCCGCTCCAGCAGCGCCCGCGCGACACCCGATACCCGTTCCACGGAGATGCGCGTCATGCAGCGATGATCGATCGGACAGTGTCGCAGCAAACAAGGGCTGCAGGATACCGGCTCGCGAATCAACGTAAAAAGCGGCGACGCCGGCCGGGTCGCTTCCGGATCGGTCGGGCCGAAAATGCCCACGACGGGCAGCCCCACCGCCGCAGCCACATGCATGGCACCTGAATCGTTGCCCACGAACAACCGGCAGGCCCGTAGCAGCGCGGGAAGTTCGCCGATGGAGGTGGCGCCGGCCAGATTCACCGCGCGCCGTTGCATGGCCCCGGCGATGCGCTCCGCCATATCGCGCTCCGACGGAGCGCCCAAAATTACCACATCGGCGTCGGCGGCAGCAATCAAACCATCCGCCAGCGCCGCGTAGCGTTCCGGCAGCCAGCACTTGGCCGAACCAAAGGCGGCGCCCGGCGCGATGGCAATTCGCATCGCCCCCGGACGAGCTCCCGCCGCCAACAATTTCTGTTCCGCTTCGCGCTGAGCGTCGTCCGGCACGCGCAAGCGGATGGCATCCACCGCCGGCAAACGCTCGATCCATCCGACGCGCCGCAGCAATTCCAGATAGTAGTAACTCTGATGCGGCGGCACTTCCTCTCGCGCCGGCACGGGCACCGCACGCGTGAGCAGCCAACTCCGCCGGTCGCGCGCATATCCGATCCGCTCGGGAATTCCAGCGCGCCAGGCCAGCCATGCCGCCTCAAACGCATTTTGCAGCAGTAACGCGATATCGAATCTCTCCTCACGCAGCTCGCGAGCCAGCCGTTCGCGCCCCCAAAACCCGCCGTGCCTCTCGCGATGATCGAAAATCAACAGTCGGTCGGCGCATTCCTGATCGCGGTACAGTTCGGCCACCCAAGGACGAGCCAGCACCGCGATCTCCACATCCGGCCAGCGCTCGCGGACCGCGCGCAGTGCGGGCAGGGACATCACCGCGTCTCCCACCCAGTTCGTAGCGCGTACCAGAATCTTCACGCCCGTTTCACCATTCGCTGCCGGCTCGCGGCCGACATGACCGTATCCCAGAAACCGTCCGTATCCGAGAACACCAGCCCAATCCGGCAAGCATACACCGGCAGTCTTCCCGTGCCGGCATCGCGCTGATTGAACACGTCTTTCTCCGTGCAGATCATGGCGTCCGCGCCCGAGGCCTCCGCCGCACGCTCCAGTTCCGCCAAATCGGCCGGCGAATAGCGATGATGATCGCGAAAGCTGCGCGAGCCGCTCAGCGAGAATCCCCAGCGCCGCAGATCGTCGAAAAAAGCGCGCGGATTGCCGATCCCACAAAAGGCAAACACGCGCGCCGCCGCGCGGTACGGCAACGGCCATTCCACCGTTAACGCCGGCGCGCGCAACACGGTTTGCAGCTCCGCCTCCGCGTAGAAAATCGGCGCGCGTGTGTTTCGCCTCACCAGGCTTTCTACCGCGGGTGCGTGCTCGCTCCGCGTGATGACCACCACGCTGGCCCGCCCCAGAGCCGAGAGCGGCTCCCGCAGCAACCCGCTGGGAAGCAGCTTCCCGCCGCCAAACGGCTGGCTGGCGTCGAGCATCACGATGTCAACATCCCGCTGCAGCGCCAGGTGCTGAAAGCCGTCATCCAGAATGAACCACTTCGCCCCGTGCCGCTCCAGCGTCCGCCCGCTGGCATAGCGATCCTTGCCGACGCCCAGTTGCGCACGCGCTCCCAGCCGCACGCGCATCAGCGCCACTTCGTCCGACCCCGGCAAACCCCCGCTATTCTTCGGCACTTCGCCGCGATAGCCTCGCGTGAGGATCGCCGGGCGCTCCCCCTCGGCGATCAGCCGCTCCGCCAACCAGAGTACCATCGGCGTCTTCCCCGTCCCACCCACGGTCAGATTGCCCACGCTGATCACGGTTCCGTCCAGGCGGCGCTGCCGCCAGACTCCATGCCGGTACAGACTCACTCGCGCCCGCGCCCCAATTTCGTACAGTACGCTCAGCGGCCACAAAGCCGTCCGCAGCCCACGCAAATCCATTACCGCACCGCCTGCGGCGTCTTGAGGAATCCAGCCAGATGCTCCAGCGTCGCGGCGGTGGCCCCGCGATGCCTCTCCACCAGTTCGAGCGCGCGTTTCCCAATGTCCGCGCGGCGCTCGTCGTCTTCGAGCAATGCGACCCACTCCGCGCCCAGTTCCGCGCCCGACTCAACCTGCACCGCCGCGCCCGCGCTTAGAAACTCGCCGGCGATATCGCGAAAATTTTCCATAGACGGCCCGAACACCGGCGCGACTCCAAACGCCGCCGGCTCCAGCGGATTGTGGCCCCCGGACGGCACCAGCGACCCGCCCACGAATACAGCGTCCGCCAGCCGATACAGCGCCGACAGTTCGCCCAGGCTATCGAGCAGCAACACCGTCCGCCGCCCGCCGGATTCCTGCCGCAGCACGCCCGCCGATGCGCCGTCGCCGCCGAGCGACAGCGTGCTGCGGCGAACGACCGACCACCCACGTTGCTCGATCTCCGCCGCAGCCTCCGCAAAACGTTCCGGCCGCCGCGGCGCGAGCACCAGCAGCGTATCCGGCCATTGCGCCGCCACCAGCGCCAGCGCTTCGAGCACGGCTGGCTCTTCCCCGGCGATCACGCTGCCTGCCACCAGCAGCGGACCTCGCCCCGATCGCTCGATCCCGGCGCGCAGCCATCGCACCAACGCATTTTCATCCGGCGGCTGCAAATCGTATTTCAGGTTACCCGTCACCAGCACGCGCCCGGCCGGCGCTCCCAACTTCGTCACGCGCCGCGCGTCCTCCGCGCTCTGCATCAGGTACAAAGCCCCGTCGGCGAATATCTGCCGCCGAAAGCTCGATAGCGGCCAGCGAAGAAACCCGCGAAGCGAGCGATCCGAAATCCGCCCGTTGGCATACACCACCGGCACGCCCGCCTCCCGCGCCGTCCGCAGAAAATTTGGCCAGATCTCCGTCTCCATCACCACGATCAACCCCGGACGAATCGCGCGAAAAGCCCGCCGCATGGCCCCCGGCAGATCCAACGGAAAATACAACAACGCATCGGCAAAGTTCATCCTCTCGCGCGCCAGCGCCTGCCCCGTCTCGGTCGTCGTCGAAACGACCAGCCGCCGCTCGGGGTAACACTCCTTCAGCGAACGCGCCAGCGGCACCGCCGCCAGCACTTCGCCCACCGAAACCGCATGCAGCCAGATGCCGTCCCCCGCGCCGCTATCCGCGGCGGCAATCAATCCCGGCGGAAATCGCAGCCCCCGCCGCTCCGGCAGGTTGCGCAGGTTCTTGCCCTGTAGCAGCCCTCGCACCAGAAAGTAAGGCGCCAGCAGCAACAGGCCCGCGGAGATGATCAAGCTGTAGAGAAAATACATGCAGTGACGACCGCACGGCGGTGTCTGCGGACTCAGAAATCAGCACCAGCCGCCGCAGCAAACCCGCGCAATGCGATATTATAGGCAGGCCATTCCGGCGGCAAGGTCGAGGCAACCGCCGGACGCCGGACGCAATCTCATTCACGGGTGCGGGCGCCACTTGGAGCCCGCAAGTAAACTCGATGCGACAACGCATTCTGCTGTTCACCGCCTGCATGGGTCTGGCGACCCTCGGGGGAGCATCGCCGCTACGCGCGCAA
>Ga0326726_10004213_pt1 | contig 13135 bp, 10 predicted proteins | sample MHFenrmetagenome_2_FD_207603 | JGI IMG/M metagenome (GOLD analysis project Ga0326726, IMG submission 207603) | Lab enriched peat soil microbial communities from Michigan Hollow, Ithaca, NY, United States - MHF15MN | ecosystem: Environmental > Terrestrial > Soil > Wetlands > Peat | place: USA... | reverse complement strand
GGTCTCCCCGAATGCAGGATTTGGTGTGCAATCACAGTACCACGGAGCCAGTGGGCGTGGCATCCACAAAAATGCCCCAGTATTATGCTTACTCGGTGCCAATAAGCCGGGCAAATAGTGAAAAAGCTGGCCCTCTCGAGGGAAAGTCCTTTCCTCTATGTTTCAAGATGACTTAGTCGCGTGAGCAAATTGAGATACACGTTTGTGTTCAATGAGGTACGCGCCAAGGTCTGCCGAATTCCCAGTTGGCAGTCCCAATTTATGCGACAAAAAGGGAAATAATTTTCCCTCGGAGCCATGGCGCGGCATGTTTTGCACCCTCACTCTGCCCTTGGTGATTCCGAGTCAAGTGATTGCAATTAAAGGATATTATGGGCGTTATTCGCGGCTGCAGCTCTGGCTACGCGCTTGCAGAGAGATAGACTGACTCCAAGATCTCGCTCTGTTGTGCTACCTCGGGGAGCTAGTCATGCAACACGCCTTTTCCGACCCTCGGCCAGCAGGTACCGTGGAGAGGCGGCGGCATTTCGACTTTGTCCCATCGGTGAGTCCGGCGATGAAGGCAGTGGAACAAGCCATCTCCAATGTAGCGTCCAGCCTGGTGCCGGTTCTGATCATGGGCGAGAGCGGCACGGGCAAGCGCACGCTTGCCTACCACTTGCACGATTTGTCGCGACGGAAGCAGGACAAGCTCGAGGAGTTTGCTTGCCAAGCGCTGGCGGCCGAGGCGCTGCCCGCAATCATGAGTCCCGACACAGGCAACGGGCACAATCTAGCAGGAACATTACTGCTGACCGAGATCGCGGAACTCACGGCGGCTTGCCAGCCGATGCTCTTGAGCTTATTGCTGCAATCCGAGAAGTCAGGTACGGCTGTTCCTAGAGTCGTTGCGCTGACACAACGTAATCTGGAAAATGAAATACGCACGGGGAATTTTCGCGAGGACCTGTATTATCGTCTCGCGGGAGTTTGCTTGCGCGTTCCTCCGCTGCGGCATCGCCGGGAAGACATTCCCGTGCTCACCGACTTTTTCCTGCACAAGTATTCAGCGCTATTTGGCCGGCCCGAGCCCACGCTCAGCGAAAACACAAAGCACTTTTTTGCCGAATATTCCTGGCCGGGCAACGTGAGGGAACTCGAAGCGGCGGTCAAGACCGTCGCGGCCATCGGGGACGACCGTATCGCCATGACGGCGCTGCGCTCCAGTTCGATGAACGGCTGCGCCAATCACTATGAGGGCACCTCGCTGAAAGAAGCGGCGCGGGCCGCCTCCCGCCAGGCCGAGCGCGAGTTGATTCTGCGCGTGCTTTCGCGCACCCGCTGGAACCGCAAGCGAGCGGCCGAAGAGCTGCGTATCAGCTACAAAGCGCTGCTCTACAAGCTGAAACAAATCGGGGTGGACGAGTACTCCAAGCCGGTGGCCAACGGAGAGGATGTATGAATAAACGAGTCAGGATTCTGGCGATGACGGCGCTGCTGTTCGTAACATCGACTGTATTCGCGGGTTCCGACCAGAAAAACCAGGCTGCGCCCGGCACAGCGCCGGAGCAGGGGCAGCCGACTCCAGCGACCACGGATCCGTCTTACATCATCGGACCCGAAGACGTCTTGCAAGTGAACGTGTGGAAAGAGCCGGAGCTGACGCAATCGGTACCGGTGCGGCCCGACGGCAAGATATCGCTACCGCTGCTGAACGACGTGCAGGCCGCCGGATTCACCCCGATGGAACTGACATCCCGGCTGACGACCGCGTTGAAGAAGTACCTGGAAGATCCGCGAGTCACGATTACGGTTACCACCGTCAACAGCCGCCGGGTTTTCATTCTCGGGCAGGTCACGCATCCGGGCGCGTTCCCTCTATTGTCGGATATGACGGTTTTCCAGGCGCTGTCGGCGGCCGGCGGCATATCCGAATATGCCAAAGCTACGAAGATCTACGTGCTGCGCAATGAGAATGGCAAGCGTGTCCGCCTGCCCTTCAATTACAAAGACGCGTTGCGCGGACAGAAGCAAGACCAGAATTTCTTGTTGAAACCGGGCGACACGATCGTAGTCCCGTAGGAGTGGATAGATGCAACTGGCAACGCAACTATCGCGCATCAGTGGTGTGCTCCTGTTGTTGGCAGGGTTGAGCGTGGCCCAGCAGGATACAGCGCCAAAAGGTACAGGGAACAAAGACGCCGGCACCCAAGCCATGCGTCCTTACCCCGCGGCCCAGGGGGCAGGCGGCGCCTCGGAGCAACCTGGCGAAGCGCTTGAGAAGGTGCCGGACACACGTCCACCGTCGGGCGTGTTGGGGCTGACGCTGGGATCGCTCAAAGGCAGGCAGAACGTCATCAGCCTCAACTTCGACGTCGGTCAGGTGTTTGACTCCAATCCCGGAATTCTCGGTCGAGGGTCTGACTACGAAGGAGCAACCTCGCTTCGCGGGGACTTGAGCCTGCGCCATGCCATGCGGCGTGGTGACCTGGCGTTGGACTACCAGGGCGGCGCTGTCTTCTATAACGACCACACTCAGACCAACTGGTTTCCGCAACTTAGCTTTTCGGTGCCGTTCGCAATGCGCCGGTGGACAATCTACTTGGCCGAGAACCTCACCTACACGCCAGAAGGTTCCTATGGAGCGGGGCTGGGTTTCGCTGATTATGGAGCGTCTGTAGCACAGGGTGGCATCACCAGCAATTTCACTCCACAACAGAATGTCTTCACGCCGATTGCAAGCCGTTTATCGAGTACCAGTGCCGTGCAGGTGCAGTACGGGCTGAGCCCGCGCAGTTCATGGACGGCGGGCGTGAGCTACGGTACCTTGTATTTTCCGGACGGTGGTCTGGAGAACTCGCACCAGATTAATGTCCGCTCCGGCTACAACCGCAACCTCACGGCGAGGGACACGGTCAGCTTTTTCTACGACTACGGCACGTATAAGACGGAGGGCATAAATCTCAGCACCGACAGCCACGCTGCACAAATCGCGTACACCCGTCGGGTGACCGGCCGGTTGTCGTTCTCCGTTTCCGGCGGCCCGCAATTCGTTACCCAGTTAGGTTCAACTGAAAGGTCCGTGTCCCTGACCGCAGCCTCATCCGTGCAATACCAGTTGCGCAGGACGGCAGCGACCCTGTCGTATTTCCGGGGAACTTCGGGGGGCGCCGGCGTGTTGCCCGGGGCTACCTCGCACACCATTCAGGCTGGAATTTCGAGAACCATTACTCGAAATCTCTCAGTAGGAACCAGTGGAACGATCTCCAAGACAACAAGCCTGGACGGCAGAACCGAATTCCGCTCGGGAGGGGCGGGCGTCCAGGTCCGTCGCGCCATAGGACATCGCGCTAGCGTGTACTTCACGTACGCCTTTCAGCGGCAGGTTTCGGACGGCAGTTGTGGGTTGTTGTGCAGCGGTCTATCGCGGCAAGTATTTGGCTTTGGGTTTGGGTGGGGTCCGCGTCCCTGGATCATCCGGTAGCGGAGCAAAGGAAAGAGGCTCTGAATGTTGGGTCACCGCGATTTGAGCGTAGATGAGTACATGCAGATGCTGCGCCGGCGGCTGTGGTGGATCGTTGTGCCCGCGGTTTTGGCGCCCCTCATCGCGGTGGGCGTTTCCTTGCGGCTGCCGAACCGATTCACCTCGCAGACCTTGGTGCTGGTGGAACGGCAGAAGGTGCCCGATACCTATGTCACCCCGGTGGTCAGCGAGGTGCTGAACGCACGGCTGGCCACCATGCAGGAACAGATCCTCAGCCGCACCCGCCTGCAGCCGGTGATTGATCGATTCGGTTTGTTCACGGAGGTGAAGAACGCCTCCGTGGAAGAAAAAGTCGAACTCATGCGCAAGGCGGTGTCGGTCAGGCCGGTGCGCGGCGACTTCGGCTTCGGTGGCGGCGGAGGGTTGCCGGGTTTCTATATCAGCTTCACGGCTTCCAACCCGCGGCTGGCGCAGCAGGTATGCGGCGAAATCACCTCCATGTTCATGGAGGAAAACCTCAAGCTGCGCGAGCAGAGCGCGCAAGGTACGACCGATTTCATCAAGACGCAGCTCGAGGATGCAAAACGTAACCTTGATGAGCAGGACGCCAAGCTGGCGGCGTTCAAGCAGAAATACGTGGGTCAGTTGCCCGGTCAGGAACAGACCAATTTCAACATGCTCACCAGCTTGACCTCGCAACTGGACGCCGCGACCCAGGCTTTGGCGCGTCTGCACCAGGAAAAAACCTACACCGAATCCATGCTGAGCCAGCAGGTGCAGACGTGGCAGACAACTCAATCCAACCGCTCCGACAGCACGCCCCGCTTGACTCCTGACGCGCTGCAGCAGTCGCTCAGCGCCGCGCAGGCGCATGTCATGGCCCTGCAGCAGAGATACACCGATACCCACCCGGACGTGATCAAGGCCAAGAAAGAGGTCGCCTCCCTGCAAAAGAGAGTGGACGAGGCGAATGCGGCGGAGTCGGCAGCGGCTCAGCCCGGATCCAAAACCAAGTCTGCGCGGGAGTCGCATGCCGGTCCGGAGCCCACGGGCATCCAGCAACTGCGGGCGCAGTTGCACGGGATGGAGATTTCTATCCAGGACAGGGAGAGGGCCCAGGCCGACCTCCAGCGGCAGATCAGGGTGTATGAATCGCGCATTCAGCTCAGCCCGGTGGTGGAAGAAAAACACAAGCAGCTAACGCGCGATTACCAGACGGCCCTCGAGTTTTATAACCAACTGCAGACCAAGAAGAACCAGTCCGAAATGGCGACTGACCTGGAGCGCCGGCAACAGGGCGAGCAGTTCCGTGTGCTGGATCCGCCCAACCTGCCGGAGAAGCCGACCTTCCCCAACCGGCAGTTGTTTGCCGCGGGCGGCTTTGGCGGCGGGCTGATGCTGGGCGTGATTATCGCCTTCCTGTTGGAGTTCCGCGACAAGTCAATCCGATCCGAGCAGGACGTGCAGTTCTATCTCGAATTACCCACCCTGGCCCTGATGCCGACGGTGGAGATAGACCCGGCGCAGATGAGGAATGGAAACTGGCGAAAGCGGATGCGCATGAAGTCGGCGCCTCGCGAAGGCGTAGGAGCGTGACGCGCCATGTATAAACAATTTTTCGGTCTGCGGGTGAGCCCGTTTAACGTGAATCCGGATCCCCGTTACCTGTTCCTGACGCAGTCTGCGCGCGAGGCGCTGGCTTGCCTGAGCTACGGCATCCAGACGCGCAAGGGCTTCATTCTGCTGACCGGCGAAGTGGGTACCGGAAAAACCACGCTGCTCAACAAGCTGCTGGAGTGGCTGCGCATGCAGCGAGTCTCGACCGCGTTCGTCTTCAATCCGCGCTTGAACGTAATGGAATTTTTCGACTTCATGATGGCGGATTTCGGCATCGTCTGCGAGGCAAACGCCAAGGGGCAGACATTGATGCGGCTGAATCAGTGGCTGCTGGATCGCTATCGCAACGGAGAGACTGCCGCGCTCATCATTGACGAAGCCCAGAGTCTTTCCGTGGACCTGTTGGAAGAAATCCGGCTGCTGACCAACCTGGAAACCTCGACGGAGAAGCTGCTGCAGATCGTTCTTTCCGGGCAGCCCGAACTGGAGCAGAAGTTACGGGAGCCGCAACTTCGGCAATTACGGCAACGGATCACGCTGCGCTGCCGTACCCATCCACTCACGGCGGAGGAAACCTCCGCTTATATCGCGCAGCGGCTGCGGCTCGCGGGTTCCAATGGCCTGCCGATTTTCTCCCCCGAGGCGGTGGAGGTGATCTTCCAATATGCGCAAGGGATTCCGCGCGTCACCAATCTTTTGTGCGAACACGCGCTCATCAATGCGTTCGTGGATCAGAAGAGGCCGATCACGGCAGACCTGATCGAGGAGATTGCGCTGGAGTTCGAACTGAACGATGTTCCGCCCCTGGCGGCCGAGCCCAGCCGTCCAGGCGGAGAAAACGTCACCATGCTGGAAGCGGTGAGAATGTTCGCTGCGCGACGCAAGGTAACGCGTGCAGCCCACGCGACCGAGATTTCGAGCGAAAAGAAACAGTCATGAGCCGAATTCACGAAGCGCTGAAGAAAGCCGAAGAGGAAAAGCTGGAGCGCACCAGCGCCAAGCCGGCGGTAGTGCCGTCCGTCTTGCAGGCGCCTCTGACGGAGCCTCTCATTGATGAGGCTTTCATGCATCAGCCTTTCATGCATGAGCCTCTCCGGCATGAGCCTCTGCCGCATGAATCTCTGCGGCATGAGCCTCTCCCGCATGAGCCTCTTCGGCATGAGGCTCTGCCGCATAAGCCTCTCCGGCATGAGCCTCTGCCGCATAAGCCTCTCCGGCATGAGCCTCTGCCGCCCGAGATTAAGGCGCAGGCTGTTCCGGCGGCGGCGGTATCGGCGCCCGTGCCGGCGAATCTGGACCAGAGACTGACCTGGGACCTGATTACTGCCCGCTGCCCGCAGGGTCCCTGGAAGCCGACCAAGGGCATGCTGTTTCTGAACGGCAACATTCACGACCAGGTCGGTACGGAAGAATTTCGTACGCTTCGTTCCCGGCTGTATCACATCCGGGAGAAGCGGCCGCTGAAGACCATACTGGTGAGCAGCGCATTACCGGCGGAAGGTAAGACGTTCGTCTCCGCGAACCTGTCGCAAACCCTGGCGCGCCAGCACGGCCGCCGGGTGGTTCTCCTGGACTGTGACCTGCGGCGCGCGCGCCTGCACGAATCCTTCGGAACCCGCTGTGAGCCGGGGGTTTCAGACTACCTGCGCGGCGATGCGGATGAATATTCGATTTTGCAGCGCGGGTCCATGGAAAACCTGGTGTTTATTCCCGGCGGGCGCAGCATCTCCAATCCCGCGGAATTGATCGGCAACGGCAAGCTGGAAGTGCTGGTAAAACGGCTGAGCGAGCTCTTCGATTGGGTCATCATTGACTCCCCGCCGGCGGTCCCGGTGGCCGACGCCAGCCTCATCGGGCGCTTCTGCGACGGAATCCTGCTGGTGGTCCTGGCGGCCAAGACGCCTTCCGACCTGGTGCAACGCGCGCGTCAGGAGTTTCGCAACATGCCGCTGCTGGGGGTGGTTCTGAACCGCGTGCAGGCCGGGTCCACCTACGTTTCCTACTACTACGGCGCGTATGGCAAGCCCGGAGAGAAGGCAAAGGACTAAGACGCAATGGTCAGGCTCTTTCATGTTTACTATCCGGTCCGGACGCTGGTGCTGCTGGCCTGCGAAGCCATCATTGTGTACACCTGTTTCGCGCTGGCGGCCGTGGTTCGACTGGGCGCTGATTCCTACCTGGCTCTGAATTACGAGAACGGATGGTTCAAGATCCTGGCGGTTACCCTGTGCTCCATCCTGTGCTCGTACTACTTTGATCTGTACGCGCCGCAGCGCTTCGGCTCGCGCACGGAAACCTACTTCCGCATCCTGTTGGTGGTCGGGGTGATGTCGTTTTTTCTCGCCGCCCTGATCTACCTGTTCCCAGAATTCGCCATCGCCAACCAGGCGTTCCTCCTTGGCCTGGTGATGCTGACCTTTGCGCTCCTGGCCTGGCGCGCCTGTTATCAATGGATGATGAAGCAGCCCATCCTGCGCGAGCGGGTCTACGTGATCGGCGAAGGCCCCCGAGCCAATCACCTGGTCGATGCCATTCGCAACCGAACCGATCTGGGGATGGAACTGGTGGGCTGGGCGGGTGCGATTGCCAACGGATCGGTGCATCGCGAAACCGTTGCGGACCAGCTTCGGACGCTCGGCACTCGCATCCCGGTAGACCGTGTGATCCTGGCGATGAGCGATCGTCGAGGCATTATGCCGGTGCGCGAGTTACTCGATCTCCGGCTCGCCGGAATCAAGGTGGAGGACGCCAGCTCGCTGCTGGAAAAAGTAAACGGCAAAATCGAACTCGAAGGACTCCATCCCAGCGCCTTGATTTTCGCCGAGGGATTTCGCGTCGGCGCTTCGTTCCTGCTGGCTCGCCGTGTGGTGTCGTTCACGATCGCGCTGGTCGCCCTCACGATTTGTCTTCCGCTGATCCCCATCGTCGCCATCCTGGTAAAACTCAGTTCATCAGGCCCGATTCTTTTCCGCCAGGAACGTGTGGGGCGCAAGGGCGAGGTCTTCACCGTTTACAAGTTCCGTACGATGCGCCGAGACGCCGAAGCGGGCACGGGCGCGGTGTGGGCCGGCAAGAACGACCCGCGCGTAACGCGCGTCGGACGAATCCTGAGAAGCACGCGCCTCGACGAGATTCCGCAGCTATGGAACGTGCTGATGGGTGATATGGGTTTTGTCGGCCCTCGTCCGGAGCGCCCAGAGTTCGTGCAGTGGCTCACAGAGAAGATTCCCTACTACAACCTTCGCCACATTATCCGCCCGGGACTGACTGGCTGGGCCCAAGTCCGATATCGCTACGGTGCTTCGATTGAGGAGACTCAGCAGAAGCTCGAATACGATCTCTATTACATCAAGCACATGTCGGTTGCCCTGGACCTGTTCATCATGTTCGAGACCATTAAGACCGTGGTGCTGCGCAGGGGGGCACGGTGAAATGGCTCTTCTGGATATCGGTCGCGGCCGTGGCTTACGCCTACGTCGGGTACCCGCTAGTGCTGTGGGTCCAAGCTAGGCTTCATAGCAGGCATATCGCCAAGTCCCCAATCACACCCACCATTTCGATCGTGATCTCGGTCCACAATGAGGCTGCTCGGTTGCCATCCAAGTTGCGGAACCTGGCGGCACTGGATTACCCGCGAGAACGATGCCAGGTGGTGGTCGCGTCGGATGGTTCCACCGACGGTACCAACGAGCTGCTAGCCGGTAACCACTCGGTCCGATCGGCGATCTGTCCCGTCAACCGCGGCAAAGCAGCGGCTTTGAATGCGGCACTCGCCGTTGCAACCGGCGAAATTGTCGTCTTCACCGACGTCCGGCAGGAGATTGAAATCTCTGCCGTGCGAGAGTTGGTGGCGAATTTCGCCGACAGCACTGTCGGGTGCGTCAGTGGTGAACTGATGTTGCGCTCACCCGGGAGCGATAATCGCGAAAACGGCGTGTCGATGTATTGGCGCTTGGAGAAGCTAATCCGAAAACTGGAAGCTGCCACCGGATCTGTCGTCGGTGCAACCGGCGCGATTTACGCCGTCAGAAGGTCGCTCGTCCCGGTTTTGCCGGAAGGCACATTGCTGGATGACGTTTACATCCCTTTGGCTGTGGCCCGGCAGCAGTACCGGGTGGTCTTCGAGCCGGCCGCGCGGGCTTGGGATGATGCCGCCGCCGCCGGCGAGCAGGAATTTCGCCGCAAAGTACGCACTCTGGCAGGAAATTATCAACTGCTTCAGATTGCGCCGTGGCTGCTCAGCAGTTCCAACCGGTTGCGTTTTCGATTTCTCAGTCACAAGCTGGCTCGGCTTGCCGTGCCTTTCCTTCTGGTCTCGATATTCTTGTCTTCCGTAGCGTTGTGGGGAAACGAATTCTATCGGCTCGTCGTCGCTCTCCAGGCTATCTTTTATTTGCTGGCGATCATCGGCCTGTGGACACAGACCAGCAGCTGTTTTACCGCCGTGCCGGCAAGTTTCTGCTTGCTCAACGCTGCGGCTGCCGCGGCCTTGTTCAGTTTTCTGCGGTACCGCAACTCTCCCATGCTGCTGTGGAAGAAGGATGCGCTGTCACTGGACAACTCAGCGGAGGTGCTTGCCGGACGCGACCGCCCCTGCCTTACGGCTGAGCGCGTCGAAGACGCGGCGGCGGTGTGCGCTGCCCGTGGTGCGGACCGCATGACCGGCGAAGCGAGATGATACCGCATTCTACACCACGGTTCTAATGGGTACACTGCAGGAACAAAGCGTGAAAGTGGCCTCGGATCAGGCCTGGGCATCCACCGCTCCTCCATCGCGGCACGCGGCTCCAGCCTCGCGCACCTTGGTTCTGCTGTATCACACCGTCCACCTGACCCCGGAACAATGGCAAGCGCAGCGGCCTGCGGGCAGGCGGTACTCAGTGATGGCCAACCAGTTCGAAGCGCAAATGGAGTACCTCGCCCGCGCCGGCTTCCAAACCAGTTCACTAGACGACTTTCTCGACGGCCGATCACCAGCGCGGTCCGTGGTAATCACATTCGACGATGGCCACGAATCCAACCTGACGGTAGCATTGCCCGTGCTGCAGCGCTACGGGTTCCGCGCTGAATTCTTTGTCACCGTCTCTTTTGTCGGTCAGCCGCGTTTTATGACGTGGGCACAAGTGAAGCAATTGCACCAGGCGGGCATGTCAGTGCAAGCGCACGGTCTGCATCACCAGCCGCTTACGGAAGTGCCCCGGGAGAAGCTGATGGAAGAACTGCGGGCGGCGAAAGAGCGTATTGAGGACCAGTTGAATAGCCCAGTCAACTACCTTGCATTGCCGGGGGGATTCGCTAATGATCGCGTGTACCGCGAAGCGCGCGAGGCCGGGTACCAGGCTGTGTGTAACTCCGAGCCGGGAATCGCGCGCCGGTCCACGGTGATCCCCCGAGTGGCAGTGATGCATTCAATGGCGCAAACTGCATTTGAGAGCGTCGTCGAGAGGAAGTTCTTCCCCCTGCTACGTATGAGGGCGCAAAGGGAATTCGGCAAAGCGGCCAAGGCACTGCTCGGGCTAGACCGCTATGAAGCATTGAAGAACCTGGCCATGCGCTCGGGACCGAACTAGACTTATTGCCCCGGATGGCTCTTCACCGCTGTCTCAATGGTCCGCATGAATTCACCGGTCACCGCGTCCCAGCTATACCTGGATTCGACCAGAGTGCGCGCGGCCCTGCCCAGGCGTTCGCCTTTAGCAGCGTCCTGCAACAGTGCGACAGTTTGAGCGGCAAAGGCTGAAGGCGTGTCGCCGATCAGAATGTCGACTCCGTCAGTCACCGGTAGTCCTTCGGCCCCGATCGTGGTAGAAACAGTCGCCTTACCCATCGCCATCGCCTCAAAGATCTTCAACCTGGTGCCACTACCAACGCGCAGTGGAACTACGCAAACATCGGCTGCCGCAAGGTAATCACGAATGTCGTCTACCCAGCCGGTCAGCGTGACGCTGTTGTGCTGGGCGCATGCCTGCACGATTTCTGGCGACGGCCTGCGGCCGACCACCACGAGTTTCACGGCGGGTACCTTGGCCTGGATGGCTGGATAGACCTCACGGAGAAACCAGAGGATGCCGTCCTGGTTGGGCTTCCAATCCATCGAACCCGTGAACACCAGGGTCTTTGAGGCAGTGAGCCGGGGCTGCGGAGAAAAGAATTCAGTATCCACGCCCGTGGGCACGCTCCTTACTTTTTCCTGAGGCAGTCCCCAGGAGACGAACTCGGCGGCATCGGCATCGGAAACCGCAAGCACCAGGTCGGCTTCCTTCAGGTATTTGTGCTCCAGGGCGGCCAGCGTTTGCCACTCCCGCTTGGCCACAATGCGCCGCGGAAGGTTGGGCGCAACTTTGTAGTGCCGCTCCCAGATTCTGCACTCAACGTTGTGTGTGAACACCACTTTGGCGGCTTGCACCTCAGACGGCACGACACCGCAGCCCAGCAAAAAATCGCAGATGATTACGTCATAGCTTGTTTGCCGGAGTTCGGCTTCCACCGCCCTGATGACCTCGGGCCGGCAGAACTTCTGGAACGAGTAGGGCCGCGAATGTACAACGGCGGACAAGTAAGTGGAGAGTTCACCAACCTTGCGAGGGCCAAGCGTGAAGGGAATCGCTATCAGCTTATCTACCGAAGCGGCCAGCTTGGGATTCTGATCCTCGTTTTCCCGCGGATAAAAGGTGATTACGGTGGTCGGCCAATGGCGCGCCAGATTCGTCACCGTGTGATAGCTGCGGATTTTGCCGCCGGTGTCGAGAGGGAGGAAACCGCCCGGCTTCACCCAGAGTGTTCGCAAGGCTTAGACACCGATGGACGCGGTGAGCGTCGGAACCTGGGAAAGCGGCTCGAGTCGCACGAGGTTGACCAGCTTCTGCTCGGGCCGCAGCCGCGCCCGGACCGCTTCCGCTTCCAGTGCGCTCGTCGCGATCACGATCGTGTCGCCGAAGGCCAGAACTTCGTCCAGGGAATCGGTTAGCAATTTACCGATGTGGGGGATGGTGTCCTCGATGAATTGCCGGTTGGAGCCGACAAGCACACCTAAGCAGACGTTGGGATCCCAAATGCGAACCGAGCACCCTTCGCCGATCAGTCGCTTGACGACCGCTACGTAGGGACTCTCGCGCAGATCATCGGTGTTGGCTTTGAAGCTCAGACCCAACATGCCGATCTTTCTGCTTCCTCCCGCCATAACCTCGGTGATCGCCCGGTTTACGTGCTCTTCATTGCTCGGCAACAGCGATTGCACCAGCGGCAGTTTCAGATCGAGTTCCTTGGCACGGTACGCCAGTGCTCGGACGTCCTTCGGCAAGCAGGAGCCGCCAAACGCAAACCCTGGCCGCAGATACGCCGGAGAAATGTTGAGCTTGGTGTCGGTGCAAAACACCTCGGCCACGGCATTCACGTCGACACCCAGCGAGCAGCCGATGGTGCCGATTTCATTCGCAAACGCGACTTTGACGGCATGGAAGACATTGCAAGCGTATTTGACCAGTTCGGCGGAGGGAATCGAGAGGATGAAACGCGGTCCAGGCACGCCTTTGTACACGGCCATGACCGGCGCGGCATGTTCCTCGGAATCCGCTCCCACCACCGTCATCGGTGGGTTGGCGAAGTCAACGATGGCGCTGCCCTCGCGGAGAAATTCCGGGTTGGAGCAGACGAAAAAGTCCTCTTGCGCCAATTTGCCGCTGGCCCGTTCCAACAGCGGTATGAGGATCTTTTCCGACGTGCCCGGCAGCATGGTGCTGCGGCAAACCACGGTGTGAGGGCTTGTCTTCGACTTCAGCGCCGCGCCAATCTGGCTGCAGACATGTTGGACGGCGGCAAGATCCAGGCTGCCATTCGCGCGACTCGGCGTACCTACGCAGATGAACGAGATTTCCGTGCGCCGTACGGCGTCATCGGCGTCGGACGTCGTGGTAATCAGCCCTTTAGCAACGCCGGCCGCAACCAGCGATTCCATGCCCGGCTCGACGATCGGGGTGCGCCCGGCGGCGAGCTGTTCCAGCTTCAACGGGTTGACATCCACTCCTACAACCGTGTGCCCCCGGTCCGCCAGGCAAG
>Ga0326726_10004212_pt1 | contig 13141 bp, 19 predicted proteins | sample MHFenrmetagenome_2_FD_207603 | JGI IMG/M metagenome (GOLD analysis project Ga0326726, IMG submission 207603) | Lab enriched peat soil microbial communities from Michigan Hollow, Ithaca, NY, United States - MHF15MN | ecosystem: Environmental > Terrestrial > Soil > Wetlands > Peat | place: USA... | reverse complement strand
GGCGGGCCTGGGCCCGCTGGACCGAGTCGAGCTCAAGGCGAGGCAGGAGCTGGGCCATGTGCCACTGGACTTCGGGCTGGTTGGACGCCTCGGCCACCCGGAGGATCCGGGTCCGATACCGCTGGACGGAGTTGGGTAGGTGGTGAGCGACTTTCTCCAGAGCATCCGCCGCCCGCATCCGGACGAGGGGGTCCTTCACACTCAGGCCTCGAACGAGGGCCGGAAGCAGGGCCGGGGAATGGAGCACCCGGCGGACGACGAGCGGACTCCGGCCAATGGACCGGCGATCGGGGCCGGCCAGGAGGGCGAGCAGACTGGAGGCATGCACGGCCCGATCGGGGTCAGGTCATCGCCCGCCGCCGCTGAGCGACGGCCGCACCCTGACAGAGTGATGCGGTAGTTGGCCAGCGCCCATCAGACTACGAGAACCTTCGCGGCCCATTCCATCGTAGCGGCCATCGCCTGCGAATTCGTAAACTGGGCGTTCCGGCCTTCCAGGTCGGCCTCGGAGACACCCCGCGCCACGGCGCAAGAGCGGCAGAGGGAGATCGGAATCCCGTCGTCATGTGTCTTGGCCATGAGGACCTTCAGGGCAGGAAGGCCGGGTGCCGTCAGCGTGTCGGTTGCCTGGGGGCGCATGAGGAGAGTGGCCTCGCCCGCCAATACCAGACGGACAGTATGGCCGGCCTCGACGAGGGAGTTTGCCCAGGCGAAGAGGAGACTGGCGCGGGTCGGATCCTCCGGCCCGGTGAGACCGATGAGCATGAAGCGCTGAGAGTCGCCCGTCGCAGGAAGAGGAAGGGGAAGCGCCGCAACCGCAAAGACCGCAGTACACGCGTGAGCACCGGTGGCGAGAACGTCACGACGAGTTGGCATCTGGTAACCCAGGGAACAGAGCGGCGCTGGCTAGCGACTCGGCACAAGTTGCAGCGCCGCGGGTGGCTCGGCAAGCCTCCCGCGACGGGGAGTTGCTCCGTGAACCAGGAAGGCCGATGGGCCGCGCCCGGACAGTCTCGTCAGACCGTGCCTCCGTGGTGGTCGCGGGCGGTGTTCTCCCAGATCGTGGTGTCAATGTCACGGAGCCGGAGCCCCGCAAGGCGACCGGCGTCCTCGAGCAGGAGGAGGGCCTGAACGTCGGAGACCGAGTGGCCAACGGCGTGGGCGACATATCGGGAGATGTGCACGTCAGGCTTCGTCGTGTTGGCGCCAAACAGCATCCGCAGGTACTGAAATCCCGCCAAGGCAAACCCGGGTATCCGAAGGGTGAGGTAGTCCTGGGGACGTGCGTGCTCGGCCCATGCCTTGAGTTGTTCCAGCTCGGGTCCCTGGGCAACCAGCGCCGTCCGCACCAGGTACTCGACGACGGCGCGGAGAAGGGCGGCCCTCGACGGGTCATTGTAATTCAGCGCATCGTTGGCAAAGGCGGCTGGCGATCTGTAGCTGTTGATGAGGGCGCGTAGCTGCAGTATGGTCTCGACCGCCGGGAACCGCCTTTCAAACGCCTCCAGGCGGGGAACCACGAACTCATCGTAGTCCCGGTGAAGCGAGAGCACGCAGTCGATGACGCGAACCGCCGGAGCGCGCGACCACGCGCGGTCGGCGGAGGCGGTGACGTTCGGGAAGTCACGCCGGAGCGCGGCGGCGAGCTGCTCTGATTCAGTCAGGGACACGTTGACTATCTCGCAGTCCAACGACTCCGCACCAGCTGAGGCCGAGGCGAGCCACGGGTGGCATTCCGGGACGGGAAGTGGCGTGTGGCCTCCAGGCACGCCGACTGCGGAGTGCGTGTCAGCGTCATGCGGCAGTCAGGCAGCACCATCGTCATGCGGTAGTCCAAGCCCTGTGCGGGTCAATGAAGACACATGGGATACGGCCCAGGTCGCGCCCCCGTAGAAGTCCAGCATCCAGAGCACGTCTCTTATGGCGATCAGCATCTCTTCGAGAGTATCATGGCCGATGGTCTCGCCGGCTGCGTGTGCAACGCGATTGCGTGCGGCCACCGCCCTGTCGATCAGGTCCAGAACAACCTTCGGCGGCGCCAGCACCTTACCCTCGATCATTACCGGGGTTTCGAGTGACGGCAGGTACTCCGCAAGAAGTCGCTTGACGGGCGGTGATGGCAGATTGGTAATCAGCCATTGTGCCGAAGGCGCGAGTTGGCCTATGAAAGCCTCGATACCCAGTTCCAATGCCGCAACTGCGATGACGAGTGCGCTTCGGCGGTTGGAGAATCTGTGGTCCCATGCTTCGCGAAACACCTGGTGTGCTATCGGCTCATCCTGCCCGGTGTCCAGCATCGCCTGGACCTCCGAGGCAACGGAGGCTGCAGGGTAAATGTAGGGCACCTCGTGGAAACGAGGCTCGGCGTTTGCGGGGAGAGGATGCCACGTACTTCCATCGAGTGACCATTCGGGACCGGAGCCGATCGAACGAAGGGGGTCATGCGGGCCCCACAGCGAATAGCGCCATCTGAGGACCAGGCAGGAGCGGCTGATGGCATGCACCAGGTCCTTCCGAATCTGCTCGATGAAGGAATTCATGGCCTCAGGCAGGCCAGACTGTGGGTAGACCATGCCGGGCTTGAGACGCCCTGCCGCATCCTGAAAGCGGCGCCAATTCAGTTGGGATGAGGGTGGTACACCGTCGGGAATGCGGTAGTCTGCCAGGGCGGCAAAACCTCTCGCAACTCTGTCATTTGGCTCCAGTTGAGTCCGTGCGGTTGCGATCGCCCCGCCTTGCGCCTCCAGGCCATGAAGCTCTGGCCTGTCGATCACAACCGAGATCCGACGAGGGCTTACCACGGTCAGGGTCAGAAACCCATCAGGGCCGCTCTGGAGCTCGATATCCGCGAGTCTCAGCGTCAAGCGAAGAGATAGCACAGGCCATCACCAGGGGAAGAGTGTGCTGCCCAGCGACCCCGCATAAGCTGCAGGCCGAGGGACGCTCGCGCAAGCGAGCGTGTCGACGGCGGGAGGCTTCTCCTCCGGGCAAACCGATCGCCGAGGCGTGTCACCCTCATTCAGTAGTTAGCCGCCACATCTCGAAAGGAAAGCACCTGGTAGAACGGCCCCCCCGGGCGCAGGTCTCCAGCTGTGATGGAGCCGCGCCAAGCGAGCGCCGGACGCCCGAGGTCAGGCGGTCCGGACGTCGAACAGGGTCTTCCAGGAGGTGAGCCAGCTCCCGAGTGCGGTCCGCTTCATCAGAAGGACCAGGAAGGCAAACTCCAGGATCACCAGGCCGCCAACTATCCTCGGCAGGTACGGGTGCAAGCCGGGCACCCGGTACAGAGCGGCGATCGCGGCGGTGGTGCCGAGGATGATGACGGAGACCGGAGCCAACTCGCGGAAGGGGCGCCGCCTGGCCAGGTGCACGGAGTGGATCTGGTCCGCAGGGATGTACTGGGCCTTGGCAGAAGGCAGGCGAAGCGAGAGATGGTCGGCGGCGGCCGAGATGAGGAAGCCGTCGACCACCGAGCCATCGGGGAGGCCTACCCGCAGTCGGACCTCCTCGTCTGCCTTTTGCAGGTGGTCGAGGGCCGTTAGCGCGTGGGTGAGAGCAGAGTGCCGATCGGGCAGCATAGGCGTTGAGGGTGGCGGCGAGCGACCCCGCAGAACCTGCAGGGCCGCCGCCAGGTCGGCAAGTCTATCCTCAGAGTCCCTGGCCCTTGCGAGCCGCCCGCGCGATGCCGCAGCGGAGACGATGGCTTGGGCGTGCCGGCTTCATGCGGTAGTTAGGTCGCGGCGGGGGGTGAGTTGACTCGGTGATTTCCGGATGTTAAGTATACTGTACATCCGCCCAGAGGCCCTCATGTCCGGTTGCTCGCGGCATTCGATCGTCGCCACTTCCCTGGTGTTCATGACGGTGGTTCTCGGAAACGTGCTGCCCAACGGCCTGGGCCACCCCCGGTGGGGGAAGCTGGCAATGGCCACCGCGCTCATCGCCGCGTGCACCGCGATGGTCATCCTGCGGGCACGCAAGTTCCGCAGCCTCGACGAGTTACAGCAGCGGGTGGAGTTGGAAGCCCTCGCCGCTGCGTTTGGAGGCAGCTTCCTGATCTTCTGGAGCTACTGGCTGCTGCAGGCAGCGGGGCTGCTTCCGCCGCTGAACGGGATGTACTACGTGCTCGGGATGGTAGCCCTGGTGGGGGTGGGGAGCGGCAGCGCCTGGGGACGGCTGGCGAGAAGGCCCCCAGCCAGGCAGTGAAGAACCAGGTCCGCCGGCTCCGCGAGGCGCGAGGGTGGTCCCAAGGGGAGTTGGGGGAGCGGGTAGGGGTAACCCGGCAAACCGTCTACTTCATCGAGACGGGGAGATTCGATCCGAGTCTGCCTCTGGCCATGCGGCTGGCGCGGGTGTTTGGCCACAAGGTGGAGGAGGTCTTCGAACTGGAGGAGTAGAGTGGGCTCGTTGTGGGCCGTGGCGCTATTTCGTGTGCAGGCCAGGCGGCGGTGGCAAAGTGGCGGGCGAGCGCCGGCGCATCTGGCGGCCGGTCGCTATGAGGCATGTCAGAACCAGGGGTCCGGTGGTCGCTTGGCCGGCGGGATAGCCCGAATGAGCTCCTCCTGAGCGAGCCACGCCGCCAGCCTGGGATTGGCGATCGCCGCGCATTGCGCCGCGAGGTACGGCTCGTGGGGTGTCCAACCACAGCCGAGGGAGGGTCGAATCCGGAGAAACTCGATGGGTTCCCCGAGCGCATGGATGACCGGGAACTGGATTCCTGCCGCGCCGTATTCCCGGTAGAACACGCCGCCGTACAGCCGCTCCCCTGCAAGGGTGACCACAAAAGCGCGACCGATTGTCGCGAAGGAGTTGATCCGTCCGGGTACGAGCGACCCTGACAATCGCCGCCTGGTTCAGCCAGATCTCCTGGTGATCCCAGTCGTACGCGCGCAGGTCGGAGTCATCGAAGACAAATGCGGCCTGACCAAGGTCGGCTTGGGCCAGCCGGGGCCAGACATCCTGCATTTTGTACCGGTGCTCCAGTTCGTCCCAGCGGAGGGCCAGGACGTGGAGTTGAAACGACGACGCCATGGGGGTAACCCGGTAGGGAGGAGATCGTCCGAGGTCGTCCTGTCAGCCTCATGCGGTAAGTGGATGGCTCGGCGCCCTCATCCACAGGGCGAAGGTGAGCGGGAGCCGGCCCCGTACCTCGGGCCGCCAAGCCGGGAACTGATTCCAGGATGGAGAGGGATCCTCGCGGAGCTAGGCGGCCGAGTCAGGCCATTCAAGTGGCGGGACGGATTCGGGTCAAGCGCGTGCTGAGGTGACGGCGGACATCCGGCCACTCCGAAGCCACAATACTGTACGCGACGGTATCTCGGACTGTGCCGTCGGGCCGCGCATGGTGATGACGAAGTACGCCGTCCTTCTTCGCGCCGAGAGCCTCGATGGCGCGCTGAGAACGGAAGTTGAAGTTATCGGTGCGAAACCCGACCACCTGGCAACCCAGAGTATCGAAGGCGTGGGAAAGCAGGAGGAGCTTGCAGGCCGTGTTGACATGACTCCGCTGGCGGCTGGCCGCGTACCAGGTGTAGCCGATCTCGACCCGGTCGATCTCGGGTACAATGTCGTGATAGCGGGTGGACCCCACGATGCTGTCCGTTGCCAGGTCTCGGACCGCCCATGGGAGCATGTGGCCGTTCTCCCTTCCTTTCAGCGCGGCGGCAATGTACGCCGTCGTCTGAGGGGGCGGGGGGACGGAGGTGAACCAGAGCTCCCAGAGTCGCCCGTCGGCGGCGGCGGCCATCAGGCCGTCCAGGTGGCTGCCACCGAGCGGTTCCAGCCGGACGCCATGGCCCTCGAGGGTCACGGGTACGGGCCTGATCACAGGGAACTCCTTGCAGAGGTGGAGACAACCGATGGAGGGCACCTGACGGCCCCGCATGGCCGCAGGCCTGTGAGACCCTGCCCGCGCGGCTCGGCGCTGTGTAGGTTTGCCCTATCCCGGCGCCATGGCTCCTGGCGCCCAGTGAGGCCCCGCCGGGAGAGCACGCCTTCCCCAGCCGAGGAACCTGCCGGTGTCCCGTAATGCCGTCGCCGTCGCGAAGGCCAGCTACCAGCGGTGCCAGCAGGCTCCGCACTTCTTCGAGGCCTTCTATCAGCACTTCTTCACGGCGTGCCCCGCGGCTCGGCCGATGTTCGCCAACACCGACTTCGCTCGGCAACACAAGCTGCTGCAGCACGCGATCGGGCTTCTCCTCGCCTACGACCAGCAACCGGCGGAGGGGCCGAACCTGCTCACTCGTGTGGCGGAGCGGCACGGCCGGAACGATTTGAAAGTCGATCCGTCCTACTACGCCCACTTTGTCGGCAGCTTGGTCGCGACTGCACGCGAGGTCGACCCTGAGTTTACTCCCGACACCGAGGCCGCCTGGCACGAGGCGACGGCCGCCGGAATCGCCTACATGAAGTCGAAGGCCTGAGGTCGACCCCGCATAACCTGCAGACCGAGGCGCGCTCCCGCAAGCAAGGGCGTGACTCCGTGTGGTCTGTCCCTCGAGCAAACAGGCGGGCGAGGCCTGACGCCCTCATGCGGTAGTTAGGTCGCACTCCGGCGCCGCGAACCAAGGCGCAGCGACCAAGCAAGACCGCGACAGTCGCGTGAATCGCGGCATTCCAGTCCATTGCCCGGCCTCAGGTGGTCCCCCCGGGCTCCGGGATCACTCCAATGGGGAAACTACGCCAACGGCGCGTGGCGGTCGGACCCCGCAAAGGCGCACGAGAACCCGGCCTCATTCCGGTTTAATGGCGGCTTCAGGGTTGGCTGCCCAGCGTGCAGGCACGCCGCTACGGGGGGTGATATGAAACACGCCGGGCTTACCGTGTTCATCCTGTTCTTTGGCATCAGCCTGCTCGATGCGCTTGGCGGTGGGCATTGGCTGCGGGCGCTGTTCTGGCTCGGGATGGGTGTGGTGTTCTGGGGGTTGGAGCGGGAGCGCAAGGGCCGCGGGCCGGAAGGTCCACTTCCACCCCAGAGCTGAGGCCCCGCGGCTGGCTGGTTCAGCCAGACAAGGAGGCCGCCTGACGACCCTCGTCAGACCGCAAGACTAAGCGCGACACCTTCAGGTGCACCACACCACGGGACGCCGGCTCACGGCCCAAAGAGCCCACGTCCCGGGTGCATGCTGGTCAGGCTGCGTTCGGCTACTTGGCGCCTTCGTACTTGAAAGACACGCGAAGCCGCGCGCGATAGAACTCGACCTTCCCGTTCTTCAACTGCATATCCAGTTCGGCAACCTCGGCTATACGGAGGTCGCGAAGCGTCTTGGAGGCGCGAGTCACCGCGGCCGCCGCGGCCTTCTCCCAGGACTCCGTGCTCGTGCCGATCAGTTCGATGACTTTGTAGACGCTCTCCGCCATAGACACTCCACATGAGAGAAGGGGAAGATCCCGGTGCTATGGCCGCACCTGGGTGGAACTGACATGAGAGAAGAGACAGCCTGATCGAGAAGGGCGCAAGGTCCGGTGCGCGCGGGGCCAGGTCGAAGGCGCCATCAGAACTCTCCGGTCTTACGGCTTGTCTGCGAGCATCTCGATTAGGGCTTGATCCTCGGGGCCCTTCAGGTAGAAGGCCACGAATATGGCCAGTTCATTATCAGATGCATTGTCGAAGTGCGTGATCACGGTGTTTGGTGGCTCGTAGAATGCGTCGCCCGACCTCAAGGTGTGGATTGGCTCACCCTCGACCTGGAAGCTGATAGCCCCCGCGGTGACGTAGCCGACCACCGGCATCGAGTGGCGATGACGGCCGGCGATTTGACGGGGAGGGAGGGAGATCTGCGCAGCCTGAACCTGGGTCACGGCCTTGGGACCATTCAGGGTCGCCGCAAGCAGGGACTTGCGGAGGATCGGAGGGGAGGACATCGGGCTATTCTCGGCAGGGGCGGAGGGCGGTTCGGGGAGGTCGCGTCGACTTTGCTGGTCGGTCTCGAGCCGGGGCACGGAACTGAGTGGAGACACTGGTGAGCGGGACGGAGGCGCCTGGGCACCGGCCGACCACCCCACAAGGTGCAGGCCGAGGCTCGCTCTCGCAAGCGAGCAAGCGGGAGCTGGACGCTCGTGAGGCTGAGTCTGTTCGCGGAGGGAAGGCTGATGTGAAGGATATCAGTTTCACGTACAACTACGACAAGGCATCGCCAAGCCTCTGATGCTCCATCGACGGGGCCGCGGGAAGCGCCTTAGCCCGCGGCCCGACAGGCGGTGGTCCCCTCGAGAAGTCGATCGCGCAGGTGTGTGAGCTTCATCCGATAGTTAGGCGCCAGTCCGGACATAGGCCGAGTCGGCGCGGGCAACCCGCTCCGCGCGGTCGCGGATGCCGATGAGCTGCCGACGTACCATCAGGAACTCGGCCAGGTCCAGAACAGCGACTTGCAGCGGCAAGCGCCAGCTATGCGGCAGGCGGGCCCGGACGCGCATGACCAACCGCGTCCTGGCAGGTGAGATCGGGTGCAGCGCGAAGGCCCAGGTGACGTGAGCTCCGGCTTGGTGGACGTCCAGCAGCAGCAGCTCGTTCGGCGTTGCCACCGCGACCGGCCATCCCGGGCTCCCACCGACTGGTATCGTGTCGCCCGCCCGGATCTCCCGGAATCGCGACATTAGAGTGTCCGAGCTGGGACTATCCAGGACGCCGAAGGCCTGATCGAGCCAATCGTAGCTGTACAAGCCACCACGTCCATTGCCCATCTGAGCGAGCCACGGCCATATATGGGCGGGCCACGCGTTGATCGTGATGGCGCGAGTCGTGACTTCACCCGGGTCCTGCACGAGGCTGTCGCCCGGCATGGGCCGAGTGACTTCGTCGGAGGTGGCCCCCCAATGCATGTGCCAGGGCCGGACCATCGCGATATACGCCGCCAGGAGGCCGATGAGGGCGATGGCCGAGGTGAAGGTCCGGCGAAGCCAGCGATGTCGCAGAGTATCCGTAGTGTCACCTGACGGCGGGGGTTGGAAAGAGCTCACTCCGCTGTGATCCTGGCCAGCAGCCAGCGGTGCGGATCGACAAGAACGCGAAGCGGCGCCGCCGCGGACCAGAAGCGGAAGTCTCCGGTAGGCCCGTCTAGGTATACGCGCTCGACACGCAACCCTAGCGAAGACTCGATCCCGATCTCCAGCGGCAGGTGGTAGAGTACGCCTGCCTGGCGTAGGGAGACGGCTACGCGGTAGCCGCTCGAGTCTGGAGTAATGTCAGCGTGCCAGGTTAGCTCCGGCACGCCGCCGCGCTTCAGCCACTCGTCCCGCCACCAATCCAGCGGCTGCCCCGTCCCCTCGGCCAGCGTGGCTGCGAACTCCTCGAGTGTGAATGACCGGAACCGCCATCGGTCGAAAAGCAGGCGGACTCCGCGGTTAAACGCGCTGTCGCCGACTGCGAAGCGCAGCAGGTGCATTACCCAGGGGAGCCGGCCGTGGATGAAGTTGCCGGCGAGAGGCCCGCGGGGTGCTGTAATCGGTGGCTCCGCCGGTGTCCCCGCCATGTTGAGATAACCGCGGCGATAGGCCTCGAAGTCGGCCGGGACAGGCAGTCCACGCGCCTCATCGTACAGAATCTCGGCATAGTCCCCGAATCCCTCCGTCCACTGATAGCTCCCGGGACCGCGGCCCGCGAGCGTGTAGAACCACCACAGCAGCGCCGTTTCGTGCGCATCGTGCCCGGTTGTGCGGAGTTCCTCGGCAAGATAGCCGGGGTTGTAGATGACGCCGCCGGCGACGGCGCGCCGCGCAAAGATGCCGTCGACGGTAGCGAAGGTGAACTCATCGAAAGCGTATCGCCCAAAGTGCGAGGTGTAGAAGTCGAGCACATCTGCGCTGGTACGGAAGAGCTGGTCGGCGTAGGCGCGTGAGGCCGGATACAGCAAGGTGCGCATCCGTTTCCCGCCGATCGTGCGTTCCGTTTGCACCCAGCGGGCATCTGCAATCACGGTGGCCGCGCGGATCGGCTCCGCGGTCTGGTAGCGCTCCACATGCACGCCGCCGCGATCTTCGGCGAGCACTTGCCGTCCCGGCGCGAGCACGCGGAAGCCCCGGGGTACCTCCAAGGTCGTGGAAACGACCGCCCAGTCGTCAAAGTCCACCGGATAGAACCGATCCGACCAGAGCAGGTAGATGCTGCTGTCGGCGAGGACGGGGCGCTCGTCTCCGGCGCTCTGACCCGGCGTTCCGGACAAGCGGAAGACGAGCTGTTCGTGCGGTCGCGACCGCGAGACCGCGACGGTCACCACGTCGCCTTCTCGCGTCATCGTGGCCGGGCCGAACCTGCTCCGCACCACCACGGTGTCGTACCAGGGGGCCAGGAGGAAGGTGAACTCCCTGTTGCCCGGAGGATTGTCGATGTCCAGCGTCGCCGTGAGCCGGAGTCGGCCCGTCGCGATGTCGGGTCTGATGAGCAGGTCGCAGCGCTGGACGTCAGGTGGTGCCGGGGGGAGGCGGTGCCGCGCGGCCGTTTTCGGCAGTGCAGCCGCGGTCACCGAGGCGAGCAGGAGAAATTGGATGATCGAAGGTCGGTAAATGTCCCATATCGCGCGCTTCGGGCGCGCGCTTCGGATGGGCGCGGGAGGTAGTCGAAACGCCCGGGGGGAGAACTGGCGAACGTGTTGTAAGGCGAACGCTGCTCTAGTGGTCGCTGAGCGCGATGTACAGCGCCGCAGTCGCGATGACATACTCGTCCAGGAGAGTGTGCCATTGATTGGGATTGCCGCCTGGCAACCCCGCGAGCTGCCCGTGGAGCGTGGCGAGCTTCGCCTTGAGTTGCGCTGGCGTGGGTTGGGACGACATGAGCCTGGTCTGGGCGACAAACCCTGGGGTGGCCTTGGTCCTCTGCGCCGTAACGAGTGGTGTTGCCTGGACATTCGGGTAGGGAACCGGAACCGGCCCTGCGGGAGCTGGGGTCTTGCATACGTCAGGGAAGGCAGCGATGGCACCGCCCTGTTTGGTGGATGCCGGATACATGCGTTCCCCCGGGGTAGGTCCTGAGTATGGGGTGGACGTAACGCCATGGTACCACGGTTGTCAAATCGCCGATCGAGAGGGTGGCCGCGCGGCAGATGCAAGCCGAGGCCAGTCGGGCAAAGGCCTGACACCAGGGCGTATCATGTGGAGCGCGAGTCCTGAAGATGGATGAGCGCGGCCTCGCGCGGCAGAATCGGCCCGACCCGAACGGTGACGCCAGGAGGTGTGGCAAAGACCGCGTAGATAAAGTCCTGCAGTTCACGCAAGAGGTCTTGCCCCGAGGCCGCATTCTGACCGGGAAGCGCGGCCAACACCTTATGATCCTTCTCCCCGTCCTCGATCTGCGCCAGGAGCCCGATGGGCTCGCACTCCACGATCGTGCCCGCCTGCAGTCGATCGGTGGTGATGACGTAGCAATCCACGCTGTCGCCATCGGTGGCGGTGGTACCGATGACGAAGCCGTAGGGATAGGGATATGGCCGAGAGACGCGACGGGCCCCGATGTGCTCGAGCGTTCTCTCGTTGTGGACCTGCCGTTCGCAGGAGCCCGCTTCCACCTGGACCATGACCTGTATCATGCGAGGCTCCGGCGGACGTTACCGTGGGGGACAGACCTGAATGTCGCTGGGTTACGGGACAGATACGGTCTGCGCTCCCTCCGGCCAGCCTCCCTGCAGAAGCTAGTCGACCGCGGCGAAGAAGGTTTTGGGCGGCGCTGGGGCATGTGGGAGACCAGCAGCGCCAGTTCGCGCACCTGCACCCGCCGGCGCGAGGCCAAGTCGGGCCTTGGCTATCGCCGGAACAGGAAGGGGGGCTCTATTCGGAGGGGCTCACGGGAGGAGCCTTCCTGGGGGACATCGTGTCGAGTCCATAGCAGAGGCCCACGCCGAATACGTAGGCGAGGATGTCGAGTGGGTCGAAGACCCCCGGGAAGAGGCCGTGCGGCCAGAAATACTGGCTCACCTCGGTCAGCGCGCTGGCAAGGACGATCAGGCAGGCCGCAAACGCGGGCGTATGCCCCACATACCTCCCGATCAGGGTGCGCCGGCTTGGGCTGTCGAGGCCGCGAGATGTGATGTAGAGCCAAGCTGGTAGGGTCAGGTCGGCGCCGTAGCTCGTGAGCAGGCCGGCCCGGACATGAGCCATGTTCATTGCGCCGCAGGTGACCCAGGTTACCAGGAGGGCCCAGGATGCAATCTTCCAACCGGGTCTGGACATGGCGGTTGGCGACCTCGGCTCAGGATACCCAAGGATCCCGCACAAGCTGCAGGGTCGCGGCCTCGAAAACCGATGGCCGCGCCCTGTCAGCTGCATGCGGTAGCTAAGCGGCGGCGGCTCGCCCGGGCAGTCCGAGAGCAGCCTGGAGCCGGGCCAGGTGATGCCACGGATGCCGGAGTGGATGGTCCTCGATGATGAACTGGACCGTCATCGGCGCGCCGAAACTGAGGGAAAAGGGTACCGCGCGCGCCAGCTCCGCATCGGTCAGCCGACGGATCCCCCGCGACGCCTCCTGGCTATTCCGGACCAGCAAGTCCAGGGCCTCTTGCTTGGACACGGTGGCATGTTCCTGTGCGTGGCCGGCGTTGATCTGGGCGACCAGCTCCCAGGTCACGTCCGTGATCGGCACGCCTTCAACGGCCTTCTGGACGACTCCCATCTCGATCGGGTACATGCTGGCGACGTGATGGACGATCACGCCGACGGTACGTCCGTCCCTTGGCACGATGGTACGCCACTGGGCGTCCGAGAGGTCTCGAGCGAAGGTAACCAGCATGGCGGCTCCTTCTTCGACACGATCGGCGAGTTGGTTGGCGCGGGTGGACATAGGCTCCTTGGAGGTGCAGGGTGAGACGGTCCCACAGAACGGGGATCGCACTAGGTGGAGATCGTTGACCGGCGGCGGGAAGCGACACGAGGCGGGCTGTAGGACGGCGGACTACGGAGAAACAGTGAGGAGGTGGGTAGGCGGGCGATGATGGCCTGCCGCCTAGCGACCCCGAAATGTGCTGCACGGCCGCGGCGCGCTCGGCAAGCTGACGCGGGCATTGTCTGGGTGTGTCGGGGCCGTCGCAAAGCGACCGCCGCGTCCCGCTACCCGATGCGGTGGCTAGACCGCAAGCGTGTACATCGCGGCATCGCAGACCGGACGGTAGCCGATCCGGGCGTAGATCCGATTCGAGGTGGGGTTGGCCAGGTCGGTATA
>Ga0326726_10004211_pt1 | contig 13152 bp, 12 predicted proteins | sample MHFenrmetagenome_2_FD_207603 | JGI IMG/M metagenome (GOLD analysis project Ga0326726, IMG submission 207603) | Lab enriched peat soil microbial communities from Michigan Hollow, Ithaca, NY, United States - MHF15MN | ecosystem: Environmental > Terrestrial > Soil > Wetlands > Peat | place: USA... | reverse complement strand
CACCACCCGGCTCGGCCCTCGCGCCGCGGGGGAGCGCGAGCACGTGCCGGAAGAGCTCCGTCATGGCGAGCAGCGCACGCTCGCGCTCGACGCGGAGATCCTCGGCAGCCGCGGTCTGCACCGCCGGATCGAGGAACCCGCGGAGCTGCGGAAACACGCGCCCGAGCGCGCCGGCATGCTCGATCGTGGCGATCGCGAGCGGGTTCTGTGCGAGCTCCGTCGCGAGGTCGTCGATGACGAAGTCGAACGCGCGATACGGCACGCGCTCGCGCTCGTGGCAGCGACCGCGCCACACGACATCGACCTCGGCGCCCTCCCGCAGCCGGACGCGCCCGAGGCCCTCCTCGATCAGCGCGGTCTTGCCGACGCCCGACGGCCCGGTCACGAGCACCAGCCGGCCCTCGCTCGCGGGGTCGGCGACGCGGCCTTCGAGCCGCGACAGCTCGGGCTCGCGCCCGACGAACCGCGCGGCGCGCCGAAGCGGGCGCGGGTGCGTGAGCTCGCCGGTGAGCTGGGTCGCGACCTGCAACGCGGTCGGGCGGCGTAGCGGATCTTGCTGCAGCATCCTGTCGATCAGCTCGTCGAGATCCGGCGGCACCTCGGGGTTGATCGAGCTGGCACGCGGCAACGACACCGCGCGCCCGAGCCGCGACAGCACGTGGAGCGTGCCGCCGAACGGAGGCGCACCGGTGACGAGCTCGAACGCGACGACGCCGAGCGCGTAGACATCCATCGCCGGGCTCACGACGAGCCGCTCGACGTACTCGGGCGCCAGGTACGCCGCCGTGCCGACGACGCGGGTCTCGCGCGACACTTCCCCCTCCGCGCGCCGCCGCTCCAGCGCGAGCCCGAAGTCGAGCAGCTTGCAGCCGTCGTCGGTGACGATCGCGTTCGAGGGCTTGACGTCGCGATGGATCACGCCGTGCGCGTGCAGGAACGCACAGCCCTCGGCGAGCTGCGCGAGGACCGCTCGCACGCGCCCGAACTCGACCACCGGAATCGCGCGGATGATCGGCCCGGGCTCGGGTGGCAGCGTCTGCTCCGTCAGCGCATCGCCGATCGGCAAGATCGACCGTGTCGTGCGATCGGACATCGAGGGAGAGATCAGCGGCTGTGGTGGATCGCGCTCGACCCAGCGCCGCGGATCGAGGCCGCGCAGGTACTCCATGGTGAAGTAGCAAGACTCCTCGTGCGCGACCAGCTCGTAGAGCTCGACGAGGTTGGGATGGCGCAGCGACGCGACCGCGCGGAACTCGCGCTTGAGCCACAGCGTGGCCGTGTGATGCACGGTGCCGCGGAACTTGATCGCGACGTCCATGTCGCGGCGCAGATCGCGCCCGAGGTAGACCACGCCCATGCCGCCGCGGCCGAGCTCGCGGACGATGTGGTAGCGATCGCCTACGAACCGCCCCTGCCCCTCGGTCGAAATCACGGGCCCGCACGCTATCATGGCGGCCGTGGTGCCACGTGAGTGACGCGATCGATCGGCTGATCGACCTGCACGGACCTGCAGCAATTTGCGGCGCACTCGAGCCGATCCTCACCGCGGAGCGCATCAAGCGCATCGATGCCGTGCTCGACGCGCGGCTCGCCTCGGTCGTGACCTGCGTCGAGGACACGTACGATCCCCACAACGCGGCCGCGACGATCCGTACCACCGAGGCGCTCGGCCTGCAGGAGCTTCACGTCATCGAACCCGAAGGCCGGTTCTCGGCGGCGAAGGGCGTGACCATGGGGGCGCATCGCTGGATCGACATGCATCGCTGGTCCGTCGCCGAGGATGCCGTGCGCGCGTTGCACGGCCGCGGGTTTCGGGTGGTCGCGACCACGCCCGCTGCCGTCGTGTCGGTCGAGGACGTCGACGTGTCGACCCCGATCGCGGTGATGTTCGGCAACGAGCACGATGGCCTGACCCAGGCCGCGATCGCCGCGTGCGATGGCGCGATCACGGTGCCGATGTTCGGCTTCACCGAGAGCTACAACCTGTCGGTCACCGTCGGGCTCGCGATGAGCCGGATCGCCGCACGCCGCCGCGCTTACATAACCGCGCCGGGCGATCTCACCGCCGATCGCCGAGCCCACCTCAGGGCGCGCTGGTTTGCCCTGCGGATCCGCGGGGTCGTGGGGATCCTCGAGCGCGCCCTGAAATAGGGCGCGTGGGCATCGAGACACGCACCATGTGGCAAACCGACCGCAACCGACGCATTATTCAGCTGCCATCCCCGTGGGGGGCGGGTACCCGGCTTGCACTACAAGTCGTATGCCTGAACGGCAGCACACGCTGAGAATGTGGAGCGCACCCGATAGCGACAAGCCGGCGAAGGTGAAGGGCGGCAAGGCCCTGAAGCCGGGCAAGCTGCAGAAGCCGCAGCCGGCGAAGAAGCGCCCGCTCTGGGTCTCGCTCCTCAAGTGGGGTGCGATCGCGGCGTTCTCCGGGCTCGTGCTCGCGTGCGCGACGGTCGCGCTGGTGTTCTGGATGTACGGCCGCGATCCGAAGCTGCCCAACATCGAGAAGCTCTCGGACTACCGGCCCAAGCAGGTCACCACGATCCTCGATGCCAACGATCGCCGCATCGGCGAGCTGTTCACCGAGCGGCGATCGGTCGTCGCGTACGACAAGATCCCGCCGATCGTCGTCGACTCGTTCGTCGCCGCCGAGGACAACAAGTTCTGGACCCACGGCGGCATCGACTACATCGGCATGGTCCGCGCGTTCGTCGCGAACCTGCGTAGCGGTCATGCCAGGCAGGGCGCATCGACGATCACCCAGCAGGTCGTGAAGAACCTCCTGCTGACGCCGGAGAAGTCGTTCAAGCGCAAGATCCAGGAGATCATCCTCGCCCGCCGCCTCGAGAAGGCGCTGACGAAGGAAGAGATCATGACCCTGTACCTGAACGAGATCTACTTCGGTCGCGGCAGGTACGGCATCGAAGAAGCGGCTCGCTACTACTTCGGCAAGGACGTGTCGCAGCTCAACGTCGGCGAAGCCGCGATGCTCGCGTCGCTGCCGAAGGAGCCGGAGAAGCTCGGCAGCGCGCTGGTGTCGTTGCGCACGAGCACCGCGGTCACGCCGACCGTGCTGTACGCGAAGGATCGCCAGAAGTACGTCATCAACAACCTCGTCGAGATGGGCAAGCTGTCGGCCGCCGACGGCGAGAAGTGGAAGGCGGCGAAGATCCAGATCATCAAGGATCCGTTCCCGGAGCTCGGCAGCGCGCCGGAGTGGGTCGATCTCGTCCGCAAGGAGCTCGTCGCGGACAAGGGTGAGGCCGCGCTCGATCAGCTCGGCGGCGTGGTGCGCCCCCCGCTCGATCCCGGCATGCAGGCTTGCGCGCCGTCGACAAGCGCCACGGCGTGGGCCGCCCGGTGCGCACGATCAAGCCGGACAAGGTCGAGGCCGAGCTCACGAAGCTCGCGAAGAAGATCGCCGGCGAGACGCTGAAGCCGAAGACCGTCTACGAGGCGATCGTGACCGGCGTCCACGACGACGACCAGGAGCTCGAGGTCGATCTCGGCAAGACGCCGGCGTCGATCAAGCTCGGCACCGACGAAGATGCGCGGTTCAACCCGCCCGACGACAAGGGCAACACCAAGAAGCCGAGCGAGCGATTCAAGATCGGCGACGTGGTCGAGGTCGTCGTGCCGCCGGCGCCGCCGATCAAGAAGAAGGTCGCGGACGACGACGATGACGTGAAGACGCCGGCCGAGCAGCCCGGCCAAGCCGGTCCGGAGGAGCGAGCGGTGCCTACGCGAAGCGAGGACCGGCTTGGCCACAACGTGAAACATGCGCCGCGCCGGGTGGCGTTCGCGCCGGGTCCCGAGGGCGCGGTCGTGATCATCGACGTCAAGACGCGCAAGGTCCGCGCGCTCGTCGGTGGTTACACGTCGAAGGTCGCCGGCTTCAACCGCGCGACGATGGCCAAGCGCCAGCCGGGCTCGAGCTTCAAGCCGATCGTCTACACCGCGGCGTTCGAGCGCGCGGCGACCGCCAAGTGCCACGCGAACGATCCGGCGCAGAAGACCGTGTGCGCCACGCCGGCCTCGATCGTCAACGACGCCCCCGAGGTGTTCGATCTGTGGCGGCCGAAGAACTTCGAGACCGGCGAGTACCTCGGCCCGACGCGGCTGCGCAGCGCGCTCGCGAAGTCGATCAACACGGTGTCGATCCGGATCACGTACGACATCAAGCCCGAGACCGTCGTCGCGATGGCGCACAAGCTCGGGATCAAGAGCGCGCTACCGAACGAGATGTCGCTGGCGCTCGGCGCCGGCGAGGTCACGCCGATCGAGCTGGTCAACGCGTACGCGACCCTCGCGGCCGGCGGCATGTACGCCGAGCCGAAGTTCGTCGAGGCGGTCGACGGCAAGGTCGAGGCGGCGGCGCCAGCCACCCAGGTGCTGGCGCCGGAGATCGCGTACGTCATGACCGACACGATGCGGTCGGTCGTCACCGAGGGCACGGCCGCGCAGATCGGCGAGAAGATCAAGGCCCCGATCGCGGGCAAGACCGGCACGTCGAACGACGCGCGCGACACGTGGTTCATCGGCTTCACGCCCGACATCGTGATCGGCGTGTGGGTTGGCTACGACGACAACCGGTCGATGCAGGGCGAGCAGGGCGCGCGCGTCGCGGCGCCGGTGTTCCTCGACATCGCGAAGGGCATGAACCTGCCGGGCAAGGCGTTCACGCGGCCGGCGCACGTCGTCGAGGCCACGATCGATCGCCAGACCGGGTTGCTCGCGCCCGACGGTGCGCCGAAGAACACGACGCTCAGCGAGGTGTTCGTCGAGGGCACGCAGCCGACCGAGGTCGCGCCCAAGCCGGGTGACGTGACCGAGGGCAGCTCGGTGACCGGTGCGTACGGCGACTAGCCTGGCGACCGCCCTGGTCTGTGTCCTCGTCACGACGGCTGAAGCCGGGGCCGGCGATGACGGGTTCTTGCACCAGCTCGCGCGGGACATCGCGACCCGGCTCGACGCGATCCGCGCGGCGCGCGTGCCCCGACTCGTCCCGCCGGTGCCGGTCGCGGTTACCTGGCGGCCGCAGAAGCTCGCACCGCCGCTCGATCTCGGCGCGCCGGTCGTCGCGTTGACGGCCGCCGATCTCGACGGCGACGGCAGGGCCGAGCTCTACGCGGTCACCGCGCGCGAGGTGATCGCGATCGGGTACGCCGATCATCGCGTCAAGGAGCTCGGGCGCGTCGCGTTCGCGGGCGATCGCATGGTGCCCGAGCCGCGCGACGTGGTCGGATCGGCGATCGCGAGCGGCAAGACGATCGTCGCGAGCTCGTCGAGCTTCGCGCGCGGGTTGCGGGTGAGCTGGCGCGGCAAGACGCTCGTCGGCGATGTCGGCGAGCCCGGCTTCGAGCTGTGCGGCGGCGAGCACGTGCAGCTCGCGCCGGGGCGCAACTACTTCGGCGACGCGCAGAACGCGACGTACGGCGCGAAGTGCCGCGACGATCTCGTCGACGCCGATGGTCATCCGCTGCACGTGCGGGCGCAGCTGTCGGTCGCCGGCAAGCTCGACGTCAACGTCGATCGATGCGCCGCGGACGGCAACCAGTGCCAGCACGTCGCCTCGTACGCGTTCACGCACGTCGGCGTCGGGTTCGCGCTCGCAGATCTCGACCGCGACGGCAGGCCCGAGGTCGTGTTCGCGAACGCCAACGCGCCGGGCGAGCCGGACGATCTTCGCGCCGTCACGCTCGGCGAGGACGAGAAGAAGACGAGGCTCAAGAAGTCGTTCGTCGTCGAAGGCGTCGCCGGGATCGCGGTCGCCGATGTCGACGGCGACGGCAAGCCCGAGGTGATCGCCGCGGTGCGCCCGGTCGGCTCGGGCCGCACCGAGATCTGGAGGATGAATTGAGGGCCGTGGCCTTGGCCCTCGTGCTCGTGGCCGGCGATGCGCGGGCCGAGCTGCGGCCGCGGTACGGCGGCACCGTCGAGGCGACGCTGCTCGGCGCGCCGGCCTCGCTCGATCCGGTCCAGGTGCGCTCGCATGCCGAGGCGACCGCGGTCGGCCTCGTCTACGACACGCTCTATCACGTCGCCGTCGACGGTACGGTGTCGCCGCACCTCGCGGTCGCGGCGCCGGTGTTCGACGAGAAGCGCACGACCGCGCGCGTCGAGCTGCGCAAGGGCGTGGTGTTCTCGGACGGCACCGCGGTGAGCGCGCAGGATGTCGCGGCGTCGCTCGAGCGCGCGCGCACCGGCGTGAAGTGGCTGGCACCCGTCATCACCGGCGTGCGCGTGGATGGCGAGGCGATCGAGATCGCGCTCGCGGCCCCGACCGCCGAGCTGCCGGCGCTGCTCGCGCTGCCGCAGTTCTCGGTGACCAAGGCCGGCAAGTCGCCGGGCGCGCGGGCCATCGGCTCGGGCCCGTTCCAGGTCGACGCCCTCGACGTCGCGCGCCACCGGCTGGGGCTCCGGGCGTTCGACGGCCACTTCGCCGGCCGGCCGTATGTCGATCGACTCGAGCTGCGCTGGTACGACACGGCGGATGGCGAGGCGCGGCGGTTCGAGACCGGCAACGCGCACCTGTCGTCGCGCGGCGTGTCGGCCTTCGCCGGCGGCCAGCCGACGTTCACGAGTCACGACGTGGCCGGGCCGACGGTGCTCCTCGTCTACCTCGGCTTCGGCGCCGCGCACGGCGCGATCACTCGCGATCCGGGGTTTCGCCGCGCCGTCGACCTGGCGCTCGCGCGTGGCGGGCTGTCGTCGATCGGCTCGGGCGAGCGCGTGGTTCCGACGCGGCTGCCGATTCCGGTCGAGGCCGGCGCGCCGCCGCTCGACGCCGCGGGCAAGACCGGCGATCTGAGCGCGGCGCAGCTCGAGCTCGCGATCGCGGCCAAGCGCGTCCCCGAGCTCGCCCCGGCCAAGCGCCCCGCGTTGCGTCTCGAGATCCTCGTCGAGGACACGCGCCCCGACGACAAGGAGATCGCCGAACGCGTCGGGCTCGCGCTCGACAAGCTCGGGATCGCGTGGACGATCAGCGCGGTGACCGCGCAGGTGATGCGCGACCGCGTCGCGAAGGGCACGAACGATCTCTATATCGGCCAGCTCGCCGAGCTCGTCGCCGCACCATCGTCGCTGTGGGGCGCCGCGTTTGCGGCCGGCAACGACGACTGGCCGCTCGCGTCGCTGCAGACCGCGTCGCTCGATCCGGCCGCCGCGACCAAGGCGTTCGACGATCGCGAGCCGATCGTGCCGCTGCTGTTTCGCTCGGTGCGGCTGTGGTATCGCAGCGATGTTCACGGCCTCGCGTTCGATAACCTCGGCAGGCCGTGCTTCGCGGATCTGTATCTGTTCGGCACGCCGGTACCGATGAAGGCGCGCCCGTGAAGCTGCGCGGGCGCTTCACGGTCACGCTCGCGCTCGCCGCGCTCGTGCCGATCACGATCGCCGCGGTCGTCACCACGAACGCGTTCGCGACGAGGATGCGGCAGGACTACGTGACCCGGCGCGAGCAGGCGACGCAGGTGGTCAGGCGCGAGCTCGATCGATTCCAGGCGAGTGTCCTCGAAGCCGCGACGTCGCTCGCGAGCCACGATCATCCGTTTGTCGGCAATCTGTTGCGAGATCTCGTCAAGGGCGCGGGTGCGGTTCCGGCCGACGCGCAACGCCGGCTGCGCGAGCAAGCCGGCCCGACGATGCGCGGGCTGTCGCTCGACCTCCTCACGATCACCGGTCCGGACGACGTCGTGCTGGTGTCGCCGCACTACCGCGCGAAGATCGGCGACCCGAACCCGCTGCCGATCGTGCGCCAGCACGCCGAGGTGACCGGTGGCGCGGCGTTCTTCACGCGCGACACGATCTCGACCGGCCACACCGTCGAGACCGTGCTCGTGGTCGAGTCGGCGCAGCTGTCGCGCGACTCCGGCTACACGGTCGCGCTCGCCGCCGGGCGCCGCGTGTCCGACGACCTGCTCGTGCCGGTGCGCACCGACGCGGTCGACGCGCGCATCGTCTCGCCGACCGGCGAGGTCATCCTGCCGCCGGCCGGTGGCGCTGCCAACTGGACGAGGCTCGCGAAGGACCCTCCGATCCGGACCGCGATGCTCGGCCCCGACAAGGTGCCGGTCGCGTGGGTCGAGGTCGCGGTCTCCGACAAGGACATCGATCGCCTGCTGCGCGACAGCGCGCTGACGTCGGCGTTGCTCGCGCTCGGCGCTCTCGCCGCCGTGGTCCTGGTCGGTCTGTTCGTCGCGCGCCGCACGACCCGCGATCTCGAGCAGCTCGTCGAAGGCTCGATCGCCGCCGCGCGTGGTGATCTCGATCACCGCGTGCCGGTGCGCAGCAAAGACGAGGTCGGCGCCGTCGCGAGCGCGTTCAACTTCATGATGGAGGATCTCAAGACCTCCAAGGAACGGCTCGTGATCGCCGAGCGGATCGCGGCGTGGCAGGAGATCGCCCGCCGGCTCGCGCACGAGATCAAGAATCCGCTGACGCCGATCCAGATGGCGATGGACACGTTGCGCAAGAGCTGGAAGAAGCAACACCCGAAGTTCGACGAGATTCTCGAGGAGTCGACCGCGACCGTGCTCGAGGAGGCCGACCGCTTGAAGCGCATCGTCGCCGAGTTCAGCGACTTCGCGCGCATGCCGAAGCCCGAGTTCGCGCGCGTCGATCTCAACGACGTCGTGCGCTCCGCGCTCGCCCTGTACAAGGACGCGACACCGCCGGTCGAGGCCAAGCTCGATCCGCAGATCGAGGAGCTCGATGCCGACAAGGGCCAGCTCAACCAGGTGCTGCTCAACCTCGTCGAGAATGCGCGCGATGCGCTCGGGACTCGCGAGGGTGGCAAGATCCTCGTCACGACGCGTCGCGGCGACACCGCCGATCGCGTGCTGCTCACCGTCGAGGACAACGGCCCAGGTGTGCCGGCCGAGCTCAAGGACAAGGTGTTCGCACCCTACTTCACGACGAAGCACGCGAAGGGCGGGACCGGGCTCGGGCTCGCGATCGTGCATCGCATCGTCAACGATCATGGGGGGCGCATTACGATTTCGGATGCGACCGGCGGCGGTGCGCGGATGGCGATCGAGCTGCCACTCCGCAACGGCACCGCTTTGCTCGCGTCGCGCATCTGATCTCGGGGTATGGTGGGGATGGGAGGGGCGTATGCGTCGATTGCAGAAGACCATCGAGGAGATTGGCTGGACGCGGCAGGTGCCGCAGCTCGCGAAGCACGAGCGAGTCGCGCGCGCGTTCGACCTGATGAGTCGCGAGGCTCATGACTGCGTGCTCGTCGTCGAGCACGAACGGCTCGCGGGCATCTTCACGAGCCGCGACTTCCTCAACCGCATCGCCGCGGTGCGCGGCAACGCCGAGGTGCTCACGCTCGATCAGGTGATGACGGCGGAGCCACGCACGCTCAGGCCGCGCGATGGGGTCGCGTTCGCGATCAATTGGATGGCCATCGAGGGCTTTCGCAACGTCCCGATCGTCGACGACGACGGTCGCGTGCTCGGCGTGCTCACGATCTGGGATGTGATGCGCCACCTCGGCAACATCTTCGACGAGATCGATGCGACGCCGCGCACCACGCGCCTCGCCGACGATATCTCCGGCGTCGTCAGCATGATCGACCTCGGAGGTGGCTCGTGATGGCCGCGAACGCCAGCGGTGGCATGTCCGCGCTCGCGATCGCGCAGGTCTCGCAGCTGCCGCCGCGCCAGCACGGCCGCGTCGACATCGGCGATCCGATCTTCAGGGTCGTCGACGAGATGAAGTCCAAGGGGCGCGGCGCGGTGGTCGTCGAGGACCACGGCACGCTCGTCGGCATCTTCACCGAGCGCGATCTCATGAGCCGCCTCGATCATGCCGATGCGTTGTGGCAGCACGTGATCGTACGCGACGTGATGACGCCGGACCCGATCGTGATCCACCCCGACGACTCGCTCGCCGAGGCGCTACGTAGGCTCGTGGCCGGCAAGCGCCGTCACCTGCCCGTGGTCGATCCCGCGGGCAAGGTGCTCGGGCTGCTGTCGATCCGCGACATCCTCGGATTCATCGCCAGCAAGTTCCCGGAGGAGATGGTGAACCTCCCGCCGAACCCCGATCACGAGAGCTAGCGGGCGACGCAGCCGGCGATCGAGTCGTACGCGGCCACGCCGCCCGGCAGCGGGCGGTGGATGCCGTCCTGCGTGTTCGTGCCGGTGAGCGTCGCGATGAGCTGCGGCAACGTGCCGTGCACGGCGACCGGGCAGCTCCAGGTCTTCGACGCGAGGTCGAGCTCGCCGGTCTTCTTGACGGTGGTGTAGCTGCCGCCGAACGTCCACATGCAGCTCTTCACGTTGCCGCTCGACTTCGTGACGGCGCACGCCACGTCGAGCGACTGGAGGTCCGAGAAGTCGCCGCCGCAAAACGTATCGCCGCAGATGTTGTCGAAGCCGAGCTTCAAGGCGTCGTACGAGGCGCGCCACTTCTGCTGGTTCGCGAGCGTGGTGTAGTAGTCCGCGGCCTCGACGTACGTCGGGTGATCCGCGGTGGTCGCGGTGATCGGGGTCTCGCCGATCGGGTGCTGGAAGCAATCGCCGAGCACGTCGTCGATCGATCCCGGCGTGCCGGGCAGGTGCTCGTGGATCGCGTCGGCCGAGCCGGCGAGCAACGCGATGAGCTTGGCCGCCGTGGTCTTGGGATGGACGTGGCACTGATAGGTGACCGCGTCGATCGAGATCGCCGCGGAGGTGGCATCGACCGCGTACCGCGACGCCGCGAACGTCCACGCGCAGTCCTTGACGTTGCCGACCTTGCTGGAGACCGAGCAGAAGAACGTCAGCGGCGTGATGTCGGGCCGGTCGAATTCGCCGTTCAGCTTGTGCACGAGGTCGTACCAGGCGCTCTGGTCGGTGGACGCGAAGTCCATGATGTTGACGTACTGGGTCGCGCCCGACTCCTGTTCCCACTCCGATCCCGAATCGCCACCGGAGACCGCACAACCCGCGAACACAACCAACGAAAAGCTAAGCAGAACCTTCATGAGCGAAGGCGTGTTTTTACGCCTCTCACCGGGGGAAGCAAGGCCCATCCGCAACCCGGAATCGCTTGGCGATCTTGCACGTTAGATGTATGAGGTCCCTTATGAAAGTTGCGATCGAAGGCTGTCTGACTGCCCTCGTTACGCCGTTCAAGGCGGGTCGGGTCGACTTCGACGCCCTGGCCAAGCTGGTCGACTGGCAGATCGAATGTGGCGTCGATGGGATCGTCTCGGTCGGCACGACCGGCGAGTCCGCGACGCTCGATGTCGAAGAGCATGTCGCCGTCATCGCCGCGACCGTCAAGGCGTGTCGCGGCCGCGTGCCGGTGATCGCTGGTGCCGGCGGCAACGCGACGAGCGAGGCGCTCGCGCTGACGAAGGCGTCCGAGGACGCCGGCGCCGACGCGCTCCTCCACGTCACGCCGTACTACAACCGCCCGAGCCAGGAAGGGCTGTACCAGCACTACGCGGCGATCGCGCGCGCGACCAAGCTGCCGATCGTGCTCTACAACGTGCCGTCGCGCACCGCGTGCGATCTGCTCACCGATACGGTGGTGCGACTCGGCATGTTCGACAACATCGTCGCGATCAAGGACGCCACCGGCAACCTCGTCCGCGGCAGCGAGCTCGTCGCGAAGGTCGGCGATCGCATGGCCGTGCTGTCGGGCGACGACGGCACCACGTTTCCGATGTACGCCGTCGGTGCGCGCGGCGTGATCTCGGTGGTGTCGAACATCGCGCCGCGCGAGATGGCCGACATGTGGGATCACGTGAAGGCCGGCGAGTGGGACAAGGCGCGCAAGCTCCACATGAAGCTGCGCGTGCTTAACCACATGCTGTTCGCCGAGCCCAGCCCCGCGCCCACCAAGGCCGCGCTGTCGCTCCTGAATCGTTGCTCGACCGACGTCCGGCTGCCGCTCGTCAGCGCGACGCCGAAGCTCGTCGAGGACCTCCGCGCCGAGATGCACGCTCAGGGCATGTTGTGAGCGAGCGAGTTCGGAGCGCTGGGGCGCGCCTCGGCGAGCGAACTGATCAAAAAGACACCGCACGCGTGCTCGTGCTCGGCTCGGCCGGGCGGATGGGCCGCGCGGTGATCGAGGCGGCGAAGGGGCGGAGCGACGTGACGATCACCGGCGCCGTCGATCGTGGCGATGATCTCGTCGCCGGTCTCGAGGCGTGCGACGTTTACATCGACTTCTCGTCGCCCGAGGCCACGCGCCTCACCGCGCAGGCCGCGGCGCTGCGCAAGAAGGCCGCGATCGTCGGTACCACCGGGCTGTCGGCCGTGGACGACCACGCGATCGCCGAGCTCGCGCGCGTCGCGCCGGTGGTGGTCGCGGCGAACTTCTCGGTCGGGGTGAACCTCGTGCTCGGCCTGGTGCGCCAGGCCGCCCGCGCGCTCGCCGACTGGGACGCCGAGATCGTCGAGACCCATCACAACAACAAGCGCGACGCGCCCTCCGGCACCGCGCTCGCGATCGCGCACGCGATCGCCGCGGGCCACGGCGCCGACTACGACCGCGTCAAGCGACACGCCCGCGACGGCGATGTCGGCCCGCGGCCGCGCGGCGAGATCGGGGTCGCGTCGGTGCGCGGTGGCGATGTCGTCGGCGAGCACGTCGCGTACTTCTTCGGCGAGGCCGAACGCATCGAGATCGCGCATCGCGCGACGTCGCGGTCGATCTTCGCCGTCGGGGCGCTTCGCGCCGCGGCGTGGGTGGCAGGCAAGCCGCCGGGTCGTTACACGATGCTCGACGTGCTAGGTTTGCCCTCGTGACCGCCACCGAACGAATCACGATGGTCGTCCTCAACGAGGACGGATCTCGCGACAAGTTCACGCTCAGCTCGTGGGTCGGGATCCCGCGCAAGCACGAGCTCATGTGGATCGGCGACGACCCGTACATGATCATCGAGGTCGAGTACGCGGTCTCCGAGGGCTTCTTCGGCGCCCGCAGCATCGATGCCGCCGGCGTCTACGTGCGCCGCCTCACGAAGGACGAGCAGGACGCCGTCGCGCGCCGGCTCGCCAATCCGGTCAAGGGCAAGGACGAGCAGCCCTTCCGGCCGTAAGCACGGTCGAGCTCAGAGGCCGGCCTTGGCGAGCTCGTTCGCGAGCGTCTCCATCGACTTCGCGAGCTCCGGGTGATCGATCTCGAAGCCGACGTACGCGTAGA
>Ga0326726_10004210_pt1 | contig 13154 bp, 8 predicted proteins | sample MHFenrmetagenome_2_FD_207603 | JGI IMG/M metagenome (GOLD analysis project Ga0326726, IMG submission 207603) | Lab enriched peat soil microbial communities from Michigan Hollow, Ithaca, NY, United States - MHF15MN | ecosystem: Environmental > Terrestrial > Soil > Wetlands > Peat | place: USA... | reverse complement strand
GGGCACCAACTCCGTGGGGCTTCGCGCACTGGACAACGCCGGCAACATCAGTTCGCTGGTGACCGCCGCAGTAAACATCGATCTCACTCCGCCGGTCGTGAACGTTTTGGCCAACCCCTCGTCGCTCTGGCCGCCCAACGGAAAGATGGTTCCCGTCACTGTCTCGGGCACAATCACGGATAACTTGTCGGGGGTCAACCCCAGCACCGCAGCCTTCAGGGTGGTGGACGAGTATGGAACCATTCAGCCGAGCGGGCCAGTGAGCTTGGGGCCTGGGGGAAGCTACTCTTTCAGTGTCTCACTTCAGGCGTCACGAAAAGGAAATGACCAGGATGGGCGGCAGTACACGATCACCGTCAGCGCCGACGATTTCGCGGGCAACCTCGGTTCTGCGGCGACGACCGTAACCGTGCCCCACGACCAGGGGCACTGAGGATCACCCGATTCGCCTGACTTTGAATGGCGAGGAAACGAGGCTGGATGAACGTCCGGTGATTCCCCGCCCGCGCGGTGTCGGCAATTGTTCGATGCAGCGTGGCGCAAGTCTGCGAGATGCTGCTGCACGAAGGTGTCGAGGCCTACAAGAAGGAAGGGCCCAAGTTCATGCAGCGCCTGGTCGCCCAAGCAGAAGGCTAGGGTCAAAGATGCATTTAGGTACTTACCCAAGCTCAGCAAAAGGACCGCGACGCTGTCCAGACTTGCCTTAAGCAGAGTCCGCTGAGAAGGTTTGCGCACTCCGTATCGTGTGCTCCGCGCATTCCTACGTTCTAGACTACATTCGGAGCAGTGGTTCCTAACCCGGAGTCGATTACTGTCGAAAGATCGCGATTTCACCGGCAATTCTCAACTGGTGAAATCGCCTGTTTTGCGGAAGGTTGTTCGCACTGCTCTTCACCAGTACACTCCTTGGCGCAAGGTGGATCTATGAGAAGGTTGAGCAGGCTTCTTGGTTTTAAGGTGGACAGTTCGCGGACCACGATTTTCCTACGTGGGAGGATTGTCTGTCTCTCCGTTGCGTTCAGCGTGCTCTTCGTCGGACCTTGCGCGGCCCAGACCACCCAGCCTCCGACCACGTACCCCGCTTTGCCGAGCGAAACGCCGGCCAAGTTCGAGTCTGCGACTGATAGCTTCGAGTACATCAGGAGCGACGTGATGATCCCCATGCGTGACGGCGTGAAACTGCACACGGTGATCATTGTGCCCAAGGGCGCCAAGGGCGTGCCGATCCTGCTGACGCGCACGCCCTACGACGCCACCGCACTCACGAGCCACGCCCAAAGCGCCCACCTCGGCCCGATCCTGGACGGCTACGACAACCCCACCGAGGTGATTGTCGAAGGCGGCTACATTCGCGTTGTCCAGGACGTGCGTGGCAAGTACGGCTCCGAGGGGGATTACGTCATGACTCGTCCCCTGCATGGTTCGCAAAACCCTACGCCTGTCGATCACGCCACCGACACTTACGACACCATCGACTGGCTGGTGAAGAATATTTCTGAAACGAATGGCAAGGTCGGAATCCTCGGCATCTCCTACGACGGCTTTCTGCCTCTGATGGCGCTCGTGAATCCGCACCCAGCGCTCAAAGTTGCCGTGCCGATGAATCCTATGGTCGACGGCTGGATGGGTGACGACTGGTTTCACAACGGCGCTTTCCGCGAACAGGGCATGCCCTACATCTATGAGCAGGAGGCGACGCGCCGGTCCGACGTCAAGTGGTGGAAGAGCTACTTTGACGACTACGACATGTTCATGCAGGCAGGATCGGCGGGCGAACTGGGGCGTCTCCACGGGCTTGAGCAGGTCGGCTTTTGGCGGAAGATTCTGGAGCACCCCGCCTACGATGCCTTTTGGCGCGACCAGGCCCTCGACCGCATTCTCGCGGCGCAGCCGCTGAATGTGCCGGTGATGCTGGTGCACAGCCTCTGGGACCAGGAAGATATCTACGGCGCAATCGCAGTCTACAAGGCGATCAAGCCAAAGGACACAAAGAACGACAAGGTGTTCCTGGTGCTGGGGCCCTGGCATCACGCCCAGGAAATCCGAGACGGCAGCACGCTCGGCCCCTTGAAATTCGGCAGCGATACCGCGCTCTACTTCCGCCGCGAAATTCTTCGCCCATTTCTCGATCAGTATCTGAAGGACGGCGCACCGAAAGCCGACGTCGCGCCTGTCTCCGCCTTCGAGACCGGCACGAACAAGTGGCTGCGCCTGTCAGCCTGGCCCGCTGGATGCGCAATCGGCTGCAGCCTAAGACCGACCCCGCTCTACCTGGATGCCGGTCTGAAGTTAAGTTTTGCGGCGCCCAGCCCCGGCGATGCGGCATTCGACGAATATGTTTCCGATCCGTCGAAACCTGTGCCCTTCCGCGCCCGCCCGATTGATGAATCCTCTTGGTCCAGGTGGCTGGTTGACGACCAGCGCGAAGCATCCGGCCGCCCCGATGTTGTGGCATTCGTCTCTGACGTCTTGACCGTACCTGTGAAGATCAGCGGTCAGCCGGTGGCCAATCTGATCGCCTCCACCAGCGGCACCGATTCCGATTGGGTAGTTAAGCTGATTGACGTCTACCCTGACGAAGTGGCCGGCCAAGCGGCGATGGGCGGATATGAACTGATGGTGTCGGCCGATATCTTTCGTGGCCGCTATCGCGAGACCCTGGAGACGGCAAAACCCATCGCGCCCGAGCAGCCCCTGCTTTACCGCTTCGCTCTGCCCACTGCGAACCATGTCTTCCTGCCAGGCCACCGGATCATGGTGCAGATCCAGTCGAGTTGGTTTCCTCTGTACGACCGCAATCCGCAGACTTTTATACCCAACATTTTCTGGGCAAAGCCGGAGAACTACCGCAAGGCCGTGCAGCGTCTCTACCACACTCCCGGCCGGGCAAGCTTCATCGAACTGCCTCTGGTCGCGACGCCTTAAGGCATGGTCAGGATGAGTCGCCCGTGGTAGGCAGTCCGTTACGGTGCACCGTCGGATAGCCGTTTAAGAGCCTTTGGAAACGACGCGGATTCCTTTTTTTCGTATCGTACGTCGTCGGCGAAAAGTTCGGCCTTAGCAGGCCTACCGCTTCTTCGCGGGCTACTTTACGCTTCATGCGGTCGAAGGTGATTGATTTCGCGTTGGACTCCATGCCGGAATGCGCGTCGGTGGCGCGGGCGTCGAGGCCTACAAGAAGGAAGGACCCATGTTCATGCAGCGCCTGGTCGCCAGGCAACTGGATAGGATCAAAGATGCATGATCCAGGCACACAAGGCGTCCAGTTTTGCATTCCGCCTTCGCCCCAGCCTGGCTGCCACCAATCCGACCTCATCGGCGGCATTGGTTCCTGAGTGGTAAGGGCTACCCAGGCACAAGATTGTGCACCCTGGGTGCACAGGGAGCCCCTGTATGGGCGTGAGGCGTATAAGAACGGACATGCTGCACCAAGAAGGCTATCGATCCCGCGCACTCCCAAACGCCCAAGATCATCGAGCAAGTTGTCGCGGTCATCGAACGGCGGCCCAGCTACCGGACGCTTACGCCCGATTCTGCGGCCGGGCATCACTACGGCAAGCAAGATCACGGCGTTGCTAATCCGACCGTACGGCCCACGTTAGGACATCTGATATTTCCGGTGCAGTCGATTTAGCAATCTTTCGATGACGCCTGCGCCGCTCCTCAATACCGAACGGCGCCCGAGAAGTCATAGCCGCGACGAAGCTTACCGCACGTTTGGCTGTGACAATCGTCACAGCAACGGTTGCATCGCCAGCGTATGGTTGGTCAATTTCCCAGAGGGGTCAAGATGCAACCATTAGAACCCTCGACCAGGCGCATCCGCGCCGGGTGGCCGAGCCTGCTGGCGAGAGCCGCCGCCGCGATTCTCCTGTTCGAGTTGATCACGGGTCTGGCGATCACCTTCGGTCCGTTTCACCCTGCCGTTGAATGGGGGCTCGTGCTGCACACGGTCGCCGGACTCATAACCATCGTTCCCTTGGCGTGGTATTGCGTACGGCATTGGAAAGACTACTCCGATCAGGCACTGTCGGACGTTTTGCTTTTGGGCTACGTTGGCATTGGGGCGCTGGTCCTTTGCGTCGTGTCGGGACTGCTCGTGACCGGCCAGGCGTTGCTCGGGGTTCGAACCTCGTCCACGCTGCGATACGTGCACCTGATCTCCACGTTATTGATAGTGGCGGCTACCGTTCCTCATGTCTTAATCGCGTGGCTGCGGCGTCGCGGGAGCGAGCCTTCCCGAGGTGCTGCGGGATGGGTGGCCGCAGGCGCCGGCATGACGTTTGCCGGAATCGGCCTTGTCGCCGTGCTCACGCTGACGTACTCCGGAACGAAATACCGGAACCAGTTTCCACCCGACTACAGCTACCCATTTGGCAAGGACCGTCCTTTTGCCCCGAGTTTGGCGCATACCGCCACCAACGGCGCCTTCGATGCGAGGTCGCTGGCTGGGTCCGAGAGCTGCGGCGCGAGCGGATGTCATACCGAAATCTACAACGAATGGAAAACGAGCGCGCACCGCTACGCCGCCATGGATCCGATCTTCCAGGGGATCCAGAGCGTGATGGCCAAGCAGAATGGTCCAGAATCGACGCGCTACTGCGGCGGGTGCCACGATCCCATCTCGCTGTTTTCGGGAACCAAGAACATCTTTGTGGAGAAGCTGACGGGGCAGCAGGGCTACAACGAGGGTGTTTCATGCCTGGCGTGCCATTCCATTCAGAAGACCGATATCCAGGGCAACGCGAATTACACCATTTGGCAGCCCACGGAGTATCTCTGGCAATGGAGCTCTGATCACACAGCCGGCGCGGTAGCACGCAACTTCCTGATCCGGGCCTGGCCTTCGCCGCACAACCGCCTCAGCAAGCGAATGTTCAAGAAACCCGAGTATTGCGCGGCCTGCCACAAGCAGTTCATTGACCAGGAGGTGAACCGGGTGGGGTGGGTGCAGTTGCAGAACCAGTATGACAACTGGGCGGCCAGTCACTGGAACAAGAAGGGCGACCCCAAGGCGACCGTCGAGTGCCGCGAGTGCCACATGTTGCTGGTCGACTCGAACGATCCCGCCGCGGGCGACACCATGGACTATAACCGCAGCGCGGACGATCACAAACATCGCAGCCACCGTTTCCTGGCGGCGAATAACTTCGTGCCGGCGCTGCTGCATCTCGACGGGTCGGACAAGCACCTGGAGTTGACGAAGCGCTGGCTACAGGGCCACATCGATATTCCCGAGATTCGCAATAAGTGGGTGGAGGGGCCGGTGGTAAAAGTCCGCATCGAGGCGCCGCCAATGGTGGCGCCTGGCCAGACGATGCAAGTGCGAGTAATCATGACTTCAAACAAGGTTGGGCACGACTATCCGACCGGACCGCTCGACATGATCCAGAGCTGGGTGGAATTGCGCGTTCAGGACGAGAGCGGACGGGTTGTTTTCTTGTCTGGACAGCGCGATCCCCGGAACTTCCTCGTGCCCGGCACGTTTCTGTTCAAAGCGGAACCTGTCGATCAATATGGCAATCTGATTGACCGGCACAATTTGTGGGAGATGGTCGGGGTCCGTTATCGCCGGTCACTTTTTCCGGGATATTCCGATACGGTCGAGTACGACGTGCTGTGTCCATCCGGCGGACCACGCGTGCCTGCCTCGAAAACAAAGGGAGATCGCAAGTTCGCAGTGCCAGTGAGGCGTACGCCCGGCATACTTCACATCGATGCCACCTTGCACTACCGCAAGATCGATCAATTCCTGCTCAATTACGTGATGGGTGAGAAGTCGGGCCTGACCGCGCCGGTGGTTGATATCGCCAGCGCAACCGCGACCGTTTGCGTGGCGCGCACGGGAGTGGCTGCGCCGTGCCAGTAGAGGTTCTCCCCGAACGTCACCGAACGGGATCCAGACGGCTTCGCCGTGTTATCTGGACGGCATCTACGCTGGCAGTTCTGGTTCTGATCGGCGCGCTGGTCACCTGGCGGATTCACAAGGAAAATACGCCTGAGGAGTACAGTCCCGGCGAAACCTCGAGAGACATCACCAGCGTGCTCAGCGAACGAACTGCGCAGGCACCTGCCGCCAGGCCCCAGGCAGTCAAGAATCGAGTGAGTACGCGGGTGGTAGATCCCCTGCGTGACCCGGGACGACAGCTTCCGCCGGGAGCGCCAGAGCCTCGATTTACCGACGTCACAAAAGCCGCGGGGCTGGGCTCGATCCGCCAGTTCCAGGGCCCGCGCACTTCTCAGCTGCCGGAGGACATGGGATCGGGCGTTGCGTGGGGAGACTTTGACAACGATGGTCTGGATGATCTGTTTGTGGTGAGCGGCGGCGGAGCGCTCGACCTGCCCGCGTCCCAGCGCGCGCTGTCAGTGCTCTACCGCAATCTGGGCGACGGCCGTTTCGAGAAGGTGCAGGACATCCCCGATCTCGGCATCCTCGGCATGGGCGCCGCTTGGGGCGACTACAACAACGACGGCTGGCTGGACCTGGTGGTCACCGGCTACGACACGATTATTCTGTTTCGCAACGACCACGGCCACCTCGTCCGGGACAAGAGCTTCCCATCGCCAAAAGGCTTCTGGACGGGAGTGTCGTGGGGAGACTACAAGCGGGACGGCTATCTCGATCTCTACGTTTGTGGCTACGTTAAGTACAAACCGGGAGAACGCAGCTCGTCCGTCAACTCGACGCAGTTTGGCCTCGAAGTTCCGTTCACTCTGAATCCCGCCTCCTACGAACCGGAACGGAACCTGCTGTTCCGCAACAATGGAAACGGTGCGTTCATTGAAGTCGCACAGGAACTGGGCGTTGCGAATCCGGAAGGCCGCAGCCTGAGCGCGCTCTGGCACGACTTCGATGGCGATGGCTGGCTTGATCTTTACGTGGCCAACGACATCTCGGAAAACAAGCTCTACCTGAACCGGCACGGAAAATTCGTTGACGCCGGTCGCAGCGCCTGGGTCGAGGAGTACCGCGGCTCCATGGGCCTGGCCGCCGGCGATTTCGACCGCGATGGCGACGATGATCTGTTCATTTCGCATTGGATCGCGCAGGGATATGCGCTGTACCAGTCACTGCTTTCTGAGCAGAAAGGAATGGCCAACGAGGCGGAGTTGCACTTCACCGACGTGGCCGCCAACATGGGCATCGGGCAGCCTTCCTTGCAGGAAATCGGGTGGGGCGCCAGCTTCGTTGATTTCGATTCGGATGGCTGGCCCGATCTGATGGTGGCCAACGGGAGCACCTTCGAACAAAAGGAGACTTCCCCTCGCCGGCTGGCTCCGATGGCATCCTTTCTGTTCTGGAACGCCCAGGGCAGTTTCTTCTACGATCTTGCGTCCTGGAATCGCTCATTTTCGCAGCCCCACGTCAGCCGCGGCCTAGCCGTCGCCGACTTCAATAACGACGGGGGGATGGATGTAGCTATCGTTGATCAAGGGGAAGGGGTGCGATTGCTGCGCAACGACCTCCCGCAAGGGAATTGGGCCGAGTTCCGGCTGCACAGCCGCGTCCCGGGAAGCGGAGACCCGCTTGGATTTGGCGACGGTGCAACTGTGATCGCTTGGGTGGGCGGAGCTCAGCTTCGTCGTTCCGTCGGCAGTTCTTCTTACCTGTCCCAAGATAGCCATCGAGTCCATATGGGACTGGGTGCAGCCACCAGGATCGATCGATTGGAAGTGCACTGGCTGCGCGGAGCGAGGGAGACGTGGACGAATCTCGCCGCGAATTCCATTTGGGAGATTACCCAGGGTGAGCGTGAGGCGAAGCTGTTCGCTCCGAATTCCCGCAGCGTCATTCAAACTGGTTCAGCGGCCCAAGTCGACAAAGCCGGACTGGTGCGGTTCTGGGACAAGCAGCATGCCGCCATGGACGCAATGAAACGTGAGCGGAACTTCGCCAAAGCGACGGTGCTATTTCGCGAGGCGCTCGCCATCAATCCGGACCATGAGGATTCGCACTATTATCTGGCGAATTGTCTCGTGGCTTCAGGCGACGTCCCCTCTGCCATCGCGGAACTCGACACCCTCGCTCGAATCAACCCGCAGAATCGTCGCGCCTTTCAGCGCAAGGGAGAGCTGCTCGCCGCCTCCGCGTCTTCGCGGAGCCAGCTCGAGCCGGCGCGGCAAGCCTTGAACATTGCACTCAGCCTGAACTCCGAAGAGACCGGAACCCTGGCCTTGCTGGGGCAGGTGGCGCTGGCGCTCGGGGATTTCGCGGCCGCGGAACAGCACTTTGCGCACGTCTGCCAGGCTAATCCACGAGCGGCTAACGTCTGGTATCTCCGCGGTTACATCGCCTGGAAGCGACAGGATTTCCGGCATGCTTCGGCGATGCTGGACTCTGCTCGCAAAGCGCGAGGCCGTGACTGGAAACCGGCCGGCTCGGTGTTGGAAGGCGATGTCCAGCATCGCACGTACAGCGAGTCTGGTTTTCTGAACGTGTTCGAACGCGAGTGGGATGGCTCTCCAGAGCTGACGCGTGCCTATGGTCAGTTGGATGCGTACCTTGGCCGCCTCCGCTAACAAGCAGACCCGTGGACCAGAACAGGCAGTCTGCACAAATGCAGGTACCGGCCCACACGAGGCGCACAGTTGGCTCGGTTTCCAGTCACTGTTGGGGTGTTGGAGATCTCGTCTTGCTCTTGGTGAGATTAGCTGTGTCCAAATAGGCGGCGCCCCAACCCAGCGAGTCACACCGATAGCCCGCAGCAGAGCCGAGGGTTCCCAACCCGCCCGCACACCTGTCGTCTAAATGCGCCCCCCTCACACGCCTGGCGGTCTCGCGGCATCAGGTCGTGACCTTGTGAGCTTCAGAAACGCCGCCCCGCCACTCCGATTCCGTCCTATACCCGCCCACGGCAGAACGTATTTCCGAAATTTCGTCGCTCAGGATAGCCATCACTTCGAAGCCGCGCTGTGGGTTAGAGCTGAGAAGCTCGATTACCTCCGACCCCGTAACAAACGACAATTCCGAGTCTTCCGTCACTTCTGCCGTGAGGCTGTACGGAGATCCTGACATCGTAGCGGGCAACCCGACGAAAGACCCAGGACCGAGAATCCTCGCAGGAAATACTCGACTATCGCATCCAAGTCCTAGCTTCACTTGACCGCGACGGATTAGGAACAAGCCCGACACTGGATCCCCTCGCCGAAACAAGATTGCGCCCTTCGGCCTGGAGATCACCGAAGCCCGCTCTTCCAGTTGCTGCCTCAATTCCACACGTACAAGATTTGCCATTCTCGCGCCCTCCCCCTTGGTGAGGAATTATCCACCCAGAGATGTACAACCAAGCTGCGACAGCTATCACCAGTGCGAGTGATGCGACTGGAAACGTGACTGATCTGGATTAACTGCAGAGAGGACAGTTAGGGAAAGCAAGCACCGCAATCGCGTCCACGATTGCTAAAGACTTGGGACCGCAAGCGTCCACACACAAAACACATCCCGACCATCGATCATCGACAAAAGCATCTTCGAGAGCACGCTCACGGCGCCCATCTCATCACAAGCGGATGTGATTGCAATCACTTCCTCGATCCTCCAACCAAGGTAGCCTTAGCTCATCGTTTTCGAACGATCGTTCGAATTGTGGGTGAGGAGGCCTCCGATGATGACAGCCCTGCCCCCGCAAAGCGCGTGCTCCGCCCCCGCCACGATCAAGGGGCTAACCTTGGTTGCCAACGGCCAGTTCGAGTGGGCTGAAACGGCTCCGGGAGACCTCTCACCTGACGAGGTGATAATCGAGGTAGCAGGTTGCGGTGTTTGCCACACTGACATTGGATTTTCCTACGAGGGAATTCCGACCCGCCACGCGCTGCCGTTAATCCTGGGACATGAAATCGCCGGCCGTGTCGTGCTGGCCGGGGAGCGCGCTGGAGACTGGCTCGGTCGCTGCGTCATTGTGCCTGCCGTGATTCCATGCGGCGATTGCGATGCCTGCCGCAGCGGGCGTCCGACCATCTGCCACAAACAGTTCATGCCGGGCAATGATGCCGATGGAGGATTTGCGAACTACGTACGGGTACCGGCACGTGGCCTCTGCCCGGTACCCGAAGAACTTCCCAAGGGACTCACGCTGGCGATGCTGTCGGTCGTCGCCGACGCAGTCACGACTCCGTATGAGGCAATTCACCGTTCCGGTCTTAACGCCGCCGACGTCGCGGTGTTTGTTGGAGTCGGCGGGATCGGAGGGTTCGGAGTGCAGATTGCAGCAGCGCTTGGCGCAGCAGTCGTGGCAATCGATGTTGACGCGGACCGGCTGGAGCTTGCCTCGGCGCACGGTGCTGTGCTGGCACTGAACGCCCGCGAGTGCGCAGATTTGAAGTCGGCGGTGCGGTCTTTCGCGAGGCAGAGTGGCCGGCACGGGATCGGCCTCAAGATCTTCGAAACCAGCGGGACGGCCGCCGGCCAGCAGACTGCGTTCAGCCTGCTCAACCCGGGTGCTCACCTGGCGATCGTTGGGTATGCCGCGCAGAAAGTCGAAGTGCGCCTGTCCAATTTGATGGCCTTCGATGCCACCGCTCGCGGAAATTGGGGATGCCCTCCCGGTCAGTACCCGAATGCGCTGGCCATGGTACTCGAAGGGAAAATTCATATTCAGCCTTTTGTGGAGACGCACGCCCTCGAGGAGGCCCGGCAAGTTCTCGAGGCGGTCCATCATCACCAACTCCGCAGGCGAGCGGTTCTGGTGCCGCAGCCGCGGGGCATACAACAAGGAACAAAACAATGAAAGATCACAACCTGGTCGCACAGTTTTCCCCCAGCGAAATCCTGTTGGAGCGCAGGCCCGCGCGCGATCGCAACGGCACGAGCGTGAAGGGGCTGCACAATGTGTGGATCACTCTGAACAATCCGCGCGAGCTGAACAGTTACACCACGACGTCAATCAAGGAAGTCATCCTCGCGCTACGCGAAGCCAGCAACGATCGCGCAGCGGTTGCGGTTGTACTCACGGGCGCGGGCACGCAAGCCTTCTGCACTGGCGGCAACACGCGAGAGTATGCAGAGGTCTATGCCGGCGCCCCGGGCGAGTATCGGCAATACATGCGCTTGTTCAATGATATGGTCAGCGCCGTCCTGAGTTGCGACAAGCCGGTGATCTGCCGCGTAAACGGCATGCGCGTCGGCGGTGGCCAAGAGATCGGTATGGCCTGCGACTTTTCCCTAGCCAGCGACCTTGCCGTATTCGGCCAGGCCGGACCGAGGCACGGTTCAGCACCCGAGGGCGGCAGCACCGACTTCCTGCCACTGTTCGTGGGCATAGAGCACGCCATGCACAGCGCCACGCTATGCGAGCCGTGGAGCGCGCACCGCTTCTATCGTCTGGGCGGGCTCACTCAGATCGTTCCGGCACTCAAGGTTGACGGCAGATATATGTCCAACCCGCTGGTCGTGGCCGATCGGGAGTACGACGAATTTGGCCGCCTAGTATTCGGAGACTGGAAGACAGGCGAAGGCCGCGAGGCCGGGAAAGCCCTGATGTCCAGAGGTACCATTGATCTTTCGTTGCTGGATGAAGCGGTCGAGGGACTCTGCACGAAGTTGCTGCATACGATGCCTGACTGCCTGACGAAGACGGTCGAGAGTGTGAGGAAACACAAACTGGAACATTGGGATCGCAACCGGGAAACCAACCGCGCTTGGTTGGCGCTGAACATGATGACGGAGGCCAATGCCGGGTTTCGCGCTTTCCACTACGGCACCCGGCAACAACGTGAGGTGGACTTCGTCAGGTTGCGTCTGCGACTGGCGGAAGGTGCGCGCTGGAGTGAGGAGTTGATCGCTGAAATTGCGCCCTGGACAGTTCCGGAAACGACAAAGGCAGGACGATGAGCAACCTGAAACTATCCTTCGAACACGACGGTCAAGTCGCCCGCGTCGAATTAGCTGCGCCCAAGGCCAACATCGTCGACCAGGCAATGATGGTCGCTCTGGCCGCAGCCTTCGAGGAGGTGAAGAACCGGCCGGAGCTCAAGGTGATGATTCTCGCCGCAGAAGGTCCGCATTTCAGTTTTGGCGCCAGCGTGCAAGAGCACCTGCCCGAGAATGTCGGGACCATGTTGCCGCGGCTCAGCCGACTGCTTGGACAATTGCTGGAGCTGCCGGTGGTCACCCTGGCGGCGGTGCGCGGGCAATGCCTGGGCGGAGGGTTTGAGCTGGCCCTGGCCTGCGACTTCATCGTCGCGGAGGAAGGTGCCGAGTTCGCTTGTCCCGAAATCAAGCTGGCAGTTTTCCCGCCCGCGGCGGCTGCGCTCCTACCGGCCCGGATTGGCGTGAGTCGTGCAGCGGAACTGGTTTTGACCGGAGCTGCTTGGAGCGCCGCCCAAGCTGCGGGAGCGGGATTGATCGTGCAGACCGCGCCGCAAGGACAGCTGGAAGCGACCGTCGAAGTGTGGATCCGCGACCACTTTCTGACCCGTTCGCCGGTTGCGCTACGGTACGGCGTGCGCGCTGCCCGCCTCCAGGTGCGGCGGGCACTGCAGGAAGACCTGCCGCAGCTTGAGCGCATGTACCTCGACGAACTCATGGCGGAGCCCGACGCCGTGGAAGGACTCCGCGCCTTTGTGGAAAAGCGTGAGCCGCGTTGGGAGAAGAGAGGAGCGCTCGCGTGAACCCGGAACTCGAGCAGATCCTCGGCCGCGCCCAAACCTTGTACGAAGACGTTGACTACAAGGCAGTCACGGAATGGAAATCCTCAGCGCCCGGACGCAAAGCGATCGGGTATATGCCAATTTATGTCCCCCGAGAACTGATTCACGCGGCTGGGATGTTGCCGGTCGGCATCTTCGGCGGAGGCGACCGCCTGGAAATCATCCGTGGCGACGCCTACTTCCAGAGCTACATCTGCCACATTCCCCGCAGCACGATCGAGCTGGCATTATCGGGACGGCTGGATGGGCTGGACGGCATGTTGTTCCCCTCGATCTGCGATGTCATCCGCAACCTGAGTGGCATGTGGACGATGCTCTTTCCCGGTCACTACGTGCGCTATGTCGACCTTCCCCAGAACTACGACGCCCGCGTTGGAGGTGAATTCTGGCGGCAGGAACTGACGGCGATCCGCGAGGACATGGCGCGGTTGGCGGGCGCGCAGATCCCCGATCAGAGTCTTCGAAACAGCATCCAGATCTACAACCAGAACCGCCGCGCGATCCGG
>Ga0326726_10004209_pt1 | contig 13155 bp, 11 predicted proteins | sample MHFenrmetagenome_2_FD_207603 | JGI IMG/M metagenome (GOLD analysis project Ga0326726, IMG submission 207603) | Lab enriched peat soil microbial communities from Michigan Hollow, Ithaca, NY, United States - MHF15MN | ecosystem: Environmental > Terrestrial > Soil > Wetlands > Peat | place: USA... | reverse complement strand
GCGACCCGAAATTCGCTGTTATCGGGAATCGCCTTTTCCTTTATGCGCTGAAAAATACTTCCTTTGTTGCTGAGCCATATATCACGGTTTATTCTTACACGGAGGACGGGGTGATCTGGGCGGAATTCGCGGTGGTTCCCGGGTTGGATGGCTGGTTGTTTTGGCGCCCCAAGACCCGGGATGGAGTTACCTTCTACAATGGCGCTTATTGGTTTCAACATGGCAAATCCGTCCTGTTGAAATCCACGGACGGGATTCATTGGCAGATCGTCTCAACCATCCACGAGGGAGATCGCAACGATGAGACGGAGATCCAGTTCCTTCCGGATGGGCATTTGCTTGCCACCGCCCGTTTGGAATATGGCGGTTTTGCTGACGGTGCCTTTGGTGACTCCAGGGGAGCAACCCTTATTACGGTTTCCGCTCCCCCCTACTCCGCATGGACCGATCTCATGCAAAGCCGGATCACTCGTTTGGATGGCTCCTATTTGTTCACCTATCATGACCGGATCTACGCCGTTGGGCGCTACCAACCCGACCTGGGTCACTCCGGCTTGCTGACTGCCCAGGGTAGTATTCTCGCCCGTAAACGGACGTCCCTTTTCGAGGTCCGCTCGGATGGCTTGGCTTATCTCACCGACCTGCCCAGCTCCGGCGATACCTCCTACACCGGTGTCGTGATCATGGGGGACACAGCCTATATCTCCTACTACACCAGCCTCATGGATCGCGACTATGCATGGATCCTCGGGATGCTCACCCCTTCCGCGGTCCGCATGGCAAAGGTGGATCTTGTAGCTCTCGAATCGCTGGCAAACCAGGTTCCCTCTCGCTAGGAGTGGACTCCAGTAAGGATTTTATGATCGTAATTGGCATCAGCCTCGAAGGTTCCGTTTCGAGGCTGATGGGTCTCATAGCAAATGGGTGATTATTCTTCAGCCCATAATAATAATTAAATATGGATGGGGTTGCCTTCCGCAGCGTGTGCAGCTTCCATTAGCGTTTCGGATAGCGTAGGATGAGCGTGCACGTTTCGGGCAATTTCGGCTGGGGTCAATTCCATCATGTGCGCAAGGGTCAATTCAGGTAATAGTTCGGTTACTTCCGGGCCGACCATGGTTGCTCCCAGGATCTCTCCGAATTTTTCGTCCACCACCAATTTAACCCAGCCTGCGTAATCGCCCAATCCTAGCGCCTTGCCGTTGGCCAGGAACGGGAATCGCCCGATTTTTACATTCAAGCCCCGTTCCTTTGCCTGGGCTTCGGTTATCCCAAATGAAGCTACCTGTGGGCTGCAGTACGTCGCCCGGGGCATCATTTCGTAGTCCAGTTCGACGGTCTCATGGTTGGCGATATTTTCTGCACAGACTATCCCCATCGCTGATCCTACGTGCGCCAGCATCAGCTTTCCGGTCAAATCCCCAATGGCCCAGATGCCCGGGACGTTTGTCGCCATTTTTTCATCGATTTCGACGAATCCGCGTTCATCGATTTTAACTCCAGCTTCCTCGATCCCCAGGCCCTTGGAATTGGGGCGGAATCCGATTGCCACCAGCGCCTGTTCGCCTTCGAGGGTTTTGGTCGCACCCTCCGCTGACACCGTCACCTTGACGCCCGTCTTGGTCGCTTCTATTCCTTCCACTTTGTGACCTGCCAGAAGATTTACGCCGCGCTTGGTGTATGCTTTGGCCACTTCGTTGGCAGCCTCTTCGTCCTCCAGTGGCAGGACATGGGGCAGCATCTCAACCACGGTCACTTCCACACCGTATGAATTCCAGACGGTTGCAAATTCCATCCCAACGGCTCCCGCCCCGATAATGATCACGCTCGCGGGTAATTTTTCTTGCAAAATAGCTTCCCAGTAGGTGACGATATTCTTGCCGTCTACTTTCCAGGCACCGGGCACTGACGCAGAAGCTCCGGTCGCCAGAATGACGTTTTTAGCAGATATCTTGGTTGGTTTGCTTTCTTTGTCCGTGACGGAAACTGTTTTGAGATCAGGCGAACCACCAGGGTCAAGATGTGCCGTTCCCATGAAGACAGTAATGTTATTTTTCTTCATTAAAAAGCCAACGCCTTTCACCAGCCTGTCCGAAACCTGGCGTGATCGTTTAACCGCTGTCGGGTAATCCAATTTCAGGTTATCGAATGAAAAACCAAATTCCTTGCCGCGTTCTCGCAAGGTATGGGCAATTTCTGCATTGCGCAGCAACGCCTTCGATGGGATGCAGCCTATATTCAAACAAACGCCGCCCAACCATTGCTTGTCTACGATAGCGGTTTTTAGTCCCAATTGCGCGCATCTGATCGCAGCTACGTAGCCTGCTGGTCCGGCTCCGATTATTAGAACGTCAAAAGTTTCATTCATGATGTGTCTCCGGTAAAAGTGAAATTTACAAGGTTAAGATGGGTCTGTTGGATTGGAATTTTCTTCCGCACTCGCGGCATTTGATTAAAACTTCCATACTTCCAGTGCCTGCTTGACCTTCGCAAGGAATGCATCCGCGCTGGCTCCGTCAAGGATCCGGTGGTCAAAAACAAATGAAAGGTAAACCATTGGAATGATTGCGATTGCATCGTTGCCGGATGGGTCGCTGACGACAACCGGGCGCTTTTGGATCGCTCCCACCCCAAGGATGCCGACTTGGGGCTGGTTGATGATTGGCATTGCGAACAGGGATCCGCTTATGCCGTGATTGGTCAAGGTGAATGTGCCCCCTTTTACTTCCTCGGGTTGTAACTTTTTTGTACGCGCCCGCTCGGACAGGTCATTGACTGCTCTGGCAATTCCCAATAAGGACAGTTCGTCAGCCCTCCGAAGGACCGGGACGATGAGCCCTTCCTCGCCCAGCGAGGTCGCCATTCCTACATTGACCTCTGGATGTACCAGGATGCCTTCCTCCGTCCAGGAGGAATTGACCAGTGGGTATGCTTTCAATCCCGAGGCGATGGCCGCGATAAAGTAGGCTGTGTACGTCAGGTTGATACCGTCAGCTGAAAACGAGGCTTTGTTGGCTACCCTGTGCGCCACCACACGACTCATGTCCGCTTCCATAACGGTCAGCACATGTGGAGAAGTATCCCTGGATTGCAGCATGCGTTCGGCGATTTGTTTGCGTATGGTTGTTACCTGCAGGAGCGCACCGCCTGTCCCCGTGCCGGACTTCGTGTCGAATCTATTTTTTTGAGGCCTTTCCATGGCTGCGAGCACGTCTTGTTTTGTTATGCGACCATTCAAACCGGTACCCTGGACTCGGGATAAATCCACGTTGTTTTCAGCGGCAATTTTCCGTACCACGGGAGATAAGAATCCCTGGTTGCGATTAGCTGGCGCTGATGTACTGGTAACCTGCAACTTATCAACTTGCGTTTGTTTTTCGACGTTGGAAGCTGATTTTTCTGGTCCTTGAACATTTAACAACGGGATTTTCTCTCCCTCCTGCCCGATCCATGCCATTACTTCCCCTACTTGGGCCGAGGTATTATCTGGGACAAGAATCTTCAATATGACGCCCGTGGCTGGGCTTGGGATTTCGGTAACGACTTTATCGGTTTCAACCTCCAGCAGTGATTCCAGTTCTTTGACCGGGCTGCCTTCGGTTTTCAGCCATTTAACTATCGTCAGTTCGTCAACACCTTCACCCAGGCGGGGGACAAGCACTTTGGTTGCCATTATTGCTCATTTCCTCATTTTGAAATCAACGAAAAAAATATCGGGTCTCGGGAATTTGGCATTCCATTCTTATCATTTAATTTCAGGGTAGATTGCTGGTTTGGCCTCGTGCATTATTTCATAAATGGAATCGAAGATTTCCTCTGCGTTCGGCTTGGACCAATAATCGCCGTCCGAGCCATAGGCGGGTCGATGGGCTGTACCTGAAAGTGTGCGCGGCGCTGAATCCAGCCAGGTGTAGCCCCCCTGCTTCTCCAGGACTTCCTGCAGCATATAGGCTGTCGTCCCGCCTGGTACGTCTTCATCCACGAACAGGATCCGGCCTGTTTTCTTAAGAGATTCCACGATCCTTCCGTGGAAGTCGAAAGGCAATAGTGATTGCACATCGATCACTTCGGCGTTTATTCCGATAATTGCTAATTTCTCTGCAGCCTCGAGCGCTATTCGTACGCAAGCTCCGTATGTGACAATGGTGACATCTCCACCTTCTCTTACTACTTCCGGTATTCCCGGAGGAACGGTTATCTCCTCAATATTCGCCGGCATTCGCTCTTTGACCCGATAACCATTTAATACTTCCACCACGATCGCTGGTTCCCCGGCTTTTAGCAGGGAATTGTAGAACCCGGCTGCTCGCGTCATGTCGCGTGGCACCAGCACTTGCATGCCACGCAACAGATGAATGATGCCTGCCATTGGCGAACCTGAATGCCATATGCCTTCCAGCCGATGTCCCCTCGTTCGTACGATGACCGGAGCTTTTTGCCCGCCCTTTGTTCGCCATAGCAGCGATGCCAGGTCATCAGACATCAACTGTAAAGCGTAAAGGAGGTAGTCAAGGTATTGGATCTCTGCGATCGGGCGTAAACCGCGCATTGCCATGCCTATGGCCTGTCCCAGGATGGTCGCTTCGCGGATGCCTGTATCGGTCACGCGCAAGGCACCAAATTTCTCCTGTAATCCATGGAAACCTTGGTTTACATCCCCCAATTTACCCAGGTCTTCCCCAAAAGCTATTAGGCGTGGGTCACGTGCTAAAGCTGCGTCGAAAGCTGCATTGACAACTTCGAATCCCATCACCATTGGGGCATCGCTCTCATACACAGGTTTTATTTCCTCGACGCGTAGGACTGAATCGGCTAAGGGAGAGGTGAGGTAGCTGGCATATCGGTCTTCCTGGAGAGTCATGAGCGTGTGTTCCCAATTCAATAATTTTTGTCGTACCGCCGGTGCCTCATCCCTTGTGAGAACAAGCGCCTCGTGCATTGTGCTGATAATATCCCGCCTGATTGGATTCTGGATTTCCGCCAGCCGTATGCGTATCTGCTCCAACTCGTCCGTATGATGCGACATGCGCGATGTTCCCGCCAGGATGTCCAATACTTCGGTCCGTTCGTGAAGGAGTGGGGTCTGGTAAGCCTCCCAGGCGTTTTTACGATCTTCTTCCACTCCCAGGCGCTCTTCCTCTTCAGCCTTGGCAAGCTCCGTTTCGCTGGCAATCCCGTTTTCAAGGATCCATTCCTTGAATTTCCGATTGCAATCCCATTCGGCCTCCCAGGCAAGACGTTCAGGGGTTTTGTATCTTTCATGCGAGCCGGAAGTGGAATGACCAAGTGGTTGGGTTAAATCAGTAACGTGGACCAGCGCTGGGATGTGATACTGGCGGGCAGTTTCAGCCGCTGTATTATATGTCGCCAGCAGGCTGCGGTAGTCCCACCCGGGTACGGTATAAAGGTCGAAACCTCGATCGCATTCCTCAGCCGGGCAGGGAACACGCTGGAACCCTTTCAGGATTGTTCCGATGTTCTCCTTGACCATTTGGAACTGGTTGGGGACGGAAATGCCGTACCCGTCGTCATAGATGGAAATGATCGCTGGTGCGTGAAGGACACCGATGGCGTTTACCGCCTCCCAGAACATACCTTCAGCAGTTGAGGCGTTGCCGATCGATCCCCAGGCAACCTCATCACCATTATGAGAGAATTTATCAAATTGCTTGAGGGAATCCAACTTCCGGTATAAGACCGAGGCGTAGGCCAAACCAACCAGGCGTGGCATCTGGGCACCCGTCGGGGATACATCCGCGGCGATATTAAACAATTTTGTCTGGTCTTTCCATGTGCCATCCGGGTTGATGAAACGGGAGACAAAGTGGCCCACCATCGAACGTCCTGCAGTGGCAGGATCGGCTTCCAAATCTGCGTGTGCGTAAAGTTGGGCAAAAAACCCCTGGAAATTAAGGACTCCCAGAGCGTTGACCCAGGTCTGGTCGCGATAGTAGCCGGACCGCCAATCACCTTTCCGGAAAGAATGTGCCATCGCAACCTGTGGGAGCTCTTTCCCATCACCGAAGATTCCGAACTTGGCTTTTCCCGATAGTACTTCACGCCGCCCGATGATGGATGCCTGCCGCGAACGATATACTGCCCGATAGTCTGCGAGGATCTCGCTGGTGGGCAAAGGCAGGGAGGATTCTGTTTTTCTTTTCGCCATACACCATACCTTCTCAGACAGAATTAGTCAGATTATATACGGAAAGTGTAAATATTCTATAATAGATTTCCGCCCTCGCTGGATGAAATTTATCCGCGGGGCGAGGGCTAGGGGGGACCATTGAAGATAACAGAATTGATATCCCAGTTGGATATTATCGTTATTTGGATTTAATCCATTCCGGGCTGCCAAATTGGTAATATCGCAAAAGAATAAAATGATAATGTTCTTTGTGTTATCAATTTCTGGTTGGTCTGTCAGATTGTTCCAAATCGATGATTGGAAGCGTGAGCAATGCATGAGGGACAATTAGCACATCGGCGGATTTTCCAATTTCCTTTTCTGCTATTATCAATGCATCTTTCATCGTTGGCGCCGGGATCATTTTGCAGGCGGTTATTAAATCCGGGGATTCACTCCCCACGATTATCACGTGAGTTTGCTCGAGAACCTTTGCCATGACAAAGGCGCGTTGCTGGCCTGGGGGGTATCCCTTGCGTCGGGCATCATCCAGGATGAACTGGATATTTGGCGCCTCCCGCATGGCGGTCAAGAAGCGTTGTTCCCCAACGCCAGCGCCGGCCCCTTCTTCGCACCGGGCAGGGATGATTATAATTCCACCCCTCCGCACGACCGGCGTTGGTGCGAAAAAGAGGTATGAGGCTGCTCTACTTGCCTGGTATAGGTTGGAATCTTTCGGAAAGCCGACCCCGCCAATTGCAATGTCGTATTGATGTGGAATGGGGACTTCATAGATGGACTTGGCAAACGCAACTAGTTCCTGGAAAGTCTGTTTAGGCTCGCCCGCCTGAACACACAGGACTTGCTTTTCACCATCCAGCACGACATTCACAATAAACGATAGATTTACTCGCTTTGCTGCCTCGTTGACGGCCTCCTGGAAAGGGTTTCCTTCTATTCTGCCCAGACGGGTAAGCGGGTTGTCGATAAATGCCGCTCCATGCGTGTAGGCAATTAGACTCTCTCCCGCTGCACCGATTGCCACAGTTTTATTACCGCCCGAATAACCTGCATACTGGTGTGGCTCCACAATACCTGTGGCAATGACAAGGTCTGCTTCCACGACTGCGCGATGCATGTTAACCCGCACCTCGCCTGAGATGATCCCCAAATCCACAAGGACCTGAGGATTTTGCGGTTCATTATCAATAACTCTATATCGTTTTACAAGTTCAGCTCCAAGCTTGGCGATTTTTTCTTCGGGTGTCGAAACCCGGTGCATGCCGGTTGCACAAAGCAGGGTAATATCTTCATCATTTACCCCTGCTTTCTCCAGTTCGGTTAGAATAGCCGGGACCAGTAGATGATCCGGACAGCTGCGGGTAACATCCGTGAAAACGATGCATGCGCGTATCCCTCGGGAGGCAAGTTCCCGAAGTGGTTTCGTCCCGATTGGATGACTAAGAGCTCCTTGGATCGCCTCTTGCACGTCGTTTAAAGGTTCCACCGGATGCGACACGATCGTGGTCCCATGCATCAGGCGGGGCAGGGTAAATTTCAGGAACGACTTGCTGTAAGGTACACGATAGGTTTGATTTTGCAACGGGTTCACAATTCCTTTGCGAGAATGTCAGTATTATAAAAGCAAATGCGGAGACTTTAAGCCTCCGCATAAAAATTGATTTCCTCTCATTGTTTGTCTTACTTCACCGTCACCGATATAGAAAATGTATCCATAGGAGCTACTCCTGTTTCCCAGGGCCGGTGGTATACCAGGGTTAGAGAGGCTGTCCCCACCTTCACCGCTTTGAACGTCAGGGTTAGGCTCCCACCCGCACCGACTAGGCCCGGGTCGCTGCTGACAAATGTTGCCTCACCGACTTGCTCGAAAATTGTGGCATCCAAACCCTGCGCTTCCCAGGTATATCCGGTAGATGGATTACCGTCCAGGGTGATGACAATTTGATCTCCCACCTTTACGTTCACCTGGCTACCCTTATCTGAGGCAGTCAGGGTCACTGGTTTGACAGGGCTGCAGGCAGTTGCCAGAAACAGCACGATCGACAAAATGCATGGGTACATAATTTTGCGAAACATATTCTCTCCTCTTTATCCTTTGATCATTGCAAGGACGATGGGATACCCAATTTTGTTCCGAGAAAAAAAACCCTATTTAAGGAGAGGCATTGCTGATATCGGTAACGTAATTTAATGCTCCCTGGCAGACAGGTGTTAAATGAGTGGAAACGTGTGCCCAGTCCAGCGGTTCACCAACTGCGCTGGTCTTATTAATTGCCAGGCCCAGGCAGCCGGGTCCGGCATTGTAGTTTACTAGGGTGAACCGCCACAGATCTTCATAACCAACAGAAATGTTCCTCGTATTGTTAAGATCTGTGACCATTCCTGCCTGGTTACAATTTGCGAGCAGGGTATTTGCGAATATATCCACGCTATTCTCGGCACGCAACAGGTCGATCCCCAATGAACAATCTGGGCAGGAGGCTTTGACATTATCAACAAGGGCATTCCTTAAGGTTGCCTGCTGATCGGCGGTGAGGTGAACATAACCTCGTCCACAAAGAGCACCATCCAATACTGAAGGACAGAATTGTTCATAGAAAAGCCGGTTCCACATTAAAGTGGTATCTGCCCCTCCATCTGTCATTTGTCCCAGGCCAGCCTCGGGGTGTCCCACCGTGCCATCCGGCCAGAACTGGCTTTCCCGCCCAAAAATACTTTTCAGCAAATGTGCGGGAACCCCGGTATCCTGGGCAGCACTGAAGATCAATCCGTCAAAACTGTTCTGCCAATCAGTAACAGCATTCCGGGCAGCTTCCAACCCGCATGGACTGACTTGATCATTTTCGAGCAGACCGCCATCTGCGCAGGTGGATGAGTCCACCACCCCATGCTTGATTAAATTAGATGCGAGGTATTCGTAGGGAATATTCGTTGCCAGGTCTTCAGCACGTGCAACGGTCGAAAGCCAGGCTGGAACCCCTCCCGCGGGGGGGAATACGCTCCAGATTTGCGAGCATCCTGCCAGCGGTTCACCCCGCCATTGCGTGCTCAGAATGTCCACATACCATGAATGGTCGGTTGTATCGGCTGACGCTGCTACCCGCACCCGTGCCGTGAATAGCACGCTGCTATCGCCATAACTGGAATAAGCCCAGAATTCAAGATTAACGCCGGTTTCAGCGGTGGGAGTCAAGTCCAGTTCACATATTGGGTCGCAAGTGAAAGCAACACCGTCTATCCGCCCTGCCAGGCTGGTAATATGCTCGCCATCTATTGGTTCTTCACTCGTCAACACCAATGTTGGCAAATTATCACAACGAAAAGTGGACATAAAGGGGACGCACCCGTCCAGTGTCACCCATACGACCGGTGGTGGTTGGACCATGCCCACTAGCCGTTGGGATGGTTCGGATTTGACAAACACCAGGTAGTAGCCCTTGCAGGTTCCAGGATTATCCACTGAAGTATCACATGGCTGAGTGGCTGACCAGTTGTTGTACAGAGTAGCACCACAATTTGAATATATTTCCCCATTGGCAGGTTGACCTTCGTGGTCAATAAGTATCGAACAGGCAACCTTATTATCCACCCAACTGGTTAACCACCACACATAAGAAGTGTAATTCTGCGTGACGACTGCAACCCTGTCTGGACCCGGAGGCTGTTGCCCCGCGGCAGAAACACGCCAGGTCCTGACCGCGGACACTGCCGCAATGACGAACAGGAGGGTGATGGCCGTCCCGCCGGCCCGGAAGCGAATCCCCATCTCTTATAAGAGAGTCCGCTATCATTATAGCGGACTCTCGCAATCTTTGGCAATATTACTTTCTGGATGATGCACGTCATCCAAGCGGGGAAGGAAAATTTTACTCCTTGACCCGGGAGTTTACTGGGGTGCCTTTTTCTGGAACTCTTTGATAGTTTGCAGTTCCCGCTTCAGGTTGTGCCAGCGAATGATTAAGCTGGCGAGGTAAAGTGCAAGCACGCTTAGGATCACCACGTATCCCGCAATCATATAATTTTTAGAAACGACTTCATTAAGCATGGCATCCTCCTTTATTGCAGTTCTTCCAGTTTTAATTCTTCAACCTGTTCAGCGAGCTGACCCAGGCGGATGCGATGCCAGAACAGGTTGACAAATATGACCGAGAATGTAAACAGGGCGAAGAACATGGTGACGAGCATTTTTGAAGTCATATCAAAACTCCCCGTCGTTGCAGATGAGTTTGTCCCGATGACCACCGGGTGGATGGTGCGAAAAAGCCGGATGGACATGAAGGTGATGGGCACACTGATTGCACCGATGAGCGTGTAGACCGCGCTGAATCGGGCACGCCGGTCGGAATCGTCGATGCCCTGGCGCAGTAAAAGATAAGCGATATAAACCATCTCAAGTATGGCCGCGGTGGTCAGGCGCGGTTCCCACGTCCAGTATGCTCCCCAGGTGGGACGGGCCCAGATTGACCCTGCTACAATCGTTATGAAAAAGAAAACAAGGCTGATTTCTACGGCAGCCAATTCGATGATATCCCATTTCTGGTCATGCTTCACCAGGTATAATACCCCGGCTGCAGCCGCGGCGAGGAAGCCAAGCATTCCTACCCACCCGGTCGCAATGTGAAAATAGAATATTTTCTGAACGTAGTTCATGGTCACTTCTAGGGGTGCATAAAGGAACACCATGCCGAGAGCTGCCAGGAAGAGCAGGACCGAAACAACGTTTAGCATTTTTAAAGAAATTGGTTGAGGTTTCATTTTTTTCTCCAATAAATGCACTCTCAGGCACTCATTTTATTCTTCGACCACATAATCAAAGACCATGTAAGCGGCAGCAATAAAAATCAGGTCATAAACGATAAGTAGGTTAATATACGGCATAACTTCCGTCAATGCCAGGCCTTGCAGGAAACCGCTGCTGGCTTTGACTGCCGCGATCAGGATGGGTATTACCACTGGGAATAGCAGGATCGGCAGGAGCACATCCCGGGTGCGGGTTTGGACTGCCATGCTGGACAGTAAAGTTCCCACGGCAATGTATCCAATCGAACCAAGCAGGATCACGACAATCAACCCTGTATTGAACAGGTTCATGTTGTACAACACACTGTATACCGGCAGAACCACCACTTCGACGATAAGCATGAAAGCCAGGTTGCTGATGGTTTTTCCAAAATAAATCGCCGAGCGGTCAACCGGAGCGAGCAAAAGGCCATCCAGGCACCCGCGGTCTTTTTCCACCGCCATTGATCGATTCAAGCCGAGAGTACCCGCAAAAGCAAAAGTCGCCCACAAAATTCCGGGCGTGGCCACTCGCCGCGTCCCTGGATCGAGGTCAAGAGCGAAATTGAAGATGAGGGTGACCAGCAGAGCAAAAACCAGCATGGCGGAAAGAAGTTCCCGCGAGCGCAATTCTGCCGCCAGGTCTTTCCAGATTATTGCGCCGACAGCACCAAAAAATCTGGACGACGTTTTTTGTCTCGCGGTTAGTCGGATATTGCTCATGCTCTCCCCACCAGCGAATTTCGGTAAAAATCCAGCAAATTATTTTTCCCCAATTCATTTCGTTTAGTTGACGCTGCAATGATTCCGCGCGAGAGTACGTCGAATCGTGACGCCAGGTCTTCCACCCTTGCCAGGTCATGAGAGGTCATAACCACAGTCCGGCCTTGTCCCGCCACCTCACGCAGGAGGCGGTCGAGCATATCGCAGGCATCCTGATCGAGCCCGGTGTGTGGTTCGTCGAACAACAGCACTTCCGGGTTGGGCAGGATGGCTCGACCGATCGCGAGACGCTGCTGCATCCCGCGTGAAAAAGTCCTTACCAGGTCCCGCCGGCGGGATGTTAATCCTACCAGTTCGAGGATTTCATTGATTCGATTGCGAAGGTCAAACACCCCATACATCTTTCCATAGAACCGCAGGTTTTCCTCGGCGGTCAGGTCACCATACAGAAGCGGCAGGTGGGTAACCACCCCCAGGGTACTGCGCACCGCGGCTGCCTCTGCCGGGAGCCGATGACCTGCAACCCGGACATCTCCAAAGGAAGGTCGTGAGAGAGAAGCCAGTATACGCAGGAACGTTGTCTTCCCGGCACCATTTGGCCCAAGCAAGGCTACAAATTCCCCTTCCTGAACTTCAAAATCAACTCCGCGCAGGACGGTTTTTAACCCAAAGCGCTTGACAAGCTTCTTGACAGTTATCATGCAGTTTTTCTACTATTCGGCAGGACTAACCGTTTCCCATTAGAAAACATTATGATCGCCAACCAAGGATTAATCCAGGTTTTTGAGCCGGTCTTTCAATTCGCCCCGGCGTTTTTCATAAGCTCCTTGTGAAAGGTCTCCGGCTCTGTACTGATCATCCAGGGTGAGAATGGCATCCATGATACCGTCGCGATCCTCTCCCAATGCATCCTCTTCACCTTCTTCTTCCTCATCGCTGAATTCGTCCTCCAGCTTCCTGAGTCTGCGGTCCCTCAGGAAGAGGAAGATTCCCAGGCCGATCAATACAACCCCTAAAGCACCCACACCAATCAGCAGCCATGCATGCTGGTCCAGGACAAACCCAGTTGTCGTTTGATCCCCCGGCATTCCGGAGACCGTCAAGGTCAGGGTGCTGCCCGATGCCAGGCTGCTGCCTGAGTACAAATGGTAGGTACTGCCCGAAGAACCTTGCGTTCCGGCATCTGTCAATTGATCACTGGTTACTTTGACTCCCTCAGGCACGATGATGGTCGCAGAGGAAACCGGCAGGCTGAATGGCTGGGAATAAATCAATCGGTTTGTGTAAGGTAGATTAAAAGTAGCTATGATCCCATATTGCAAATCGGTGCCCGGTAATAGCGCAAACCCATTCGCGGAACTCAATAACGGCGAACTGCTCTGTGCTAATTGAAAATTAACGCTCTGAGCGTCGTCAGGGATCTGGATAAACGGTACGCTCGTCCCATCGCTTGTGACGGTGATGGCATTGCTGCCAGGATTACTGATCACGTAAAGCACCATTAC